>ERZ1066138.428-NODE-428-length-14277-cov-10.702433_pt1 | contig 14277 bp, 11 predicted proteins | sample MGYA00382785_ERZ1066138 | MGnify/ENA primary metagenome ERZ1066138 (study PRJEB33369, sample SAMEA5778368) | biofilm metagenome | biome: Industrial cooling water; feature: Water cooling tower basin; material: Biofilm | place: United Arab Emirates | collected... | reverse complement strand
TGTCCCGGATCGAGACATAAGTCAGGCTTCTTCGACCGGTTCCGGGAATGGATCCTTTACCCTCATGTCCCAGGATACCCGTCGAACGGTGCGGCAGAACCCGCCGCCGCCGGCAGCATAAGAAGGACAGCGCCGTGTTGGGAACGCGCCGCCCGGGGATCCTCATCATCGTTGAAAACCTCACGGTGCCGCTCGATCGGCGCGTGTGGCAGGAAGCCTGCGCGCTGCGTGACGCGGGCTACACCGTTTCCGTCGTGTGTCCGAAGGGCGGCGTCCATACCGCGCCTTACGAACATCTTGATGGGGTGCACATTTTCCGCCATCCGCTTCCCATCGAAGCGAGTGGGCCGTTGGGCTATGTCGCCGAATATTCGACCGCGCTTTTCTTTGAGTTCGTGCTTTCGGTGAAAGCCTACTTCAAGGTCGGCTTCGACGTCGTGCAGGCCTGCAATCCCCCCGATCTGCTCTTCATCATTGGCGCCTTCTGGAAGTATCTGTTCGGCAAGCCGTTCGTATTCGACCACCACGACATCAACCCCGAACTGTACGAAGCGAAATTCGGCCGCCGCGGCGCGTGGCACCGGTTGCTGCAATTCTTTGAGCGTCAGACCTTCCGTGTGGCGGATGTGGCCATCGCCACCAACGAAACCTTCCGCGATATCGCGACAGGCCGCGGCCGCATGGACAAGGACCGCGTGTTTATCGTGCGCTCCGTCCCCGATACCAGCCGCTTCCGTCGCGTGGAGCCCGATCCGGCCTTGAAGATGGGCCGCAAGCACCTTGTCGGCTTTGTCGGCATCATGGGCAGCCAGGACGGCGTCGACCTGATGGTCGAAGCCATGCATGCCATTGTCAACGAACACGGCCGCAACGACGTGCAGGCCCTGATCATCGGCACCGGCACGGAATTGCCTTACCTTAAACAGCTATCAGCCGAGCGTGGTCTGGAAGATTACATCACATTCCCAGGCTTCCAGTCGGGCAACGCGCTTCTAACTGCCATGTCGACGTTCGACATCGGCATCATCCCGGATCCGAAGAACGTCTATAATGACAAGATCTCCATGAATAAGGTCTTGGAGTACATGACGCTCGGCATCCCGTTCGTGCAGTTTGACTTGAACGAAGGCCGCAAAATGGCGGCAGGCGCCGCACTTTACGCGGAAGACAACTGTCCTCGTTCGCTCGCATCGCGCATGCTCACGCTTCTCGATGATCCCGCACTGCGGGAATCCACCGCTGCTGAAGGCGTGGCGCGCGCAAAGTCGCTACTGCGCTGGGATGAAGAGCGCAGCCGTCTGCTTTCGGCCATGGAATGCGCGCTCGGCCGCAAGGTCCGCAATGTGCCGCAGCCCGTAGCCATACCTGCCCACGATTGAACGGCATCATCGGGTCACGATAGCGAAGATCGGTACGCTAAACCCTGGCGGCAGTCTGCAACCGGTTCCGGGTCTCGGGCATGCCCGTTGCAGCGAAAAGGGCGATCACGGCCAGCGTCACGACGAGCCCGATGCCGCGCAGCGCCATATCATCTGGCCCGCCCGCCACAGCAAGCGCACCCGCCGCCGTCAGCGCAGCCGGTAGCAGAAATGCGACGCGCCGGACAAACACGCGCGTCAAGCCGCTCACCTGCGCATCCATCCGCCCGGAGACATAAGCGAGTGACGCCACTTCGCCGGCAAATCCCATGGCAGCCACCGCTTCGAGACCATATCCAAACGCGGCGACCACAATCGCAGGGAACAGCGCGGCCGCGCGAATGCACCCCGCGATCAGGAAGGGCCTCGTTTCGCCCACCGACAGGAGAACCATTCCCGGAACCGCCTGCAACATGCGCACGGACCACATCGCCGCGAGCCACGCCATGACCCCACCGAGCCCGGCAAAATTGGGCCCGAACGCGATCTGCAGAAGCGTACTTCCGAGCAGCATCGCCGTGGCGAGATAGATCGCCGCGAGGAGGGTGGTCGCTTCCGTCATCGCTGCGAAGCGCCGCGTTAAGAGTGCATCATCGCCGCGCGCGGTGGCGAACAGCGGCAGCATGAGCGACTGCCCGACCTTGGCCGCGATGAGCCCCGGCACCATCGCCACCATGAATGCAGCGCTATAGCCCGCGAGAGCCTCGATGCCGATCATACGGCCGATGACGATCCGATCTCCGTAGTACACGGCAACAAGCGGAAAGGCGCTGAGCCAGATCGGCCAGCCAAACTCGACGAGGCGCCGGATGATCGCAGGATCGAACGCAACGCGATAGCGCCGGTTCGCCATCCCATGCGAGACGAGCGTCCCCGTCACAGCCTGCGCGACCGACAGAACCACGACGGCGTGGAAATCCGGAATAGCCTTCACCACCGGCCAGGTCAGCGCCAGAGCAACCGCCTGCGGAAGCACCTCGATCCACAGGAACGGGCGATTGTCGAGGTGGCGCTGAGCCCGCCGCGCATCGAGATGCTGAAAGCCCTTGATGAGAGGAACGAGCGAAAGCGCAGCAATTGGTGCCGCAGCATCCGGAACGGCGAAGAATGCCGCGATCGGCACCGAGCCTACCAGGAGCACGACCGCGATCACGATGCCGCGCACGATAAGCGCCATGTGATTGGTGGCGATAAACCGCGCCTGCCCTCCATCATGCGCCTGCACGATGAGCCGGTCGACACCGAGATCGGTCAGGTTGTCGAGCAACTGCAACAGAAGCGTCAGGATGGCGGCGATACCGAAGTCACCCTTCGCCAGCATATGCCCGAGCATCGCATTACGGCCGAACGACATCGCCTGCGACGCGGCAAATCCCGACATCAGGAACGCGCCCTGCCCCGCGACACGGCGGTGCATCATGCGCGAGGTCTTGCAGCTGTCAGCCATCGCCATCAAGCCTTGCCCCACGACCGCTGGCGAGGCAGACGCCGCAGCAGCCCGGCATATGAGCGCTCGGTCAAGCGACCGGCCTCACGGTCGAGACCAAAGCCGGAGAGACGCAGCAGCGCGCAGGTTGTTTGCATCCAGCGCGGGCGAAGCGCATGGCTCCACTTGACGCGGAACGCCTCCTGCGCCGCGTAGAAATCCGCGCTCTTCGAACCGCCCGACAGATGCCTCAGATGGAAATCGATGACCCACGCGCTATAGCCCGCAACATCCGCGTTGAGGCAGAGGTCCGGCCCATAGAAGTGAAAGCCCTCCAAGTCCACGGAGCACCCGACCCGCGCGCTGCGCTTCACGACGATGAAATTCTCATCAAGGCTCATGACGCGCGCCGGCAGATCTCCGGAATTACGGTTCGCCCCGTGCGGATCGGAGATGCGGTGCGCGAGCACGCCGGGCTGACGGCCGCCCGCATTACCGGCGAGTGCCCAGTTGGGATCGCGGCTATCGAGATCTGCGAGGCGACGGTCGAGCGCCTCTAATCCGTCGCTGAGCAACCGCACGTCCTGATGGCACAAAATGACATGGCGTCCGCGCGCGGCGTGAAGAAGTGCGTTGAGACCGCGATAGGCGCCACTCTGGTGGGGACCTCGGTTGTCGAGATAAAGGAACTCGGAATTCGAGCTGTCGAACCCGCCCGCAGCGAACGTCTCGCGCATTGCCGCATACTGCTCGAGATTCGTCACCAGCGTACCGATCGAGTAGCGCGGCGCAACGCTTCCACCGTAGGCAGCGGCCGTAATGACTATCGGATCTCCTTGGTTCACGTTGCGCCTCCCATATGCACGGCGTCGATCACCGGACGAAAATGCTCCGCTTCCGTCAGGCTCGGCTCCGAATAGCCTGACCGCCAATCGTCGCGAGCGGCCCAAACCGCACGCCACGTGGAGGCAGCCTCGCGGGCACGCGCGCCATGTTTGATGCGGGCGAGGGCCTCCCATACCAACCAGCGCGTCAGCGGCCACATCATCAGCAGAATTTGTCCGAATACGACCGTGCCGCGCGGCCAATGCCGGGCGATAAGCGTCGATTTGGCCGCAAGAAGCTTCGTCATCTTGCCGGCCCGTGTCTTTTCCGATGCGCCACCGTGGTGAATGATCGTCGCTTCCGGCGTCACGGTCGGCCGCGCGCCGATCCGCCGCGCACGCAGGCACAGGTCGGCCTCCTCGCCGTACATGAAGAAGGTGGGATCGAAGCCTCCGAGCGCCTGCCACACTGCGCGCGGGATCATGAGGAAGCAGCCCGAGACGATATCGACTTCCCGCACTGTGTCGCGCGGCCAGCCGCCAAAGGCTTCTGGATTAAACAGGGCCGATCGGAGAAACAGGGCCGCAAGACCCGTAACGCGCATCGCAAGATTCCAGGGCGTGATGCGCTGCCAGCAGGAAGCCGGATTAAGACTGCCGTCGGCGAAGAGCGTCCGGCCGCCCCAGATCAGTGCCCGTGGATTAGCGCGCGCAAACGCGACGAGCCGATCAATGGCGCGATCAGTGACGACCGTGTCGGGGTTGAGCAGCAGAACGTATCGCCCGGTCGCATGCTCGGCGGCAAGATTATTGCCGCGCCCGAAACCGATGTTGTCATTGAGGCGGATCAGCTTCGGCCGTGCCGGATGCGCGGCGATCGCATCGGCAGATCCATCCGTCGACGCGTTGTCGACGACGATGATCTCATAAGCGAGATCGTGCGTTTCACGCACAATCGATGAGATCGCAGCAAGCGTGAACTCGCGCGTGTTGAAACTCACGATCAGGATCGAGACATCGATGCTGCGAGGCGCGGTCAAGGGCGAAGGGCTCCGAGAGAAGCGCGCTTGCCCGTTAAGACATTGTTAACGGTTGGCGCGCGCGGATCAGCGGTAGAACTGAACCACCATGCGCGCGCGATTTGAGGAAACGATTAACGACGATCGTGCAGAGTACGGTCTTCGCATCGGGGTCCCCAATGCTTGGCCACCATCCGCTTGGTTCCAAGCACTTTGGCGTGTGTCGATGGCGCCTCAGGAATCTGCAACTCATGTCCATCCGCCACCGCGTCCTGCCCATGGATCAGGAAACCACGCAAACGAACGTGCCCGCTCGCCGCGAGTTTGACGGCATCATCTGCATCGGTGGCTCGGATTGGTGGTACCATAACCGCGGTCACTTCGATTTCCAGGTCATGCGCCGCTTTGCTCGCACCATGCCGGTGCTGTACGTCAACTCACTCGGCGTGCGCGTGCCCGACGCGACCAATCCCGGACAGTTTGTCGGCAAGGTAAAGCGTAAGCTGAAAAGCCTCGCGCGCGGCGTCGTCAATGTTGAAAACGGCTTCTGGGTTTTCTCGCCTCTCAGCATTCCTGGCCAGACCGGCAAAAAAATTTCAGGCTTCGCGCTCGCCCCTCAGATCCGCCTGGCCGCGCGCCGCGCCGGCATGACGAGGCCGCTACTGTGGATGCATTGCCCGGCAGGAGCCGATCTTATTGATGAACTGAAGCCGGTCGGCACGGTGATGCAGCGAACCGATCGGTTTGAAGCGTTTCCCGAGGGAAACCCGGTTCTGCTCACGGAACAGGTGAGGAAGATTAAGCGCGCCGCTGACATGGTCGTCTACTGCGCACCGCATCTGATGGCCGAAGAGGCCTCCGAGGTCCGCAGCCATTTGCTCGTCACGCACGGGGCGGATGTCCAAGCCTTCATCGCCGAGGGATCAAAGCGCGCGCCGGGACCGGCCGACGTCGCCGTGATCGGCAAGCCGCGCGTCGGGTTCATCGGCGGAATAGATGCCCACACATTTGATCCAGAGTTGTTTCTTTCGGTGGCCAGGCAAATGCCGACCGTCAACTTCGTCATGATCGGTAGCTGCTCGCTGCCTGAGGGCTGGTGCGAACTGCCAAATGTGCGGTTCCTAGGCCGCAAACCCTACGACGTCATCGCCCGCTACATGGCGGCCATGGACGTGCTCATCATGCCTTGGAACAAAAGTGATTGGATCAAGGCCTGCAACCCGATCAAGCTCAAGGAATATCTGGCCGTTGGTCGTCCGGTCGTGACGACCGATTTCCCCGCCCTCGATGGGTGGCGCGATCTCGTGCGGGGTGCAAACGACGCTGACACGTTCGCAAGTGCAATTCGTGCGGGTCTCACCCAGTCTTATAATCCCGCGACCGCGCGTACCCGTGTCGCCGGTGAAACATGGGACGCCAAGGCAGAGACCATCCTGCGCGCCGTGAGCGGGCTCGGCCTCGTCTACACGCCGTCGCAGGCGTCCGCCAACTGGAGCACTGCCCTCCGCGCGGTCCTCACTCCGAGATCTGTCGGCTAAACTCGAATTCCGCGGATTGAGAACTCGACGGCCGTGCTCGAACGATGCCGGCGCATGATCGACACATCACTCCTTGACGAGATCCAGGTCGTCATGCCGGCAAGGCGGCACCGGGAAGCGAGGGCCGGCTTTGCGGGCGAATGAAGCTGGGGTGCCGGGGCCGCATCGGCTGTGTCAATAGCGACGCGGCACTCTTGACGCGCTTGGTATCGGCCAGCGCACTGCCGAGGCCGAGCACGAAATAGAGCAGCGCGTGCGGCACATTCCAGTAGTGCACCGTAGCGCCCAGCAGGCAAATTCCGATGAGAGAAATGAGCCAGCCCGCCGAAATGCGCCGGCGCAACGGATCGCGGGAACCGCGCCCCCGCGTCACCACACCGTAACATATCATGATGATTCCAGATGCAACCAAGAGGAAGGCGGGAATACCGGTGCGGAGTGCAAGAACCAGCCAATAGGCATCGATCGTCGAGGAGTACATCCATTTGGGACGTTCCCAATCGGCCAAGCCGATCCCGATCCACGGGCTGCCCCACACATTCTCCAGACCATAGTCCCAGATCAGCATTCGGTAATAGCCCGTCCATGGGTCGAACGTCGCGACGGAGATGAGAATCTGGACCGGGGGACGGTTGGAGACGAGCAGGATCCCCAGATAGAGGCCAACGAGAATTGCGAGTGTGATCTGCGTGCGAAACGGAACAGCGACGGTGAACCTATTCCAAGCCATCATGGCGCACTGTACGCTGAGGCTTAGAAGCGGTGCCGACGACATCGCGAGGAAAGCAGCCGCCCCAATCCCGGCGGCGCGGACAAATCGCCAAGTCTTCTTTGGTTCGCACATCCAGATCAGCGCGAACATGGCTGCACAATACGTTCCGTAGTGGATCGGATGATCGAACGTCGAAGCGGCTCGCACGATCCCTTTTCGAAATTCGACAGGCGGAACCGGAGGCCCACCAAGCGCCTTGCGCAGAAGTTCGTGGATGAAGTGGGTGCCAGTCAGCGTATCGAGGAGCGCGATGAGTGCAGCCAGAACGATCGAATAGAAGACGATACGCATCGCGGCTTGCAGCGTCTCCAGATCGCGAATGTAGGCGCGCGCGATGGTGTAGGCGCCGAGACTTTCCAGTGCCGACGACCCGCCGAAGATGAAGCCAGCTTGGCCACCGTGGTACGTAAAGGCGAAAATCTGCCAGACAGCCAATCCGAAGAACGGAACGTCATAGAGTTTCAGACGGCAGTCGGGGCGGAACGCCAGCCGGTAAAGAGCAAACGGAATGAAGATGAGGAAGACGACGCGGTGTGCGGACAGGCGCAAGTCTCCGACGACGAGCGATAGCTCGGTCGGCGAAATAAAGCTCAGGATCGCCAACGTGATCGGAAGCGGCGTCTTCCTGAAAGCATCCAGCATTGACCGGTTCCTCCCCCCTTTGGGCTGGATCGGTGGACTAGTAGGCGTTGCGTCCCGAAGCGACGGCGATGAACGTGCGAGCGATGATTTTCGCGTCGAGCCACAAAGACCAGTTGCGGACATAATTGAGATCCGCTGCCACCCGTCCCTCGACGCAGTCGCGCGTTCGCGTCTCGCCGCGGAACCCGGATACCTGGGCGAGACCCGTGAGGCCTGGCTTTACTTGGTGGCGATGCGGATAGGTGTCGACGATCGCCGCGAAGCGCTCGTCGTGTTCTGCCAGATGCGGGCGTGGACCGACCAACGACATCTCCCCCTTGAGCACGTTGATAAGCTGCGGCAGTTCATCGAGGCTCGTGCGGCGGAGGATCTGTCCCACGCGCGTGATGCGAGGATCGCCGGCGGTCGCCTGCTGCGCTTCGCCCGTCCCATGCTGCATGGTCATGGTGCGGAATTTGAACACGTCGAAGGGCGACTGATTGCGGCCGCTGCGCCGCTGCCGAAACACGACAGGACCTGGGCTATCGAGCTTGATCGCGAGTGCGATGATCGGAAAGAGGGGCAGCGTCACCAGAAGCAGAAGGCTGCCCGCGACGATGTCCTCTCCCCGCTTCAGGATGCGCTGCCAATCATCGATCGGCTTTTTTTTTTGACGTCAAGCAGCCCGACCGGACCGACAGCCGACACGGTGTGCGCCGGGCCGTCGTCGAAGAAATCGGACGCGATGTGTGTCACGACATGCAGGCCGACGGGCAAAGCTTCCAACTGGCGTGCGATTCTGCTGATGCGCTGATCGGCGGACGGGGGGAGGGCTATGATGATCTTGTCGATCTCGTTGCTGCGAGCCGCACGAACGAGGTCTTCCAGGCGGCCAGCGAGACTGAGGCCATCCGGATCGATGCGATCGGTGCCCATGCGGTCGTCGAACACGCCGGCAAAGTGGATGCCGGACGGCACGGCCTCGAGATGCTCCTTGACGCGCCGGGCGATCGATCCCGCCCCGAAAACAGCGACGCGTTCGTCGAAAACGCCCTTCTGGGTGAGCCGCGTAAAAAGCGTACTCGCGATTGCGCGGTTGAACAGCAAAAGCGTGAAGCCCGCCGAAAGGCCGACGCTGAACCAGACCCAGGTATGATCTGCCCGGAGCGCATAGGGCATGCCATGGCCGAGGAGCCCCAGCATCGTGACGGTGAGTGTGGCAAACAGGAGACCCGGCCGCACCGGAAAATCATGCAGCCTATCGGGCGCATACATCCCGGAAACACGCAGCATCATGTGGACGATGATGGCCGCGGCAAGGCCCGACTGTGTGAGCAGCTGCCAGTCGGTCACGATGCCGCCTGCCTTGCTGTAAATCACCGCCGGCAGCATGAACGCCGCCAGTACGGCAACGATGTCGGCTAAGCCCACGAGATCGGCAGCCAGTCGGCGCGGCACGCGTCGGCGCGGCGCCTTGGTGACGACCTGCGAGGCAGCGCTATCAGCAACATCCAACGCAGCATCGATCTGCGGCTGAGCTTCGACAGTGGACATGGCAACTCCAGGTAAGCGTCCCTGCCGCGATGAGCCGTTGGCAAGGACCTACAGATTTCACTGACGAGTCTGCACCCAACCCGCTAAAATTTGATTGAAAAAATCTGCCCTTCGTTCGCATTTGGCTGGCCATCTGCCGAACAGCCGAGCCCCATCAAGCCGCCCGTGCGAGCCGCCGCGGCGCGGGCGAGCCCATTCGGGTGCCGAGCGCGTAGCTGTCTTCCAGAGCATGCTGCGCAACTTTGTTCATCACGACGCCGGCCACCTTGGCGTGGTTGAACCCGAGCGACTGCAGTGCGCGCTTTGCGAGCTGTTTCGGCGTCTGTCGCCATGTGGTGACGAACACGATCTGGTCGGCGTAATCAGCGAGGATGCGCGCATCGACCACCGGCAACAGCGGCGGCGCATCGATGACGATGATATCGAACTGCTGCGTCAGGCGCTGCATAGTCTCGGCCATACGGCGCGATGCGAGCATCTCCGGGCGTGCGGTTTCCAGAGGTGTCGGGCTCATCGCCGGCAGGAAATAGAGATCAGACGCCGTATCGTGCAGGATTGCGCTCTCGACCGGCATACCGTGCACGAGCGCATCGAGCAGTCCGCGCGTCCGCTGCGGCGCTAGTTTACGCGTCAGCGCCGCCCGCCTCAAATCACCGTCGATGAGCAGAACGCGTTGCCCGGTCAACGCGTAATGGTGGGCGAGGTTCGACGCGATGATGTCGGCGCCTTCGCCAGGCAGGCTCGATGCCAGCATGACCACCCGGGACATACCGGCCCGGTGCCGCATATCGAGTTCACGCCGGATGCCGCGCACGCTTTCGGCAAAAATGCCGCGTGGTTCGGCCAGCACGAGCCGGATTGATCGCAGCGGATCGACGCCGCCATGAAGACCGGGCCCCTCGATGGAGATGGCGGGAACGGACGCGATGTATGCGACCTCGAGACTCCGCTCGACATCGTCCGGGTGGCTGACGCCGGGTGTCGCGAATTCGAGACCGAGCGCCAGCATCATGCCCAGACCGAAGCCGGCGATGAGAGCGATCAGCACAATCTGCTTCCGCTTGGGCGAGGAGGGATGGAGCGGCACGTCGGCCTGCTCGACGATCCGCGCATCCGGCAGCTGAAGATCCTGCGTCTCCGATGTCTGCTTGTAGCGGCCGAGCAGCGACTCGTAGAGCTGTTTGGACGTCAACGCCTCCCGCTGCAGTTCTGACAGCTTGACCGACGCTTCCTTGGTGGCAGCCTCCTGCTCCTTGAGCGTGGTGAGCGACTGGCGAAGCTGCATTTCACGCCGTTCGGCGACGACATATTCATTTCGAAGGTTGGCCACCTGGCGCTCGATTTCGACAGCAAGCTGGCTCTCGGCTTCGGCAATCTCGGCCCGCACCTTTTGCATCTCGGGGTGGCGGTGACCATAGCGCGTGGCCAGTTCCGCCTCGCGTTTGCGCGCGACCGAGACGGATTCCTTCACCAGCCGGATGGTATTGCTGTCGAGGACTTCCGCAATCGTCGCCGTGCCGCCGGCGGTCGCTGCAAGGCGTTGCGCGTTCTCGTACTTGGCCTTCGCTTCGGCCGTAGTGTTCCGCGCAGCGACAGTCTGCTCCATCAACCGCGCCAGTTCCTTCTCGGAAAGGATATTGCCTTCCGAGTCGAAGATGTTGTTGTCGGACTTGAACATCGCCACTTTGCGCTCGGCCTCAGCCACACGCTGCTGCATCTCTGCAAGCTTGCCCTCGAGAAGATCTGTCGCAAAGCCGCTCGCCTGCTTCTTGCTGGCAAGGTTGTTGGCAAGATAAATCTCGGCGATGGTATTGGCGATGCGTGCCGCCTTGACTGGATCGCCCGCGGTGAACTTGATCTCCAGGAGCAGCGTCATGCGCACACGCGACACCTTGAGCCGCTCTTGAAACAAGGTCGCGAGTTCGTCACGTTCAGGCGTCGCCTCGCCGGGTTGATTGCGCCCGACAAGCGTACCGTTGGGATCCTGATCGAGCCGGCGCTCGCTCTTGATGTGCTGTGAAGGCTCCAGCGGCTGCTCTGCAGGCAGGTAACCGCTGAGGCCAAGGAGTCGAAACACATACCGGACCGTCGACTGCGGCCGGAATTCCGGGTCGTCGCGAAGGTTCAAGACGTCAATCACTTTCAACGCAATGGCACGCGATGAGAGCACCTCGACTTCGCTGTCGATCGAAGCACTATCACCTTTCAGATCCTCCACGACGCCTTCGAATTGCGAAATCGACTTCTTGCGTGGATCGATCTGCACCACTGCAACGCCATCGTAGCGGTTCGGAAGCGTCATCGAGAAGGCGGCGGCTGCGACCGTAACGGCAGTCGTCACCGCTCCGATGAGAGGCAGACGCCGGCGCACGGCATTGAAAGCGCGCTCGAGGCTGAACGCCCCGCCGCCGCTGTCTTCCATGCCTGTGTCCATCGTAGCCATCGGGTGGTGGTGGTCCTTAGAATTTCAACGTGCCGCCAGCGCGAACGATGCTGCGATCGAAATCGTAGGTGGGATCGTTCGAGTCGCGGGTTTCGTAGGTGTAGCCGAGCGTAAACAGCATGTTTTTGGTGTAGTAGTACTGCAGCGACGCGCCGGTCTCGAACACCTCGTCCTCCCGCGTGCTGCCGATGAAGTCGACATTTGCGAAGCCGACGTTTGCCGTCGCAAAAAGGTCATGCCGTATTTCGTAGTTGGCCGAAGCGATGGCCGAGGTTTCGATGCGACCGCTGTCGTCTGCGCCGAAATCATCGGCGATCTGGCGCGAAGCAGTGGCTGAAAGCGTGAGCCGGTTCGTGGCCAACCACGTGACCTGCGCCTCCAGAAGCGACGTCGAGACGCTTCCAAGATCCGATCGCTCGTAATCTCGCATGCCGTAGCCGCCGAGCAGGCGCCAGCGCACCAGTGGATCCGTCTCGAAGGCGAGCCCTGCCGAGATCTCGTAGCCTTCCGAATTACGATTGCCGAGACCGGGTGCCTCGGGCTCGTTGAATTGCTTGATGCCGCGCAGATTGGCCACGAAGTCGAACCCGGGCGAGATCCGATAGCCGGCGCGCAGCTGCGCGGAATAGAGTTCCTGGTCGCGATACGCCTGGCTGAGCGTTCCGCCGCCGATGGCAGGAACGCTGTGGTAGTCGAGCTTTTCAGCGGTTGCTGAGACCGTGCCGTAGAGTCGCCCGACATCGCGCGTCAGGCCGACGGAGGCGCGGAACTGATCGACCGGAACCGGCTCGGCTGCCGAAAGCGAAGCGGTGATCGCGGAGCGCTCTTCATGGTCCCGCTTGGCGAGTGCACTGACGGAGAACGTATGCGCGTGATCGATATGCACGGCGCCACGCGCGGCTCCCCCGAAGTTGGCATAATTCTGATCTGTGTTTTCGGCGAAGTTCATGAAGCGGCCGAAGATGGTCATATCGACATAATGTCTTGGCAGCTGTGATTGGATGGTCAGCGTCGGTGCCGTTATGAAGCGCCAATCGGCGATCGGATCATCGGCAAGTCCGTAGATATTGGAATCGTATGCGATCGTTTCGGTGATGGATGGGTAGATGAAGAAATTACCCATCCGAAACCCTTCCGGTGCGGCAAACCCACGATCCGCTTCGGCCACCGTTTGCGCGCCATACTTGCGCGCCTCGATCCAATCACGCCGCATTTCTTGGCTGGCGATCGTATCGGTGATGAGGTCAGCATTGTAGTCGACGTCGATCGCGAGAGCTCCGCTGAACGGTGCGGCGCTGAAAGCTGCCGCCGCCGCTGCGCACGCGAAGGCCTGCGCATCGCGGCGCGGCCTTCGGTTGTCAGCAATGGCGGAGCTTGGCTTCACGGGTGTTCTCGGCTCGCTGGTTTCGCTTAAAAGAAGCGCTCGGGAATGCGCACGTTATCCCCAGGCAGGATGGTGACGGTACCGTTCGTTGGAATGCGAACCTCGCCCGCTCCTTCACGCGTGACGATCGCGTACGTCTGATCGGCGCGGTACGTGTAGCCGCCTGCGATTGCGATCGCGTCGCGCAGCTTCAGGCCGGTTTTGTAGGCGAACTCGCCACCACTCTTCACCTCGCCGTGGATGTAGAAAGGGCGGTAGTTTGTGATTTCGACGGTGATCTTGGGATTCTTCAGGTAGCCATCCGCCAGTCGCTGCGCGACCGTTTCGCGAAACTGGGTGAGAGTTTTGCCTTGGGCGGGAACCTCGCCGGCAAGGGGCAGCGCCACCTGTCCGGCAGCATTCACCTCGACGGCGCCCGACAGGCTCTCTTCACCGAACACGTTGATCTTCAGCTTGTCGCCGATGCCGAGCCGGTATGAGGCGCCGAGCGCCGAGGGCGTACCCTCAGTCATAAAGCTGGCTGGCGCAGGTCCGATTGTCTCCCCGCAGGCAGACACAAGCAGTCCTGCCATTGCAGCGACGCAGCATTTGAACGCACTGACGAGTGACATACGCAAAACTCAAATTACACGTGTGCGAAATCCGACGCGGTAAAGCCATGCCGGAGACATACCTCCACCGCACCTTTCAAATGAGCGCTGTTAGTATTAAAAGCGTGCTAACAAGAATGAGAAAAAACCGCGCAAATTCCGTAATTTACATCTTGTAAGTAATTTCCAGAGTCGCGCGAAAAGATTTATTTGCCATTTGGAATTCGGCCGTAAACGCCTCGTTGAGAAGTGCCTCCTATTGTTAATTGAATGAGTTATGCGGGGAGTTGAACGTGACGACCGAAACTTTGTCACCAGCCGCCCAGCTGGTGTCGGCCTACGAAGGCAAGGCAACGAGTTACTTCACCAATGCGCGCGCCGATTTCGTGCGCCTTCTGCCCCGCGACCCCACCGCCCGCGTCCTCGAGATTGGCTGCGGCAACGGCGCCACCGGCGCCTTGGCCATGGCTCGCGGCCGCGCTGGGCACTATGTCGGCGTCGAATTGATGGAGAGCTACGCCCAACAGGCGCGCACCGTACTTTCCGACGTTCTCATCGGGGACGTCGAGCGCATGGATTTTGAGTGGCAGCCGGCCGAATTTGACGCGCTCATATTGTCCGAAGTGTTGGAACACCTCGTGGAACCGGGCGCCCTGCTGCGCCGTCTGTCGCGCTTCATTCGTCCGGG
>ERZ1066138.427-NODE-427-length-14282-cov-5.992479_pt1 | contig 14282 bp, 14 predicted proteins | sample MGYA00382785_ERZ1066138 | MGnify/ENA primary metagenome ERZ1066138 (study PRJEB33369, sample SAMEA5778368) | biofilm metagenome | biome: Industrial cooling water; feature: Water cooling tower basin; material: Biofilm | place: United Arab Emirates | collected... | reverse complement strand
GTATCCGCTCGTCGATGGCCAGGGCAACTTCGGTTCGATCGACGGCGACAACCCGGCCGCGATGCGTTACACCGAGGTTCGGCTTCAGAAACTCAGCGACGAGGTGCTCGCCGATATTGAGAAGGAGACCGTCGATTTTCAGCCGAACTACGACGATTCGCTCTCCGAGCCTTCAGTACTTCCGACCAAAGTGCCGCTTTTGCTGGTAAATGGCTCGGAAGGTATTGCGGTCGGCATGGCGACGAAGATACCGCCGCACAACCTTACTGAAATTCTCGATGCGACGATCGCTGTTATCAAAAATCCGGCGATCACGGTCGATGAGCTGATCAAGATCGTTCCAGGGCCGGACTTTCCGACCGCCGGATTTATCTACGGCCGCGAAGAGATACACAAGGCCTATCGCGAAGGCCGCGGCGTTATACAGATGCGGGCCAAGGCTGCGATCGATCAGATCGGCCGGGGCGAGCGGGACGCCATCGTTATCACCGAAATACCGTATCAGGTCAACAAGGCGAAGCTGATCGAAAAGATCGCGGAGCTGATGAACGAGAAGAAGCTCGAAGGTGCTTCCGAGGTCCGCGACGAATCGAACCGCGAGGGAATGCGGATCGTGATCGAGCTGAAACGCGACGCCATTCCGCAGGTCATTCTCAATAAGCTTTATAAGCTTACGCCCCTGCAGTCGTCGTTCGGCATCATCAACATCGCCATCGTCGACGGGCAGCCGAAGGTTCTGACGCTCAAGGAAATGCTTGAGTGCTTCGTCGCTTTCCGCCGCGAGGTGGTCACCCGACGAACTCAGTTCGAGCTCCGCAAGGCACAGGCACGTGCTCACATCTTGGAAGGCCTAAACAAGGCCATCGACGCGCTCGACTACATCATTCCGCTTATCCGAAATTCGCGTTCGGTGGATGAAGCAAAACGTTGGATGACCGGTGATTTCGCGACGCTCGACGAGGTCAAGAAATGGCGTGGAATCACCGGCGGCAAGGCCGAGGACGCCTTCAAGAAGGATCTTCAAAAGGTCATCGGCAGCTTGGCGTTCACGGACATCCAGGCTCAGGCAATTCTCGACCTTCAGCTTCGCAGGCTGTCGGCTCTTGAGCGGCAGAAGATCCTCGATGAGTATGAAGCGATCATCAAGCTGATCGCGGAACTCGAGAACATCCTCGCTAATGACAGCGTGCTGAAGCAGGTCATAACCGAGGAACTTCTTGAGGTCAGGAAGGCGTTCGGCGATGCGAGGCGAACGCAGATCATCGACGCCGGGGTCGAGCTAAAGATAGAGGACCTGATACCCGACGAAGAGGTCGCGATCACCGTAACAAAAGCGGGTTACATCAAGCGAACGCCGGTTTCGACCTACTCGCGACAGGGACGCGGCGGTAAGGGAAGGTTAGGTGCAACGGCGAAGAACGAAGATTTCGTCGAGCATATCTTTACTGCCTCGACCCACGATTACCTGATGATCTTCACCGATGACGGACAGGTCTATAAGATCAAGGTACACGAGATTCCCGAGGCGGCAGCGGCAGCTCGGGGCAAGGCAGTCGTCAATCTGGTGCAGATCTCAATGGAGCGAAAGCTCGTTGCGGTGATGCCGGTTCGCGACTTTACCGAAGAGGTTTACCTGACGATGGTCACGCGGAATGGTGTGATCAAGAAGACGCTGCTCTCGGATTACCAGAACATCCGGGTCACGGGCATCAATGCGATCAATATCGACGAAGGCGATGAGCTGCTCAACGTGATACGCACGGATGGAAAGATGCAGATCTTTATCGCAACGCACAACGGAATGGCCGTTCGGTTCAATGAGACCGACGTCCGGCCGATGGGCCGTGTCGCTCGCGGCGTTCGCGGTGTGAACCTCCGCGATGGCGATTATGTCGTTTCGGTCTGTGCCGTATCGCCGGAGGGCGAGCAGAAGATCCTTTCGGTCTCGGAGAACGGCTTTGGAAAGCAGACGCAGGTCGGGAACTATCGGCTGACGAAGCGGGGCGGCATCGGTGTCATCAATATGAAGACCACCGAGAAGACCGGCAAGGTCATCTCCGCGTTCCCGGTCGAGGACGATTCCGAGATCATGATCATCACGCAGCAGGCAAAGTTGATCCGGCTCGGCGTTGACAAGATCCGCGAAACGGGCCGGTCGGCACAGGGCGTGATGCTCATTCGCTGCGACGATGGTGACTGCGTAACCTCAGCGACGCTGCTGGCGTCCGAGGAAGAGGAAGCGTAATTTCACTCTGCTTCAGCTAAGCGATGGGCCGTCGGGATAGCTCCGGGCGGCCCATTTTCTTTTCGGAGCGACCGTGAAAATGTAAGCGGCGGAATCGTTTATAATCGATGCATGATCGTTGTAATGACAACAGTTAGCAGGGAAGAGGAAGGCGTTAGCCTTGCGAAGGGATTGGTTGAAGGCGGACTTGCGGCTTGCGTTCAGGTGCTTCCGCGGATGCGGTCGATCTATCGCTGGAAGGGCGAAATGCAGGACGACGGCGAGCATCTTCTGCTGATCAAAACGGCAGCCGAAAAATTCGCCGCGGTCGAGGAATACCTAAAGGCAAACCACAGCTACGACGAGCCCGAGATAGTCGCTCTCCCGGCAAGTTATGTTTCGGATGGCTACCTCAAATGGGTAGCGGAATCGCTCAGCCTATAACTGATGTTTGTTTTCGATATGCCCGCAGGTTTTCACGATGAAATCGACTGCATCTTGCGGGGAATCGGTCAGGTGAATCAGGTTCAGGTCCTCGGGGCTGATGTTCCGCTCATTTAGCATCATCGACGTGATCCACTGGAGCATTCCCTGCCAATACTGCGAGCCAAACAGGACAACGGGGAAGTTGCGGATCTTTCGCGTCTGGATGAGAGTTAGCGCTTCGAATAATTCATCCATCGTGCCGAACCCGCCGGGGAAGATGATGTAGGCGTTGCTGTACTTGATGAACATCGTCTTGCGGACGAAGAAATACTTGAACGAAAGCGATCTCGTCTGGTACCGATTGGCCGACTGTTCAAACGGAAGCTCGATATTGCAGCCGACGGAAACGCCGCCTGCCTCAAATGCACCGCGGTTCGCCGCCTCCATGATGCCCGGGCCGCCGCCCGTGATTATCTCAAAATCAAGCTCGGCGAGGAGTTTTGCCGTTTCGCGGGCGGCAATATACATCGGGTCTTCCTCGCGGGTACGAGCCGAACCGAAAACTGAAACGCCGCGAGTAATCGTCGAAAGATTGTCGAAGCCGTCAACGAACTCACCGAGAATGCGAAACACCCGCCACGAATCAGAGGTCTTATACTCATCCTCGGGCTCGGGAGAGCGGAGAAGTACCTCATCGTCCGTCAACTGCCAATAGCCCGGCTCCTGCTGGCGCTTCTTTGCCTCGGCTACCGTTTTGGGCTCCGGCGGTTTGTGCAGGTCTTTGTTCTTCTTCGGTTTGTTTGCGTCGGTTTCAGCCATAATTCAGTCTGGGAAGTCCAGGAAGTCTGGGAAGTCTAGGAAGTCGGGGAAGTCCGCGAGCATTCTTAGTTATCAAAATGGACATATGATTTTCATTACCAAGCGCCGAAACCTCACAGACTTCCTAGACTGACTAGACCTCCAAGACTCTTCCGACTCTCCTACAATCCCATGATGTTATACCCGCAATCTACATAGATCGTTTCGCCCGTGATGCCCGAGGCTAGGTCGCTTACGAGGAACAGGGCAGTATTGCCGACCTCGGCCGCTTCGACGTTGCGCTGGAGCGGTGCCTTCTCGGCAACATAGGAGAGCATTGAGCCCATGTTCTTTACCCCGCGGGCGGAGAGCGTGTTGATCGGCCCGGCCGAGATCGCGTTTACGCGTATGCCCTGCCTACCGAGGTCGGCCGCCAGATAGCGGACCGAGGCCTCAAGCGCGGCCTTTGCCACGCCCATTACGTTGTAGTTTCGGACGACCTTTTCGGCGCCGTAGTAGCTCATCGTTACGATGCTCCCGCCTTCTTTCATCAGCGGAGCGGCGGCGAACGCCACCTGGTTCAACGAGAAGGCGCTGATCTCGAGGGCCGTGCGGAACGCATCCCGCGTGGTCGCGACGTAATCACCTTCAAGAGCTTCGCGGGGTGCGAACGCGATCGAGTGGATTATGTAATCGAGCTTGCCGTACTTCTTTCCGATCGCTTCGAACGCGGCATCGACCTCGGCCTGGTTCGTCACGTCCATCGGAACGATGAGCGACTCGGGCAGTTCGCCGGCGAGCTTCTCGACATTCTCTTTCAGCCGGTCGCCCTGATAGGAAAATGTCTGGAGTGCTCCGTTGCGATGACAGGCATCGGCGCAAGCCCAGGCTATTGACCGTTTATTTGCGACGCCGAGCACGAGCCCGACCTTATTTTCCAGTAGGTTCATTGTTCGGTTACGTAAATTCGCTGAAGAGCCTCGAAGTCAAGGAAGCGGACCTCAATGTTAACGGGTGTTCCGCGGAAAGCCGAAGAACCGATCGACGCTCGAAGGTGCCGCTCGTCCTCGGGAGTAAGCTGTGTGATCAGAATGAGCATTAGCCGGATGTCGAGTGGCGAGTTTCGCGTTTCGAGGGCCCTTCGGACAAGGCCTGCTTTTCGCAGCACGGCCTCACGTCGATCCTGCCGCAACTCCGGCGTTACGAGAAAAACGACCTCGCAGCAGACGAGCCGTTTGTCGCTGACAAACGTCGCATCGAACGGTACGCCGTGTACGCTGACGTGGCGGAGAAGCGGAACGCCCTCTTCCTGCTGGATCTGACGGAGAGCAAGATCTTCGGCGACGATATAGGCCGATTGCAGATCGCTGATGCTTTCGGGCTCGACCTCGAGAATGCCGGCGAGTTCGGTCACCTCGATGCCGAGGCTTTGCCGCTGTACGTCGGGAACAGTTGAGTCCCACTCGACCCGAGTTCCCGAACGCCAAGCCGCAAGGACCTTTGCCTGGTCGAGTGCGATCCAGAAAAAGACCGCGAACCCGATCAGCCCGAGGCCGAGAAGAACGGCAAGCGGCCAGACCGCGTACACGAGCGACAGCACGATCGAAACGACCAAAAGCGTGCCGATGACACCGCCGCCGATCATCAGCGTCGTGTTGCCGGCGGGCCGCGAAAAGGTCGTGATGGAATTATCGAATTGCTTTGCCATTTAAGGGTCAGGCGGCAGATGCCCGTTCGAAAGGAATATCGTCGAAATGGGTCATCTGTTTGAAGTCCTTAAAGCGTTGATTGATCTCAGGATAGTCGAGTGCGTCGACCCGCTCGGTGCCGAACTTTTCAACGTTGAATGACGCCATCACAGATCCGTAGATCATCGCCCGCCGCATCGTATCATCGTTGATCTCGTTCTGAGCGGCGAGGTAGCCCATGAAACCGCCGGCGAATGTATCGCCTGCACCGGTCGGGTCAAAGACGCTCTCGAGCGGATAGGCCGGAGCGGCAAAGTAGCCATCCTTGGTAAAGAGCGTTGCGCCGTATTCGCCCCGCTTGATAACGACAGCTCTAAGGCCGTAGTCCATTATCTTTCTCGCGGCCTTGTAGATGCTCGGTTCGTCGGTAAGCTGGCGAGCCTCGGCGTCGTTGATGATGATGCAATCGACGACCTTGATGGTCTCGATGACGGCATCTTTCATCGACGATATCCAGAAGTTCATCGTGTCCATCGCGACGAACTTCGCATCCGGACACTGTTCGCGGACGCCTTTTTGCAGCATCGGCAAAATGTTTGCGAGGAAGAGCAGTTTTGCTCCTTTTGAGCGGTCGGAGAGCTTCGGGTCAAAGGTCTCGAAGACATTGAGCTGCGTGTCGAGCGTATGGGCTGTGTTCATGTCGTACTCGTAACGGCCGCTCCAAAAGAACGTCTTGCCGTCGGGCACGACCTCGATATCGTCTGTGTTGATGTGGTGACGCCGAAAGACGTCCCACTCGGTCTCGGTGAAATCACCGCCGACCACGCCGACGGCATTTACCTCAGTGAAAAAGCTCGCCGAGAGCCCAAAGTGCGTCGCCGCACCGCCAAGAACCTTATCGCGCTTGCCGAACGGCGATTCGAGCGCGTCAAAAGCTACAGAACCTACAACTGTTAAAGACATTTATTAAAGACTTCTCCGCAAATAATGGATCGTGATGACAATCCACTATCTTACACGCCACGGCGGATTTTTGCGATTCTCGCCGGCATGGAAGAGGCAGATCTTGTTGCCGTTGGGGTCGAGCAGGTAAGCTTGCCGCCAGAGCCATTCTTCATCACGCGGATCCTGGATGAACTCCAAGCCGAGCGACTTCAGCCGGGCGACCTCGGCATCGACATCGTCGCATTCGAAATAAAGAACGACCTGACTGGCTGCTGGAGCCTCGTCGGCAATGTTGACAGAGAGCGTTGCCTCGCCATCCGGACACTCGAGCCGGGCATAACGAGGAAGGGAATCGACGATAAGACGAAGGCCGAGCTTTTGGAAAAACTCGACCGTTTCGATCGGCTTAGCGGAATAAATGGTCGCTTGATTGAGGTTCATTTTGAGAATGCAAGGTGATCATTGGTCGGCCGGTTTGAGCTCTTTGAGTACCTTTTCGGCATTCTCGCGGTACTTACTTTCCGGGTTTCGCTCAAGCATCATTGAAAGGTACGCGACCGCATTCTCACGGAGCCTTTGCGGGTCATACTTTTCCCGTTCGCGCTCCAAATTGAGGTTCACCTTTTGTTTGCCTTCGTTCTTCGAAAGGTAATAACTGCTCATTCCGGCCAGGTAGAGAAACTCGTCGATCTTCGAGAACTCCGGATAAGCGGCATAGGTCTCCTCAAAACGCCCGAGCACCTGCTTATAGGCCTTGCGGGCAGGGCCAAAGCCTTGCCAAGCGACGTCGAGGTTACGCATCGCATCAGCTTCAAGGATCGGGTCACGCTCAATGGCCGGCGTTACGTTCCGCTGGCCGAACGCCGGGCTTATGAAAATTCCGAACATCAAAAACGCGGCAAAAATGTATTTCATATCGCTGCTTGGATGAAAAAGTCGCCTTGAAAGTTTTCCTGCTGAGTCGAAACGATCATTCTCCGAATATTGTTTCTTTCCAATCGATAAGGATCGATGCGACTTCCTTATCGGATTCGTTATTCCAGGATGCCGGCATTCCCATACTCATAGTCTTGATGATTCCTAGGTGTTTGCTTATTTGATCAACGCTTGCGTCGTCTTTCAACATATTGCACACGTGCCGGACGTAGGAAGAATATTCATCTCTTGCCGCCGGATTATCTCGCACCCCAATCGGATCCCACAAATAATGAAGCACTTCATCGACTCGCGTCTTCAGTTCATCATCTTGTCTAGATCTGTTTCCCATTCCAATCTACTTCGCCGCGTACTTCCCGATAATCGCTTCCAGCTTCTTTGCTGTTTCCGCGGGCCAGTGGTCGGGGGCGGTAAAGATGGCGTTCTTCGTGGCTCCGGCGAATTGGTTCGGAGTTTCCTTAGCGGCGACGCGTTTGACGGCGTCTTTCAGGATCAATTGGGCGTTTCGGACGTTCTTGTTCAGGTATTCGACGACCATGTCGATGGTGACGTCGTCGTGGCCTTCGTGCCAGCAGTCGTAGTCGGTCACGAGAGCGAGCGTTGCGTAAGCGATCTCGGCCTCGCGGGCAAGCTTTGCTTCCTGCAAATTCGTCATCCCGATGATGTCCATGCCCCACTGGCGATAGACCATCGATTCGGCCCTGGTCGAAAACGCCGGGCCTTCCATGCAGAGATAAGTGCCGCCGCGGTGGACCTTTACGCCGACCGCTTTACAAGAGGCTTCGAGGATATCGCCAAGCTCATCGCAAACGGGATGGGCAAAGGTCACATGCCCAACGATGCCTTCGCCGAAAAATGTCGATTCCTTCGCCCGGGCACGCGTCCGGTCAAAGAACTGATCGGGGATGACCATGTCGGTCGGAGCATATTGCTCCTGCAGCGAACCGACCGCCGAAACCGAAAGGATATACTCCACGCCCAAGAGCTTCATCGCGTAGATATTCGCCCGGTACGGCACCTCCGTCGGCGTAAACTTATGCCCGCGAGCATGCCGCGGCAAAAACGCGACCGTAACGCCATCAAGCACGCCAATGATGAACGCGTCCGACGGCGAACCGAACGGCGTCTCAACCACCTGCTCGCGAACATTTTCCAATTCCGGCATCTGGTACAAACCACTGCCCCCAATGATCCCTATGTTAACTTTCTCGTTCATATTGCTGTAATGATCAACGGACATCGATATCAAGATCGAGGATAAAAAAACCGTCTTCGCTTGGCTTCCAAGCCGCGCTTAGTTTCGACGCCGCCAGGCGATCGGCATTCGCTCTTGCTGTATTCCCGAGCTTCGCATACGATTCCCCTCGGAGCACGACTGGAGCTCTCCAAGCCGGAAATTTGGCAATCAACTTGGAAGCCTCAACGCTTGCCTCAGAAAACTTTCCGCTCCGATACAAGATGTACGCAAGGTTGTAGTGCGCTGAAGAACTCGGACTAACGGACAAGGCCTTACGAAGATCGTCAATTGCCAACTGATTTTTGCCAAGCCGATGATGGGCGATCGCTCGATTATGCAGCGGCTTATAACTGTCGGCTCCACGTCTGATCGCTTCGGTGTTGTCATCGATCGACCGTTGAAAGTCACCTTTGTCCATGTATGCCCGACCACGGTTGTAGAAGAACTCCCACTTTGGTTCGAGAGCTATTGCTTTCGAGAAGTCGCTGATGGCCTCATCGTATTTCTTAAGGTCAAGGTAGTTTGCAGCCCGATTGCTAAGAGCACCAGCATTGGACGGATCTAAAGAGAGGGCAACATCAAGGTCGCGAATGGCGGCAGCATTATCCTTCATCCTCCTGTGAACTACCGAACGATTAACGTACGGTTGAGCCAATTTTGGATCTAATTCAATTGTCTTGCCGAAATCCCGTAGGGCCTGCTCGTACTCTCCAAGGGCCATGTAAGCAAGTCCTCGTCCGTTGTGATACTTCGCATTCACTGGTTCAAGCTCGATCCCTGAGGAATAGGCCTCGATCGATCGCTGATACTCTCGCTGAGAATAAAAGACGTGGCCCCTGACTTGATGAGCCATTCCTTGATAGACTTTTTGACTCGGGCCATTTTCAGCGACAGCAAGTGCCTTCTCCGCGTCCGCAAGAGCTTCGGCATGTTTTCCCAAATAAGCATATGCAAGTCCACGATTGATGTAGCCGATAGCGAGATTTGGCAGAAACTCGATGACCTTTCCAAACTCGACGGCGGCCTGCTCTACATTTCCCTTCTGCAGCAGGACATTTCCTGTCGAGAGATGCTGCTGGGCTCGCAGGCGATCATCATTGGACTGGGCAATACCCGACGTCGCGAACATGAGATAAAGTGCGACGAATATCGTTGACGAAATGGGTTTAGAATTCATATTTCCCCTAAGTCAATCGGATTGGACAATATTCTGCCTCCTTTTCTACCTAGCAAGCAAAGCGGATGGTCAAAATCGTGATAAAAAAGACAGATCCAACCTTCTGCTGCGGCTTTTGGGAGAATTTCTTTTTTGAAGGCCAGCGTTTCGGTCGGGTAGAGGTCGTAGCCCATTATCCAAGGGAGCGGTAGATGGTGGCGGGTCGGGATGAGGTCAGCAAAGCCATAGAGAGTTTTGCCGCCGCGGTCGAGCCGCCAGGTCTGCATTGTTTCGGAATGTCCGCGGACGGTTTGGACCTTTAGGCCGGGAATCGGTTCATATTCATCAGGCATGGGTTCAAGCTGGCCGGTCTCGACCATCGGCCGCCAGTTTTCGGGTAAATAGCTTGCCCGGTCACGTTCGTGCGGTGATTCCGCGTGTTCGAGCTCGCGTTTCGAAACCAAGTAACGGGCATTTTGGAACTGCGGACACGGAGCGCGGACACTCCTGTCCGCAACGCCCCTCGCAGCGGCGCCGTCGTCCGTGATGTTCCCGTGCGTGTTCGCGTCGAAGCGACGCTCATGCGGACATGAGTGTCCGCCCTCCAATCCGATCGTGTTGCCGCCGGCGTGGTCAAAGTGGAGGTGAGTATTGATGACGATCGTTATGTCATCGGGCGTGCAGCCTGTTTTCTCAAAAAGCGTCTGGGCGAATGGCTTCTCGCGGAAGATGCCATACATCTTCGTCTCTTTCTCGGTCCATTTTTCGCCGATGCCGGTCTCGATCAGCACCTTGTCTTTGCCCGTGTCGATAAAGACGCAGTTCATCTGCTGGCGGATGCGATTGAGTTCATCGGGCGGGCAGACGCGTTCCCACAAAACGCGAGGGACGACTCCAAACATCGCCCCTCCGTCTAACCTGAATTCCGTATCCGGAACTACTTCTATTTTGTAATCGCCAAATTCCATCAGGCGTTCACGAATTAGTGATCGTGGCCGTCGCCTTCCGAGTGGCCGCCGGGAGTATTGATTATCTGCTGCTCCTGCTGCTTTTTCATCATTTCCTGGATCTGCTCATCGGTGATCTGCGGGACTGTAAAGTCCTCAGGAACCTGAACACTGTTGCGGGCGACCAACTCGTCGATAGCCTTTTTCTCGCGTTCTTCCTGAAGCTTACGACGGACGTACTGCTTGATCGGTTCTTCACGGCCGAGCGGGTTTTTCGGGTCCTTAAAGCCGGTCGAGATCAGGATGTGCCGAACGTCGTAGGTCTGTTCCTTCTGGCCATCGCGGCCATCCGCCTCGCCCTTCTTCTCGAGCTTGAGGATGTGGTAGCCGAAATCGGTCTCAACCAGGCCCTGCGAAACCTGGCCGGGTTCAAGAGCAAGTGCGGCTTCTTCAAATGGCTTGACCATCATACCGAGCCGGACGTTCTCGTAAAGTCCGCCGCGTTTTTTGCCGTCTTCGCCCGCATTATTGCCCGGATCTTCGCTGAACTCATTCGCGAGAGTTGCAAAGTCTTCGCCATTCTTGGCACGAGCAAGTATCTCGTCCGCTTTGGCACGCTTGGCCGAGGTGTCGAATTCCGGATTCGCCGCGATGTAAGCGGCAACATCCTCGTCGGTCACCTCGATGTCCTTGGCCATTTTCTCTGAATAGATCCGAGCGAGGAACTGAGCCTGCTGAAGTTTTACCTGAAGATCGATCTTGTCTTTCAGCTCCTTCGGCAATTCGCCCGAGGCGACCTTTTCATTGAACTCGTCGTTGTAGATATTGATCTTTGCAAAGAATTCACGGGCCTGCGTTTTCTCTTCTTCTGAGATCTCCCGGTCCTTCATTGCCGGGTTGCTTTCCTTCAGCAAGGTTATCTTGGTATCGAGGAACCGTTGGAAGGCCATCTCGTTGTCCTTCTTGCCAAGGCCGATCTTGTCCTTGAGATTTGCGAAGAAGCCCTGTGCCGGTTGCTCGCCTTCGCCCCAGAATGCCTTGACGCGATCCTCGCCGATGAAGCCCATTGGCGGCATCGGGCCTTTGTCCTTGTTGATGTGGCGGTCGTAGTTTACGGCCGTCAGCTCGGTTCGGATGTTCTGGAGCTCATTTCGGTACTTGGGGTCGTTGGTCGTCCCGTTCCGCTCGGCTTCAGAGGCAAAAGCGAACAACTCTTTCAGGTTGTTCAACTGCTGCTTGCGGAGCTCCGCATCTTCGCCGAGGCGTTTGATCGCCATCGGGTTCTGCTCGGCCAGATCTTTGACAAGAAGTTCGACCTCTTGCTGCGTGATCTTGTTAAAACCGCCGGTCGAGTGGCCACCGACCTTGCTTTTCCAAAATACCAACCCGGCACCGATGCCAAGTACAACAAGCAGCAAGATCAGCCCTTTAGTTAAGTTGCTCAATTCCTAATTCCTCACTCAAAAGATTAATGCAAATTCGTTTGCGGCAAACCGCAATCATACCAAAACGCCCTCAAAACAGCTAGGATGTCGCTGACCCCTGTTCGGTTTGCACGAGTTCGAGAAGAACGCCGCCCGAAGCCTTCGGATGGACAAATGCGACTAGGCAACCTTCGGCCCCGATCCGCGGCTCTTCGTCGATCAGTTGCATTCCTTGAGCCTTGAGCCGCGCAAGCGACGCCCGAATGTCCTCGACCTCAACGGCGATGTGGTGAATGCCGCCGCCGCGTTTCTCAAGAAACTTGGAAATTGGCGAATCGTCCGAGGTCGGTTCAAGGAGTTCCACGCGGCTCTCGCCGATCGGGAGCATCGCGACGCGGACCTTCTGATCCTCTACGACCTCGGTATGAACATTCTCAAGCCCGAGAGCGTCTTCCCAGAACTTAAGGGCCTCATCGATACCGTTCGTCGCAATTCCTAAATGATTGATCTTCATAAAGCTATTTTGCCACCGAGCACACAGAGAAATCGGGGGCCGATCGAAGGTTCATTGCCTCTTTCGGCTCACCAATTCTTCTACAGCAGAATACGGGTCAACCCTTTTTGCCGCGACCTCGGTCGAAAGTCGCTCTAGCTCTTTTCTCGTGCCGTTTCGCTCCAACAGATCGGCGAGCAGCCGCTCCCGCAGAAGCTCAAGCAAACGCCATTGGGCGATCGCTTCTTTTCGGGTCGCGATCGTCTCGCCATCGGCCATTGCCGTGTAGCTAACGTACTTTTCGATGGCGGCCGAGAGGTCTTCGATGCCTTTGTTTTCCGTGGCGATCGTCCGAACGATCGGCGGGTTCCACATGTCCGGCCTGTGGGCAAGGGAAAGAAGGGCTTCGAGTTCCTTCTGCGTTCGAAGCACGCCCTCGCGGTCGGCTTTGTTGATGACAAAGACATCGCCGATCTCCATTATGCCGGCCTTTATCGCCTGGATGTCGTCACCCATTCCCGGAACAAGGACAACGATCGAAACATCGGCCGTTTTGACCACCTCGACCTCGTCCTGGCCGACGCCGACCGTTTCGACAATGATCTTGTCGAAGCCGGCCGCGTCAAGTATTGCTACGGCATCGACGGTCGAACGCGAGAGGCCGCCCAAATTTCCGCGGGTCGCCATCGAGCGTATAAAGACATTTTTATCGAGGCCGAGCGTGGACATCCGGATCCGATCGCCGAGGATCGCACCACCGGAAAACGGACTTGACGGGTCAATGCAGACGATGCCGACACGAAGCCCTTGGTCCTTGTAATGGAGCGCAAGCTTATCGACCAAAGACGATTTTCCCGCTCCCGGCGACCCGGTAATGCCGATGACGGTCGCTCGACCGGTGCGTGGAAAGATCTCCCGCATCAATGCCGCAGCCTTTGGCCCGCCGGCCTCGACCAACGTGATCGCCCGGGCGACTGAACGCGGATCGCCGGAAAAGACCTTATCTATGTGCTCCAAGATCGACATTGTTCGTCAGGCGGAACTAAAATCTTCGCATTTCAGGCGAAAAATAAAAAGGCGGGCCGATCGCTCCCGCCTTTTTCACATTTTAGCTTTCCGGCCTTTTCACCGTCGTCCTACATTTGACCTTCATCCGCTGAGGGGCCATAGATCGATGGAACGGCGATGTCGTTCAGCCGCATATAGACCGAAAGCTGGCCGCGGTGGTGGACAATGTGGTTGCCGACGAACGAACGCATTACGCTGATCTTCGGCATCGTGAAATAGACCGTTTCGCCGTTTCGCATGGTCCAATTTTCGAGGAAGACGTCGTCCGGCGTGTTGCGAAGCGTTTCGATCGCCTCGTTAACGTTCTTGTCGAGAAACTCGACGAGGTCCTCGGTCGATTTCGGGTCGTAGGGTGTGTAATCGAATTTCTCGAAGTCGAGTTCCGGCTGCGTTAGCGTGGCAGGCGTCCAGCCGAACATCTCGGCGATATGCGAGGCCAACCGGCCAAAGGTCATCGATTTTTCGTGCGGCTTCCAGTCGAATTTCTCGGCCGGTATCCGCTCCAGGCACTTACGGGTGGTTGCTGCCTCATGCTGCAATTCGGCGATGAATGCAGAAGCAACGTTATTGGAACTCTGTGCAGTACTTGTGCTCATAAAGATCTCCTTGCGAACTAAATTTGGAAGGGAAGCATACTATAAAAATTGCACAGATGCAACATGAAACACATCGATGTTGCACGTAACTTCCGTCAAATTTTCACGCCGCCGCTTCCGAAACGGTTCGCTTCCGCGAAAGCCAATAAATATCTATCAGATTTGCGATCGGCCCGACGATGAAAAGAGCGTAATACGGGGCGTGGACGTTCTCCATCAGGCGCAAAATCGCCTCGACACCCGCGATCGCGAGAACCACGATGATCTGCGCCGCCTTTGAATGGCGGACCGTCGTCTTCGGGTCCGTGATCATAAAAAAGATGAAAAGCTGATACATCGGCCCG
>ERZ1066138.426-NODE-426-length-14296-cov-10.006039_pt1 | contig 14296 bp, 12 predicted proteins | sample MGYA00382785_ERZ1066138 | MGnify/ENA primary metagenome ERZ1066138 (study PRJEB33369, sample SAMEA5778368) | biofilm metagenome | biome: Industrial cooling water; feature: Water cooling tower basin; material: Biofilm | place: United Arab Emirates | collected... | reverse complement strand
CCTGGCGCAGCACGCGCACTATCGCGGCCAGCCTTGGGCGCTCAACGCACCGCTGGCGTGAGCAACAGCAGCGCCGCAGGAGCGGGGCCCTCCCGGGCTGGCACTTACCACTTACCACTTACCACTTACTACTCACCACTCACCACCCCACCACGCCCCATCAATGCACCGCCGGCGTGACCTGATCCAGGCGCTCCAATTCGCGTGTCAGCGCCTCGGGTGAGCGGGTGTAGCCGGCCAGCATGCGGTAGAAGGCGGGCACCACGAACAGCGTCAGCAGCGTGGCTACGGTGACGCCAGCCGCGATCACCAGGCCAATCGAGAAGCGGCTGTTGGAGCCGGCGCCACTGGCCAAAACCAGTGGCATCGCGCCCATCACCGTGGAGATGCTGGTCATCAGGATCGGCCGCAGCCGGATCACCGAGGCCTCGACCACCGCTTCGTGGATCGCCTTGCCCTCATCGCGCAGCTGATTGGCGAACTCGACGATCAGGATGCCGTTCTTGGTGGCCAGGCCCACCAGGATGACGATGCCGATCTGCGAATAGAGATTGAGGCTCGATCCCAGCATGGTGATGCCAAACAGCTGCCCCACCTCATAGGCGCCGAACAAGGCCGCCAGCGCGCCGAGTACTGCCAGCGGCACGGTCAGCATGATGACGAAGGGGTGGACGAAGCTCTCGAACTGCGCCGCCAATACCAGGAACACCACCAGCAAGGCGGCGGCGAAGGTGAAGATGGCGGTGCCACCGGAGCGCTTGTAGTCGCGCGACTCGCCCTTGTAGTCGATCTGCGCGGTGTTGGGCAGCTCCTCGCTGGCGATGGTCTCCAGATAATCCAAGGCTTCGCCCAGCGAGTAGTTCGGCGCCAGTCGCGCCGACAGCGTGATCGCCCGCACCCGATTGACGCGTTGCAGCGAACCAGCGTCGGCCACTTCCTTGAGGGTGACCAGGTTGCCCAGCGGGATCAGCTCGCCGCTGCGCGCCGAGCGCACGTAGAGATTGGACAGGTCGGTGGGCTCGCTGCGGTCTTCGCGGCGCGCCTGCAGCAGCACATCGTATTCCTCGCCGTCGCGCTCGAAGGTGGTGACGCGACGTCCGCCCAGCATGGTTTCCAGCGTGCTGCCGATCTCCTCCACGCTGACGCCGAGGTCGGCGGCGCGTTCGCGCTCGATGGCCACGCGCATCTGCGGGCGGGTTTCCTTGTAGTCGGCATCGAGGTTGATCAGCTGCGGGTTCTCGCGCTGGGCACGGGCGATGATCTTGTCGCGCCACTCGGCCAGGGTGTCGTAATTCGGGCCGCCCAGCACGAACTGTACCGGCTGCGCGCCAAAGCGCGACAAGCCCTGGCGCATCACCACGAAGCTGCGCACGCCGGGAATGTCCTCCAGGCTCTGCTGCAATTGCTGCTGCAGCTGGAAGGCATCCGGACGCTCGCCCCAGGGCTTGAGGAACATCAGGGCCTGCGCGGTGTGCATCTCCTCACTGGCGGTGCCGCCGAAGCCGCGCGGCGCGCGCAGGATCACGCGCGAGGCGGTGCCCTCCTCGACCAGCTTGAGCAGGCGCTCCTCGACTTCCAGCGCCTTCTCCACCGTGTAGTCGAATCCGGCGCCTTCGGGCCCGTTGATGGTAACGAAGAAGGAGCCCTGATCCTCGGCCGGCGACAGCTCGCGTGGCGTGATCTGGAACAGCAGATAGCTCAGGCCCAAGGCCGCCAGCACGATCACGATGAACACCCGGCCGTGATCGACGCTCTTGTCCAGCGCACGCCGGTAGCCGCGCTCCAGGCCGGCGAAGAAGCGATCCAGACGCAGCTGCAGTCCGCTATGCGCCTCGCTCTTGACCAGGAGCTTGCTGCACATCATCGGCGACAGGCTCAGCGCCACCAGCGAGGACACGATCACCGCCGCTGAAATGGCCACGCCCAGCTCGCGGAACAGGCGGCCAAGATTGCCTTCGAGGAAGCCGATCGGCAGGAAGACCGAGACCAGCACTGCCGTGGTGGCGATGACGGCGAAGGCCACCTGCCGCGCGCCACGTTGCGCTGCGACCAGCACCGGCTCGCCCAGATCGACCCGTCGCTGACAGTTCTCCAGCACGATGATGGCGTCGTCCACGACCAATCCGATCGACAGCACCAATGCGAGCAGGGTGATCAGGTTGATCGAGAAGCCGAAGGCGTACAGCGCGATGAAGGTGGCAATCACGCAGATCGGCACGGTCACGGCCGGTATCAGCGCGGCACGCCAGCTGCCGAGGAAGAAGTAGATCACCGCGATCACCAGACCCATGGCGACGGCGAGCGTGAAGTACACCTCGTCGATGGCGCTCTCGATGTACACCGAGGTGTCGAAGGCCACCACCAGCTCGGTGCCGGCCGGCAGCGTGTCGCTGATCTTCTGCGCCTCGACGCGCATGGCGCGGGCCACTTCCAGGGTGTTGGCGGTGGACTGCTTGACCACGCCCAGACCGATCTGCTGTTGGCCGTTGCCACGGATCAGCGAGCGTCGCTCGATGGCGCCAAGCTCGACGTCAGCCACCTCGCCCAGGGTGACGACATGGCCATCGGCGCCCTTGCGCAGCGGCAGGCTGGCGAAATCCTCGGCATCGCGATAGCTGCGATTGATGCGCACGGTGAAGTCGCGCTGCGCCGACTCGATGCGGCCGGCCGGCAGCTCCACGTTCTCGCGGCGCAGCGCGGCGATCGCGTCCTGCACGGTGAGGCCGCGAGCGGCGAGCGCCTCGCGATCCAGCCAGATGCGCATCGCGTAGCGCTGACCACCGCCCAGGGTGATGCGCGCCACGCCGGGCAAGGCCGACAGGCGATCGACCAGGAAACGGTTAGCGTAGTCGGTCAGCTCCAGCGGATCCTTGTTGCTGCTGTACAGGTTCAGCCACAGGATCGGCTGCGCATCGGCATCGACCTTGGCCACCTGCGGCGGATCCGCCTCGGTGGGCAGCACCGGGAACACGCGATTGACCGCGTCGCGCACATCGTTGGTGGCGCCATCGATGTCGCGCCCCAGGCGGAACTCGATGGTCACCTGCGAGCGCCCGTTCTCGCTGGAGGACTGGATGGTCTCGATGCCCTCGATGCCCGACACCGAGTCTTCGATGATTTGCGTGATGCGCGACTCGACCACCGCCGCGGAGGCGCCGCGATAGCCGGTTTCCACCGACACGATGGGCGGATCGATGTCCGGCAGCTCGCGCAGCGGCAGACGGAAGAAGGACATGATGCCGAGCACGATCAGCAAGAGGCTGATGACCGTGGCGAACACCGGCCGGCGAATGGAGATGTCGGAGATGACCATGGATGGCGTCCTCAGGTCGCGGGCGTGTCGCCCTGGATGGCCACCGGCGTGCCATTGCGCAGGCGCACCAGTCCGTCGGTGACCACGCGATCGCCCTCGTTCAGGCCTTCCAGCACCTCGACTTCACCGGCGCGCCGCGCACCCACGCGCACATCGACTTCCTCGGCCTTGTTCTCGGCGCCGATGCGATACACGAACTGGCGCTCGCGCACCGCCGACAGCGACACCTCGGGGATGACCAGCGACTCGCGCGGACGGTTGATCACCTCCACCGTCATCAGCATGCCCGGCTTGATGCGGGCTTCGTCATTGGGCAGTTCGGCACGCACCACGATGGAACGCGTCACCGGATCGACGCGCGAATCGAGCGAGGTCACGGTGCCGCTGAATTCGACGCCCGGATAGGCCGCACTGCGCGCCTGGATCGGCTGCCCGGGCGAGAGTGCCGACAGGAAGGTCTCGGGCACCGAGAAGTCCAGCTTCATGGTGCGCACATCGTCCAGCGTGGTGATCACGGTGCCAGGTTGCACCAGCGTGCCGGTGCTGACGCGGCGGAAGCCGAGCACGCCGGCGAAGGGCGCGGTGATGACACGATCGGACAGACGCACGCGGATCGCTTCCATGCGTGCGCGTGCCGAATCGCGCGCGGCCAGCTGCTGGTCCACCGCGCTTTGCGTGACCGTGCCTTGCTTGACCAGTCCGCGCAGCCGCTCGTACTGGCGTTCGGCCTCCACATAGGCGGCCTGCGCTTCCTTGAGCTGCGCCACCTCGGCGCGATCGGTGAGCTCGACCAGCACGGCCCCGGCTTCAACCGCCTGGCCATCGCTGAAGTTGACCCGCGCCACCGTCTCCGCCGTCTTCGCAGTCAGCGTCACCGACTCGTTGGCCATGGCCGTGCCCAAGGCCTGGATGCGATCCACCCAGGGCTTCTTGACCACCGATTCCACCACCACGGGCTGCGGCCGCTGTCCCGCCGCTGCGCCACCCGCGCCCTGCTGTGGCCCACCGCAAGCGGCCACCGCCACCGCCATTCCCAACACCAGCCATGCACGCATAGACAAACCTGGCCCCAAGGCCTTCACAAAGGTCAAGGCTGGAGTGTAGCGCCCGCTGGTGTGAACGCCGCTGCAGTGTCAGCAAGCCGCCAGCGCGAGCCTCGCCAGACAGAGGCTCGGGCGCGATGGGGCGAACGCGCGGCGCGCGCTCAGGCGGCGACTGCCACCGTGCGCCGTTCGCTGAGCCCGCGCGACTCATCCCATTGGCGCAGCAACTCGAGCAGATCGGAATACACGGCGGCCGCGGTGATGCGCACGCCGGCCCCGGCGCCGGCGATCACCAGCGGCGGGTCCTGGTGATAGCGCGTGCGCAGCACCACGCGGTTTTCCGCCGCCCGCGCCCCGGCCAGAGGATGCTCGGCCGGCACCAGCGCCGGACCGATTTCCACTTCGCCATGGCGCTGCCAGCGCGCACGGTAGACCCAGCGCTGCCCGGCGCGGCGCGCGTCCAGCATCAGCTGCAGCCAGTTGCGTTCATGGCCAGCCACGGCATCGAGCCAATGGCCATCCGGGCTGAGCGCGAGCAGCGGTTCCAGCGGCAGGCGCTCCGGCTCCACCTCGATGCCGGCAGTGCGCAGCACGATGGCCAGCTTGCGGCGCACGTCCTCACCGCAGAGATCGATGCGCGGATCGGGTTCGGCCAGGCCCAGACCCACCGCTTCGGTGAGCGCCTGACGCAGACTCGCACCGTCCTGCGTGCGGGTCAGCAGATAGCCCAGTGTGCCGGACAGGCTGGCTTCCACCTCGAGCAGCTCATCGCCGGCGGCGCGCAGACGGCGCAGGGTGGACAACACCGGCAGCCCCGCGCCCACCGTGGCCGACCAGCCCGCCGGCACGCCGCGAGCCAAGGCAGCGGCCAGGCGCGCATAGCGCTCGTGGCTGGCGGCAAAGGCCACCTTGTTGGCGGTGACCACGCTGATGCCATGTTCGAGCAGCCGTGCCTGTTCGGCGGCAATGTCCGGACTCGCGGTGCAATCGACCACCAGGGCCGGGCGGCCGCCGGCAATCAATTGCTCGATCAGGCCCAGCGCATCGCCACTGCTCTGCGCGCGCAGGCGCTCAGCGGCCAGCCCCGGAGTCAGACCATCGGCTTGCCACAGCGCGGCGCGCGAGTTGGCCACACCGACCAGCTTCAGCGGCAGATCGGCCTCGGGTCGCGCCAGCAGGGCCAGCAACTCGCGCCCGACACGGCCGGTGGCACCGATCAGCACCAAGGGCACCCGCGCTTGGCCCTGACACTTCGTGAGGTCACGAAGAAATGCCCGCTCTTGCTCGCGCTGACCAGGAATGCGACGGCTTTCCGCCTTGCTCAGGCGGTCTGCGCTGCATTTCTTCGTTAGCGCGGCCCTTGCTTGTTCTTTGCGCCGATCTCGTCGTTGCTCGTCGTCGCAATGGGCCTTGCCATTCCGCCTCCGCGCGCCCAGATCTCGGCGCAAGGCCCCGCGCAAACTTCCGCGCTCCCTCACGAAATGTCCGGACTGACGCTGCGGAACATGGCGCACCAGCACCGGCGCGCTGGGCACGGCGGCAAGGCTGGGCGCACCCTGATCGCGGAAGGCGAGCAACTGCGGATCCAGCTTGTGCGCATCGACCAGGAACCCATCGTGGCCGTACAGCGTCTGGATCTCGATCAGCCGCGCCGCCGGCAGGTAGCGCGCCAGCCGGCGTTGCTCGGCCGGGTAGTACAGCTGATCGCTGTTGAGCGACACCACCACGGCGGGTTGCTGGATCGTGGCCAGGACCAGCGCCGGATCGCCGCCCTCGGCCAGATCAAAGCGGTTCATCGCCTCGGTCAGACGCAGATAGCTCAGCGCATCGAAGCGACGCACCAGTTTGTGGCCCTGGTGATCGAGGTAAGACAGGACCTGATAGTGCCCATCCTCGCGCTGGCTGCGCGCGAAACGCTGCTCAAGTTCGGCGGCCGAGCGATAGCTGAGATGGCCCAGCTGGCGCGCCAGCGCCAGTCCTTCCGCCGGACCTTGCTCCGGCAGATAGCGTCCATCCAGGAACTTGGGATCACGGCGGATGAACTCGCACTGCAGACGGGCCTGCGCCAGTGCCTGCGGCGGCTGGCGCCAGCTGGTGGCGACCAGGGCCAGGCGCTGCACGCGACGCGGTTCCTGCCGTGCCCATTCCAGTGCCTGGAAACCGCCCATCGAGGCGCCGATCACCAGCTGGATGCCGCGAATGTCCAAGTGATCAGCCAGCTGGCGCTGCTGCGCCACCAGATCGGCGATGCTGAGCTCAGGGAAGTCGGCGCCATAGCGCTGGCCGCTCAGCGGATCGATGCTGAGCGGACCGCTGGAGCCATAGCAGCCGCCCAGCACATTGGCGCAGACGATGTAGTAGCGCTCCGGGTCCAGCGTGCGGCCGGGACCGAACAGACCCGACCACCAGCTGGCGACATCGCTGCTGCCGGTCAGCGCATGGCACACCCAGATCACGTTGTCGCGCGCCTCATTGAGCCGGCCCCAGGTCTGGTAGCCCGCCATGCTCATCGGCAGCTGTCCGCCCAGACGCAAAGACAAGGGGGCGTCCAGCTTGGCGTGCTGGAGGGCAGCGGGCAGATGCGAGGCGAGGCTCATGACAGTGGTCCTGGCGCAGGTGGTGGTCAGGCCGATTTCTTCAGCGCCACGGCGGCCAGCGCCTGGGCGAAATCGGCAATGATGTCTTCGACGTGTTCGATGCCCACCGAGACGCGGATCAGGCCCGGCGTGACGCCGGCGCTCTTCTGCTCGGCCTCGCTGAGCTGCTGATGGGTGGTCGATGCCGGGTGGATGACCAGGGTCTTGGCATCGCCCACATTGGCCAGATGGCTGGCCAGCTTGAGCTGGTCGATGAAGCCAGCCGCGGCTTCGCGCCCGCCCAGCACCTCGAAGGTGAACACCGAGCCGTAGCCATGGCGCAGATAGCGCTTGGCGCGCAGATGGCTGGGGTGCTCGCTGAAGCCCAGGTAGTTGACGTTGCTGATCTGCGGATGGGCGCGCAGCCAGTGCGCCAGCGCATTGGCGTTCTGGTTGTGGCGCTCGACCCGTAGCGACAGCGTTTCCAGGCCCTGCAGCAGGAGGAAGCTGTTGAACGGTGACTGCGAAGGACCGATGTCGCGCAGGCCCTCGACACGCGCGCGGATGGCAAAGGCGATGTTGCCGAAGGGACCGTCCTTGCCGAAGACCTCCCAGAACTTGAGACCGTGATAGGCCGGCGAGGGCTCGGTGAACAGCGGGAACTTGCCATTGCCCCAATCGAACTTGCCGGAGTCGACGATCACGCCGCCGATGCTGGTGCCATGACCGCCGATCCACTTGGTGGCCGAGGCGACCACGATGTCGGCGCCATGCTCGATCGGCCGGCACAGATAGCCGCCTGCGCCAAAGGTGTTGTCGACGATCAGCGGGATGCCGTGTTCATGCGCGATCTTCGCGATCTTCTCGAAGTCCGGCACATTGGAGCCCGGATTGCCGATGGTCTCGACGTAGAGCGCCTTGGTCTTGGCGTCGATGAGCTTGCGGAAGCCCTCGGGGTCGTCGCCCTCGACGAACTTCACCGTGATGCCGAGTCGCGGCAGGGTGACCTTGAACTGGTTGTAGGTGCCGCCGTACAGGAGGCTGGTGGAGACGATGTTGTCGCCGGCCTGGGCGATGGTGGTGATGGCCAGGAATTGCGCGGCCTGACCGGAGCTGGTCGCCAGTGCCGCCACTCCGCCTTCCAGCGCAGCGATGCGCTGCTCGAAGACGTCGGTGGTCGGATTCATGATCCGCGTGTAGATGTTGCCGAACTGCTGCAGGGCGAACAGCTTGGCGCCGTGTTCGGCCGACTCGAAGGTGTAGCTGGTGGTCTGGTAGATCGGCACCGCGCGGGCGTTGGTGCCGGGCGCAGGTTGCTGGCCGGCATGCAGCTGCAGGGTTTCGAAGCGGTACGTGGGGTTCTGGCTCATGCGGCACCTCGTGACGGCGGTAAAGATGACTGGATGTCTAAGCGTATAGACGTCTAGACGTCCAAAGTGGAGGCGATGCTACGCCCGGCCTGCGCGGGGCGTCAAGCCGTGGCTGTGCTGCGTGATCCGGCGCCATTCGGCGCCATTGCGCGCCTTGCGGGTGCGGCCGGGCGTCTGCTGCGTGGCGTGCGCAACCAGGTCTGCACTCGCCCGTGCAGGGTCGATCCCAGGCGGCACGTCGCGGCCACCTCAGCGATTCGTATCGACCTCATGCAGACTTCGGGTTAGCCTTCGGCGGCATTGGAGGTAAGTCATGGCCAAATCGAAATACGTCAATCCCTACATCGAGCGCGGCAAGCGCGCCGATGCCACCAAGAAGATCACGGTGACCATCCCGGTCCACGTGCTCAAGCTGCTGACCGACGAGCGCACTCGCCGGCAGATCAAGAAACTGCGCCACGCCACCATCTCCGAGCTGCTGACCGAGGCTTTCCTGCACGCCTACACCGGTCAACCGCTGCCCACCGACGAGGAGCTGAGCAAGCCGGAAGTAGAGTGAGTGCCGAGCGCGCAGGTCCGGCGCTGATGTCCACGCTGGGCTTCGTGGTGCCTATCGGGCCCGGCGAGCGCCATGGCCCGGCGCTGTTGCAGCAGCTGCGCGAACTGGCAAGCGATTGCCCCGTTGCGATCGTCTATGCGGCAGGCGATCCACAGCCGCATTGGCCGGCAAACGGCCTTGAGTGCTGCCTGCAAGCGCCGGCCGGTCGTGCCGCGCAGCAAAATGCGGGCGCGGCCATCCTGGATGTCGATTACCTCTGCTTCGTGCATGCCGATTCGAGCCTCGATGCGCAGGCACTTGCGGCGCTGCGCCGTTTCGTCGCTGCCAGCCCGCGCGCGCTGGGCTATTTCGATCTGGCCTTCAGCGATGGGCCGCGCTTGATGGCGCTGACCGCCTGCGCGGTGCGCTGGCGCTGCCGCTGGCTGGGCCTGCCGTTTGGCGATCAGGGCCTGTGTCTGCCGCGCGCCGAGTTTCTGGCCCTGGGTGGCTTCGACGAGGATGTGGCCGTGGGCGAAGACCATGCGCTGGTGTGGGCCGCGCGCCGCGCCGGGCTGCGTGCGCAGCCGATGGGCGCCACGCTGCGCAGCAGTGCGCGCAAGTACATCCAGCACGGTTGGTGGCGCACCACCTGGCGCCATCAGTGCTGGACCTGGGCCCAGGTCTGGCGTGAGTGGCGCGCATGAGCGGCATGGCCAGCGTGGGTCTCGCGGTCTTCGTCAAGACGCCGGGCCTGAGTCCGATCAAGACGCGACTGGCCGCAAGCATCGGCACCGCCGCTGCGCTGGACTTCTTCCACGCCGCGCTGGCCGCGGTGGTGGCCAGCGTCGACGCCGCGCGCGATACGCCGATCCAGCCCTATTTCGCCGTTGCCGAGACCGCAGGCCTGGCGCACTGGGCGCGACATCCCGCGGCCTGGCCAGTGCTGGCGCAGGGCGAAGGCGAGCTCGGCACGCGAATGGCCCTGATCCATGACCAGCTGCTGGCGCGCCATGCTGGCGGCATCTTGCTCGGTGCAGACGCGCCCTGGGTGACCCCAGCCAGTCTGCGTGCCGCCGCGACTTGGCTGGCCGCTGCCGCGCCGCGTGCCTGTCTGGGCCCGGCGGAGGACGGCGGCTTCTACCTTTATGGCGCCAATCGCCCGCTGTCGCTGGCAGCCTGGACCCAGCCGCGCTACGGCGGTCCCGAGGCCACGCGCGATCTGCTCGCACAGTGCCCGCCGCAGTGGTCCTGGCAGCAGCTGCCCACGACGCCCGATCTGGATCGCGCCAGCGATCTCGAGCGCCTGCTGGCGAGCTTGCCGGCGGGCGCGCATGCGCAGCAAGTCGCGCTGCATGCCATGCTGCGCGCATGCATCCCGACGTCCTGATTGCCTACGAGTGGCCGCTGCGCCTGGGCGGCTTCGTGCTCTTGTCGCTCGCCTTGGTGGCGCTGGAGCGTGCGCATGCCTTTCGCGAGGCCAGCGCGCGGCCGCAACGCTGGCTCAAACACCTCGGGCTTGCCGCGATAGGGGCCTTGCTGGTGCGCATCGCCTTGCCCATCGCCGCCGTGGGCACTGCGCTGCATGCCCAGGCCCAAGGTCTGGGCCTTAGCCACCTGTTGTTTCCCGCGCCACGCCCGCTGCTGTTGGAGCTGGCACTGGGCTTGGCCTGCTGGCTGATTCTGGATGCCGCGATCTATCTCCAGCACCGCGTCTTTCATGCCTGGCCGCCACTGTGGCGCTTGCATCGCGTGCATCACAGCGATGTGGAGTTCGACACCTCTACTGCGATCCGCTTTCACCCGCTGGAGATCGCACTGAGCATGGCGATCAAGATGGCGCTGGTGTTGGCGCTGGGTGCGCCGGCCTGGGCGGTGCTGCTGTTCGAGCTCAGCCTGAGCCTGTCAGCCTTGTGGACGCACGCCAATCTGCACCTGCCGGACCCGCTGGACCGGCGGTTGCGCTGGCTGTTGGTCACCCCCGACATGCATCGCATCCACCACTCGGTGCGCCCGCATGAAACCGACAGCAACTTCGGCTTCTGCCTGTCGCTGTGGGATCGGCTATTCGCCAGCTATCGCGCCGCCTCCGAAGCGCCGCAGCAACAGATGGCGATCGGCCTGGACGAATTCCGCAGCCCGCGCTCGCAGAAACTGCTTGCGCTGCTGGCCTTGCCGTTCCGCCGTCGCGACACCGAGGCTTCGTGAACGCCGATCAGGTGCTGCAAGCAGAGTTCACAATCGGACGCCCGCGAGCTTGATCGTCGTCATGCAGCAGGGCGGTGCGGGCACCGTAGCGTGGCCATTCCTTGGCTGGCGCAGGTGCGAGCGAAATGGCTGCAATTCTCTGGGACGAATCCCTGAGCATCGGTATCTCTACCATCGACCGCCAGCACCGCGTGCTCATCGAACACATCAATCGACTCGACGACGCCGTGACGCGCGGAGCCGGACGGGGTGTGTTGGAGCACGTGCTCAAGGGGCTGGCCTCCTACGTCTCGATCCACTTCACCTACGAAGAGACCCTGATGAAGGTGTCTCGCTATCGTGAATCGCCCGAGCACCATGACGAGCACGAACACTTCAAGGCGCAGGTGGCGCAATTTCAGCGGCGCTTTCAGTCCGGGGACGAGCAAATGGCGGCGGATTTGCTCGCCTTCATGCAAGGCTGGCTGCGTTCACACATCCAGATCGAGGACCAGCGCTACGCGGCGGATGTGATCGCCCACGGGCATCGCTGATTCGCGACACCGCGGCGCCCCTCTCAGGGCGCCCGATTGAGATCGCCATCAATGGCCAGCGACAGCACCAGGGCGCCCATCTCGGCGAGCAGCAGCAGGCCCCAGTACCACCACAGGCGCGGGATCTGCTCCCACCAGCTGCCCAGCAGCGGAATGGCCATCGACACTGCCGTGAGCACCATCAACAAGAGCCCGATCAACACCAGTGCCGCCACCAGAAAGCCCAGGCTCACGGCCTGGCTCCAGTGGAAGACGCCGCCACGCTGACGCCACTGCAGGGCCTCGATCAGGCTGCTCAAGGCCATGCCCAGCAGTCCCACGGCCAGAATCCAGTGCAGCCCGGCCTGCCGCGCCTCCAGCCAGAACCCTTGCCAGCGCACCAACCAGTTGGCGGGGTCCCACTGTCCGGCGAGTGGGTCAAAGGCCAGCCACAGCGCATAGGGCGCGGCCGTGGCCAGCGTCCACAGCACGATCTCCCACCAGGAGCGCAGCGTTTGGCGGAACACCGGACACTCGACCAGCGTGTATGACAGCGCCAGGCCCATCCACATCAGCGCGACGAATTGCACCGCCAGCGGCAGCCACAGCAGGGCCAACGACAACTGCCCCTGCGCGATGGCACGGGCGAGCAGGCCGTAGACCAGCAGGAGGCTCAGCACCCGCAGCGCCACGCTCAGCGGATCGGCACGCACATGCTGCTTCAGCGCCGCCGCGAACTCGCGATCGCTCAACTGCGGACTGGATGGCCGACCCATGGCGCCCTCGCTCAACTGGAGCGCGCATTGTGCCGCGCCGGCGCGCTCAGGGGGATTCCAGTCGCCACTGCGGGAAGGGATCGGCGAAGCGCTGCCACAGCGCCGGCCCGAGCGCGAATTCGGCATCGGTCAGCAGCGCCTGGTCGAACTCGGCGCGCAGCACCGCTTCCTTGAGATCGATGCCGATCAGCACGATCTCCTGACGCCGATCACCAAAGCGCGGATCCCACAGCTTTTCCATCGCCGCGTATTCGTCCGGATCGCGCACCTGCCAGGGTGCGGGCAGCGCCGCGCTCAACGGCTGGGCGGGGTCGATCGGGGCGTCGATCAGGCCGGCATCCACACGCTCACGGGCGGCGAACCAGAAGCCGGCGGCCTGATGCTGGGTGGCGCCGCCGACCGTGGACAACTCGCCCACCCAGTCCATCCGGCTGGCCAGCCAGAAGAAGCCCTTGCTGCGCATGACCCCGGCCATGCCTTGCTCGACCAGAGCCAGAAAGCGCAGCGGGTGAAAGGGTCGGCGTGCACGGTAGACAAAGCTGGTGATGCCATAGGCCTCGGTCTCCGGCGTGTGCACGCCGCGCAGTTCCTGCATCCAGCCCGGCGCCATCTGTGCGCGCACGAAATCGAAACGCCCGGTTCCCAGCACCTTGCGCAAAGGCACCCGCGAGCGCTTGCTCTCGAGGATGTCGGCCTCGCGATTGAGCGCGCGCAGCATGCGCTTGACCTGGCGCAGCTGTTCTGGACGCACGCGATCGATCTTGTTCACCACCAGCACATCGGCGAACTCGACCTGATCCGCCAGCAAGGCCACCAGCGGCCGACGATCGTCCGGGCCTGCAGACTGGCCACGATCGCCCAGCAGATCGGCGGAGGCGAAATCGCGCGCGTAGTGCTCGGCGTCGACCACCGTCACCATGGTGTCCAGGCGCGCCACATCGGACAGCGAGAAGCCATCCTCATCGCGCACCGAGAAGGTCGCCGCCACCGGCATGGGCTCGCCGATGCCGGTGGATTCGATCAGCAGGTAGTCGAAGCGGCCGGATTCGGCGAGGCGACGGACTTCCTGGCGCAGATCCTCGCGCAGCGTGCAGCAGATGCAGCCATTGCTGAACTCGACCAGTTGCTCCTCGGTGCGCGACAGCTCGGCGCCGCCGTCGCGCACCAGTTGCGCGTCGATGTTGACCTCGCTCATGTCATTGACGATCACCGCCACGCGCAAACCTTCGCGATTGCGCAGCACGTGGTTCAGCAAGGTGGTCTTGCCGGCCCCGAGAAAGCCGGACAGGACAGTGACGGGCAGACGCGAATCTGGACTTGGCATGGTGGGAATCTGTGTGTTGTTATAACGTAACACTAGCACGGAGCTTGCGATGATTCCTGACAGCTACCAGGCCTGGCGCCATTGCATCGAGGTCGATTGCCGCCAGCCGCTGACCGCCGCCTTCATCGCCGAGCGCCTGCAGGAATTGCAGGATTACGGCCACTTCCGCACCGTGCAGTTCGTCAATCTCTACGGCTCGGCCCACCACCAGCGCGTGCTGGGCTGGTTCGCTGAAGCCGCCCGCACGGCCGCCTGAGCCGAGGCTGGCGCGTGTCCGACAGCGTGCAAGCAGTCACCAGTTCGTGCGGACTGCTGGCGGCAATCCGCACACCCGCTTGCGCGCTGGCCGTCTGGCCGGAGGCCATCGACCTGCCCGAACTGGCGCCTGGCTGGTCGCGCCGCATGCATGCCTGGCGCGGGCCGCTGCAGCCCGAGCTTGCCGATCCAGACGCAATCTGCGCCGCTGTGGATGCCGAGCCCAGCGCCGCGCTGACGGCCGCGCTGCGCCAGTTCATCGATGTCGCCGCCAGCATCCACGGCGCCAGACCTTTCGAACTGCGCATCGATGTGATCAGCAGCACCATGTGCCGCTGGTTCCATGCCGACCAGGTCGCCCTGCGTTTGCTGCTGACGCTGGCC
>ERZ1066138.425-NODE-425-length-14298-cov-6.281542_pt1 | contig 14298 bp, 23 predicted proteins | sample MGYA00382785_ERZ1066138 | MGnify/ENA primary metagenome ERZ1066138 (study PRJEB33369, sample SAMEA5778368) | biofilm metagenome | biome: Industrial cooling water; feature: Water cooling tower basin; material: Biofilm | place: United Arab Emirates | collected... | reverse complement strand
CAGCAGCCCACAGATTGGCATTCCCAGGTGGAACCTGGGAACGAGATCCAAAAGCGCCAGAGCGACGAGAGCGAGTGGAGAAAATAAAAAAATATTTGTAACATTAACTCCATTTTTTAGAACAAGTAAAACACTCAATAGTAAAATTCTTATTGAAGAAGCAAAATAGCTTTTTAACAGGCCGTTCTTTCAACTCAGAAAATCAACTCCTCGATTTTATCCACCTGTTTTTCTGAGAAAAGAAGTTAATTTTTACTGCAAAATTCCACGAACTGTGAGGCAAATGATATGGAAGTTAGCGAATTATTAAAGCTCTATGAAGAATCCCCAGTCACAAGCCCAACGGGAATATCTGCCCAGAAGTGGGAATAGCGATCGCATTCCCAGGATTACTGGGTTCAGCTAGTGGCGCTGGCACTACCTGCCAGGTGCCAGTGCCAAACATCGCCAAATACTCCCCTTCCTCAATCGCAATTCCTACGCTGGCAGAACCTCCCGACGTTGAAACGAGGTTATCAGAGGTTAGCCATGTACCAAAGGACAATATCTCTTGAATGCCAACAAAGGTATTTTCGCTCGCCCAAAAACCTTCAACAATAAAAGGTTCCATTAATTAATCCTAATTAACAAGCTTTCCCCATCTAGCCCGCGAGTAACGTAAGTCGCTCCAGCCACGGTAATTTGATCCGAGCGAGTATTAAATCCTTGGCTATTGATTAGCCCAAAATCCGAGCTAAAAGTCCCTAGCCTCCCTGCTTGGGAAATTAGCGTCACATCGCCAATTTTAATATCTTTTGTCCCTCCATTGTTGACACGAATTAGGGAATGAAATGCAATATTGCAATCTCCTGGAATTGTAGTATTAACAAGAATTGGGCTTCCTCTATAAGCCCGAAACAGGGTAAGTTCTGGATTTCGAGCAATAAATCCATAAGGCTTGTTGCCCGATATCCACCAAGATGCCCGATCTAAAGGAAATAGTATACCAATATTAAACAAAAATCCATTGTTGTCGCTTCTAAACAAACTTATCAACTTAATTTCAGGAGAGCTAAATGTTTCAAACTTAAGCGGGATTTGTTCGTTAGCGTTCCAAGCAATTGCTGGTTTGCTTACGCCTTCATAGATTTCGCTAATATTGCTGACAATTTCAGAATTAATATTGGGATGAGCATCGCCCACGCCCCAATCAATATCTAAAACAGTAGCGCCAAGCGACGTTAACCGAAATCTTAAAAACAAAGGAGGATTGTTAACTGTAGGACTGGCAATGCTGTAAACCCCCAAACAGGGGTTACCTGCCGTGCTTAAAAACCTTCTTGTATAACCAATTGCAACTAACCTAGAATCTATCTCGGTTGCTAATGCAGCCACCGTCCACAAATTAGTTACAATATTGGTGTTGTAAGTGACAGGCATTAACTTAATTCTAAATACTTCAGACTAATTATAATATCTTGGCGTGTTCTTTCTAAATTATCGACTCGAATTCTAACAAAATTATTTTCAGGGTAAATTACCGACGAAGGCGCTAAATCTAGCATTAATGGAGCATCGCCTCCTAAAATAACCTCGCAAAGCAATCCGTGATTATTGTTTTGAGATAAAGGTAAAGTGCCAATCGTGCGTAAGCGATCTGCTTGTCGTTTCAAAGCAGAATTGTAAAAGCGAATGCGAGTACTGCAACTTGCTTCAATCGCTAATAAATTAAAAATGCCTAGATTGGTAGTATCGTAGTCTACGCCTTGATTGGCTTCGATAATTCCTACGGGTAATGAGGTTACAGTTGAAATCTTATTAAGAATTGGCGTATAATACTCCCAGCCATTTGTAGAAAGTCGAATCGATTGACCGGGCGTTCCCCCTTTGGTTGCAAGTTGGCTGAGGGAGATAGTTCCTTCAAGGCTGCTTAGATCGTGGGAATGAGTTGCTGGGGAAAAGCTAGCAGAATCTGCTAGCGCTGCACTACCCAATCCAGCAACTTGCTCGACTGAATGAGTATGAATTGCGGGTGCGAAAATGGTAGAATCAATTGTATTCAAAAATTCAAGATTAGAGTGGACATGAAATTTATCTTCCGTAATCCAATTTAAAAGCCCCAAATTGGGATGATCGTGCAAGTGATTGATATTTACCCCATCTAAAGCATCAAGATTGAGATGGGTATGAGCCACCGGATCGCCTTCTTGGATTGGCAGAAAATCATCTAAACCATTAATCAGGTCTTCAGCCTCTTGATAAACTTGTTGCAGTTCTTCGCTCATACTCATTGCGATGAAATTTCGCCCGTTAATCTTTTAATGTGATTGACAAGGTTTTCGTAATCTTTTTGAGTTATTACTTTGATTTTTGGAATAGTTCCATAAATGGTTTCCATATATTCTAATTGTTGAATAAACTCTTTAACAAGTTCTTGGTATTTGTCTGGAACGTTCATGTTAGCTAGCTAAAAGTTGGTTTAATTTGTTGTTAATTTCAACTTGTTGCGCTCTAATTGTTTCAATTTGGTCAATCAAAGGCGTTGAAATTTCTCCAGTATAACTCCAAACTGTAATGTGTGCCTCTTGATGCCAAGTTGGCACGCTTGCCAGTAATTGCCAAGTGGTTGCCACAGGGTCAGGAAAAAACAACCTTTGATTTCGAGTGAGATTAGGAAGATGAAGCGGAACTCGCCAAGCAGCAAGCTCTACAAACCCTGATGGATCTAAAGCTGCTGGTGCTGCAACAGACTGCTTCAAGTAACAGCCTAATTTCCAGTACGGCTTAGCAACCGGATTAAAAAACCTTGCTGCCATGATTCTAGACCTACGATAAATGGGAATTTGAAAGTCTGGAATTGCCAATCGTTTGTTATCGGAGGTTAGTTGACCCACTTGAGTTTCAAAATGTTCAACTTCCCATAAATCCCCGTTCGCTAGGTTGACGTTAGTTATATTGGCGTGCATTTAAGTTTAAAACAAACTTAGTCCATTGTTCCAGTTTGATTCTGCCTCGATAGGATCGAGTCCTGACATTTCCACCACTTCGCAAAAATCCCACGGCGTCATCTTCCCATCTAAAAAGTCAGCGAGTGCTTTTTGATAGGCGATCATCCGTTTGATTTCGGCTTCCAATTCTTGAGCCGTTTTTTGTGGGGAAAAAGTAATTGGCATTGATAAAAACTCATCAATGCCATCCAAAATGATTAAAGATGGATTCATTATGTAGATATATTGCCGCGCTCAAAGGTTAAAGTTGCTTGGCCTTTAGCGCCCAAAGCTAAGCCTTTTTTCGTGCCCGTTGGCCCAAATAAACTCTGAAAGCGAGTTGTTAGTGCTGTCACATCGACATCACCAGTGACTTCACTAAAAGGCGTTGAGCGATGACTTTGGTTTGCGGTGGAAACATCGTATCTTTTGATCCATCGGCTTCCCCAAGCGGTGCGCTCAACTGTTGGAGTTGCATCCCCGAAATACCAAGAGACTTTCGTGGGCTTAATCCCACTTCCACGAATAGACCCAACAAAAATGCCGCCAGTGGCGCTACCTGTCATTAAGCCCGCATCTGCCAAAGACAGTATGCCTCCAGCTCCCAAGGTGTTCGCGTCTACGCTGACACCATAAATGAGCCGATCGGCTCCTCGAAATCTCAGCATTGAGCGATAAAAAGCCTCTGTTTGGTCGCCGCGAGGTCTATAAGGGCGGTTTGCCGCAATGGTTGCTTGACGTCTCGCGGCTTCCCTCGCTCTAGCAATTCTCGCCATTTCTTCCAGTTCGGCTCCAGTTCTTCGGCGTCCCATAATCAATTCCTTAAGCTTTTCTCCTAGTAAAGCCTAAAAATTTGTGGTTTTTTTTAACCGGAAGGGTTTAACCTATCTGGGTGTTTTTCCAAGTTAGGCAACCAGTGCCGTATCGAAGTAACCGGAACGGTCGTAAAGTAGCTTGGGCGTTTTCATGCCATGAATCGTTAAAGTTGCATATTGAAACCGAACGTCAGCAATAGGTCGTTCTCGTTGCATTCGTTGAACCCGCCCTAAAATCGACTTGGTAGGGGGGATGGGTGGGTAGCGTTCTGCGGGGCGTTCGTTAACCGAATGATTGAGGTTCTCCCAATCTGGAGAATGCCCTTGAATATCTAATAATTGTTCAATAATTCTTTTCCCTTCTTCTTTATTGCGACAAAGTAATTGAAATTGGTATCCTTTTTCCCAATCCGAGTAAGTAATCATTTCCTTGCCTTTTTTCCAGATAAATCCATTTCCTCCAAACAAAGATTTAATTTGATTGCCAATAGATTTAGCTTCGGTTTCTGAAATGTCGTTATCCTCTCCAACATTCATTAAGCGGAAGCTAATTTCTCCAGTAACTGCATTGTACCCATCTGCTACATCTTGGGAGTCTTCTAGAAAATAAAGCGTTACTTGGGGTTTGTGGCGACGTCTAACTGAATGCGTGTAATTAGTGCTAGCGGGTAAGCCATTTACTGGCAAATTTTTAAGCACAACATAAAACAGCCACAACCGCGCCTGTAAAAGCGGTAGATTGTCCGTTTCTAGTACTTTGCAAGCTGCTTTAAGGGAGGCTCTAGGGGTACTAATTTCTATCGCATCATCGGCATCGACATCATCAAAATATTCGTTTACTAAAGGATTGTAGACCTTTTTGTAAACGCTGATCAGATGTTTGAGGCTGTTAAAGTTTTCGCGAGTCATAGTTAATTATTTGCGGGGGGTTTGGGTAAATCTTCAGGTTTGATTTCGGGAGATTCAGAGTCAGTATTTTCTTTGGCTGATTTCTCTGCTAGGGGAGTGTTGGAGGTAGTTGGCTTGGGAGGCTGTTGTTTTAGCGCCTTCTGGAATTCTTCATTATTTTTCTGAATTTCTTGGATGTTTTCTTGGATTTCTAATCCTGATTGAGTGATTTCTTCAAACACTTGCACAGTATTTTGGAAGTTTTGAATGTATTGGGTTAAATCGGTTAATTTTTTGTGCAGCGCGGTTCTGTGCGTATAATTTTCAGGAAACCAAGGGCCTTCATTGCCCACAATGCCTGACCGCCTGAGCAAGTTACCAACCTTGGCGCTATTTTCGGCTGCAAGTTCTGCCAGGTTTTGGGTGTTGTCCATCAGATCGCGCACCGACCACAACAGGGTGCTACCCGTGGAAACAATTTTATTAGCTTTGGCCCAACCCGCTTTTAATTGTTCCCAAGTTGTGACGCCAAATACTTGCTTACCAATGCTATCAACGGTTTCTGCAAAGGCTTTACTGCTTTGAACACCTTGATCGTCAATGTCTTTAACCCCAAAGGCATTGAGTGCAAAATTCAGTCCGTTGTCTACGATTTGAAAGAATGTTTGGCCTAAACTGCTAGATAACATGGCTGCATTATGAATCACACCAAGAAGCGTAATCACGTCTAGAATGCGTCCGACATCAATCATGGAGCCAACTTTTTTGAGTTTCTCCAATTGCTGATTGAAATTATTTTGCATTGAGGTGGCAACCTCTCCCAGCTTGGTTTGGGTTGCTTGCACGGCTTTATTCGTCTTATCTAGCAAGCCGTTGGGAGCATTAACCCCTGCTACCGTTAACGTTGCTACCACAGTAGCTTTATTATTATTTTGCCAAGTAGATATCTTTTTGAATTCGGCAACATTGACCGCGTGGTTGTTTTTTATTTGAGTTGATATGCCCGTTGCCGTTGAAACAATTCGGTTATTGGCAATTTGAACGCCGCTAGCAATTCCCAAAGCGACGGCGCTAGATTGCTCAAAGGCTTTTTTCTGGTCAGCCGATAATGTATTAACAGTTGCTTGCAATTGAGCAACCTGTTCGGGTAATTGTAAGAGGGAATTCACGATGGCGCTAATCCTTTGAATTTCGGTTTCAATGAAAAAAATCGCCATTAATATGGCGAATGCGAAGAGCAATACTTTTCCTAGTAGGGAGATGACGGCTTTGGCGAAATTAACCAATCCCCCAATCCCACCTGATATCATGCCGCTGGCGGCACCTTTAAAACTGTTCAACCCTGCGATTAAATCGTCAGCGATGGGTATTAAGTTAGTCGGTTGAAATGGATTACCCGCAATGGGCATAACAAAGGCTGTTCCCAGCACGACGGGGTGCTGTACGGCGGCGGCTAGTTGTTCGTCTATGTCGGTTTGAGCGAGTTTTTTAGCAAATTCTGTTTGGATTAAAGTGAGGAGCGTTTGCAAGCGCTCCATTAAATTAAAGTATTCGTTGCTGCCACCGTTAGTCATGGGTTGTATGTCCTTAGTAGTTGTTCGATGTTGTCAATTTGATTGATTAAGTTGTTGTATTCAGAAAATGAAAGGCAAAAAAAACCGCCCTCAAAATCATTGCGAATCGGAACGTCGCAGGGAGGGGGTGTAGGAGTGGGAGTGGGAGTGGGGGTAGGGCCTGAATCCCACCCGGGGGGAGGAAAGATAACAGTCCCTTCTAAGGTTGTTATCTCAGTCCAGTTTCTGCCCACACTTATAACCTTTGAAACTTTAGAAGGCTTTTCAACTTTGATATTATAAGCAGCACCTCCCGCCCAACTAAAGCTTACTGGATTTCCATCGCCATCTCGGTAAAATGCGGTTTTGCTATTGCTGTAACCCCCTTCCGAAATAATGACGAAAGCATCTTCTTGATAATATTCATGAGGCGGGGGTGAATAATCCTCTATTCTTTCTAGGGTTAGAGGGAATTTAATCAGCCCTGTTCCAGCGTCGTATCTTCTTTTGATTGAGGGATTTTGGTTGCTCCCCCCTTCTGACACACTAAAAAATTGAACTGATACATAGTCAGAAGAAAGCGAGATATTATTTGGTGGCTGGGGAGGGAGACAAAGTTGAGGTAGGGTCGGTTTAGTTCCTACGTCAGATTCTGCCCATTGAAGAAACTTGTCTACACTTAAGCAGGTCATTGCTCGAAATAATTATTTTAAATATTTTAAGAAGTTTTTCTTGACCCGTAAATACAAGTTTTAGGTAAAAGATATAAAAGGCGCAAGGGCTTGTTACTCTTGCGCCTACGAGACTTCATGGTACTCTGATGGAGGGCTTAAGAAATCATTTATATGTTTTGTCATTTTATCAGGTAAAACATGTAATGCCAAAAATTAACCGCAGAGGAAAATCTGAAATTATTTCAGACTTAGAGTATGTGAGAATTTTAAATGCTCTAAAGAGTGAATGGATGCAATTGGTTGTTAGCATCGCTCGATATACGGGAGAGCGATGGGGCGCGATTTTGCAATTAAAGGTGGAAGATGTGTACGCCGATCCGACGCGTCGTATCCCTAGGGATTGGATTACGTTTCGGGCGGAAACGAGAAAAGCTAATCCCTCCGGCGAACGCCAGACTAGGCAGGTTCCGACTCACCAAAACTTGATGCGGGATTTGAAGGCTTACCAGCCGCCTTTAGAAGGGTGGCTTTTTAAGAGCGATCGCATCCCAGGCGAGCATATCCAATTTCAAACCGCTTACTTGAACTTTAGGAGCGCCTGTGAAACTGTAGGGATTCGGGGCGCTTCGACTCATAGTACCCGCCGGACATTTATTACTCAGTTGTATGAACGAGGGGTAGGATTACCCACTATTCAGGCGACAACCGGGCATCGGGATTTAAAGGTGCTGGCTGGTTACATTGACGGGTCGCCTGAAAAAGTACGTCAGGCGATCGCGTGCCTCTAGCATGGGCATCAAGGGAAGAAAATCGCGCCGGGGGGTGCCAGAGAAAGACGCAAGCGTGCGATCGCATCCCATCTATTTCCGCTGCACTTCCTACGAGGCGGCTCTGGTCGCCACCGCGTCTGAAGTTCAGGGGAAGACAAAAGCAGATATTTTAATTACTTTAATTCGGGAACACTTGGGTACTTACGCCCAATATCTGACCTAATTTTTTAATCTTTAATTACCAATGCAATCCGATAAAGATTGCAATAACTTTGGCAATTGACTACTGATATCAAAAAAATCCTAAGTATAAAAGAATGTAGGTAGTTTAAAAAACGAAACAATGAATGCAACGATTCAAGTTCCGGCTGAAATTCCGGTAGCGGAAGCGCCCAGCCCTCCTGCCACTCCTTTGGAAGCGGCGCTGATGCTGGTTCCCGTGGCAGCTTCGATTATTTATCTGTGGGTTAAAAGCCGAGTTGAAGAGAGGGCGGCTTTGGTCAAACATATCCAGGATCAAAATCAACGACTCCTAGAAGAAATCGTTGACAAAGAGAATGACTAAAACCGCTTGATAGGAATGATACCAAATAGGACAATACCATGAGAAACATGTTACTGCCGACCGGAGAAACGGTGCGAGCCGATGAAGAAATTATTAAGGGTATTCCTCTAACTTGGGGGGAAATGACTGCTGGCGGCACTCGCGTTCCGATGACAAAACAGATCGTGCAAAATATCCACATTATTACCAGGGAGTTTGGGGAGATTCGGGCTAAAGCCAACTGTCCTTTAATTGTCACCTCTGGGTATCGACCATCTGCTGTTAACCGGGCCGTGGGGGGTGCTTCCCACAGCCAGCACATTCAAGGGTTAGCGATTGATTTCAAACCCGCACCGGGGGGGATTAGTTTGAACCAATTGTGGGAGATTGTCCGGACGGTGGCTAAGACCGGGGGTGTGGGGGATGGCAGGAAGCGCGGATTTATTCATCGCGATCGCAGGCCCAACGCGAGAGTAATTTATTTCGGGTACTAGATGCCAAAGTATTTCGCCCAACGAGTGCTAGATAGCCCAAGTTCAACGCTAATCGACTGTTTCGATGCGGCGGTGAAAATCGCTCGCGAGGCTGGCTATATCCAAGGGAAGCAGCGCTTTATAGCAAAACTTGAAGAAACTACCGAAGAGCAGGAACAATTGCTGGAACTCTTGCGGGTAAGGGTCATTCGACTTGCCACTGGCGAATAAGCTGTTCGATCTGATCGGGGGATATGTTGCCGGAGGCGATCGCCTCTTTTACCCGCTGCATCCTCCCTTCCCGAACCGACCGACTGGTGCCAGGAATGTGAATCTTGACGACTTGGCGGATACCATCGATGCTTCTGAGGTGGCAGTATCGCCAGTAAAGGAAGCGCTGTTTTACCAGGTAGCTTTCCACCCACTGAAAGTTCTCCCGTTGAACGGAATCTCGTGCAACGGGAGAACTTTTTTGTTTTCTTCCGGCGCCGTACCCATAAGCTTCCATCTCAACAGACTTCAGGTATAACCAGGTACCATCACTGAAGGTAATTTGAATCCTGCCAGGGAAGCTAGGGGGGTTGAGGTCGGTGATGGTGGCTTCTTTCCCAATCCAGAGTCGGGTGGTCAAAATATCCAATCGGGATGTTGGATTGTAAATGAAGGTATCGCCGATGCGGTATGCCATTTTCCAGGAAGGGTCGTAGCCAGCCGTATCAATGCTCGCCTCGGTAATGGGCTGCCCGTAAAGGTCGGTGCTAAAGAGCGATAGCTGATCGGGGTTGACTTTGGGTTTTGACTTGCCCATTGCTGAGTTTTTAAAAAACTGGGTAGTGGGGTTATGAGCGGCGTTGACGATTCATTTTTTCGACTAAATCACCGCGTTTAACGAACGCATCGTAGTCGATACACATGTCTATCTCGTCGTCGTAAAGACAAATGGGTTCATTGCAGACGGCTTCGCCTTCGATGATTGCAGGCCAGAACAATCCGCATTTAATGCAGGTGAACAGTTCTTCTGGGCTTTCCACGCTCAGATCGGACTCTGCAACGGCAATGATTGGATTGAGAGTGGTTTGAGAGCAGGGAGGGGTGTCGTTCATAAGGATGGGTCGCTGGGGAAAAACAAAACCAGCGACCGGATGCGATCGCTGGTTTATTCGGCTTTAGTTTCAGCTTCAGTATCAGACTTAAGTTGCTCTTCCTCTAGCTGTCGGAGACGACGGAGATTTTCAAGTTTCTTCAGTCGATCTCGTTTTTCATCCTCATACCACTTAATGCACTCTTCTGTTTTTACCAACTGATGTTCTTCATCCTCTATCAGTTGGTCAAGGATTCCCCCAAGGAGTGAGATGGTGACACTGCTATCTGACCATGACCAACCTGATCCAGAAACTCGCTGATCGAAAGACCCATCGCTGCTACTAATCTCTCCAGGCCCTCCCTCCCCTCTGGGGTTAACCGAAGTTGTAGTTTCTCTGATTTCGTCTGACCGTGAATACGGTGATTTGATTTCGGCATCTGTGTTGGACATATAAAACCTCTTAAATTGTACTGGCAATCTTTAGGTATTGCCATCCTGATATTGCGCTATTGCCATCCTTATGTTACCATACTCGTATAAGGATGGCAATGCTCCCCTCACCCCAACCTGGGTGAGCCACCGAGAGCCACTCCCGCACAGCGAGCGCGCGGGCGAAGAAAACCCGGCTGAGCCTGGGAACAACCCACAACTAAATAGATAGAGTCCCGCGTGAATTGGAATGCAGGTGGAAACTCTTACCAGACTTGGATTCAAGGCATAAATCGCAGCGTCGTAGCCTTCCTAGTTTTGGTAAGAAACAGCCAAAACTCTGGCAGAAATCGGGCAGAACTCTAGTAAGCGATCGCCAGATTTCTGCCAACCAACAACCAAAACTTTACCTACAACGAGGTCACTCAATGCCAAACGAACCAGCAGTAGCCATTACCGAAGATGAGTACAAGCAACTCTGCAAACGAGTCCGCCATTACCAACTGACCAACGGCAAGACCAAGAAAAAATCCAAACCCATCCTCAAGCCCATCGGCAACACCAACGTCATCAAAAAGGAGTTGGTTATCCAGCAGACCCCAGTCGATTGGGATGACCTATCAAACGGAACTCCTTTCGCCCTCGACTCCAGCGGCACCCTGATTTACACCAAAGCAGGTGCTAGTCGAGCATTGTGTCTCAATACCATGTCAACCGTACCAGTGGGCGGTGCATCCGTCTACCGCGTATTCTTTTAACGAGGTAACAATGGACATTCGCAAACCAAATCTAGAACCAACAACAAATGCCAACACTGAACCTACCAAGTCACAGGTACAATTCAAAGCTGGCATCGTTGCAACGGCTGACGCCAAGTTAATGATACCACCCGCCATTGGTGCCAAGCTCACCGCTTTAGGTAACAAATATGGCGTTCCCTTTGACCTTGCCAACATCGGCCTAGACGGAACGATGGCAACCAACGTCAAAGCACTTCGGAAGATAGCCGACATGGTGGAAGCAGACTCCAAACTGCTACCAGAAATGCTGCGTCAAATTCGCCGATTGATGAAAGCCGAAATCAAACTGGCTCAGTTCCATAAGCTGGTTACAAAAGCGGCGATTCAGCACCAAGAAAAGCTAGATAAGGAGATGGCGGAAATCTTCCTGATGATGGCAGGATTTCAAGCTAAAACTACCAAGTTGGAGCATCGTACCAACGTCAGAAACCAGCTCAAAGAAAAGCGTACATCAGCCTACGTCAACTATTACGACAAGACCGTGTACGGTGAAGAATCGAAGCTAATTGATGTTGAATTCGAGGTATTAGAGAGCAACAAGAAAATCTTAGAAGCCGCCAAAACCGAACGAGTTAACCTCACCGCCGAACGTCAGCGCAAGATGGTTGAATACGTTCAAAGCGCTTACAGAGACTAGCAGTTAATTGGGTGAGCTAATAGCTCACCCTTACAAGAGGGGTAAATATGTTGAGACACTTAAAAAATGCTAGCGAGCTAGTCCTGTACGCTTCCATCTCCTGCGGCGCGGCATACTTGGCTAGACTCAATCCCCCTTTCAGCTTTCCCATCTTGCTACTGAGATTGGGAGTTCTGGGTTATTGCGGGTACGCGATTGCGATCGCTGAAGGCAACAAGGAACTAGCCATCATCATCGGAGGGTCGCTGCTAATCGGGATGATTGGCGGATATTGGGACTTGATTGAAGTGCATCAAAAATACGTTTCACCGGAGATGGTTGTCACCTTAACCGTTACAGCTTTAGCAGTCCTAGGCACCGGATCATACGTACTCTACCAACGGGAGAAGAACGATGGAAAAGCTAGCAAAAAATAAGCGGTTATTCGTCGCTCTCAGTTGCGCTTCCATCGCTTCCTTGATTGGTTCGTTCGCCTACCCATTGCAGAAGCTAGAAGTCTATCGCCAAGCAGAAAAAAACGCACTAGGACAAGGCTACGCTCGCAACTTCATCATTACTGAAAGCGACGTATCGCTTCCCTACGGATTTGACAGCAGAAGGGCTAAACTGGTTGCCAAAATCTACCAGGACGCCAAGCAACAGAAGCTGTTGCTCTTATTAGCAGCCGCAGTATTGGCAATTGGTGCCTTGACCATCGGAGACGAAACGGTACTCGCTGATGAAATTGATTTGGAGGTATCAGCAATTAAAGCGGTAGGCAGGAAACAGCTTTTACTGGAGGGAGTCAGGCATCGACTAGCAATGGCATCAAAAAGTCAGCGCTTAATCTTTTTAGATGAAATGAAAGCGTTGATGGAAGAATTCAATACGCCAGAAGCAGAGATTCTAGAAGCAGACGAACTCAATGCCACCGACAAATTCACCAACGCTGGTTACCTGCTGGCTGAGGGTATCCCGCTAGATGCAGCCGTAGCCCAAATCTGGGGATGCCCCGCCGGGACAGAGGAGCATCGCGCCGTCAAGCGAAAGTTTTTAGCATGGCAAGGTGAGGAAGAAGTCAAGGACGCAGGCCCAGACTTTAGAAATCAGTTTCCCGAAACGATGGACATTTCATCGTGGAAAGCCATCAGCAAGGCACTAGCCGAGGGGATGACCAAGGCAGAAATTGTTACTGACGTGCTGGGCTGCAAGGGCGTACAAGCCGAAGTAGGAGAAGCATACTTCGATCACTTGCATAACAACTATTATTCGAGGCTTTAATAAGCCAAACCCGTACTATTATGGCTGGACTCAGAATTGAATGCACCCTCGCAGAAATTGAAGAAATCGAACGCCGCTTGCGGCACGTTTTTCATACTAACGACTTGTCGAAGGCGTGGGAAAGCAGGAATAAAGCCTCCGATGGTACAAAACTTTATCTGTACTATCAGCGGATCTATATGTATGAGCAAGACACCCTGTTAGACCAACTGTTAGCCGCTCAAAAATATGCTAACGATTTAGTGATTGAACGGGAGGAACTGCTGGCACAAATTGCCCAATTGAAACAACAACTAGGGGAACTGCCCCAACCTAAACCTTACGATGCAGTATTAGGAGGAAAGCGTGGACATAACCTGTGACCTCTTACCAGACCCACGGTATCATCCGCTGCCACCTTCAGTTGATGACCTTCTAACCTTTGCAGAAGAACTCGACTACGAAGGCAGGAGCATCACCTTTGAATGGGCGCACAATGAAATTAAAAATCACTTACTCAGTTACGTTCGAGTGGGTCTGATTGCAGCGAAAGTTAAACTCTATCGAACCTGGCGCCACGCCTCGCAGAAATTTAAAGACTTTAAAGACTACTGCGAAAAAGGATTGGGTAAATCGCGCTGGTACGTCAATCGCATGATTGAAGCTGCGCGGGTCACTTTAGAACTGATGAAAGCAGGTTTTACCGAACTTCCTCAGCACGAATCTCAAGCCCGTCATTTGGTCAAGTTTCAAGGAGAACAATTGTGCGAAAAGTGGGAAGAAGTTCTTAACTCTGTTCCCACACACCGCATCACCGCCGCCAAAATTGCCGAAATTGTAGACGACAACCCGCCTAAGACCAAGCAGCGGGTAAACGTCCGTACTACCACTTGGGAAAAACTCAAACGAGCCGCTCTTGATGCTGGGATGAGTCCAGAAGATTATCTAGACAATTTGCTAGACGGCACGCTAGACAACAGCGACGAAGATCAACCATCAGAACCTTTACCCGATAATGCTGTTGCTCCCATCACGATTGAGCAAATAAATCGATGGGTGGAAGACATGCAAATGCTGTTGATTGAAAAATTCAGTTTAGCAGCTCCATCTAATTCCGATTCATCTTAAAACTTATGGACTTAAACGACCAAGCTTAAAACGCATTATAGAGGCAAAATGGCAAATATTGTTCGGGTTGATTACAACCGATTTATTAACTTTGATGACATCCGAGAGATTACATTTCAGATGGACGGCTCAAAGGTAGAATGTACTGTTTGGTGGAAAGATGGAGAAAACTCGGACGTATTTCACAATGAGCAAGCCAAGAAAATTATTGGCATGGCTGAATTGATGGCGATCGCTACCTTAAATGAACTTCAATTAGAAGGCGATGAAGACGCCGCCTGATGAGCTAGCTTGACTC
>ERZ1066138.424-NODE-424-length-14306-cov-8.595818_pt1 | contig 14306 bp, 11 predicted proteins | sample MGYA00382785_ERZ1066138 | MGnify/ENA primary metagenome ERZ1066138 (study PRJEB33369, sample SAMEA5778368) | biofilm metagenome | biome: Industrial cooling water; feature: Water cooling tower basin; material: Biofilm | place: United Arab Emirates | collected... | reverse complement strand
TGTTCGAGCAGCTGCCGGAAGTGGGCGATCTGGACAAGCCCCGGCTGGTGTTCTTCTTCGACGAGGCGCATCTCTTGTTCGACGACGCGCCGCCTTCGCTGGTGCAGCGCGTGGAACAGGTGGTGCGGTTGATCCGTTCCAAGGGCGTGGGGATCTACTTCATCTCGCAGAACCCGGATGACGTGCCCAACACCATCCTTGGCCAGCTCGGTCATCGTGTGCAGCACGCCTTGCGCGCCTTCACGCCGCGCGATCAGAAAGCGGTGAAGACCGCGGCTGAGACCTTCGTGCCCAACCCCAAGCTCAAGGTGGCCGAGGTCATCACCCAGCTTGGCGTGGGCGAGGCGCTGGTGTCCTTGCTGGAAGACGGCGGGCGACCCGGCATGGTCGAGCGCGCCTGGGTGCTGGCGCCGGGTTGCCGCATCGGTGCGATCAGCGACGAGGAGCGCGCCGCAGTTCGTGCACGCAGTCCGGTCGGGCCGAAGTACGACACGCCGCTCGATCGCGAGTCGGCCTTCGAGATTCTGAAGCGCCGCGCCGAAGCCCCGGAGGAAGCACCGCCCGAGGCAGAGCAGGCGCCCGCACAGCCGGGTTGGACCTTGAATTGGCCCTGGGGCCAGAGCGGTGGCTCGGCGCCGCAAGGCGGTGGCCTGCCGCCACCGCCGCCGCCCACGCGCACGCAAGCGCCGGCACGGACGCAAAGCCCGCCACGCAGCAGCACGCCCCGCCAGGCGCCGCGCCAGCCCGCCGCGCCGCGTGGCAGCAATCGCCAATCGGTGGGCGAGGCCTTCGCCAAGTCAGTGGCGCGCACCGTCGGCAATCAGCTGGGCCGTCAGGTCATGCGCGGCCTGCTCGGCGCGATCCTGCGCGGACGCTAGCCCGGCTTTGGCGCTGGCAAGACGCGAAGATCGCAACCGGAGCGAGCGAGACAAGGGTTGACGTGAAGGGGCGCAAAGTCGGCAAAGGACGCAAAGCTTGCTTGGCCGGGCCAAATTGCGAAGAGCCACTCTCTCTGAATCTGCTCGGCTGAGCTGGGTTGGCGCGCTGCCCTTGCCGGTAGTGTGGCCGCCGCCGGGGTCGCTGCTGCCGATCAATGCTCCCAAGACGGTGCGTTGACGACGCAAAGGAAGAGACGCAGGCGACGTGCCTCGATGACTCCACACGGCTGAGCGCCCAACAAACTCGCGCCCCAATCCCCAATCCCCAATCCCGAGTCCCGAGTCCCGAGTCCCGAGTCCCCGAGTCCCCGACTTTAAGCCCCCATCCATTCCGGGCTAGTCTGCGCCGCCCTCCAGTTGCGGATCACCTGCTTGGTCGACGCTACGCATGCCGCACCGGCGCCGCGCCAGGCGGCACTGATCTTCATCTTCATCACGGTGGCGCTGGATGTGTTGGCGATCGGCTTGATCATTCCGGTTCTGCCGGCGCTGGTCGGCAGCTTCTTTCCGGGCGACTCGGTGTCGGCTGCCGAGATGTACGGTTGGTTCGGCACGGTGTTTGCGCTGATGCAGTTCCTGGCCTCGCCCGTGTTGGGTGCGCTGTCCGATCGCTTCGGGCGTCGGCCGGTGATCCTGGGCTCCAATCTCGGTCTGGGCATCGACTACCTGGTGATGGCGATGGCGCAGAGCCTGCCGCTGCTGTTCATCGGGCGCATCGTTTCCGGCATCACCTCGGCCAGCATCTCCACTGCCAGCGCCTACATCGCCGACGTCACGACGCCGGAAAAGCGTGCGGCCTCCTTCGGTCTGATCGGTGCTGCCTTCAGCCTGGGCTTCGTCATCGGTCCCGCCGTGGGCGGGATTCTGGGCAGTGTCGATCCACGGCTGCCTTTTTGGGTGGCAGCGGGCCTGAGCCTGCTGAACTTTGCCTATGGCTGGCTGGTCTTGCCGGAATCGTTGCCGCCCGCACGGCGCCGTCCTTTCGAATGGCGCCGCGCCAATCCGCTCGGCTCCCTGTTGTGGCTGAAGGCGCATCCGCAGGTTTTCGGCCTCTCCGGCGTGGTCTTCCTCTCGCAGTTCGCGCACGTGGTGTTTCCGGCCGTCTTCGTGCTGTACGCCAGTCATCGCTATGGCTGGGATGAGCGCACCGTGGGCTTCACACTGGCGGCGGTGGGCATTTGCGGGGCGATCGTGCAGGGCGGCTTGATCCGGCGCGTGGTGCCTTGGCTGGGCGAGCGCCGCGCGCTGCTGGCGGGTCTGGGCTGCGGCGTGCTCGGCTTCCTCTGGTACGGCCTTGCGCCCAGCGGCCATTGGTTCTGGCTGGGTATTCCGGTGATGGCCCTGTGGGGCTTGGCTGGCCCCTCCACGCAAAGCCTGATGACGCGTCAGATCGATGCCACCGAGCAAGGACGTCTGCAGGGCGCGGTGGTGGGGCTGGCAGCGCTGACCGGCATCGTCGGCCCTTATGTGTACACGCATGTCTATGCGGCTTCGATTGCGCCGGAGCGCAGCTGGGAATTGCCGGGTGCTGCCTTCTATCTGGCCGCGCTGGTGCTCGCCACGGCCTTCCTGCTGGCGCATCGCGTGGCGCCGAGCAAGGCGGAACTTTCCACGCCATCCACACATCCCTGAGTCCGGCAGCTGCGCGCGCAGCGCCCGACCGTGCAGGACGCGCGGTCGCCTCGGGTCGGACGATGCCCTGTCATCGGCGACAAACGGACGACGTGCAGCGGAGCGTGCGCGTCGCCCGGTCTATTCGGGAGTGCAACAGTGCGCATCGGAATCCTGGCAATCGTGGCATCAGGCCTGGTCAGTGTGAGCGGATGGGCGGCAGAAGCCGATCGTGAGGCGATTGCCAAGGCCATCCAGAATCTGGCGCCGCAGGCGAAGATCGAAGCGATCCGACCGGCGCCGATCAAGGATTGGTCGGAAGTGGTGCTCGGCAGTCAGGTGGTCTATGTCAGCAATGACGGCCGCCATCTGTTCAACGGCAGTCTGTACGAGACAAACGCGCGTACCGACCTGACCGAATTGGCGCGCGGCGGGCTGCGCGCGGAAGCACTCAAGCAATTGCCCGAGGCGGCCAAGATCAGTTTTGCACCGGAACAGCCCAAGGCGCGGGTCACCGTGTTCACCGCCATCGATTGCGGCTTCTGCCGTCAGATGCATCGCGACATCGAGGCCTATCAGTCGCGTGGCATCGCCGTGGACTACGTGGTGATCCCGCGCAGCGCGCCGGGCACCCCGGGCGCGGAGAGCACGCGCCAGCTGTATTGCGCCACCGATCCATCGGCGGCCTTCGACGCCGCAATGCTGGATCAGCCAGTCCAGGCGCCCAGCTGCCCGGCGCAGGGCTACGAGGCAGGCATGGCGATGGCGCAGCAGCTGAGCATCCAGAGCACACCGACCATCGTCTTTGCCGACGGCAGCCTGGGTCTGGGCTATCTGACGCCGGACGAGCTGGATCGACGCGTGGACGCCTCAGCCAAGCGCTGACTGCATCAGCGCTTCGATCTGGTCGGGATCCTTGATGACGCCCGCGGTGAGGACCTCGGGCGTGTCTGCGGTCACCAGCACATCGTCCTCGATGCGCACACCGATGCCGCGCCAGCGTGCCGGCACGCTCTTGTCATCGGGGGCGATGTAGATGCCGGGTTCCACCGTCATCACCATGCCCGGTTCGAGCATCCGCGCCTGGCCGTCGATGCGGTAATCGCCCACGTCATGCACGTCGAGGCCGATCCAGTGTCCGGTCTTGTGCATGAAGAAGCGACGGTAGCGTTCGTCCTTCAGGCATTTCGCCAGTGAGCCCTTGATCAGGCCAAGTTCGATCAGGCCCTCGCTGATCACCCTGACTGCCGTGTCGTGCAGGTCATTCCAGTGTTGGCCGGGGCGCACACATTCGATGGCGGCGAGCTGGGCGCGCAGCACCAGCTCGTAGATGGCGCGCTGCTCGGGCCTGAAGCGACCATTGACCGGAATCGTGCGAGTGATGTCGCTGGCATAGCAACGGTACTCGGCGCCGGCATCCACCAGCAGCAGATCGCCGTCGCGCAAGGGATCCTGATTGGCGCGGTAATGCAGCACGCAGGCATTGGCGCCGGCGGCGACGATTGGTTCGTAGGCGGGCACTGCGCGGTGCTGGCGGAAGCAGTGCAGGATCTCCGCTTCGATCTCGAATTCACTCAGCCCTGGGCGACAGCGTGTCATCACGCGTCGATGCGCTTCGGCGGCGATCTCCGCCGCGCGCCGCATCACCTTGACCTCGGCCGGGCTCTTGTACAGGCGCATCTCGTGCACCAGATAGCCGAGCGCGGTGATCTCATGCGGTGCCCGTGCGCCGCGCCGCACTTCGGCGCGCACCCGGTTGATCCAGGCCAGCACGCGCAGATCGAACTCGGAATCGCGACCGAAGTGATAGTAGACCCGGTCGCGGCCCTCGATCAGGCCGGGCAGGATGTCGTCGATGTCCTCGATGGGAAAGGCGTCGTCCACGCCCAGCGCCGCCGGCGCCCGTTCCGGGCCGAGGCGCGGCCCGTCCCAGATTTCGCGGCTGCGATCGCGTTCGCGGCAGAACAGGATGCTGGCAGCGGCTTTGCGGCCGGGCACCAGCACCAGCACCGCCTCCGGTTCCTCGAAGCCGGTCAGGTAGACGAGATCGGAGTCCTGCCGGTACGGGTAGTGCGCATCATTGTTGCGGATGCGCTCGGGGGCGGAAGGCACGATCACCGCGCCTTCGTCGCCACACAGTTCCATCAACTGGCGGCGCCGGCGCTGGTACTCGCGCAGCGGCACCGGCAGCTGCGGCAGGCCCGGGGCGGGCGCTTCCGAATTCGCGGTCTTGGCGCGCGCGGCCATCAGTGCCGGGTTCCGCTGGGCGCGGCGGCGCGGGCGCGTGCATGCGCGAGGTCTTCGCGCACCAGCAGCACGCTGACCCGGATCCATTCCAGAATCTCCGACAAGGCCGACTCGTCCGCTTCTTCATCGCGATCGAAGCCGAGTTCGCTCGCCGCGATGGTGCTCATGTCGCGCAGGATTTCGCGCACATCCTGATGGCGCGCCTGCAGTGTGGTCATCCCGCCCAATCCCAGGCCAGAGAGAAAGCCCTGGCACCAGTCCACCAAGGCTTGCGCCCGCTCGTGCACGTGCGCGCTCTCGCCCGGGAGCAAGGGATCGAAGCCCAGGTCTTCGTCATCCAGCAGGCGACGACTGGCCGCGAAGGCGGCGCGCAAGCTGTCCAGCGCGCTGCGCTGCGCGGCATCCGGCGTGGGCCATTGCTCATCGCCATAGGCGCGCAGGAAGGCCTCGGCGTCGTGGCCGCCCGCGCAGACATAGCCACAGCTGGCGCCATGGAAGTCGGCGGCCTTGGCATCCAGGCCGAGCACGCGCAGGGCGTCCTGCAACTGCTCGAAATCGAGTTCGGTCGATGGCACGGTCGGTAGGCTTCCTGAAAGTGCCGCGATTCTAATCCGCTGCGGCCGATGCGCCATCGCGCGCGGCGCGTGCGAGAATCCAGGCCATCAGGGGAGGGTACGAGTGCGATTCCGACAGCGCGCGATCGTGGCGGTGGCGAGCGTGGCAATGCCTGCGACATGCGCGGCTGCCAACGGCGCTGCAGGCTGGATCGGATTCGGCATCCTCGGCTGGGTCGTGGCACTGGGCCTGTGGTGGGCGCATCGGCGCGCAGCGGCCCTGCAGCAACACCTTGCCAGCGCGTCCGATACGCGCCTGAGCGAGGCCCTGCATGGCAGCGGACTTGGCCTTTGGTCCTGGAATCTTGGAACGCGCCGGGTCTCGTGGTCGAGCGCAGAGCGCATCGCTGGCAGCGCCGGCGATCACAGCATGGCCGAGCAGCACTGGCGCAGCCAGGTGGTGCATCGCGATGACCGGGCGCAGGTCGAACGCGCGCTGGCCGATCATGTCGAAGGCCGTGCACCGCACTATGAGGCGGTCTATCGCGCACGCAGCGCTGACGGCAGTTGGGTGTGGATTCGTGCCGTGGGCAAGCTGGTCGAGCGCGATGCCAACGGGCGCCCACTGCGCATCACGGGCACCTTCCGCGGCATCGATCGCGAGCGCCAGGAAGCCGAGCGCCAGCGCATCGCCGAGGCGGTGGTCGAGCACATGTTGGAAGGAGTGTCGATCACCGACACCGACTTTCGCTTCGAGTCGGTGAACCCGGCCTTCGAACGCGTCACCGGGTACTCGGCCTCTGAACTCATCGGCCAGCCCGCCAGCATGCTCAACTCGCTGCAGCACCCGCCCAGCGTGTACGTGGAAATGCGCCGCAAGCTGGCCGAGCGCGGCAGCTGGTCCGGCGAGCTGTGGCAGAAGCAGCGCTCCGGCGCTGACTTCCTGGCCCAGCTGCAGGTCTCCTGCGTGCGCAACGATCTGGGTCAGGTCAGTCATTACGTTGCCGTGATGAGCGACATCACCGATCGCAAGCGCGCTGAACATCGGCTGCGTTTCCTGGCCCACTACGACACGCTCACAGGTCTGCCCAACCGCGCCTTCGTGCGTCAGCGCCTGCGCCAGCTGCTGGAGGGTGGGCCGGATCGGCGTGTGGCCCTGTTGTTCCTGGATCTGGACCGCTTCAAGCACATCAACGATTCGCTCGGTCACAAGGCCGGTGATGAGTTGCTCCGCCAGGCAGCCAAGCGCCTGCGTCTGGTGGTCGGCGATCTGGATCGCGTCGGTCGACTGGGCGGCGATGAGTTCACGGCATTGCTGATCGACGTGAACCAGCGCGATGAGATCGAGCACGTGGCAGCGGAGATCCTCGACTCCTTCTCTGGGCCATTGCTGGTCATGGGCCATGAAGTGGCCATCTCGCCCTCGATCGGGATTGCCGTCTATCCCGACGACGGGCGCAGTCTGGATGAGCTGCTGCAGCACGCCGATGCGGCCATGTACCAGGCCAAGGCGCAAGGGCGAAACACCTATCGCTTCTACTCGCACTCGCTGGCCGAGGACGCGCATGAGCGCACGCGCCTGGAATCGGCCTTGCGCCGCGCGCTGGATCGCAACGAGCTGAGCCTGGTCTATCAGCCCAAGCTGAGCCTGCGCAGCGGGCGCATCAGCGGTGTCGAAGCCTTGATGCGCTGGCACTCTGGGGAACTCGGCGAAATCAGCCCGGCGCGCTTCATCCCCATCGCCGAGGAAACCGGATTGATCGTGGCCTTCGGCGAGTGGGCCTTGCGCCAGTCGCTGTCGCAGTTCCAGCGCTGGCAGGAGCAAGGTCTGCCGGTTCTGCGCATCGCGGTCAACGTGTCGCAGGTGCAGATGGCGCGCCCGGATTTCGTCGATCTGGTCAAGCATCTGATCGAGAGCCATCAGTTGCCCGCTGGCGTGCTGGAAATCGAGCTCACCGAGAGCGTGCTGATGGCCGATCCGGATCGCGCCGGCAAGGCGGTGGCCGATCTGCGCGCGCTGGGCGTGCGCGTGTCGATCGACGACTTCGGCACCGGCTATTCCTCGCTGAGCTACCTGCGCGGCCTGGCCATCGACGCGGTGAAGATCGACAAGAGCTTCGTCGATGGCATCGAAAACAATGTTGACGATGAAGTGCTCACGTCCACCATCGTGCTGATGGCGCATTCGCTGGGGCTCGCTGTGGTCGCCGAGGGTGTGGAAAGCGAGCGCCAGCTGACCTTCCTGCGTGGCGAGAACTGCGACGAGATCCAAGGTTACTGGCTGGCCAAGCCGATGGATCCCGAGCTCTGCCGCAGTTTCATCCAGAGCTTCGAGCCACCCAAGCGACTCGTGCTCCCCGGCGCACGCGGCTAGCAACCGTCGCCCGCCGCTAGCACTTCGGCAATGGCCGAGCTCCCGTCGCCCGCCGCTAGCACTGCTCCTCGATCAGCGCGCGGCAGCATTTGTCGCCGACGCGGCCGGGCTGCGTCTTCATGAGCGCCAGGCCGCGGCCTGTTCACGCCCGGCAATCGTGGAACTGTGGCCTGTTCCCGCATTCTCGATGCCGGCCTGTCGAGGCTGTGAAATCGGGTAGTAGCATTGGCCTCGGTCGCCAGGCGTGGCGACGCAAGGCGCGAGATTGGGGGAACACACGATGGCAGCGACACCCAAGGGGATCAGCGGCGCGATGAAGGGCTTCTTCGATCGCTTCTTTGCCGGCGATGACATGCATCCGGACGATCAGGTCTTCGTCGAAACCTTGTTCCTGCTGCTGGGCCAGCTGGCCCGTGCGGACGGCATCGTGACGCAGGATGAAGCCAATCAGGGCGAGGCGATGATCGTCGAGCTGGGCCTTAATCGCACCGGCCGCAAGCTCGCCGTGTCCGCCTTCGAGCGCGGGCGCCAGGGTGGCGTCGATCTGCATGTGGAATTGCAACGTTTTCTCACCGCCCACCCTGCACACTCGCCGCGAGCGATCGAGTTGTTCGACTCGCTGGTCGATCTGGCCAAGGCCGATGGCCGCATGCGACCGCAGGAAAAAGCGTGGTTGAACAAGGTCGGAGCCATGCTGGACGTCAATCCCGCCACCTTGGCGGCGATGCTGGACATGAGCCAGGGCTGAGTCAGCGCCGCAGCGAAGCCTGCGTGTTCGACACCGTTGCGCGGCGAGTCCGCGCGCGCGGCGAGCTCACCGTCATCAGTGCCAGGCTCGCTGACGCGCGATACACTGCGCCGCCACGACTGGCCGTCAGGCTGCTGCAATCACGCGGCAGCGGCCCAGCCGCAGGGGAGGGGCGTGAGCGAGACAGCGCAAGGCGGATCGATGGCAGACGCCGGGTCCTCGGACCGCGCGCTGGCGCAATCCCGCGAGATTGCCGATCTCAAGCGTTCGCTGGCTGCCCTGGCGCAGGCGGAGCGCGTGCAGCGGGCGCTCTTTGCGATTGCCGACATGGCCGGTTCCGAACTCGACATGCCGGAGATGTTGCGCGCCATCCACGGGATCGTCGGCGAGCTGATGTACGCCGAGAACTTCTTCATCATGCGCTATGACCCGGAGCGCGACACCACGCGCTTTCTCTACTTCGCCGACACGCTCGACTGGTCGCGCCCCGGGATTGACGATGAGTTCTCCGCGGCCGAACTGAGCGGCAGTCTGACCTTGGCCACGATGCGCTCGGGACAGGCCCAGGCCGGGCCCTCACGCGAGCTGCGCCAGCGCCTGGGTGTGGGCTCGGGCTCCGGACTGGGCCCGGAGGCGGTGGACTGGCTGGGAATCCCCTTGATGCGTGGATCCAGCGTGCGCGGCGCCATCGTGGTGCAGAGCTACGACGAAGCCCATCGCTTCAGCGAGGGCGATCGCCAGCTGCTGGCCTATGTGGCGCAGCACATCCACACCGCGCTGGAGCGCAAGGAGGCACAGGAGGAGTTGGAACGGCGGGTGGCGCAGCGCACCCAGGATCTCAATGAGGCCAACAGCATCCTGCGTTTCGAGATCGCCGAACGGCAGCGCAGCGAGCGCCTGCAAGAGGCCTTGTTCCGCATCGCCGAGGAGTCGGCCAATGCCGACACCATCGAAGACTTCTATGCCGCCGTGCACAGGATCGTGGGCGAGCTCCTGTACGCACGGAACTTCTTCATCGCCCAGCTCACCGAGAGCGGCGAAGAGATCGATTTCCCGTATTCGGTGGATGAGCGCGACGCGCGTCGGCAGCGGCGTCGTCTGGCCAAGGGCGTCACCGAGTACGTGCTGCGCACGGGCCGCCCGCTGTTGGCGCAGAGACCCTTGCTGGAAGAACTGGCGCGCAGCGGTGAGGTGTTGAGCTTCGGCACGCCCTCGGTGTGCTGGCTGGGCGTGCCCTTGATGCTGGATGAGCGCGCGGTGGGCGTGATCGCGGTGCAGAGCTACACGCCCGAGGTGCTATTCACCGAGCGTGATCAGGAACTGCTCACCTTCGTGTCCTTCCACATTGCCAACGGACTGACGCGCAAGCGCGCCCAGGACTCGCTGCGCCATGCCAATGCCGAACTCGAACGCCGTGTGGACGAACGCACGCGCGAGCTCGGCGACAGCAATCGTGCGCTGCGCCAGCAGATTGTCGAACGCGAGCGCGTCGAGGCCAGGCTCAAGCACCAGGCCCTGCACGACACCCTGACCGGCTTGCCCAACCGTGCCTATCTGCTGGAGCGCCTCGGCGTCGCGCTGGAGGCCTACCGCAGCGATCGCCAGCAGGCCTTTGCGGTGCTGTTCCTCGATCTGGACCGCTTCAAGGTGGTCAATGACAGCGTCGGCCACTGGGTGGGCGACGAGATGCTGAAGGAGGCCAGCGCGCGCATCGACGCCGAACTCAAGGCGCCGGACTTCGTCGCCCGGCTAGGTGGCGACGAGTTCGCCGTGCTGATCGAGGCGGTGGAGGATCTGGCGGCGGTGGAAGCCATCGCTGCGGCCTTGATCCAGCGGCTGCACGAGCCGATCCGCGTCGCCGGCAAAGAGTTGTTCACGTCGGCGAGCATCGGCATTGCGCTCAGCCACCCGCGCTACCAGCGCGCCGAGGAATTGCTGCGCGATGCCGATGTCGCCATGTATCGCGCCAAGGCCAAGGGTCGGCAGCGCTTCGAGATCTTCGACGAGCACCTGCATACCGAGGCCTTGCGCCTGTTGAATCTCGAGGGCGATCTGCGTCGAGCCCTGAACCGGCAGGAATTCGAGCCCTTCTTCCAGAGCATCGTGCGCCTGTCAGACGGCGCAGTGCTGGGCTACGAATCGCTGGTGCGCTGGCGGCATCCGGAGCGCGGCCTGATCGCGCCGGATGAGTTCCTGGCGGTGGCCGAAGACAACGGCAGCGTGGAGCAGATCGACTGGATGATGCTGGACCGTACCTGCCAGGCGTTGCCGGCCCTGACGGCAGAGGGCGGCTATGTGTGCATCAACCTGTCCACGCGTCACTTCCGCGATCCCGCGCTGGGCGAACAGCTGATCGCCTTTCTGCGCCAGCGCCAGGCCGATCCGCGCCGGCTGCGCCTGGAAGTTACCGAAGGCGCCCTGCTGGATAACCCGGACCAGATCCGGCGCACCCTGGAAACCCTGCGCGAAGCCGGCCTGCTGGCGCAGTTGGACGACTTCGGCACCGGCTATTCCTCACTCAGCTACCTGCACCGCTTCCCGATCCACTCGGTGAAGATCGACCGCTCCTTCGTTGCCGACTTGAAGCCCGGCCGGCATGGCGGCAGCGCCGCCGTCGTGCATGCGATCCGCGCGCTGGCGCGCTCGATGAACCTCGAAGTGATCGCCGAGGGCATCGAAACCGAGGCGCAACGCGTGGCGCTGATGGACCTGGGCTGCGACTACGGCCAGGGCTTCCTGTTCTCGCGGCCGGTGCCGCTGGAGCGCTGCCGCGCCGCCTGAGCGGTGCGCTCAGTGGTTCAGCTTGGGCAGGCCAGTGGTCAACCACCAGCGCTGTGCCGTCTCGTCGTAGCGCCAGATCTGCCGATCCACGGTGGCGCCGAGACGCTGGCTGTCACGCAGGATGTATTCGATGCGCACGAGTTGGGTGACCGTGCCATCGGCATTCACCGTGGCGATGTCGTCGTCATAGCGCGCCACCTGGATGGCATCGTAGGCGGCGCGGATCTCGGTGGTGAAGGGTTCCTTTTCGCGCAGCTTGGGTTCGAGCTGCTCCCAGGCCAGGTCGAAACGGCCCCAGCGGATCAGCGAGGCGTACTCGCGCAATACGGCATTGAGTCCATCCTCCTTTTTGGCGCTGGCACAGCCGGGCAGCTGGGTCAGCAGGAAAAGGCTCAGTGCCAGCAGTGCGCAGCGTCGGACCAGATTCATGTCTCGCTCCTTCGTTTGGCGACGAAGCGCGCCTGCATGCGCGCCGCCTCGCGGCCTTCGGCCTCGATGCGAGCGACCAGCGTGATGCGCGCCTTGCCGCGGTGATTCATCTGCGCCACGAATTCATCCAGATCGGCGCCCTCGGCCGCCTCTGCGCGCGCCGAGAAATCGGCCCACACCGGCGCCAGGTACTCCAGGCTGGAGTCCTGCACGTAGATGTCGGCCTCGATCGCGGATTGCTCCAGGCGCAGCTTGCACAAGCCCCAGGCCGCCAGCGTCATCAGGCTGGCCATGCTGCCGCCGAAGGCGCAGCCCTTGTCATTGATGTTGGGCGCAAGCGGCGCATCCAGACACAGGCTGCGGCCGTCATAGGCGCTGGCATGCAGTCCCATCTGCGCGGTCAGCGGGATGCCGCTGTGCAATTCGCGGTTGAAGTCGTTGAGCGTCTGATCGTTCATGGCGCGCGAGCATGCATCAAGAGCATGCGCCGCCCAAGTGGGCGCCGCGCTGCCAAAGCCAAACGCCAGCGTCGCGTCAATCGCCCCAGCCGCCGAAGCGGAAGCTTGAACCGGCGAGCAGCATCACCCAGCCGGCCAGCGACTGCAGGCTGAGGTACACGAGGTAGGGCCCGCCATCGCCAGCACCGAGCTCACCGCGAAAGCGCATATGGCCGTAGCCGGTTTGCAGCACGATCAACGTGGCGATGGCGAATTTGAGCAGCAGGGCGCGTGCGTGGGCCAGATCGGTGTTGAACCAGAGCTCGCTGTCCGGCAGCCAATGACCGGCGAGCAGTCCGCCACTGACAAAGGCGCCGAGCAGCAGCACGCCGAGCAGCGCCGTGTGGGCCCGCTCGCGTTCGCGCAAGGCCGAGGCCGGCGCATTGCGGCGCCAGGCCGAGAGCGCTTCCAAGGCGAGCAGCGTGTAGGCGCCGATCCACAACACGGCACAGGCCAGATGCAGGTTGAGCAGCAGTTGATGATTCATCGGAGCGTCCTCGCTTGCGCAGCACCCTCACGGAAAGGCTGACTATGATCGCCGCCTTCCATGTCGAAGCCGGGAGCAAAGCCGATGTCGCGTCGCCGATTCCTGAAGATGGGCAGTGCCGCCCTGGGTGCCACCGCGCTGGCAGCCTGCGCGCCTGGCGATGCGCCGAGTGGCGCGACAGGCAGTGTCGAGGCTGCCAAGCCGCTGCATTGGAAGATGGTGACCTCCTGGCCGGCCAACTTCCCGGGCCTTGGGACCAGCGCCACCAAGCTGGCCGAGATGATCGGCCGCATGAGCGGCGGGCGGCTCACGGTCAAGGTCTTCGGCGGCGGCGAATTGGTGCCACCCTTCGAAGTCTTCGATGCGGTCTCGCGCGGCACCGCCGAGATGGGCCACTCCGGCGCCTACTACTGGAAAGGCAAGTCGGAAGCCGCGCAGTTCTTCTGCGCCGTGCCCTTTGGCCTGTCGGCGCAGGAAATGAACGGCTGGCTGCATCACGGCGGTGGCCTGGAGTTGTGGCGCGAGCTCTACGCCGGCTTCAACCTGGTGCCCTTCCCGGCGGGCAACACCGGTGTGCAGATGGCCGGCTGGTTCAACAAGGAGATCCGCTCGCTGGAGGACCTGAAGGGATTGAAGATGCGCATTCCGGGTCTGGGCGGCGAGGTGCTGCAGCGGCTGGGCGGGGCGCCGGTCAACATCCCGGGCTCGGAATTGTTCACCGCAATGCAGACCGGCGCGCTGGACGCCACCGAGTGGGTCGGCCCTTACAACGATCTGGCCTTCGGCCTGCACACCGTGGCCAAGTACTACTACTACCCCGGCTGGCAGGAACCCGGCGCCACCCTCGAATGCATGGTCAACAAGGCGGCCTACGAGGCCTTGCCGGCCGATCTGCAAGCCATCGTGGCGCAGGCCTGTCAGGCGGTGAACGACGACATGCTGGCCGACTACACGGCACAGAACCAGCGCGCGCTGGAGACCCTGGTCACCGAGCATGGTGTGGAACTGCGCCCACTGCCGGACGATGTGCTGGCCGCCCTGAAGCAGACCGCCGACGCGGTGATTGCCGAGATCGCCGCCAAGGACGCCTTCACCCAGAAGGTCTACGACTCATTCCGCAAGTTCCGCGATGCAGTGCGCGCCTGGCACCAGATTGCGGAAGTGGCTTTCTACAGGGCGCGCGGCTAGGGAGAGCGGGGAGTCGGGAGTCGGGGCTCGGGACTCGGGAGTCGGGAGTCGGGAGTCGGGAGTTGGGAGTTGGGACCGAGGTTTCTGGTGGGACTGCGCGCGGATGGCGCGTGGCCTTTTTTGGGAGGGCGCCGCTGCTGCGGCGCCAAGCTCGTCCGCTATTCGATCCCGCCCGCCCCTCGGAATCAGCCAAGGCTGGATTCCCTCTTCCGCGGCAATGACGCCCATGTGCGGTGCCGGCCTTTCGTAGGAGCGCGTTTGCGCGCGATCAGCCCCACACCGAGGCAAGACCCTTTTCGCGCCCAAGGGCGCTCCTACAGGGGGTTGCCTCACACCGAGGCGAGACCCTCTTCGCGCCCAAGGGCGCTCCTTGTATGTTGCTTTTCGAGTACTTCTTGAGCCTTCTGGGATTGGTCAACGTCGGTCGGTACCCAGAGCCAGGTTGCCTGGTT
>ERZ1066138.422-NODE-422-length-14331-cov-9.938918_pt1 | contig 14331 bp, 13 predicted proteins | sample MGYA00382785_ERZ1066138 | MGnify/ENA primary metagenome ERZ1066138 (study PRJEB33369, sample SAMEA5778368) | biofilm metagenome | biome: Industrial cooling water; feature: Water cooling tower basin; material: Biofilm | place: United Arab Emirates | collected... | reverse complement strand
CCGTCCGTGTAGATCTCGGTGGTCGCCGTATCATTAAAAAACTGGCGGCCCTCGGCGTGCCCGGGGCCGCGCACCGCGAGCGGCGGCCCGCGTCCGTCCATGAGGTAGGCCGGCGGCTCCCCCGGCCGCCTCAGCAGCGGCGGCGGATGCCCTGCGCACGCGTACCGGAGGGATCCGTCCCCCACGACGGCGCACGCGACCGTCGCCACCCGGGCGCCGTCGACGCGCTCGGCGAAGTGGCTCAGGCGGCGCACCACCGTCGCCGGCCCGGCCCCGGCCAGCGCGAAGGCGCGCCAGGCGCTCCGGAGCTGCCCCATGATCGCGGCGGCCTCGGTGCCGTGGCCGACCACGTCCCCGACCACCACGCTCAGGCGGCCGTCGGGAAGCGTCAGGGCGTCGTAGAAGTCCCCGCCCGAGCGGCCGCCGGCGGCCGGCAGGTACCGGACCTCCACCCGCGCCGCCCGGGACGGCGGCAGCTCCGCCGGCAGCAACGCCCGCTGCAGGGTCTCGGCCGCCCGGCGCTCCGACTCGTAGAGGCGCGCGCGCTCCAGCGCCTGGGCGCACTGGCCGGCCATCGCGCGGACCACGTTCCGGTCGCTCTCGGCGAAGCGGCGCTCGTCCTCGCCGAAGCGGAACGCGATCGCGCCGACCGTCTCCTCGCCCATCCGGAGCGGCACGCACACGCCGGCCGCCCCGAGCCCGGGGCTGGGCGGCGCGAACCGCCGGGTCCAGTCCGTCCGGCGCTCGAACCACAGCTCCTCCCCGCCGCGCAGCACGGCGGCCAGCGGGAACGGCGAGTCGAGCGGCAGCTCGGAGCCCGGCGCGAGCAGGTCATCGGGGTACCCGGAGGCGACCAGGACGCGGGCGCCCTCGCCGTCGCGCACCACCACCGCGCATGCCGTCGCGCTCAGGGCGTCCATGGCCTCGGCGGCCACCACGCGCGCCACCTCCTCCTCGGTGATGGCCGCGGCGAGCGCGGCGGTCACCCGCTGCAGGCGCTCGGTGCGCCGCCGGGCGCGCTCGGCCGCCGCCCGCGCCTCCTGCTCGCCCTCGTAGCGGCGCGCGTTCTCGATGGCCAGCGCCGCCCGCCGGGCCACCTCGAGCGCCGGCGCGAGGTCGCCCTCGTCGTACCGGCGGCCGGACTCCTCGGTCGTCATGAGCGTCAGCGCGCCGAATACCGCGCCTCGAGCACGCAGCGGCAGGCTCATGTACGAGGTCACGGCCAGGCGGCGCAGGCCGTCCGTGAACGCCGCGTCGGGCGCGTAGGCGCGCCGCATCTCCTCCCCGGCGTCGGTCACGAGCTCGGGCTCGCCCGTGAGCATCACGCGCGCCGGGCCGGGACGCTCCGGCGGGGCGGTGTACCTGCCGTAGAGCTCCTCCGCGAGCGCCGCCTTCCGGGGATCGGCGTGCGCGACCTGGGCGAGCCGCGAGCCGCCCTCCGGCCCGTCGGCGAGGCGGACCGTCACGAGGTCGGCGACCCGCGGCACGAGCAGCCCGGCGAGCCGGGCCAGCCGCTCGTCGACCCCGGAGCCCGAGTCGAGCACCAGCGAGACCTCGGCGAGCAGCCGCGCCCGCTCGCGCTCGCGCTCGGCGGCGCCCTGGAGGCGCGCGCGCGCCAGCGCCTGGCCCCCCGCCTCGGCGAGCACGCGCGCGGTGTCGCGATCGGCGGCGACGAACCGCCGCTCCTCGGGGAACGTCACCGCGATGGCGCCGACCACGCCGCCGGCCATCAGCGGCAGCGCCGCGGCGGCGCGGTCGACGCCCCGCGCGGTCGCCTCGTCCAGCAGCTGCGGGTACCGCTCCCGCCATTCGTCCCGTCCGGCGATCCAGACCGGCTGCCGGGCCCGGACCGCGTCGGTCACGGGGGCGGCGAGATCGAGCGGCACCCGCCGCCAGCGACCGAGCTCGCCCCGGGCCCCATCCCGCGCCAGGGCCACCAGCTCGTCCCCGGCGACCTGGTAGGCCGTGGCGGCGTCGGCGCCCAGCAGGCCGCGCACCTGCGCCAGGAGGACGGCCGCCACGTCCTCCACGCTTACCGCGGACGAGAGCGCGGCCGTCGCCTCCTGGAGCTGGCGGAGCCGGCGCGCGTTCAGGCGCGTCTCGGCGAGCAGGCGGGCGTTCGCCAGCGCCAGCCCGGCCCGGGCGCCGACCTCCTGGAGGAGCCGGAGGTCGACCTCCCCGAGCCCGGCGTCCCCGTGGGTCGTGAGCGCGAGGACCCCGACGGAGCGGCCGCGCGCCCGCAGCGGGACGATGGCCGCCGAGCGCGGCGGCCGCGCCCGCAGGGCGGCCTCCAGCTCGGGGTCGACGCCGGGCGCGGCGAAGTACTCGTCCAGCAGCTCGGGGGTCATCTCCGGGATGAGCACGGGGCGCCCGGTGCGGGCGACCCCGGCCATGCCGCGCTCGTCGTGCGCCGGCAGCGCGCCGCGCCGGCGCATCGCGCGCACCAGCCGCTCCAGGTCCGCGTCGCGGGCGGCGCTCGCGACGAGCCGGTGGCGCCCCTCCTCGTCGAGCATCTCGACGACGCAGGCCTCCCCCAACCGGTGCGCGAGCAGCCGCGCGAGCGCCGCCGGCCGCTCCTCGGAGCCCACCTCCGCGTCGAGCGCCGCGGACACCTCCGCCAGAAGCGCCTGCCGCTCGCGGTCCAGCCGCCGGTCGTGGATGTCCACGCAGACGCCCACGAAGCCGGTGCCCTCCGCCGCCGCGCTCGTCGGCGAGCCGCGATCGAGCAGCCACCGGTACGAGCCCGAGCGGTGGCGCAGGCGGTATTCCATCTCGAACGGCACCGCCTCGGCGACGGCCCGCCGGTGGACGGAGAGGCAGCGGTCGCGGTCGTCGGGGTGGACGCCGTCGACCCACCCGTCCCCCAGCTCCTCCCGCATCGAGCGCCCGGTGAACTCCAGCCAGGCCCGGTTGAAGAACGTGCAGGCGCCGTCGCGGTCGGCGGCCCACATCAGGGCCGGCGCGGCGTCCGCGAGCGCCCGGAAGCGCCGCTCGGGCCCCTCCGCGAGACTCGCCTCAGGCGCCACCCCGCCGGCCTCCCTCCTCCGCGTCGATCCCACGCCGTCCCAGGACGCGTGACTGTAGCCGCTGCGGGCGCGGCCGGCTCCGGCCGACATGCCCCTCCGGTTCCCGGTCCGCCGGCCTCCACGCCTCGCGCCGCGTCCGCCGGACTTCCCCCTCGCGCACCGTGCGGCCGCGCCCTGACACAGGATGGGCTGTTTCGCCTATCCATCCGTCACACTTTTGTCATACGCTGGAAGGGGTGGGGGGGCGAGCGGCGGCTCTCGGGGCGCGCCCGCCCGGTTCCGACGATCGGGGAGCGGGCCCAGCCGGACATGGGGCGCACATCGTGATACGCCGGGGAGCCGCTCGTGCCGGCCGTGGCCCGTCGGCCCGTCCCGCGCTCGCCACGGCCGGCGGGCCGGGTGGCGTGGCGCGCGGGCGCGTCTGGCGGCGCGAGATCGCCCTCTTCGCGGGCGCCTACCTGATCTACTCGCTCGCGCGCGGCTTCAGCCGCGGCTCAGAGCTGGACGCGCTCGAGAACGCGGCGCGGGTCATCGCCCTCCAGGCCCAGCTCGGCCTCAACGTCGAGCAGCAGGTGCAGGAGTTCCTCACCGGGCCGCTGATGGGCGTCCTCGGCGCCCTGTACCTCTTCGCGCAGCTGGTGGCGGTCCCGCTCGCGCTGGTGGTCGTCTACCGGCGCCGCCGATCGGCGTACCCGTACCTGCGCACGACGCTGCTCGCGGCGTGGCTCATCGCCATCCCGATCTACGCCGTCTTCCCGACCGCTCCGCCGCGGCTGGCCGGGATCGGCATCGTCGACTCGGTGACGCGGGAGTCGATCGTCCCGCTGAACGCGCCGATCGTGGAGTGGTTCTACAACCCCGTCGCCGCGGTGCCGAGCCTGCACGCCGCCTTCGCCGTCGCCGTGGGGATCGGGCTGGCCGCGGCGCTGCGCAACCCGCTCCTGCGGATCGGCGCCCTCGCCTGGGGGCCCCTCGTGATCCTGGTCGTCGTCGCAACCGGCAACCACTTCATCCTCGACGTCGTCGCCGGGCTGCTGGTCGTCGCCGTGGCCTTCTCGGTGGCCGTCGTGCTCCACGGCGGCCTCCTGCGCCGCGCGCCCGCGCCCGCCCGCGCCGCCTCCATCCCGCCCCTCGACCCGCCCGGCGGAGCGCCGCTGCGCGTGGCGCTCGTCTGCCCGTACGCGTGGGACGCCCACGGCGGCGTCGCGGCGCAGGTGCGGGAGATGGCCGAGTCGCTGCGCGAGCGCGGCCACCTGGTCGACGTCCTGACCCCCGCCGACCGCGAGATCCGCGAGCCCGGCGTCCACGTCCTCGGGCCGACCGTCGGCGTGAGCCACAACGGCTCGGTCGGGCGGGTCGCGCTGTCGCCGCGCGCGAGCCTGCGGGCGCTGCGGCTGGTGAGGGCGGGCCGCTACGACGTCGTGCACCTGCACGAGCCCCTCGTGCCACCCTGCCTCACCGTCCTGCTCCTCTCCCGCCGGCCGATCGTCGGCACGTTCCACATGTACGGCCCCGACTCGCGGCTCTACCGGGTGATGGCGCCGCTCGGGCGCATCGCCGTGCGGCGGCTGCACCACCGCACCGCCGTCTCGCAGGCCGCGAGGAGCTGCGCGATCGGCTTCCTCGGCGGCGACTACGAGGTGATCCCGAACGGGATCGCCCGCGACGAGGCCGCCCCCGCCGCGCGGCGGCGGGACGAGGGCGGGCCGTTCCGGATCCTCTTCGTGGGGCGCAACGACCCGCGGAAGGGGCTCGGGACGCTGCTGGAGGCGGCCCGGCGGCTTCCCGAGGTGCGGATCGACCTGGTCGGCGTGGACCACGAGGAGGTCGACGCCCTGCTCGCCGCGGGGGTCCCCCCCGCGCCCGCGCGGGTCGTCGCGCACGGCCGGGTCTCGGACGCCCGCAGGCGGGAGCTGCTCGGCTCGGCCGACGTGATGTGCGCACCCTCGCTCTCCGGCGAGAGCTTCGGCCTCGTCCTGGTGGAGGCGATGTCGGCCGGGGTGCCCGTCGTCGCCTCGGAGATCCCGGGCTACGTCGACGTGCTGGCCGGCGGCGGCGGCCTCATGGTCCCGCCCGGCGACGCCGGGTCGCTCGCCGCGGCCCTCGCCGCGCTGGCCGGCGACCCGGCCCTGCGGCGCCGGCTCGCCGACGAGGGGCGCCGCGCCGCGGAGCGGTTCGAGTGGAACCGGGTCACGCCCCGGATCCTCGACGCCTACGCCCGGGCCATCGCGGCGCGCGAGGCCCGGCGGTGGCTGCCGGCGCCCGCCCCCGCGCCCGAGGCCGCCGGAGCGGCGGCCGCCCGGCCCTCCCCGGCGCGCACCTCCGACTAGCGAGGCGCGTCGGCGGCCGGAGGGTCAGGCCGGCTTGCGGGCGATCGCGAAGAGCTTGGCGAACTCGTAGCGCCACCCGCGCGGGCCGGACAGCTCGCGCAGCCGCGCCTCGATCTTCGCGACGTACTCGGCCACCTCGGCCTCGGACTGGTCGCCGATCATGTGGCCGGCCACGACCCGCATGCGCTCCATGTAGGCCTCGACGGAGGTGTGCCGCACCCGCGTCTCCATCCAGATGTCGATCGGCTCGAGCCCGGCCTGCAGGAGGTAGTCCTCCATCTCGGGGATGCTCCGCAGGTTGCCGTCGAAGGCGCCGAGCCACCGGTAGTTGATGGGCTCGATGTTGGAGATCACGTCGCGGTAGGCCTGCTCGCCGCCCCGCCCCGACATGAGGATGGCGACCACGCCGCCCGGCCGCAGCGCCCGCGCCATCGCCTTCGCGGCCTCCCACTTGCGGGGGAACCAGTGGTAGGCCATCGAGCAGATCACGAGGTCGAACGAGCCCTCGGCCACCGGCATGCTCTCCACGTCCGCCTGCGCGAGCGTGATCTCGACGCCCTCGATGCCGCCGAGCTTCGCCTGGAACTGCTCCAGCATCCCCTCCGCGGGGTCGACGCCGGTGATCCGCGCCGGCCGGAAGCGGTCGATGACGGCCTGGGTCGCCCACCCGGTGCCGCACCCCACGTCCAGCACGTCGTCGTACCGGCCGGGCGGGATGGAGAGGACGAGGCGCTGGGCGCCCTCGATGTTGAAGCGGACGGCGTCCTCGTAGTCCGAGGCGGTCTCGGTGAAACCGCCCGCGACCGACTCGTGGCTCGTGTGGATGTGCGACGACATGCGACTCCAGGTGGCGATCTCGGTGGGCTGGCAACTCTACGCGGCGTCGTAGCGCACCGCCGCTGCGGCCCGGCGGGCGCCGTCGGTGAGCGCGTGCGCGACCAGCCGCCCGTCGTGCATCAGGTGCAGCACGTCGACCCCGTGGACCAGCGCGAGGTGGTCGGCGACGAGGCGGCGGTGGCAGCGCCACCACACCGACTCGCTGCACATGATCGCCTGGCGCAGCGCGCCCGCGTCGTCCGCCGGGCGCGCCGCGGCCGCGCGGAACTCCTCCGAGCCCATGTGGTCGGCGTAGCCGCGGAACGAGCGGTTGCGCAGCGCGGTGTTGGGGCTGTCCTCGGCCGGGGTGCGCCAGCCGCCCAGGGCCTGCTCCCACCGGTAGGCGACCCCCGCCGCCGGAAGCGCGGCCTCCAGCGAGCGCCGTCCGAGCTGGGGATGGCGGCGGCTGCCCGGCGCCCGCCGGACGTCGACCACCGACTCCACGCCTGCGCCCGCCAGCAGCGCCGCCAGCGCGCCGGTCTCCAGCGTCCCGTGCCCGACCGTGAGAAGCCGCACTCCGAGGCAGACTCTGACGCCCTGGCCCCGCGCCCGCCCGCCTGTGACCCTACGCGGAGCCGTCCGGGGGAGGCGCGTGCGCGAACACGAGGTCATGGTCCATCCGTCGTCGAGCCGGCTGCCGCGCGAGTCGCAGCTCGCCTGGCGGCTCGCGGAGGTCGCCGCGGACCCGGTCCCGGTGGAGCCCGAGGTGGCCGCCGTGGTCGTCGACCGGGTGATCGACGCCGTCGCCGTCGCGGCCGCGGCGCTCGGAGGGGCGCCCGCGTCGGCCGCGCGCGGCCAGGCGCTGCCCCACCGGCTCGCCCCGGGGGCGACCGTGCTCGGCGCGGGCCGCCGGCACCGCGTGTCGCCGGAGTGGGCCGCGTGGGCCAACGGCGTCGCGGTGCGCGACCTCGACCTGAACGACACCTTCCTCGCCGCCGACTACGCCCACCCCTCCGACGCCATCGCCCCGATCCTCGCGGTCGCCCAGCACGGCGGGCTGGGCTGCGCCGACCTCGTGCGCGGCATCGTCGCCGCCCATGAGGTGCACGTCGCGCTGGCGAGCGGCATCTGCCTGCACGGGCACCGCATCGACCACGTGGCTCACCTCGGGCCGGCGGCCGCGGCGGGAATCGGGGCCGCGCTCGGGCTGGAGGCCGAGGTCATCCGCCAGGCGGTCCAGCAGGCCCTGCACGTGACCACCCAGACGCGGCAGTCCCGGAAGGGGGAGATCTCGTCCTGGAAGGCGTGCGCGCCCGCGTTCGCCGGCAAGGCGGCCGTGGAGGCGGTCGACCGGGCCATGCGCGGCGAGCGCTCCCCCTCGCCGATCTACGAGGGCGAGGACGGGGTGATCGCCTGGCTCCTCGGCGGCCCGGACGCCGTCCACCGGGTGCCCCTCCCCGCCCCGGCGAGCCCCGCCGCGCGATCCTCGCCACCTTCGCCAGGGAGCACGCGGCCGAGCACCACGCCCAGGCGTTCATCGACCTGGCCCGGCGGATGGCGCCCCGGATCGGCGACCTCCGGCGCGTCGCGGAGATCGTGATCCGCACGAGCCGCCACACCCACCGCGTGATCGGGACGGGGTCCGGGGACCCGCAGAAGATGGACCCCCAGGCCGGGCGCGAGACCCTGGACCACTCGCCGGCGAACATCGTCGCGGTCGCGCTGCAGGACCGGGACTGGCACCACGAGCGGTCGTACGCCCCGGAGCGGGCCCGGCGGGCCGACACCGTGGCGCTCTGGCGGCGGATCCGGACGGTCGAGGACCGCGGGTGGACCCGCCGCAACCACGACCCGGATCCGGCCCGGCGCGCGTTCGGCGGGCGGATGACGGCCGTCCTCGACGGCGGCGCGGTGGTGGAGGACGAGATCGCCGTGCCCGACGCCCACCCGCTCGGGGCGCGCCCCTTCGCCCGCGCCGACCACGTGGCACGCCTGCGCGGCCTCGCCGACGACGTGGTCGCCCCCGCCGAGCGGGCGCGCTTCCTCGCCGCCGCCGAGGCGCTGCCGGACCTCCCCCGCCCGCCCCGCGGGATCTTCGACCGGTGACGGCGCCGGGGGGCCGCGCGGGGGCGGCCGGGCTGACGCTGGCCGGAGACCTCGGGGGCACGCGGATGCGCGCCGCCCTGATCGACGCGGCGGGCCGGGTGGTCCGGGAGGAGACCCGGCCGACGCCGCGGGACGCCCCCACGGCCGCGCCGTTCGCCGACCTCCTCGCGCGGGCCGGCGCGGGGGCGGAGGTCGCCGCCGCGGTCGTGGGGATCGCCGGGAGGATCGACCACGCCCGCGGCCTGGCCGAGAACGCGCCGAACCTCCCCGGCGGGTGGGTCGCGGGGCTCCGGGCCGACGCGCTGGGCGAGCGGCTCGGCGTCCCGGTGCAGCTGGCCAACGACGCCGATCTCGCCTGCGTCGGCGAGGCGTTCTTCGGCGCGGCCCGCGGCGCGGCCGACGTCGTCTACATGACGGTCTCGACCGGGCTGGGCGCGGGGGCGCTCGTGGGGGGCCGGCTCGTCCGGGGACGGCGCTCGGTCGCCGAGGTCGGCCACGCGGTCCTCGACCTCACCGCCGCCCTGGCGGGCCGGCCGTCGACGTGCGAGGAGCTGGGCTCGGGGACCGCGGCGGCGCGCCACGCCGCCGAGGCCGGCCTGTGCGCGACCCCGGCCGAGCTCGTCGCGCTGGTGCGCGCGGGCGACGCGCGCGCGATCGCCGCGTGGGAGCGGACGACCCGCGCCGTGGGGCACGCCGCCCGCAACCTCGCCTGGCTGTTCGGCCCCGAGGTGATCGTGGTGGGCGGCGGCCTGGTCAACGCGGGCGACCTCCTGCTGGACCCGGTGCGGGCGATCGTCGGCGCCCGCCGTCCCGAGCCGCTGCCGGACCCCGTCCCCGTCCGCCGGGCGGAGCTGGGCGACCGGGCCGGGCTGGTGGGCGCGGCCGCCTGGGGCCGGGCCGCCGGAGGCGCCTGACCGGCCCCCCGGCGGGCGCGGCCCCGGCTCACACCGAGGCCATCTCCCGGACCTGGGTCAGCCGGATGTGGTTGCCGGAGGGGTCCCGGAACGACGAGTCGATCCCGTAGGGCCGCTCCTCGGGCGGCTCGACGAACTCCACCCCGCGCGCGGTGAGCTCCGCGTACGACGCCCGGCAGTCGTCCGTGGTGAGGAAGACGGTGCCGGCCAGGCCCTTCGCCATGAGCTCGCGGACGCCGTCGGCCGTCTCGGGGTCGAGCATCGGCGGGCCCGGGATCGGCATCAGCACGATGGCGATCCCGTCCTGGCCGGGCGGGCCGACGGTGAGCCAGCGGAAGCCCCCGAGCTCGGGCAGGGTCACGTCGGCGCGCACCTCCATGCCCAGCTTCGCGGTGTAGAAGGCGAGCGCCTCGTCCTGGTCGTGCACCCACAGCTGGACGGTGCTGATCCTGATCACGGTGGCCCTCCTGGAGGTCGGCGGGATGGTCCGGCGCGGACGCTAGCCCCGCGGCGATCCGGCGTCTTCTCGAAACGTGCGCCGTTGCGGCCGCCCGTACGCCCGCACCACGCAGGTCGGCACCAGCGCGCGGTCGCGAGCCGGGGGGAAGGCCGCCCGGTACGCCGTGGGCGGCATGCCGTAGGTGCGGGTGAAGCTCGTGGTGAACGAGCCCAGGCTGCGGAGCCCGACCGCGAGGCAGACCTCCGCCACCGAGCGGTCGGTGCTCCGCAGCAGCGCCGCGGCGCGCTCCAGCCGCCGGGTCAGCAGGTAGGCCCGCGGCGACTCGCCGAAGGCGCGGCGGAACTCCCGGCTGAAGTGCGCCCGCGAGAGCCCGGCCGCGCGGGCCATGTCGTCGACGCCGATCGGGTCCGCGTACCGTGCGTCGGCGAGGTCGCGGGCGCGCAGCAGATGACGGGCCGGCGGCACGAAGGCCATGGCAGGCGAGTATGACCGCTCGGCCCCGCGCCGCGTCCCGTCGTGATGTCAATTTGGTAGCATCGCATGCAACATGAATGTGCAGATCCGCGGGGTCCCCGACGGCGTCCACCGCCGCCTCCGGGCCCAGGCCGCGCTCGCCGGCCAGTCGCTGAACGAGTACCTGCTGGGGCGCCTGGCCGAGATCGCCCGGACGCCGACGGTCCCGGAGCTCGCGGAGCGCATCCGCGGGCGGGCCCCCTACGCCGGACCCTCCAGCGCCGACCTGATCCGCGCTGACCGCGACCGCCGGTGATCGTCGTCGACGCCTCGGCCGTCGTCGACGCGCTCCTGGGGCGGCCGCAGGCGCTCGACGGCCTGCTGCGGGCGCTCGGCGACGACCCGCACCAGCCCCTCCACGCCCCCGACCTGATCGAGCTCGAGGCGCTCGACGCCCTGCGGCGCCTCGAGCTCGATCGGGATCCGTGACCGAGCGGCGGGCGAGCGAGGCGGTCGCCGACCTCGCCGACCTCCGGCTCGTGCGCCATCCGCACGCGCCGCTGCGGCCTCGCGTCTGGGAGCTCCGGGCCCGCCTCAGCGCCCACGACGCGGCGTACCTGGCGCTGGCCGAGGTCCTCGAGGACCCCGTCGTGGTGACCTGCGACGGCGGGCTCGCCGCCGTGGCGGCCGAGCTCCTCGGCCGGGACCGGGTGGTCCTCGCGGCGTAGCGGCGATGCCACCGCTGCACTACTGCACCAGCTCGAAGATCTTGAACATCGGCAGGTACATCGAGATCACGACCACGCCGACGATGACGCCCACCATGATCATCATGATCGGCTCGATGATGGAGGTGAGGGCCTTCAGCATCGTGGCGACCTCGTCGTCGTAGAAGTCGGCCAGCTTGTGGAGCATCCGGTCGAGGGCGCCGGTCTCCTCGCCGACGGCCAGCATCTGGACGACCATGGCCGGGAAGACGCCGGTGCGGGCAAGGGGGGTCGCCAGGGGCTGCCCCTCACGGACGCGGTCGGACACCTCCACCATGGGGTCGGAGATCACCCGGTTGCCCGCGGTGCGGGCGGTGATGTCGAGGGCCTGCAGGATCGGCACGCCGGACGCGGTCAGCGTGCCGAGGGTGCGGGCGAAGCGGGCGACGGCGATCTTGCGCACGATGTCGCCGATCCGCATCGGCAGGCGCAGCTTGAAGGCGTCCCACGCCCGCTGGCCCCGGTCGGTGCGCTTCCACCTGCGGAACCCGAGGGCGACCGCGATCGGCGCCGCGAACAGCAGGTACCAGTAGGTCCGCAGGGCGTCGGACACGTCGATCATCAGCTGCGTCATCGACGGCAGCTCGCCACCCAGGTCGCTGAACATGTCGGCGAAGATCGGGATGATGAAGAGCACCATCCCGAGCAGCGTGCCGACGGCGAAGACGCCGATCAGGGTCGGGTAGACCATCGCCGAGCGCACGGTGCGGCGCAGGTTGTCGTCCTTCTCCAGCTGGACGGCCACCCGCTCCAGCACCTCCTCCAGGTTGCCGCCGGTCTCGCCGGCGCGCACCATGGCGACGAACAGCTCGCTGAAGACCCGCGGGTGCTTGCCCATCGCCTGGGACAGCGCGAGGCCCGCCTCCACGTCCTGGCGCACCTCGGTGATGGCGCGCCTCAGCTTCGGCGCCTCGGTCTGGTCCTCCAGCACGTAGAGGGCGCGCAGCAGCGAGAGCCCCGACGAGATCATCGTGGCGAGCTGCCGCGCCATCACGGTGACGTGGCGGGCCTTCACCCCGCGCACGCGATCGAGCAGGTCCTCCACCGTCGGGGCGGCGTTCTTGCGGTCGACGTCCACGACCGTCAGCCCGCGCAGACGGAGCTGGGCGGCGACCGCAGCCTTCGAGTCGCCGGCGATCTCGCCGGTCATCGTCGACCCGCCCCGGTCGACCGCCTTGTAGACGAAGGTCGTGCTCACGCGGCCTTCACCAGGCCGAGGATCCGGCGCAGCTCCTCGACGTTGCCGGCGCGCTCCAGGGCCATGTCCATCGCGATCACGCCCTGGCGCACCAGGGACGCGAGCGCCGCGTCCATCGACTGCATCCCGTGCGCGGAGCCGGTCTGCATCATCGAGTAGATCTGGTGCGTCTTGCCCTCGCGGATCAGGTTCCGCACCGCCGGGGTGGGCATCAGCACCTCGCAGGCCACCACCCGGCTGCCCGAGAGCGTCGGGATGAGCTGCTGGCAGCAGACCCCCTGCAGGCCGTTGGCCAGCATGATGCGGATCTGCTCCTGCTGGTGGGGCGGGAAGACGTCGATCACGCGGTCGATCGTCTGCGGGGCGTCGGAGGTGTGGAGGGTCGCGAACACCAGGTGGCCGGTCTCGGCCGCGGTCAGCGCGATCTGCATCGTCTCCAGGTCGCGCATCTCGCCGACGAGGATCACGTCGGGGTCCTGGCGCAGCACGCTGCGCAGGGCGTTGGCGAACGAGTGGGTGTCGCCGCCCACCTCGCGCTGGTTGATCAGCGAGCGCTTGTGGCGGTGGAGGAACTCGATCGGGTCCTCCACGGTCATGATGTGGCACGCGCGGCGCTCGTTGATCTCGTTGATCAGCGACGCCAGCGTGGTCGACTTGCCCGAGCCGGTCGGGCCCGTCACCAGCACCAGGCCGCGCGGCTTGGTCGTCCACTCGCGCAGCGCCTGCGGCAGGCTCAGCTCCTCCAGGCTGCGCAGGTCGGTCGGCACGACACGGAAGGCGGCCCCCAGCGCGGCCCGCTGGTAGTAGCAGTTGACCCGGAAGCGGACCTTGCCCGGCACCGCGTAGGAGAGGTCGAGCTCCAGGTCGGTCTCAAGGCGCTGGCGCTGGTCCTGGTTCAGCAGGCCGTAGACGACCTCGCGCGTCTCCTGGGGGGTCAGGGGCTTCTCCCCCACCCGCACCAGCTCGCCGTTCAGGCGCATCACCGGCGGCGCGCCCACCGAGATGTGCAGGTCGCTCGCACCGCTTGCGATCACCGTCGTGATGAGCTCGGCGAAGTCGACCATGGGCACCTTCCGTGGCGGTCGTTGATCCGTGGGCGGCGGGCGGGGCCGCGCTCTCACCCTCTATCGACCGGCCCGGCGCGGGGCTCGAGAGCCCGTCCCTATCCGACCGCCCGGGCCAGCTCCTCCAGGGTCGTCTGGCCGGACAGCACCTTCAGCAGCCCGTCCTCGCGCAGCGTCCGCATGCCCTCGCGGCGGGCCTGACGGCCGATCTCCTCGGAGGACGCCCCCTCCACCGCCAGGCGCTCCAGCGCCTCGCTCATCACAAGCATCTCGTAGACCCCCACGCGGCCGCGGTAGCCGGTGTCCTGGCAGCGCGGGCACCCGACCGCCCGGTAGACGGGCGCCGGGTCGGGCACGCCGGGCGGAAGCGCCGCCACGTCGGCCAGCTCGCGCAGCGCCGCGTGCGGCACCGCGACCCGCTGGCGGCAGTGGCCGCACAGCCGCCGCGCGAGGCGCTGGGCCAGGATCCCGACGACCGCGCTGGCCGAGAGGAACGGCTCCACCCCCATCTCGGTGAGCCGCGTGAGCGCGCCGGCCGAGTCGTTGGTGTGGATGGTGGCCAGCACCAGGTGGCCGGTGAGCGCCGACTCCACCGCGATCTGAGCGGTCTCGCGGTCCCGGATCTCGCCGATCATCACGATGTCCGGGTCGCAGCGCAGGATCGACCGCAGGCCGGCGGCGAAGGTGAGCCCGGCCTTGGGGTTCACCTGCACCTGGTTGATCCCCGACAGCCGGTACTCCACCGGGTCCTCGACCGTGATGATGTTCTTCTCGGACGAGTTGAGCTGGTTGAGCGCGCCGTAGAGGGTGGTCGACTTCCCCGAGCCGGTCGGCCCGGTCACCAGCACCGCGCCGTAGGGCCGCCGGTAGCACGACTCGAACCGCGCCAGCACGTCCTTCGCGAAGCCGAGGTCGTCCAGCCGCAGCAGCACGTTGCTCTTGTCGAGCACGCGGATCACGATCTTCTCGCCGTACACCGTCGGCAGGCTCGCCACCCGCAGGTCGAGGGGGCGGCCGCCCACCGTGAGGCCCACGCGGCCGTCCTGGGGCACGCGCCGCTCGGCGATGTCGAGGTCGGCCATGATCTTGATGCGGCTGGCCACCCCGTTCGCCAGCCGGAACGGCACCGCGGTGACCGTGCGCAGCACGCCGTCCACGCGGTAGCGCACCCCCATCTCCTTCGCCTGGGGCTCGAAG
>ERZ1066138.421-NODE-421-length-14344-cov-9.206942_pt1 | contig 14344 bp, 15 predicted proteins | sample MGYA00382785_ERZ1066138 | MGnify/ENA primary metagenome ERZ1066138 (study PRJEB33369, sample SAMEA5778368) | biofilm metagenome | biome: Industrial cooling water; feature: Water cooling tower basin; material: Biofilm | place: United Arab Emirates | collected... | reverse complement strand
GCCACCCCTCTCAGCGACTTTCTGTTCGACTGCACCAATGAGTGCGGCACCGCGTCCTTGCCGCTGCTTATCAGGATGGACGGCGATCATCAGAAGGTTCCAGGTTCCATCAGTCAGCCGCTCCGGTGCACAGTAGGCTACGCCGACAGGCCCACTATCGTCATCCGTCAACCAGAATTCACCCGATGATCCGTCGACAGCGAAGTAGGGTGCCATCATGCCGCCGAGCATGTCAGCTGGAAAAAGTTCGACAGCGCTGATAATGCGCTCCAAAGCCGGCTGATCGTCCTTCAAAGCCGATCGGATTGTGGCGAACACAGCTAGATGATGTCGCATTGGGAATTCAAAAGCTCGTCTCGTCCGCGTAGAGGGCGCTTCGCACTTGATCCTGCAGAATGCGCCAGATGACCGTTAGAGTAAGCCTTACCAATTTTCAACGCTGGACACACACATAAGCGTGTAGGCGGCACCTGAACTTCTCAACAAGCGAAGCGTGATAAATTGCGATTCATCACGCATTCTTGCTTACCTGTTAGCCGACTTACGGGCGTGCTGGCGACGGCATAGCCAAGTCAAACAGAGGAGCGCCGTCCTGCGGTACCAGCAGGGCGATCAGCCACTGTCAATGGCCCCCGCTCGCTTGCCACGATCCTTGAAACCTGCCAACTCTCTTGGCGTATCTCGCATTCGCGCAACGAGGGGCTCCTATGGCACGCTGGATCGCGCTCTTCATCAGTCACGGTGTTGCGCTGGTGGCAGGGTTTGCACTCGGCATTTATCTGCTGCCCATTCTTACCGCGCCGCCCAGTGTGGATCGGGCTATGCTAGCGGAGACCGCTAAGGCTGCTAAATACACTGCCACCTTCACCCGCGACCTTAAGGGCAGCGACTTTCTGCACTGGGGCGAGGGTGAGGTAAGCGTGACGCCGCAGAAAATCGTGCACAGTGGACGACTGGCGCCGGGTCCGGACTACAAGCTCTACTTGGCGCCAGACTTCGCTGAAGATGAAGCATCGTTCCTGAGAATCAAGGACAGGGCCGTGCGCGTGGGCGACGTGAAGACGTTCGACGGCTTCGTCCTCGATCTGCCCGCTGGAGCGAATATCGACGCCCACACCACCATCGTTGTTTGGTGCGAGGCGTTTGGCGAGTTTATCTCGGCGGCGAAGTATCGCTAGAGACGCCCTGAGGCGAAGCTGCGGTTTGTGCTCACCACGGCCGCTGTTTGGAGAACCAGCACACACGCAGATGAATGGCGTAAGCCGGTTCTGACCCACTACAGACATTGTGCCTTGCGAACGACAAGTTCGGGTTGGTTGCGCAGGCGAACGCGACACGAATATGTGGTGTGCAAGTATTACCCGCGTAGTTACGCAGAGCACAGGAGGTAGCCATGCTTGCCTAAAACCTACTCCATCCGGCGGCCTGTTCTGGCTTTCACTGCGGGCGCTGCCGTTAGTACGCTCGGCGGCCTTATAGGCCTTGGTGGCGCCGAGTTCAGACTTCCGATCCTGATCACGATTTTTGCGCTTTATGCTCATAGAGCAGTCCGCTTCAATCTTCTTGTCAGTCTCGTCACGCTTAGCTTTGCTGCGATTGCGCGTGCCGCAACTCTCCCCAACATCAATCTGACTGCCTACGCCGATGTCGTTCTCTCGATGATTGCGGGCGGCATGATATCGGCCTGGATCGGCGCAGGATGGCTGGCCCGCATCCGACCCGATCGGCTCATGGCGATCATTTCAATGATCTTGCTCGTTGTAGCTATGATGCTTTTTGCGGAAGCGGCGTTCGCAGACGCTCAGCTACCGGCGCTACGCGGAGATCCCGTTCTTCGCTCCTGCATTGGCGTAGTTGCAGGGCTGCTGATCGGTGCCGTGAGTAGCCTGCTTGGTGTTGCAGGCGGTGAATTCATCATCCCCATTCTGATTTTCGTGTTCGGAACCGACATCAAGACGGCAGGTACAATGAGCCTGCTCATCAGTCTTCCCGTCGTTCTGATCGGCGTCGCGAGACACCGCATAAATGGGCATTATCGCTCGCGCGACGCTATGATCTATCTCGTCCTACCGATGGCGGCAGGGTCTATAGTGGGGGCTCTACTAGGAGGGATGATGGCAAGCGCCGTGCCTACCAACGCATTGAAGACCACGCTCGCTGTAATTCTCGCTTGGTCCGCGATGAAGCTACGAAGACGTTTTGATCGGGACAACCACGACTCTTAATGGCCCAGAGGCGAAGTCTGGGCTCGCAGGAAGTGTGGTCCGCTATCGAGCGCATGGCGGACCAGCGGGCGGGTTGCCGCACACAATTCCACCATGGAGGCAAGCACCTCTTATGATGCTGTCCTGCGGCTATTCCAAATGGAATAAATTCGCGTGGTCAGGACGTGGGGGCATAGCGAAATGGCTGTACGTTCCCCCAAACGCACGGCGGCAACGACAAAGCGCATCTTATCGAAACGGCTAGGGGAACAGTTCGAACTCAGCCTGAGCCTCAAGACCCGCCTGGCACTAAATAAAAAGCCCCATATAAACCATATATATTGGGCGAAAAAATCTGGGGAGGGCAGGAAATGAATGGCTGGAATGAACGTCAACCGCTGAAGGACAAGCGGACGAGGAAGCTGAAATTGCCTCCCAGCCGTGGCGTGCTGGTGTTGCTGCCGTTGAACTTGATTGGCGCTCTGGACCAAGCTGCCGAAGCCTTTGATATGACCCGATCGGACATCATTCGCCGATCGCTGATCCGAGAGGTGACCTCGGTGTTGAGGGATGAAGTGATGAGGATGCGAGCCAGAAAGGCAGAACATCAATCTTGGTGATCACTACCGAAGCCAGCCAAGCGATATCGGTGCAGCTTGGTGTAGAGAGCCTGACGGCTGAGCCCTAGCAGTTCAGCGGCGGAAGCGCGATTATAGCCGGTTTGTTCGAGGGCCGCTTCAATACACAGCCGTTCGATCATTTCAGTCGATTCCTGCACAAGATCTGCCATGGAAGCGTGGCCGAGGAGTTTTGCCATCTGCTGGCTTGGCGACGGCGCTACTGGACGGTGGCTGACAGCAGTTTCACGTTGACGTCTCAAAGGGCGCAAAGTCATGCCTACGCAAGGCGTCTTGTCCGCAAATACCGATACTGCTGTGATCTCAACTTCCGTGCATGCGCCATACTCTCCTCGGACAAGTGTCGAAAAGTTTTGGATTCTGCCGCATTCTTTGAGGGTTTTGTCAATAACCGCTGTATCGATCGCGTGACGGCCGACCCAACGGTCGATGCGTTCGCCGCACACTTGAGGCTCGATGGCCAGTTGGGTCAAATCGATAAAGGCTGTGTTCGCGGTGAGGATTCGTCCGTCTTGATCGGTGACGACAAAGCCGTCGGGCAATTTTTCAAGAACCTCAAAAACATTCGAGCGCGACTTCAGCCAGGCCGACGCGTTGCCCGATGTTGGTGTTAATCGCACGAGCACATGCTTCGGATGCTGGGAGACCGGAGACGCAGCTATTGAGACATCAATTTTCGTCCCTGCCAGTCGGACGATCAGTTCCTCGTCTAGGCTACCTTTCGTGTCCCCCGTGAGCAATGTTTGAATTCTCTTGTGATCTTTGGCATCGAATAAATCACGGAGACAGCGACCGGCCAGCTGCTGAGAGTTGAGATCGAAAAGCGTGCAGGCAGTCCGGTTGGATTCAACAATGCGGTTGGAGTCCGCGTCGAGGATCAGCACAGCCTCGCCAGTGACCTGAAAGAGAAGTCGATAGCGGGTTTCAGCGTGGCGGAGGCGGGCATAGTCGCTTTCCATGCTCTGTTGGGCTTCGACGAGCCGCTGCTGCATGGTTGACACTGCCCGCATATCGCGGCCGATGGCCAAGACTTGGTCGGTTTCTCCGAGGTGGACGGCAGAGTATCGGACTGGCAGATCGGCACTGCCACGGACTGGATGATTGACCTGGTGCCATAGAGGCGAGGTTGCTGTTGACGCCTGCAGCATCTCCTCGACCTTTTGACGGCTGTCGTTTGCAACAGTGTCGATCCACCGGCGACCGATCCAGTCGCTGCATCCCTCACGCTCCATGTCCTCGGTAGCAAGGGCGACGTCGCCAATGACGCCTTGGCCGTCGATTACGAGAGCTATGTCGGCCGCCGCACCTAGCAACTGCGCAATGGCGGCGCCTTCAATGTGCGCAAAATGACTATGCGTGGCATCGACGTCTGCGATGCGTCTTGATGACTCGCCACTATCCATTCTGATTTCCAGTCTCCTGCCGCCCACAGGTACTCAAGAACTCGATGATTACTGGGCTGGGGTTCCGAGCAGATGAGAGACGAATAGTGACTGATGAAGTCAACGATAATTTGGCAACAGGGTTTGAGGCGTGTCCTTTGGCGGCGATGCAACTTCAAAGCGTGTGAATGAGGTGATGAGAATGCGAGCCAGAGCAGCAGAGCAAGAATGGTTAACTCTCTGGTCCGCAATAAAGAATCTGTCCTGGTTTCGTTGTCCACAGCCAGCGGAAAGAGTTTAGGGATTACGGGTCGAGGCTCAGTCGTTCTTGGGACAACTGCGGTCCTGGCTTTGAGATCACTGTAAGCGTACGAAATCCCGGCCCGCACGATGCCCCGAAAGATGTTCTGCGTAATAGGGGCTTAATGGAGCGGAGCGGATGTCGAAGTCCGTTCCGCTCCTTCATCCCGACTGATCACGTGACGCTTCAGTGATCGAGGTCTTGGATGCGAAGCACCTGGCAAGTTTGGCCGTTCGGCTTCTCCTTTAGATAAGCCAAGCGTAACGCATTTGAAACCCGCTCAAGTTCGTGGATGGCGTGGTCAATTCGCTCGATAGCTTCAGCCCAGGTCTCACAGTTCTCCTTGGTCGACAGCTCCACGACCAAATACCTGAACAAGCCGTCACCGAGTTCGTCGATGTCCCGTTGCCAGGCTTCGCTGTTGGCTAAGGACGCATAAGCCCCATCGGCGTATGCACAGGTCACACACACCTGAAATCGATTCATCATGGCCAGATCTCCAAGGCCATCAATTCCTAACCTATGCGTATATTCCAAGCGACAGTTCTGCTTTGATCAGGGACAAACGTGCGATTGTTCAATCGTCACTGTGAGATTGGAGTAATCTGAGGGTCTAGGTGTTCGGAGGATGGAGCTTTACGATTTTGAGTGAAGCTGTAGGTAGGAGGTGAAATGCAGTAGGGCAGAGTTCGGAGTGGATGTGTAAGAGCTTGAGCAGTGACGACCCAGGCCAAAAGTTAGATAGCAAAAAGCCCCGGAATTGTTGATCCGAGGCTTGTTCGTATGTGATGCTTGATAATCTGAACTAAGATAGATGTCTTAGGCTTATTCAATTGCTTGTCTCACTATCTAAATTGAAAAATCTTCTAGCTTGGCACCTTTCTTCAAGCGAGCCACCAACCAGTTTGGCTTTCGTCCACGTCCTGTCCAAGTCTGATTACGATCATCTGGGTTGGCATACTTAGCAGCTGACTTCGATCGACCACGCCTTGTTGAAAATCCATACAGCTCAGCAACCGTGAAGTCGGTACTAGCAATCAAGCGATCAATCTTAGCTTTCAGATCAGCTTTGGCATTTTCTTGTGCCTGAGACTTTGCTCTAGCTATCTTATCTTCGAGATCGCTAAGCTGTTTAAGGGTCATTCTTTCGATGTTGACGGCTGCCACTCTCGTACTCCTAGATGATTTTTGCTATTGAAATATGGATCATCTGATTGACGTTGGAAATAAATTTGATCAGCTAGGTTAGCAGCAGTGAGTCTTGTGATTGTCTTTTGACGTGACTTTGAACTGGATGGAACTGGGTTGCTGTGTTGAAGCTTTTGTTCAAGCTTTTAAAATATTTAAAAAAGTCAATATTATCTAACAAGAGCGTTAGCGGCTCTCGGGGGTGGAAATTCAAACGATTAGAAGTCAGGAGCAAGGCTCAGCTACGCACCCGGGTTGTGTTGTTCCAATCTATAGAGCTTTGAAAGTCAGTCTTTGTCCGCCTCTTGGTCATGTACTCAAGCCATCCGTCGACGTTTGTGCACGGTTTGACCTCGATCTCACGGTAGCCAAAGTGTGTTGCAGCCCAGGCTGTGTGGATCTCGGCAACAAACCTTTCGTACGTAATATCGTTGGGCCGATCGAGGCAAAGGTGGTAGTGCGGTCGTACATCTACCGTGCCTTCGTAGACGCTGAAGCAAGGTAGACGCTGGCCGTTTCGAACAGCTGACCTACCGAGAAGAGAGCGGTTCACTCGATTGCAAAAGTGTTTCAAGGTGTCACTGGCTTTGATTTCATCGATACGCCCGTTGTTCGCACTGGCCTGTTTCAAAGTTAAAGTAATTGCGTGTGGGCTTTGCCAGGCTATCTGATTGATGTAATTCAATACTTCGGCGCGAATTTTTTTATAATTTGAAATAGTCAATTCGAAATCTTTTCTCCTTTGTTATTGTCGTTCTGTCTCCGCAAAATAGTTATTTATGCCTTTATTCACCGCATAAGCGTGCAATCGCAAAGATCTGTGCGATCTTTGGGCCAATGCAGTACGGGCGGATCGGAAATTAGATACATACTACGTAGAAAATCATAAAAACACAAGTAAAAACATGAAGTTATTGCATTTTTCAGCCCTAATAGCTCCAGTTTCTCGACTTGATGCAGCGTATAGAGAGAATATCGGTTGTCCTTTGGTCTGCTGGCCTTACTGTGTACGGATCAACATCAAAGGAGGCCGATATGAAGGGACTTAAAGGACTGACGTTTAGGACCATCAACAAGGGCCGTGAAAATCCAACTCTTGTCCGGCGGGCGAAGCTTGCGCGACGTTTGGAACAGCAAAAGGCGCTTGCGCTCGATCCTACTTACACTCTCACGGTCACGAAATGGGTGAAGGGAGAGGGCGGCGGCAAAGAGCTGAGGCAAGTATCAAAGCGCTTGAGCCCGTGGTGGCGTGAGGACGTGCTGGGCAACATTGCGCTCACCGTTCGCGCCGGTGGTCGGCCAATCGAATTTGAGAAGGGTAAAACGGCGATCGTGGTGCCTGGCATGGATCAGCTTGTGCCTACGATCGACACGGTCCTTGCAGCGGTAAGGGCAGGTGAGCTGGACGAGTTACTGACGCAGCAGATCAAAGCGCGCGAGGTACCGAAGGCCAAGCGGGCGGCGTAGCAAGGCGGTGTGGTAGCCAAGGCGCGTTCTGTTCCATTTGGAACGCGCCTCATCGTCTCGTCAGGTATTCGCAAGAGCGTGCGCTAACCCCGAGCGATGGCATAGTCGCGAAGCACAGCCGCCTCCATTTGTGTCTCCTCAAGTCGAAACTTGAGGACGTCGCCGATGGTGACAATGCCGACAAGTGCTTGTCCGTCGAGCACCGGAAGATGACGAATTCGACGTTCGGTCATGACTTTCATGATCTGGCTCAAGCTATCTGACGGGCTGCACGTGATGACAGCTTTCGTCATGAGTTCAGAGACCTCGAGATGACCTAGATTACTTCCGTGGGTGGCAAGGCCATAGGCTAAATCACGCTCCGAGATGATGCCGGCAATCGAGCCATCGGCATTTTTGACGACCATCGCGCCAATGCCCTCCTTCCGTAGTAGACGTGCAAACGTTTCAACGGACTCATCGGGGCGCACAGTTTTAACAACAGTGCCTTTTCTTTTTAGGATGTCTGCTACGCTCATGGTTCTAAGCCTCCTCTACTAAAAGGAGCTGCAGCAATGCAGGCTGGGCTCAACAGTAAGCGGCTGAGAGCGCAGTTGCCGTCGAAGAATGTTCAGCTCTCTCGCGACAACGATAGTGCAGAGGCAATCGAAGGGCTAGCTGCATGTTCGTCTTGATCGAATTCCGATAGGGTCATCCTTCCGATCTCGAAATGTCCGGTTGCCTTGGTCCAGCTCAAGGGGCACGACAATTTAAGCTGAAGCGGTTGTTGACATCCTGGTCTTTTGGGACGAGCATTCTGCACGTGATGCTAGAACTTCCCAATCGCAGGCGCTGACCGATCACGATCGGAGGCGATTGGCGCCACGAACGATCGATCATGCCTCTTGGGCTTGAGCTGCGCGTCACGAACGTCAACAGCGAGTGGAGGGAGAATGACGCCACCTCATCGTCACTTCGGATTTCACTCTAATGTGAGGTCCGGGCTCAGTTAGCAGCACGCATTATTTGACCGTGCCGACCGAGCCGAACTCATCACAATCTGACATCTTGATGCGAGTTTGATCTCGCCATTTATGCCCGGCTCTGCTGGGTAGGTCATCAATGACAATCGCCCCGCTCGAGGCAAAGATCTCGGCGGGGCTTTTGCTTGTCAAGGCCCGCGAACAAGCTAAGGCGCGGATGCTCCTTTACTTGCCGTTGGAAACCTGATCAAGGATGGCTTGCTGCTGAAGCTCGGTGTCTCTGGGTGATCTCTGAGAGCGGCACGACAATGCGGCAGGTAAAGCCTTCATCGTCATATGTGCGGGAAACCTGACCCTTTAAATCCCGGATCATCGCGTCAATGAGCTGGGTACCAAAGCCCTTGGTGGTTGGCGGCTCTTTGCCTTCGCGCCTCATTTTCTCCCGCCACGTGAGGTCAAGCTCATCGCCATCGAAGTGCCAGGAGACCGCGAGAAACCCGTCTGGGGCTGACAGCGCGCCGTATTTTGTGGCGTTCGTTGCTAGTTCGTGAACGACCAGCGCGAGGTTGCGGGCTTGGCCTGGGGCCAGTATCAGGGGCTCGCCAAAAAGGCCGAACCGTTCGGTGCCATAGGGCTGCAGCTCAGCGAGCAGGACCCGATGCAGCATCTCGCCCTTCGGCGTACTTCCTTCAAAGACGTTGTCGGTGTCGAGAAGGACGCGCAGTCGGGCGCTCAAGTGTTCAGCGGTGTCCGGATCATGGGCCAGTGTGCGGCGGATCAGCGAATTGGCGACTGTGAGACTGTTCCGATTGCGGTGCCGCATCTCCTCGACAAGCAGCCGACGTGTCTCCTCGGCCGCTTTGAGTTCCGCCAGAGCGCGGCGATACAATTCTGCGATCCAGATAACCACCGCTGCGCTGACGACGAACGTGCCAATATTGATGATATTCGCGCGTTCCTTGAATGCTATCTCAAAGTAGGGCGGCATGAACGCGAACCAAACGACAAAGAGGGACAGAGCTGTCGCTAGTATTGCCGGACCTGGGCCACCCAAGAGAGCGGCGAGCAGGATCGCAGGATAAAAAAGGCCGAAGTAGAGAACATTGGGGTCGAGCAAGCTCAAACCAAATCTCAATGCGGCCGCTGCTCCGACCAGCAGCACCGCAATCGCATACGGCTTCCATTCGAAGCGCGCGCTCGGCATCTGAGTCTCCGCAAAATCGCAATAATGGTCATCATAGGTGAACTTCTTTGAAGCGGAAGCGGCACGAAGGGCAAGGTTAAGGCGCGGCCACCCACGTCTAAGACTGGCGATGAAATCGGGGTTCACGCCGAAAGGATATCCAGCCGCGAAGCTCGCTGCGCCGCAGCAGTAGGCAACAGGTCTTTAGCAGCTTGACAGCGGGGTTCTGGAGGAGCGAATTTATTGCGAAGTGATGCCAGCGCTTCCTGTGATGCGTATCCCTGATCGCCATGCGGAAGTACCGAGGGGTTGAGAGGCTCGGCAACACGAGGACCGGAAGCGCGTGAGAGGACGATGACCCTTCAAGCTGTCATCTTGGGCCGCACCAGTACGTGAAGCCCGGGCATTGTCGGCAAGCTGCAGCCCATCGATCGTGCCGAACAAGCCGAACTCATCACCCGATTGAGGTTCTTTTGTAGGGCTCTGAAATCCAACAACGGATCTCGGGGCCTTGCTTTTTGAGCCGGCAAGTCCTGGATCTGTTGACTATGTGCTTAGTCGTCGGTCGGAGCTAAGCTTTGCGGATCGTCGTGGCGTCGACTCTTGCCTTCAAACATGTGACCAGCCTCGAGCACGAGTTCTTTGTGCCAAATCTCACCCGTTACGTGAGCGCCGGCGCGGAGCACAATTCGATCTGCAAAGATTAAGGCGTCGACTGCATCACCTTCAACGATGACCTCGGTGGCAACGATGGTTCCTGATACGGATCCGCCGAGTGCGATCAGAACGGTGGCGGCCCGTAACTCACCGTCAATGTAACCCTGGATGACGGCATCGCCGTCCAGTGCTAGGCAGCCGACAACCGATGCCGTTGGCCCCAGGACAATCGGGACATCGTTGGCAGGAACACGGATATCCTGGTTGTTTGCGGGAGCGAGAACAATTCTATCCGTCATGATTGCGCGATTCGCTGTCTAACCGCGAGCAACGACGTAGGCGAAAATGAAGAACGAACCGATGCCGACGACGTAAGCCAGAACCTCGAACATTGCACACTCCTACGCAGTACACAGGTGAGCGATTGGGCAAGTTGGGAGGTCAGGGTTCAGCGACCGCAGATCAGCGGGATGACGAACGGCAACTGAACCCTATCCCCCCTAGGCTGCTGGGTGCGCGGTGACACTGCGCGATAGGCCAGCGCATAAAATGAGCACAAGGTGTGACGATGCGTCGAGTCAATTCAGTGACTTGATGTCGATTGCTGTGCTGCGCTGTTAGCAAGTGCAATATTGATCATTGATTTAGCATGTGAAATTGGAGGCGGGCCTTATGCTTGTGGCCCGTAAGTCTCACGGCCATCTCGTCAAAGCAGCAGTATAGGAACGCGATTGCATACCTTTTTCGGCCTTTGCAAAATGGGTGATCGAGGCACGGCTGACAGATTACGTGTCGCCCATTTTTGCGCGATGCGGACTACGGGCATGTCGGTAGGAGATATCGGCAAATCACTGTATTTTCGGGCCACGTCTAACTCTTTGCCCTATGCCCTGCGCCTGACCGTTGATACTCGGATGCGCAAACAGTTTTGTGCCGCGTTGTCTCAATGGAGAACAACACATGGCTATCGAAACTGATTATTTGGCTTGTGATTGGTGCGATTGCTGGCTGGCTGGCCGGTCAGATCATGAGGGGTGGTGGCTTTGGTCTCGTCGGCGACATCGTAGTCGGTATCGTCGGTGCCATTGTCGGTGGCTGGCTTTTGCCTCGCATTGGCGTCTTCGTGTTTGGTGGCGTGCTCGGTGAGATTCTGAATGCCGTGATTGGCGCCTGCGTGGTTCTCTTTATAGCGCGCCTGTTTAAGTGAGCATCTGGGCGACGGGCAGATCCGTCCGTCGCTTCGCTCCTCCTGAAAAGGTGAAGGTCTTGCATCACGCGTAAATGCAGCAGTGTCGCATCATCTTGACGTCATGGCTGATTTTCATATCACGAAACGTTTGATGGTGATTTGATACCGTAATGTTCGTTCTTTGAACGACATTTGTTCCGGTCGCTGTAAACTAGCGTAAACGTCGTTCAAGAGACGTTCTACGGTGCGGCAAAAGCGCAGCGAATTCCCGCAATTACAGCTCAATTCACTCCTCCCCAAAGCTCTGCAGGTTCATGGCCATCTCACGTGAGAGCGGCAGGTGCTTGGCGTAGAACCGTTCAATCTGATCGACGCTCGTGCCGGCATTCTTGGCGAGGTTGTAAATGTTCACCTGCCCGTGCGTTCTAATGATCGTCATGCAAATCGCCGTGTGGCGCAGACAGTAGATGGTGCGGTCGGTGTTGGTGACTGGATCGTGCTTGAGTCCTGTGCGCTCCATCAGGTGGTTGAACTGTCGTTGGATGATGCGGGCAGCAGTGGCGCGGTTTGGATAGCCGGGCAGGAAAATGTAATTCTCGCCCCCGACGTCCGGGTAACGCTGTCGAATGCGCTCATAGGCATTCACAGCTTCGGGCATCGTATTGGCTACTCGAAATCCCGTCTTGCCATCGCGCACCGTCACGAGCAGGCGTTTGGGTTCTGTCTCGATGGTGATGTCGTTGTGCTTTAGAGCATACAGCTCTGTTGTTGTCGGCCGCACGAACGAGGACACGACAAACACGATCAGGTGATACAACTCCTCGGTCACTTTGACGCCGCGAATGTTGGTGCTGTTTTTGGCTAGCTGTTTGGCACCATCGCATAAGGCTTCATACTCGTCACGATCAGGGGGGACGAGGGGTGCAAAGCGAAAGAACGAGCGAGGATTGTCTTTCTGACGAACGCGCGGTGTGTCTGGCACCATGTCGATTAGACCGTCGTCGCGCGCTCCTTTGAGCACGTTGCGAAAGGTGGCCATGAGCATGTTGCGCGTGGAGGCCGAGAGATCAGAGCGTTTGCGGGCCAGCTGTTCGATATAGAGCTGCCAGTCACGTGTCGTCAGATCTCGCACGTCACGCTGGCCGAAGTGGCGTATCAAGCCCCAATCGTCGTGATCGAGGAAGAGGCGGCTGGTGCGGATGTAGTTGGCATTGCGTTCGCCCGATGCTGCCAGCTGACGCCCTTTCTCGACAAACCGGCGGGCATAGGTCTTGAAGCTGAACTCTTGAGGTGCTGGCGAGTTGGGAGCACAAAGCTTGAGTGCCAGTTCTTCAGCGACCCGACGCGCTTCAAGCCGGCTGGTCTCCTTTGTAGAGCGGACCGTGTAGCGTTGGGCTCGGGGGTTGAGGATGCGGGCGAAGTAGAAAGGGCTGGCGTAGGTTTGATAGAGTGCCAGGCCGCGACGAAGCTTGATAATTGGACCTCGAAGACGATGCGGTGAACGCGTAGCCATCTAAAAGCAGCGTACGGATCAAAAGCTATAAAGTCATTCTCTAAAGTGCGCGATAAGTGCTTGTTCAGCTTTGGGAGCTTGCAAACTCTTAATCAGCGGGTCCTTGGTTCGAGCCCAAGTGCGTCCACCATTTTCTTCAATTATTCAGAGTTTTAGGATAGGCTCCAGCGCACTTGATCGTAGGCGCTTGCGCCACGTAATCACGGCGTAACCTCCACCGTCAGTCAGATCAGTTTCTGTCGCATTGTCGGCAATGCTGGGCGTCGCACTATGTGATGCGTAGATACGTGCGAGGAGAAGCGACTATGGACATTCACCCGCCTAGAAGCGCAATTTGGCAAATCCTCGCGCTGGCGCTACGTTACTGCTTGCTTCAACACCGAAACTCTATGTCCCCGACAAAATGATCAAAGTGACTCCTCAGCCGCAGGAGACCAATCCGTGCGTCAAGCGCCTCATTCTTCGGCGCGCGCCTGATATGCAGCCGGGTTAACGCCGAACCGCGTGGTAAAGGCACGCGAAAAGCTGCTCAGGCTCGCATAGCCCACGCCGCGCGCGACCTGCTCGACAGATGCGCGGCTATGCAGCAGCCGGTCTGCCGCAGCGAGCAAGCGCAGTTCGCGCAGCACTGTGGCGGGAGGGTGCCCGAACGACGCCCGGAACCGCTTGATGAAGGCTGACCGACTTAAGCATGCCAGCTGCGCCAGAGACATCACACTGTGTGCCGCACCGGGCTCATGCACCATGGCGCTAAAGGCGCGCATCACCTGCTCATCGCTAACCAGATCAAGCGAACCAAGCCAACTCTGCTGTTCGGCGAGCCCGCGCCGCAACAGTATCACCAAAACCTGGCGCAGCATCGCTGCGGCCATCGTCCGGCCGCCCGTGTTGTTCTCACTGAGCTCGGTGCGGATCAATGGCATCAGACTGCCGACACTATCTTTGCCGGAATACTCGACCACCGGTGCATCAAGCGCACCGAACAGGTCGCGATTGCCAGCCTGTATTACACGGAAATGGCCGCAGACGATCTTCAGCGCTGGCTCGTCACTTCCTGCCTGCCAGCGCTTCAGTGTGGGTTGTCCAAGGTCGATGGTTACCGCGACCACACCTCCACAACCTGTCCGTGCCTCTGGAGTAGACCGCGCCTGGATGCGGTAAGGGGTGTCCCGCGGGGTAACAAGCAGCGTTTCCGGGCCGAAGGGAACAGGCGCGCCCGACCCTAACACCAGTTCACCTTCGCCATGCAACACATAGTGAAGACCTGATGCCGGGGTGGCTGAAAAGGCCAACGCCCAAGCGGGGGCAATGAAGCATTCGGAAAAAGCGATCGGCTCGACACGCAGTTGATCGAACAGCGCATCAAGGTCGATTCGCGACAAGAGACGTTTGGACAAGAGAAAGAGCCCTTCTGCACAAATATTTGATCTACATGGCTTTCATCATGAAGAGACAAGCATTGCGTTAGCGAATGCCTACGTCAACAGGGAGATATCTCATGCACATTCCGAAGGGTTCGCTGCTGTTTGCAGCCTCGGCGCTTTTGTTGGCCGGGTGTAGCGAGGCGACCGAAACGAGAGCGGAAAATAGCGGCGCTGACGCCGCAGGCACCTTGCGCGTACCTGCCGATTATCGTGATACCTATCAATATCTCGGCACT
>ERZ1066138.420-NODE-420-length-14373-cov-7.609303_pt1 | contig 14373 bp, 9 predicted proteins | sample MGYA00382785_ERZ1066138 | MGnify/ENA primary metagenome ERZ1066138 (study PRJEB33369, sample SAMEA5778368) | biofilm metagenome | biome: Industrial cooling water; feature: Water cooling tower basin; material: Biofilm | place: United Arab Emirates | collected... | reverse complement strand
CTGCTGGTACCGCTGCAGGGCGTCGGTGCCGAAGAGCGCGCACTTGCGCGACTCGCCCTCGAATGGTCGGCCGGCGCCGATGCGGACCGCATCGACGCGCTGTTCGCCCTCGCGCCGGCCGCATGGGTGCTGCTGCGCGCCGGCGCGCCGGAGCCGCTGGCCGAGGCGCTGCTCGATGCCGCGACCGTGCCGGTGCTGCGCATCGTAGGCGACCCCGCGTCGCTGCAGCCGCGTCAAGAAGCCCCGCCGCGCATCGCCGCCTGCCGCGACTTCGAGGACGAGGCCCAGCGCAGCGCGGCCCAGGTGCTCGACCACCTGGCGCGCGGCGAACGGCCAGTCGCGCTGATCGCGCTCGACCGCGTGCTGGTGCGCCGGGTGCGGGCACTGCTCGAGCGGCAGGACGTGGCGCTGGCCGACGAGACCGGTTGGAAGCTCTCGACCACCCGCGCCGGCGCGGTGGTCGTCGGCCTGCTGCGCGCGGTGCAGCCGAGGGCATCGACCGACGAGCTGCTCGACTGGCTGAAGTCCGCTTCGCAGAGTCCGGGCAGCGGGCTGGACGCGCTCGAGGCCCGCTGGCGCCGCGACGCGGTGCGCACGCTGTCGCGCGTCGATGAAGCGCGACTCGACGGCGAGGCGCGCGCCCTGTGGCGCGCCTGGTCGGCGCAGACCGAGCCGCTGCGCGGCGCCGGGCGCAGGCCGCTGGCCGACTGGCTGGCCTGCCTGGGCGACGCGCTGCAGCGCACCGGCCGCGCGGCGGCGCTCGACGCCGATCCGGCCGGCGCCCAGGTTCTCGACGCGCTGCGCTGCCGCAGCGCCGCGCCGGCCTGGCCGCAGGCCGTGCTCGCGGTGGTGCTCGACGCGGCGGGCTTCCTGGCCTGGGTCGACGAGGTGCTGGAGCAGGTCGCCTACCAGCCCCCCGCCGTCGAGGGCGCGGCGGTCGTTGTCACGCCGCTCGCGCGGGCGATGCTGCGGCCCTTCGCCGCGATCGTCTGCCCCGGCGCCGATGCCGCGCGGCTCGGTGCCTGGCCCGCGCCCGACCCGCTGCTGGGCGACGCGCTGGCGGTCGCCCTCGGTCTGCCCGGCGGCGCCGAGCGGCGGACGGCCGAGCAGCGTGCCTTCGCCCAGCTGCTGCGCGCGCCGCGGCTGACGCTGCTGTACCGCCAACTCGACGGCCGCGAGCCGCAGCAGGCCAGCCCGCTGCTGCGGCAGCTGCGCCAGGCCGGTGCGCTCGGCGCGCCAGCCGACCCGCGGCCGCTGCGCACGATCGCGCCGGCGCCGGTCGCGCGCCCCGCGCCCGTCGCCGTGTCCGCGCTGCTGCCCGACACGATCGACGCCAGCGCCTACGAGGACCTGCGCGCCTGCCCCTACCGCTACCACGCGCTGCGGGTACTCGGCCTCGCCGAGCCGGACGAACTCGACGACGAATTCGACAAGGCCGACTACGGCCGCTGGTTGCACGAGGTGCTCGAGGCCTTCCACGCCCGCCGTCTTGCAACGGGCCCTGTGCGCGACCGCGAGGCCGACGCCGTGCTGCTCGACGCCATCGCCCGCGAGCGGCAGCAGGCGCTGGCGCGCGACGACGCCGGCTTCCTGCCCGACTTTCTCCCTTACGCGGCGTGGTTCGGCCGCATCGCGCCGCGCTACATCGACTGGCTGCACGCCGAGGAGGCGCGCGGCGCCGCGGTGCAGGGCACCGAGCTGAAGCTGGTTGCGCAACCGTCCGAGCTGGCCGCGCAGGGCCTCGCGATCAAGGGCCGGATCGACCGTATCGATGCGCTGCGCGCGAGCGGCGCGCAGCGCATCGTCGACTACAAGACCAGCAGCCAGGACCGCCTGCGCCAACGCCTGCGCACGCCGTCGGAGGACACCCAGCTCGCCTTCTACGCGGCGCTGCTCGCCGCCGCGCGCGGCCGGCCGGCTGGTGGCATCGAGGCCGGCTACCTGGCGCTCGACGACCGCAAGGGCGTTGCGCTGCTGCCGCATGCGGACGTCGAGGCGAGCGCCGCGCGATTACTCGACGGCATCGCGGCCGACTTCGAGCGCCTGCGTGCCGGCGCACCGCTGCCGGCGCTCGGTGAGGGCGAGGCCTGCGAGCACTGCCGCGCGCGCGGCCTGTGCCGGCGCGATCACTGGAAGGCCATGCCGTGACGATCGACGCGGCTTGGCGGGCCGAGCGCCGGGCCGCTCCCAAGCCGGCCCGCATCCCCTTGGGGGATCGGCCGACGTACCCGTCGGACGAGGGGCTGTCATGACCGCCGCCTACCGCATCGACGGCGAGCTCGTCGCGCCCGAGGCCTTCTACCGCGCCGCCTGCGACCCGCGCCGCAGCGTCGTCGTCGAGGCCTGCGCCGGCGCCGGCAAGACCTGGATGCTGGTCTCCCGGATCGTGCGCGCGTTGCTCGACGGCGCCGAGCCGCAGCAGATCCTCGCGATCACCTTCACGCGCAAGGCCGCCGGCGAGATGCGCGAGCGGCTGAACCAATGGCTGGCCGAATTCGGGCAGGCCGACACCGCCAAGCGCATCGCCGAGCTGCGCCTGCGCGGCTGCACCGCGGCCGAGGCCGAGGCGCTGGCCCCCGCGCTCGGCGCGCTCGACGAGCGCCTGCTGGCCCACGGCCGCGCGGTCGAGATCCGCACCTTCCACGGCTGGTTCAGCCAGCTGCTGCGCGCCGCCCCGCTGGGCGCGCTGGAGGGCCTGGGCCTGAGCCCCGAGCCGGACCTGCTGGAAGAGCGCGACGACCTGCGCGCCGACTACACGCGCCGCTTCCTCGCCGCGGTGGCCGACGACCCCGCGGCCCGCGACGACCATGCCGCGCTGGTGCGCGAGCATAGCCGCCACCGCGTCGAGCAGTGGATCGAGTCGGCGCTCGACCAGCGCAGCGAGGTCGAGCGCGCCGCCGCGGCCGGTACGCTGGCCGGCAGCGTGCCGCCGGCCGCGGCGTTGTGGCCCGAGTTCGACGGCCTCGCCACGCCCGCCGCGGCGCTGCGCGCGCCGGCGCTGACCGAGCTGCTCGCCCAGCTGGCGCGCGACTTCGCCGCGAGCGGCAAGGCCAAGCAGCTGGCCGCGGCCGAAGGCATCGCGGCCGGCTTGCACATGGGCGACGACCGCGAAGCCTTCGAGGCCATCTGGTCCGCGCTGCACACCGCCCAGGACACGCCGCGCAAGCAGCTCGGCGACCGCCCCGAGCAGGCCCTGGCCTGCGAACGCCTCGCCCGCATCCGCGACGCCATCGACCAGCACGACGCCCACCTGACGCACACGCGGCTCGTGAGCCTGGTGTCGCACCTGTTCGCGGCCTACGCCGCCGCCAAGCGCGCCCGAGGCCTGGCCGACATGATCGACCTCGAAGCCTGCGCCGAGCGCCTGCTCGCCAACGCGGCCTGCAGCGGCTGGATCCAGCAGCGGCTCGACGCCCGCGTGCGCCACCTGCTCGTCGACGAGTTCCAGGACACCAGCCCGCTGCAATGGCGCACGCTCGACGCCTGGCTGTCGGGCTATGCCGGCGCGGGCGGCGGCGCCAGCGGGCAGGCGCCGCCGGCGGTCTTCATCGTCGGCGACCCGAAGCAGAGCATCTACCGTTTCCGCCGCGCCGACCCGCGGGTGTTCGCGCAGGCGCGCGACTTCGTCGTCCACGGCCTCGAAGGCGCGCACCTTACCTGCGACCACACGCGCCGCAACGCGCCGGCGGTGCTGGCGGCGCTGAACGCCGTGTTCGAGCAGGCGCAAGTGCAAGGCCGCTTCGACGGCTTCCGCGCCCACACCACCTCCGAGCATGAGCTGGTGGGTGCGGTAGCACTGCGCCCGCCGGTGCCGCGGCCGGCGCGGACCAAGGCCGACGACAACCCGTCATGGCGCGACAGTCTTACCACGCCGCGCGTCGAGGCCGAGGAGGCGCTGCGCCTGGTCGAGGCGCGCGGCGTCGCGGCCGAGATCGCCGCGCTGCTGGCCGCCGGCTGGCAGCCGAAGCACTGCATGGTGCTGTGCCGCCGTCGCGAGCCGCTGGCCGCGGTGGCGCAGGCGCTGCGCGAGCGCGGCATCGCCCACGCCGCGCCCGAGCAGCGCGAACTGCTCGCCGCGCCCGAGGTGCGCGACCTCGTCGCGCTGCTCGACGCGCTGGCCTCGCCGCGCCACGAGCTTGCGCTCGCGCAGGCGCTGCGCAGCCCGATCTTCGGCGCCGACGACGCCGACCTCGCCGCGCTGGCCCTGGCCGCCCGCGACCCTGCCACGCCGGGTTGGCGGGCGGCGCTGCACGCGGGCGCCGGCGCCGGCCGCGCCGCGCTGGACCGCGCGCGCGCGCTGCTGCCGGCCTGGGCCGACGCGGCGACGCGGCTGCCGCCGCACGACCTGCTCGACCGCATCGTGTCGGAGGGCCAGGTTCGCGAGCGCTACGCCGCCGCGGTGCCGGCCAGCGAACGCGCCGCGGCGCTGGCGGCGATCGACGCGCTGCTCGGGCAGGCGCTCGGGCTCGACGGCGGCCGCTACGCCACGCCCTACGGCCTGGTGCGCGCGCTGAAGCGCCGCGCCGTGAAGCTGCCGCCACCGGCGCACGGCGACGACGAAGGCGAGGGCGCGGTGCAGCTGCTCACGATCCACGGCGCCAAGGGCCTGGAGGCGCGCGCGGTGTTCGTCGTCGATGCGATGGCCCGGCCCGCACGCCCGGCCCAGGGCACGCTGCTGATCGACTGGCCGGCGGATGCCGTCGCACCGCGTTGCTGCGCCTTCGTCGAGAGCGACAGCGAGGCGCGCTGCCCGCCGTCGCTGCGCGCGCTGCGCGACGACGACCTGGCCGGCGCCGCGCGCGAGGAACTGAACGGCCTGTACGTGGCGATGACGCGCGCCGAGGAGCGGCTCGCCGTCAGCGCCACCGTGCCGCACCCCGCGGCGCCGGCCGAGAGCGTGTGGCAGCGGCTCGCCGGCGCCGGCGTGGCCGAAGCCGCGGCCGACGCGGCGGCTCAGGCCGCATCGCCCCCCGCTGCGGCACCGATCGAACTGCGCGTGCTGCCCGAGATCGCACCCGCCGCGGCCAGGTTGCGCGCCGTGCCGGCGACCGAGGGCGAAGCCACGCGCGACGAAGCCGCGGCGCGCCTCGGCCGCGCGCTGCACCGCGTGCTCGAGTGGCTGCCCTCGGCGGCCGTCGAGCCCACGGCACTGACGCGCGCCGGCGCCGCTGCGGCGCAGGAGTTCGGGCTGGAGCCGGAGGCCGCCCCGCGAATCGCCGCCATCGCCGGCGCGGTGCTGACCAGCCCCGACTGCCGCCGCTTCTTCGACCCCGCCCAGATCGCCTGGGCCGGCAACGAGGTGCCGATCGTGTGGCGAGGCCAGACGCTGCGCATCGACCGTCTCGTGGCATTGCGCGGTACAGGCGCCGCGCGTGAGTGGTGGGTGCTTGACTACAAGCTCCAGCATGCGCCCGCCGAGGTGGCCGCGTACCGGGCGCAGCTGGCAGGCTACCGAGAGGCGGTGGCGGGCTTGCGGGTGGGGGAGGTGGTGAGGGCGGGGTTGGTGACGGGGCGAGGGGAGTTCATCGAGGTCGGGCCGTCATAGCGGTGGGGCTGGCGGCTGCGTTCGGCCAAGAGCAGCCTTCCTGCGCCGAGCCAAAGAGCGGACGTTCGGCATGTGGCCGACCAGTTCTTGCGGTCTGCGCGCCACGCGCTGGCTCTTTGAAGCAGGTCAGACTCTGTTCGCTTTTCTCGATTCCGTTAGTACTGCTAGTAACCCAACCCGGTCCCCGCAAAGCTAAGCGGCAAGCGGGTTTAAGTCCGCCCCCCCTGTTAGGGGAGACTCGAGGTGGTGTTATGCAGCAATACTGGCTCCCTAAAACACAGTTAGGCGCTCCAATGCCGCTACCGCCCTCCGACCGCAGTTTTGTCGTCACCAAGGCGACTGGCTTCTATCCTGAGTTCAATGTTCTGTTGATCGCAATGCAAAGCGTCGGAGTCGCCTCTGAATTCATGCTTCACGGCAACGTAACCTTCCAGCCAGGCGACTACGTGAATGTCGAAGCGCTGCATCTCAAGCATGGCGTGCACTTGCCGCTGTACGGCCCCGTCCAGGCAGCTCTTCAGAATCGTCAGCCAGACACAATTCACATAACAGTCGACGCCGCGGCACCTCCAGCAAAGCCCGGTTTTCAGACAGCCGGATTTGTCGCGTTCACGAACGCGATCTTCCTACCATTTCTAGTTGCTTTTCATGAGCGCACTCGACCGGCGCTTACCGCGAAGTTTTCGACGGACCGAACGCGGTGGCCTGAGCCATGGCAAATGTCGTGGGCCATTCGCAACGCGGCGTCTCACAATGGTATGGTTTTCGAGCGCTCCACACAGCGCCCAGTGTCATGGCGTGGCTTGGCCTTTGGGCCGTGCGATGAGCCTGCGAAGAAGCTTTTGTCACTGGTCAACGGCGGCGACATCATTCTTCTGCTGCGCGACATGGAAGAGACCTTAACTGGTGTTCAGCTTAAGGACGCCTAACCCTTCGCTACACCCGAAGTGCTACAGCAGGCTTCGCCTGCTTCCGCACTCGGGTGAGCTCAAACGTTAGGCCCCACGGGTACGAGCCATGGCAACTCGACGCAAAGACGCGGATCTGGCTGGCCTCGCCGCCAAGGTGGAGCAGGCAAAAGCAGGTGACGATTCCTCGGGATTCATATCAGATGGTCTGATCTTTTCTGACTTCTCTGTGATATTGGCCGGATGTGTCGACTTTGACGAGCGCCTACCGGAAAGCGAGTGCCTTCACATCGTTCAACGAGTTGCGCACGATCACAAGTTGCCGCGGCCAATCACAGCAGACGTACTGCTGCGAGCTTGCGCAAAGCAAGAACAGGCCTACTTGGCAAAGCCAATTCAATCTTATCGTCTACTCACTGAAGTCTCGCTTTGGTGGACGCTGACGCCGCCAAACACACGACTTGATGATGTTTCGATAACGTTTCGGCCGGAACTTGCGAAAGCCTTTACCCAAAGATCTACTTTGACTGCTAACGCCGAGTCCCTTCTAGGGCGAAGGCTTCCGAGCGGTTACATGCAGATGGCGGCCCACCTAAAGGCAAGGTCGGCGTATGAAGCGGCTGAGCGCGGGCTCAAGGCAATAGATCTGCTGCGGGCAAGCTGGAACCTTGCCATCAACCGTGAAAAGGTATGGCGAGAGACTGGGGGCGGCAGGCCGAGTCCAGTCAACGATATTCAAGTTACTCCGTTCCATACTGTGCACTTGTCAAACGGACAGTTGGCGACAGAAGTATTCTGGTACGACCCGAGCTACTCGAAGCCCGCCAACTCGTTCAGCGACAAAAAGAAGTTTGAACGCGTTCTTTCGTTCACAAAGAAGCTAAGGTTTAGGCTAGCTAGTGTTCCATACAAGTCTGAACTCAGAGATGCGCTGATTAGGTATGTTCGCGCTCTTGATTCTGCAGACCTTGGCGATGCATTCTTGCGGCTGTGGAGTCTGCTTGAGTTTCTGACCGACAGCACGCATGACCCATATAAGGTGACCACCCGCCGGGCTGCCTTCTTGTTCAAGGATAGAGAGCGATCCAATCTCGTACTCTCAAACCTGGCAAACTATAGAAATCGCTTTGTGCATGATGGATCGCAGGCGGAAGAGATTGAACCGCTTGTATTTCAGCTAAAGCGGTATGTCGACGCGCTACTGATATTTCACGTGGGAAACAGATTCTCATTCGGAACACGTGCTGAGGCCGCTCATTTCATGGACTTACCGCCGACTGCCGAAGAGCTACGCCGAAGAAGGGCTCGGCTTGACCAAGCAATCCGCTATGTATCGGGTGGGACCTGACCCCTCGCTCAAGCGCCGAAGCGATCCGGCAGGCGGCTTATCTCCAAAGTTAAGCGACCGATTTCGTTGATCGCGTATGACCGCTCAGGGTCGTCAGCCCCCCCCTCCCGCTCACCAAAGCCGCCGGGCGACCCCCGCAGCGAAGTCAAGGGGGAGGCCGGGGCGGCCGGCCGGAGGACATTCGCGGAGGGCGTTGCCCGGCGGCTTGGGTGGCCCGCGCAGGCCACGCACAGACTCAGCCGTGTTGGCGGCGATCACTGACACCCCACCACATGGCCCGCTTCACCATCCGAGCGACAACGCCGCCCCTCACCGCCCCTTGCCCGACAACCTCGGCCGCCACACCGCCAGCACGACGTTCACGACGCTGAGCACGATCAGCAGCGCGATCGTGATGCGCTCGGACCGCAGCAGCGCGTCGATCAGGTTCGCGTCGGCGGCCGCGGCGGCGGCGGCGAGTTCGGCCTGCTTGCGGCTGGAGCCGACGATCAGCAGCGTGGCCTCGAACACGCTCAGGCCCAGCAGCGCCTTGATCCAGGCCCAGCCGGCGTTGGCGTAGGCCTGGGTCGCCGCCAGCGCGATCAGCCCGCTGAGGACGACGACGAACATCGACGGGATCAGCACGTACTGCGCGATCGCCGCGAAGGTCTGCCGCGCCGCGGCGAACTCGGCCGCCGACGCGCGGTCGGCCGTCAGGTTGATGACGAGGCAGGCGGCCAGCGCGCCGCCGAAGCCGATCGACGCGACCTCGTGCAGCACCTTGCTGCCGACCCGAAACCCACGCCGTCGGTTCATGCGGTCACGCTGCCGTGCCGGGGCGCCCTGGAGCCCGCGTGCCGCACGACCTACCCATCCATCGGCTCGCCGCTGAGCCTGATCTTCGCCGCGCAGCCGTGGCTGGCCATCGGGGTGCGGCTGGTCATCGAAGGTCTCCTCTCGTCGATGGTGGTGCTGATGCGACGCCGGAGGTTACGTCGCCTTCTCGCGTGGCGGCGCAGGGGCGTGAAAAAGGCGCCCGAAGGCGCCTGGTCGAGGAGGGTGGGCGGTTCAGGCGTCGCGGCCGACGAACTTCCAGCCGTCGGCGAGCTGCACGAACACGAAGCCCGACGCCGCGTGCCGCAGCACCGAGCGCGAGGCGAGCGCGTCGTCGCGGCCCGCGAACACGAAGCCGGTCGGCAGCTTGACGAACACGAAGCCGGTCGGCGCGTGCTGGTAGATGCCGTAGAGCGGCGTCGCTTCGGCGCCCGCGGGCTCCGAGGAGGCGGGCGCCGCGGTGGCGAAGGCGCCGGCGAGGGCGATCAAGGTGCCGGCCAGAACCGGCAGGAGGGCTTTCTTCATGGGAGCTCCATCGAGAAGATCAAAGAAAGGCGGCCTGTCGGTCGACAAGAGCAGTCCTCGGGTTGCGAGGTAGCCAGCTGTTTACCCTTACGGGTTAACCCTAGTGTATGAGTTTGCCCTCGGCCTCGAGGGCGGCGCCATGAACAAGCCCACGGCGCCTGGGGGCATGGCCTGCCGCGGGCCGGCGGGCGGTGCAGCCGTCAGGGCGCGGCGGCGGCGATGCCGGCGCGAACCGCGCCTTCCAGCGTGGCGGGGTAGGGGCCGGCCACGTAGTCGCCCGCGGCCCGCAGCGTGGACGCTACCGTCGCCGGCGGCCGCTGCAGCGCCGGCAGGCACAGGAAGGTCGCGCGCTTTTCGGTCACGACGCGCAGCAGCTCGGTCGCGAGCCCGCGCAGCGCCGGGATCTGCTGCACGGCCTGGGCCTGCACCTCGCGCACCGTGGCCTCGCTGCCGCGCTCGACGCAGCGCGCCGCGCCGCTGACCACGAAGGCCAGCACGCCTGCGGCGCCGGGCTCGCGCTCCGGGTCGCGCAGCCTGCCGAGGTCGAAGACGTATTGCGCCGGCGCGTCCTCGTGCGGGTCGAGCGCGACCATCGGCGCCGGCAGCACGGCGCCGGGCGCGCGCAGCAGCACGGTGACGATGGGCTCATGGCGCAGCGCGCGGGCCGTCGCGGCCCAGGCCGGCGCGTGCGGCTCGGCCAGGCGCGCGGCCTCGGTGGCGCTGCAGGCGAGCACGACGCGGTCGTGGCGCTCGCTGCCGTCGAGGCGCCAGCCGTCGCCGTCGCGCTGCAGCGACTCGACGCGCCGGCCCAGCTGCAGCCGCGCGCCCTGCGCCGCCAGCCAGGCGGCCGCGGCGTCGGGGAAGAGGGCGCCCAGGTCGACGCGCGGCAGCAGCAGGTCGGCCGCGCCGCGGCCGGCGAACAGCGCGTCGCGCAGCACGCGCAGGAAGACCTGCGCGCTCGCCTGCCCGGCGGGGGTGTTGAGCGCGGCCACGCACAGCGGCTCGATCAGCCGTTGCCGCACGGCCGGCGGCAGCGGCGCGGCGAGCGCCGCGACGGTGAGCCGTTCGTCGCAGCGAAAGCCCCGCGCCAACCAGCCGGCGGCCGTGCGCAGCAGCGCCAGGCGCTCGGCCAGCGTCCACCCGCGCGCCGCGAGCACGCCGCGCACGAAGGCGGGCAGCGGCGCACCGGGCGGCAGCCTCAGGCCGCGGCCTTGCGCGTCGAGCAGTGTCAGCGGCAGGCGCTGCAGCATGCGGTCGATGTCGACGCCGACCGTACGCATCAGCCGCAGCGTCTCGGTGTAGGCGCCGATCAGGATGTGCTGGCCGTTGTCGAGCGCGAGGCCGTCGTCACCTGTCGGCAGCCGCCGCGCACGGCCGCCGAGCGCGGGCGCCATCTCGACGAGCGTGACGGCCTGGCCGCGCGCCGTGGCCTCGACCGCCGCGGCCAGGCCCGCCCAGCCGCCGCCGACGATGGCGACTCGCGAAGCGGTGCTCATCGTCGGGCACACAGACGCCGCGACGGGGTCGCGTTACCCCAGCGGCCGCCGCGGATCCGGCTCCGCCGGTCCGCCAGCGGCGCCCCCTCGGCCCTGGAAGGGCCGCTTCGTGGCCCTTGGGGGAGCGGCGAAGCCGCAACGGGGGGGGTCAACGTTCCTTCCAGTTGGTCTTCCACGCCAGCCAGAGTTTGCGCAGCGGCGTGAGGCTCACGCGCTGGTGCAGCACCTGGAAGCCGCCGCGTTCGATCTCGCGCAGCAGCGTGCGGTAGATCTCGGCCATCATCAGCCCGGGCCGCTGCGCGCGCCGCTCGGCCGGCGGCAGCAGCGCCAGGGCTTCGTCGTAGAGCGCGTGGGCGCGTTCGGCCTGGAAGCGCATCAGCGCGGTGAAGCGCTCGCCGTAGCCCCAGGGCGCCTCGCGCTTCAGCAGCTCGTGGGCCTTGACGTCGAAGCGCTGCAGCTCGCTCATCGGCAGGTAGATGCGGCCGCGCCGCGCGTCGTCGCCGACGTCGCGGATGATGTTGGTGAGCTGGAAGGCCAGGCCGAGCTTGTGCGCGTACTGCCGCGTCGCGTCGGACAGCGGCTGCTCGCGCGTCGCGCCGAAGATGCCCGCCGCGACCTCGCCGACCACCCCGGCCACCAGGTGGCAGTAGCGGCGCAGCGCGGCCTCGTCGAGGTAGCGGGTCTGGCTCAGGTCCATTGCGCAGCCGTCGATGACCTGCTGCAGATGCTCGGCGCCGATGCCGTAGTCGGCCACGTGCGGCATCAGCGCCTGCAGCACGGGGTGCTGCGGCCGGCCGTCGAAGGCCTCGGCCACGGCCTGGCGCCACCAGGCCAGCTTGGTGGCGGCCACGCCGGCGTCGGTCACCTCGTCGACCACGTCGTCGACCTCGCGGCAGAAGGCGTAGAAGGCGGTGATCGCCGCGCGCCGCGGCGGCGGCAGGAACAGGAAGGCGTAGTAGAAGCTCGAGCCGCTGCCGGCGGCCTTGTCCTGCACGTACTGTTGCGGGGTCATGGGGCGGGCGGGCAAGGCGGGCGGCATGAAGGCGGCGCGATTGTTACATCGGCGTGCGGCTCAGGCCCGCATCCACAGCGCACGCCAGGCGATCGCCGGCAGGTCGCGGCGCCGCAGCCGCGGCCGCTGCGCGAGCGTGGCGTGGCCCTGCGCGGCGATCTTGTCGAGGATGCGCAGCCCGCCCTGGACCACGCCGCGCAGCTCCCAGCCGGCGCGGCCCGGCACCTGGTGGACCAGCGGCGCGCCTTCGAGCATCAGCGCGCGGGCCCAGGCGCATTCGGAGGCGACGAGGGCGCGCGTGGCCGTGTCGTCGCGCTGCGCGAACAGCGCCTCGGGCGCCACGCCGTGGACCGCGCAGCGGTCCAGCGGCAGGTAGAGGCGGCCGCGCGGCAGGTCGACGCTCAGGTCCTGCCAGAAGTTGATCAGCTGCAGCGCGCTGCACACGGCGTCCGAGCGCCGCAGCGCCTCGGCATCGCTCACGCCGTAGAGGTGCAGCAGCAGTCGGCCGACCGGGTTGGCCGAACGGCGGCAGTAGTCGAGCAGTTCGGCGCGGTCGGTGTAGCGGGTCTTGACGACGTCCTGCTCGAAGGCACTGAGCAGGTCGTCGAGCAAGGGCAGCGGCAGGCGGTGGCGGTGCAGGGCCGTGGCGAGCGGCCTGAACACGGCCGCCCAGCGCGGCGCGGCCGGCCGGCCGGCCGCGACGGCCTGCAGCTCGGCGCGGTAGGCCGCGAGGTCGGCCAGACGCTCGACCGGCGTCGCCTCGCCCTCGTCGGCCAGGTCGTCGGCGGTGCGGGCGTAGTGGTAGATCGCGGCGACGGCCGGGCGCAGCGCCGGCGGGCACAGCCAGGACGCGACCGGAAAGTTCTCGTAGTGACCGACGCCGGTTTCCATGCAGCAGGGCCCGCGCGGGGTACGGGCCGGCGGATTGTCTCTGGCGTGCTGCGACGGCGCCGAAGCGATTGACAGGCTTCCGGCGTGGCTCGTATATTACTGACCAGTCAGTCATTAAAGCGTCACCGAGGTGCCCATGCCGTCTACCATGCCCCTGACTCGCCCGGCCGTCATGGCCCTCGCTTGGCTGCTGGTGGCCTGCGCGCGGCCGGTGGCCGAGCCCGAGCCGGTGCGCGCGGTGCGCACCATGGTCGTGGCGGAGGGCGAGGCGGGCGAGCGGCTCGAGTTCGCCGCCGAGGTCAAGGCGCGGGTCGAGTCGAAGCTGGGCTTTCGCGTCGGCGGCAAGATGCTCAGCCGGCCGGTCGAGCTCGGCGATGCCGTGCGCACCGGCCAGGTGCTGGCCCGGCTGGACCCGCGCGACCTGCGTCTCGGCGAGGACGGCGCGCGCGCCGCGCTCGCTTCGGCCGAGGCGAGCCATGCGCTCGCGCAGGCCGACTTCCGGCGCTACCGGGAGCTGCTGGACCAGGGCTTCATCAGCGCCGCCGAGCTGGAGCGCCGCGAGACCACGCTGAAGGCCGCCGAGGCCACGCTGCGCCAGGCTCGCGCCACGGCGGCGGTGCAGGGCAACCAGGCCGGCTACGCGGCGCTGGTGGCCGGTGCGGCCGGCGTCGTCACCGCCGTCGAGGCCGAGCCGGGCCAGGTGCTCGAGGCCGGCCAGACCGTGCTGCGGCTGGCGCACGACGGCCCGCGCGACGCGGTCTTTTCGGTGCCCGAGAACCGGCTCGACTGGCTGCGCTCGATCGAAGGCCGTCCTGGCGCGCTGCAGGTCCGGCTGTGGGGCGCCGCCGAGTCGCTGGCCGCGACGGTGCGCGAGGTCGCCGCTGCGACCGACCCGGTCACCCGCACGGTGCTCGTCAAGGCCGACCTCGGCAGCGCGCCCGTCACGCTGGGCCGGACCGCCACCGTGCAGGCCGACACGCCGCGCCGCGGCGGCGCGATCAAGCTGCCGCTGGCCGCGCTGGCGGCGTCGGGCGGCCGGTCGGTGGTCTGGGTGCTCGATGCCGCGACGATGCAGGTACAGCCGCAGCCGGTCGAGGTCGGTGGGGCGGAGGGCAACGAGGCGGTGATCGTGGCCGGCCTGAGTGCCGGGCAGGAGGTCGTCACGGCCGGCGTGCACGTGCTGGCCCCGGGGCAGACGGTCAAGCGCTACGTCGAACCGGCCGCGCCGACGGCATCGCGCTGAGGGCCGCCGCGATGGATGCCGCTGCCGGCCGCTTCAACATCTCGCGCTGGGCGCTCGAGCATGCGCCGCTGACGCGCTACCTGATGGTGGTGCTGATGGTGCTGGGCTTCGCGGCCTACTTTCAGCTCGGCCAGGACGAGGACCCGCCGTTCACCTTTCGGGTGATGGTCGTGCAGGCGTTCTGGCCGGGCGCGAGTGCGCAGCAGATGGCCGAGCAGGTCACCGACCCGATCGAGCGCACGCTGCAGGAGGTGCCCTACGCCGACGTGATCCGCAGCTACACCAAGCCGGGCGAGTCGTTCACGCTGTTCCAGGTCGACGACGGCACGCCGCCCGGCGAGGTGCAGGGGCTGTGGTACCAGGTGCGCAAGAAGGTCGGCGACATCCGCGGCGCGCTGCCGGCCGGCGTGCAGGGGCCCTTCTTCAACGACGAGTTCGGCGACGTCTACGGCTCGATCGTCGCGCTGTCGGCCGACGGCTTCAGCCCCGAGGAGCTGCGCCGCTACGCCGACGCGGTGCGCGCCGAGTTGCTGCGCGTGCCCGACGTGGCCAAGGTCGAGCTGTTCGGCGTGCAGGCCGAGAAGGTCTGGGT
>ERZ1066138.419-NODE-419-length-14424-cov-8.565871_pt1 | contig 14424 bp, 13 predicted proteins | sample MGYA00382785_ERZ1066138 | MGnify/ENA primary metagenome ERZ1066138 (study PRJEB33369, sample SAMEA5778368) | biofilm metagenome | biome: Industrial cooling water; feature: Water cooling tower basin; material: Biofilm | place: United Arab Emirates | collected... | reverse complement strand
CGCCTGCTGCGCCAGGGCAGAGCTGCCAGCCATGCACAGCCCCAGGATCACACCCGCCTGCCAGTGCCGCATGCGCGCACTCCACGTCCATGACCTCTGCTCCGGACCGTGCCGTGCGCGGAAAAGTTCCATCGTGGCCGACCAGCCCGCGCCACGACTCGTGCCACACTGCCAGTCCCCAGTGCTCAAGGTGTCAACGACTGCATGCAATCCGAAGTGTGGCGCCGCCTGCGCAGTCTGCTCGCCAATCTGCTGCTCCTCGGCGGCAGCTTGCTGTGTTGTGCCGCGCTGACCCTCGCCGTACTGCTGAACCTGCCTGCGCCTGCGCCTGCCGATGCAGGTCCGCAGTTGCCGGATTACGGTGAGCTGGTCGCCTACGATCCCGCCCGCCCGGGTGGCCATCTCAAGCCCGGGCTGGATCTGTGGGTGCAAGGCGAGCGCGCCGGACAGCGGGTGCGCTGGCGCACCGACCGGCACGGCTTCCGCATCGACCACGACCTGGTGCTGCCCAAGCCTGCGGGCATCGAGCGGGTGATCCTGCTTGGCGACTCCTACATCGACGGCATGCGCACCGATCAGTCGCAGACCATCGGCGCGCTGCTGGAAGCCAAGTGGCGGGCTGGCGGTGCGGCGGTGGAAGTGCTGATCAGCGGTCACAACAATCCGGCCAATGCCTGGTACTGGCTGCAGGAACACAGCGCCGCGTTCCAGCCCGACCGCGTGCTGCTGGCGATCACACTGGGCAATGATCTGATGGCGCAGAACCTCGGCGCGGGGCTGGCCGTGGGCGCCGATGGCCGCGTGCAGCTGGTCAATCCACAACTGGTCGATGGCAAGCCCGATCGCTGGCCGTCCCTGCTGCCGCCCGATGCCTACACCGCGCCGAATGCCTGGCTGGATGCCTGGAACCAGCGCGAATTCGCCTGGCGCGAACGACTCGCTGCGCGCTACGGCTGGTTCGCCCACAGCGTGCCGTCGATGACCGGGCCTTTTCCCAATGCACTTCGCCAGGTGTACGACCGCGATCTCTATGTCTCCACCGGCCTCTACTTCGTGCCTGCCAATGCCTTCGCCGAGGAGAGCTTTGCGGCCAGCGCGACCACGCTCAAGGGCATCGCCGGACTGTTGCGCGAACGCGGCGTGGCTTTCGAGGTGATGCTGCTGCCGATCCGGATCCAGGTCAGCAAGCCGGACTGGCGTTTGTTCAAGCGGCGCTATGGACTGGAAGGCCAGCGCTTCGACCTGCGTGCGCCAAACCGGCGTCTGCTGGCCGCGTGTGCCGAGGCCGGCATCGTCTGCCTGGATCCCACCGAGGCCATGGCGGAGGCCATTGCCGAGCGCGGCTTGCAGCCCTTCAGGCCGCGCGGCGACATGCACTACAACGAGGCCGGTAACGCCTTCATCGCCGAGTTCTGGGCCGGTCAGCACAAGCCTTGATCAGCTCGCTGCACGGAATCGCCCGCAGTTTGCGTATGTGTGTGCGAGTCCTGCGAGACCAAGCCCATGCACACCGCGACCCGCTGCATCTCGACGCGCCTGCCCGCGCGCTGCGAGGCCACTTCATGAGCCGCCGTACGCCCGCCATCAGCACCGATCAGGTCGAAGCCTATGTGTGCTTCGCGCGAGTGGGCTCGATCCGCGGCGCGGCGCGCGAGATGCATCTCTCGGTGGAAGGCATGCGCGCGCGTCTGCAGAGCCTGGAAGCGCGGCTCGGCCATCCGCTGTATCGCATCGAAGGCAGCCGCCCGGTGCTGACGGCTTTCGGCCGCCATGTGCAGCGTCTGGCGCCGCAGTGGCTGGAACTGGCCCGCGCGCTGGCACTGCCCGGCGGCGAGCATTCAGGCGAATCGGGCGCTGCCGCAAAAGTGCGGACGGCCGCCGGGCTGGATGGCTTGCGCCCCGCGCTGCGCGTGGCCAGCGGCGCAAGTTTGGCCGTGCCGCGCAGCTGACCGGCAAGGTACCCGCGGCGCGTCGCTTCTGCGCCATCATGGCGGCAAACCCCAGGGCCGCGATCTGATGGACGAAGCAGGCGAGACCCACGCAAGCCCGGCGCAGCGCGAGCGGATCAGCCTCGATCGCCTGCGTGAGCGCACCGACGAGCTGGAGCTGCTGATCTCGGGCCTGAGCATGGTGGCCTTGTTCGCCTTGCCTGGCTGGCTGCTGGAGCGCTACTACGACAACTACACACAGCTGCCGATCACCCTGGTGGCGGCGGCGATCAGCCTGGTGCCGATGGGCATCGCCTTCGCCTACACCCTTGGCTTGTGTTTTCTGCTGCATCTGGTGGTGCGCGCCTACTGGGTGGGCTTGATCGGCCTCCACGCCGGCTTTCCCGAGGGCATCCGCTGGGAGCGTCTGCCCGGCCCGATTCGGCGCGAATGGCTGCGCACCCGCATCGCCGCGCTGCCGCAGGCCATCGTCAGCGCCGACCGGCTGGCCTCCATCCTGTTCTCGCTGATCATCCTGGTCGCCTTGCTGCTGATCTGGTTCAGCCTCGTGTTCACCCTGGTGCTGCTGATCGCCTTTGGCATTGGCCAGGCGATGAATGCCACCAATGCGGTGCTGTCCCGCACACTGGATCTGGTGGCCACCGGCTTGACCCTCAATGTGCTGGTGCTATGGCTGTTGGACAGCGTGCTGGCACGCCGCTTTCCGCGATTGGCCGAGCTCAAGCCGATGCAATGGCTGGTGACGATCTCGGCCGCGATCAATCGGGTGGTGCTGCCGGACCGGCTGATCGGACCGGTGCGGCTGACCCTGCAGAGCAACACCTGGCCACAATTGTTCAATGTCCTGCTGCTGGCGATGCTGATCGGCGTACCGGTGCTGGGCACCCAGTACTTCCGCGGCCAGACCAGCTTCGATGCCTTCGGCACGCAGCGCTATATCGACAGCGCCGACACGCGCGGCGGCATCCGCTCGCAGCACTACGCCTCGATGCGCACAGCGCAGGACCGCATGCGCGCCTGGCCGGTGGTGCCAGACCGGGTGATCACGACCAGCTTCACGACGCTGTTCCTGCCGTACATGCCCACCCGCGATGACCCGATCATCGTGCAGCGTTGCCCGCAACTGCCGCCGATGCAGGAGCGCGCGGACTGGGACAGCGGCGATGCGCGCGCGATCGGCCAGCGCTCTCGCGCCACCGCCGAATGTCTGGCGCGGCTGTGGGGCGTGACCCTGGATGGCCAGCCGCTTGATCTGGCCGCGGCCGAGGTCGCCGAGCGCGCCGATCTCGGCATGCGCGGCCTGGAAGTGGTGGTCGACTTGCGCCAGGGTCAGCCCGGCCCGCGTGTGCTGGAAATCGTCTGGCGCACCAGGCCAGAGCAGGACAAGGCCCTGGACGATTACGTCAACGAGACGGTCTACACCCGCATTCCGCTGGTGTGGGCGCCCGAGTCCTGAGCCAGGCGCATCGCTGCGGCCCGAGTCGCACCGCACCGCGGATTGAGTCCGGGGCGCAGTGCGAGGTCGCGTCCGCTCAGGATCGCGGGCGGTGGGTGAACCAGCTGACGAAGACGCGGCCGTCCGGGGCCTTGTCGATGCTGAGCCCCTCGCCGCTGCGCGCGGCGCCGCCGTACCAGGTGCCGGCCATCCAGTTGAGGTCATTGGCATTGGCGAAGCCCTGCTGCTCGCAGCGCTGCGCGGCGTCGGTGGGCAGCAGGCGCTGGATCGCGTAGCTGCCGGCACCGAATCCCGCGCTTTGCGTGCTGTTGGAATCCCAGCTCAAGGTGCCTTGATTGCAGCCGCTGAACTCGATGCGCAGCGAACCCCAGCGTTTGTCGCTGCGATTGGCCGGGTTGAAGTCGGGGCCAAAGGCCAGGCCGTAGGTGCTGACCATGTCGGCGACTTCGATCCTGCGCTGCTGCGCGGTGCCCAGTCCGGTGATCCAGAACTGGCTGCCGACCTGGCTCAGATCCAGGCTCACGCTCGCCGGGATGATGCTGATGAAGGTCGGGCCGACCACGCCGCCGGCGGCGCCATCGGCCAGCAGGCCACGTGCCGCGTAGCTCGCCGCATCGAAGCGACGCACGCCGCCCGCATCGGCCACCAGCAAGCTGCCATCCGGGTGGTAGGCGAGTCCGGTCGGCCGGTTCAGTCCGGCAATCGCCACGCTCTGGAAGGCGCCGGTAGCAGCCTGGTAGCGCAAGACCTGGCCGCTGCCTTCGCTGCTGACCAGCACACTCTGGCCGCCTGGCTCGAACAGGATGCCGCGCGCCTCGTTGAGACCGCCGGCGCCGCGCGCGATGAACACACTGGTCTGGCCGCTGCCGGGATCGCGACGGACCACGCTGTCGCTGTCGTAGCCGGGCACGTACAAGGCCCCGTCGGGACCCAGGGTCATGCCGTTGTCGGCGCCGTCCAGGCCGGCGGCGCGCGGCGAGACGGCGTCGCCCAACGAGGCGCCGGCCTGGCTGTAACGACGCACACCGTCGTAGTTGTAGCCAGCCACCCAGATTTCCTCGCCGGTCAGCACCATGCCGGTGCCGCCAAAGCCACTCGGCAGGAACACCGGGCTGTCCTCGTAGGCGAGGCTGGCGGCGTCGTAGCGCAGGATCTTGCCGTTGCCCTCGGACACCACAAAGAGCTTGCCGGTGACCGACAGCCGCACGGCCTGGGCGCCTTCGATGCGATTCTGGCTGTCGAGCAGGCGCTCGAAGCGGCCGTCGCAGGCGTTGTAGACATGGACGTTGTTGCTGAAATAGCCGCTGACCAGCAGGCGATGGGCGCAGCTTTGTGCCTGGGCGCTGCTGGCCAGCAGGCCGAGTGCGATGATGGACAGGGTACGCATGGGTCATCCTCCGGTGGTGGGGAACCCAGCTTGAGACGACGGACAGCAGCGGTCCTGAGGGCGCTCTGAGTTTTTCCTCCTTTTTCGATGAGGATGGGCAAGTCATTGATTGCAGAGGGCCATGACACCCCGTCGCGGGATCCCCTGCAGGCCTTTGAGGTCGGCGAATGGCGGGTCGATCCGGCCTTGCAGCAGCTGCGTCGCGGCGCCGAGACGCGCAAGCTGCCACCGCGCCAGCTGCAGTTGCTGCGCGTGCTCGCGCTGGCTGCCGGGCAGACCTTGTCGCGCGAGGCACTGATCGAGCGCGTGTGGTCGCGGCGCATGGTCAATGACGAAGTGCTGTCGCGCAGCATCGCCGACCTGCGCCTGGCCTTGGATGACGACGCCCGCCAGCCGCGCTATCTGATCACGGTGCCGAAGTTGGGCTACCGGCTGATCGCGACCGTGCGCTGGCGCGAGGCAGCCAGTGACCAGGCGGTCATCGCGCCCGGCGAGGCGCCCGCCTCGATGGCGCCAGCGGCGATCGGCAATGCGCCGGCGGTCGCGCCCGGCCGGTGGCGATGGCCCGTCGTGCTGGCGCTGCCGCTGCTCGCGCTCCTGCTGGGTCTGGCCTGGTGGCGAGCTCAGCATCAGCAGGCGCCTGATCGCGTTCGCCAGTTGCTCGCTGCCGAACCCCTGACCAGCGCGCCCGGCTGGGAGCTCACGCCGAGCTTCGACCACGCGGGAATGCTGCTGGCCTACAGCGAAACCGATCCGGGCCGCGCAGGCGCGCGCATCCGGCTGCGCTCGCGCGATGGGCAGATCGATCGGGTTTACGCGGAAGCCGATGGCGAAGACCTGTGTCCACGCTTCTCTCCCGATGACCGCGAATTGGTGTGGACGCGCTTTCGCGAGGAGCGTTGCGAGCTCTTGCGCGCACCTGTGCTGGGCGGTCCGCCGCGTCCGCTGGGCGCCTGCGCGGCGGCTCAGCTGAGTTGTCCCGACTGGCAGGGCGAGTGGCTGGTGTACAGCGCGCCCCCGCTCGACGCGCAGCATGCGGCGGGCGTGGTGCGCCTGCATCTGGGTGATGGCCGGCGCGAGGTGCTGAGCGCACCGACGCACAGTGAAGGGCCGGATCTGCACCCGCGCTTCGGCCCCGATGGTGCAGTGGTCTTCGCCCGCGGCATGGAAGGCGATCGCAGCCTGTGGCGCTGGCACGACGGTCAGCTCAGCCGGATCGCGCTTCCGGCCGGTATGTTGTACGGCCATGCGGCGCTGCCCGAGGGCGGCTGGCTGCTGGCCAGCGATGCCGCCGGCTTTCGCGCGCTGATTGCGCTGCATCCGGATCGGCCGGGCTACGAATTGCTCGGCGCACGCGGGGCGCGATTCCCGGCCGCGGCTGCTGACGGAAGTCTGGTCTACGAGGTGGCCAGCTACGACGCCAACATCTATCGCCATGCCGCTGCAGCGGCCGCCGAGCAGCTGACCCGGTCCTTGCGCTACGACGCCTATCCACGGGTCAGTCCGGACGGGCGCTGGCTGGTCTACCAGAGCAATCGCGATGGGGCGGAGAGCCTGTACCTGCTGGATCTGCGCGACGGTGGCGAGCGCCGGCTCAGCCTCGATCCGCAGCATCGCTGGGCGCAGCCGGCCTGGGCTGCCGACAGCCGCGGGCTCAGCCTCAGCCGCTATCGCCGCGATGGCGTGGATCTCTGGTGGTATGCGCTGGATACCGACCGCGCGGAGCCGCTGCGGCACGCACCCGCCGGCTGCCATGACGCGCAGAGCGCGGCGGACGGCCGCAATCTGTGGTGCCGTGTGGGCAGCGAGTCCGCTGCCGAGTTGTGGCGCTTCGCGCGAGACGGCGCCGAGCAGCAAGCCTTGCTGCAGCAAGTCGCTCACTATCAGCTCGCTGCCGAGGACCTGGTCTACCAGGAGGCCGGCAGCGGCCGCTTGCATCACTGCCGGGCGGACGCTACCGGCTGCCAGATCCTCCCGATCGAGGTGGCAACCGGGCAGGCGCGCAACATCGCCCTGCACCAGCGGGCGCTCTACTACGTGCCCAGTGGTCAGGAGCAGGTCCGTCGCCACTCATTGATTGACGGGCACGAGACCGACACCGGTTGGCCGGCACCCGGCACCCTGACTCGATCGCTGGACGTGGGTCCGGATGGCAGTGCCTACATTGCTCGCGTCGATCGGCTGGATGTCGATCTGGCCTGGGTGCGCGGGAACCATTGAACTGGTGCGAATTGGTGCAAAGGCGGATGGCATGGGCGAACGTGCGCCCCGGCCAGTCCCTGATCCCATCGCGCCCTCAGAAATCCGGCAGCAACATGATCCGATAGCGCACATCGCCGCTCTCCAAGCGACGGAGTGCGCTGCTGGCTTCGTGCATGGGCATGCACTCGACGATGGGCTGGATGTCGTGACGGACGCAGAAGGACAGCATCGCCGTGACTTCGTCGGGCCGCCCCAGCGGCGAGCTGGAGATGGTGATGGCTTGCGGAATCAGCGCGGCGGGCGCGATTGGCAGTGCCTCGCATTGCATGGCGAGCAAGTGCAGCCGTGCCTGTGGCGCGAGCAGACTGGTCAAGGCCGGCCACGGCAGCTTGGCGCCGGTGGTGATCAGCATCAGGTCGATGGCCTGACGCGGAACGCTGCCGTGCTCCACCGCGGCAAGGCTGACCGCTTGGTGTGCGCCCAGGGCCAGCGCATCGCGCGCCTGCACCTGATCGCGCACGATGGCCAGCACTTCGCAGCCGAAGGCGCGCAGAAAGCGGATCGCCAGATGGCCCAGGCCGCCGACGCCCACCACCGCGGCGCGGTGAGTGGCGTGCGCGTAGCGGCTGATCGGAGCGAAGGCGGTGATGCCGGCGCAGAACAGCGAACCGGCGCGTTGCGGTGACAGCGCAGCGGGAATCGGAAAGGCCCAGGCCCAATGGCAGCGGATGCGCTCGGCGAGACCACCGTGGCCATCGGTGAGCAGGCGTTGCAGCAACTCGCAGTGCTGCAGATCGCCGCGCCGGCAGGCCGGGCAGGCCATGCAGCTGCGCCGATACCAGCCCACGCCCACGCGTTGTCCGGGATACAGGGCCGGCACCTGAGTGCCGCGTGCCACCACGCGTCCCACCACCTCATGACCCAGCACCAGCGGAAAGCCGCCGCGCCCCCAGGCATTGCGCCACATCGAGACGTCCGAGTGACACAGCCCACAGGCCTCCACCTCGATCTCCACCTCGTCGGCCGGCAACTCGGGCAACAGCAGCTCGCCACGCCTGAGTCCGGCCGCCGGCGCAGCCGCCAGCCAGGCCTGAACGCGGCGTGCGGCGATGCCTTCCGCCAGCCGCGGCGTCTCCGCGTCGCGGCTCACCGTGACCACGCGCCGAGCCCTCGTGACTGCCTTGCCTCCGCAGCGGCCACGCGGCCCACGGCCAGCGCGCGCTCGGGCGCACTCATCGCAGGGCTCCGCCAGTTCGGCATGAATCCGGGCCCGGCAGACGCTCCAGTGGGGCGCCGCAGGCGCTCTGCCGCTGCTGCATTTCGGTGGCGATCCGCGCGTTGGCCGCATAGGCGTCGACCGCGGCCATGTACGAACACGCAAACAGCGGCACCACCACGGCCAGCCAGCGGCGCCGCGCGATGGTCTTGAGCATCGTCTGTCCCCCCTGCGGATGTGCGTGCCGACCTCTCGCGGTCAGCCCCGTTCGAACGAACGGCAGGAAGCGGCGGATGCGTGCGAGTGTCCGCAAATCCCGGACACCCGGCAGCACGAGCACGGCGCCGGCGCAGCACATGCTGACCTCGCTTGCGCGCCGGGCTAGCCTTGCGGGCCCTTGAACCGGAGACCTCCATGCGCGAGCTGCCGATCCTCTACACGCCCCGTCTGATCCTGCGCGCGCCCTGCCTGGATGACCTCGACGCCCTGGCGCTGGCGATGCAAGACGAAGAGACCTGTCGTTACATCGGCGGATGCCAGCCGCGCGCAATGGTATGGCGCGCGCTGATGAGCCTGATCGGTGCCTGGCATGCGACCGGCGTCTCGATGTTCTCCGTGCTGCGCCGCGACAGCGGCGAGTGGATCGGCCGCATCGGTCCCTGGCAGCCGGAAGCCTGGCCAGGTCCGGAAGTGGGTTGGACGCTGGTGCGTTCGAGCTGGGGCCAGGGTTATGCGCAGGAAGCCGCGCAGGCCTGCATGGACTACGTGGTGGACGTGCTCGGCTGGCAACAGATCATCCACACCATCGACCCGGGCAACATCCCCTCACAGAAGCTGGCGCAACGCCTGGGCTCGCGCTGCCTGGGTCCGGGCCGACTGCCGCCGCCGCACCAGTTGGCGCCGGTCGAGATCTGGGGGCAATCTGCCGAGGAATGGCGCGCACGCCGCGCCGCTGGCTGAAGTCCGCAGCACGCGTCTGCAGCCGCAGAGCGCACCAGGCCCGGCGCGTGGCCGGACCTGGTGCGGTTCCAATCGCGCGAGGCTCGCTGCATGGCCTCGCGTCTTGCAACAGCGCTGGCTCAGCCGCTGCGAGTGTTGGCGCGGAACAGCTGCACGCGGGCCATCACCGTCTTCAGGTACGACTCCGCCTGGCCGATGGTGCGGATCTGGCGGAAGCGCGCGATGGCTGCACTGCGCGCGCTGGGTGCATCGCCCGCCATCTCGATCTCGCTCTTCAGCGCGATGCCGAGCAGCCCGGCCAGCATGCCGCGTTGCGGAATCGGCGCATCCGGATCCAGGCGTGCGCGGGCGGCGGCGGCACGCTTGGTCGCTGCAGGCGCGGGCGGCGCAGGATTGTTGAGCGTGGTCGGACAATCGGTGCGCGGCGCCGGCAGGAACAGCGGCGTCAGATCATTGGCGTGGCGGTCGCGATCGGTGAGCGCGTTCAGCCCCAGCACCTTCTCCACCGTGGCCAGCACCGAGCTGTGGTCATAGGTGTTCTGATCCACACGCGCGGCGACCCAGGGCGAGATCACCACCGCCGGCACGCGCACGCCGAGCACGTCGAAGGTGAAGCCGTACTGGTTCAGGCTGCTGTGTTCGCTGCCGTCATTGGGCGGCACCGCGGGCCCCGGCGCGACCGAATCGTAGAAGCCGCCGTGCTCGTCGTAGGTGATGATCAGCAGGCTCTGCTCCCACAGCGGCGAGTTGCGGATCGCCTCGTACACGTACTTGATCAGGCCTTCGCCACCGTAGACATCGTCCATCGGGTGCTGCGAAGAACCGCCCGCATAACTGCCGCTGTACACATCGCCGTAGTTGGGCTCGATGAAGGTGTACTGCGCCGTGTAGCCGCTCTGCAGGTCAGCCGCAAAGTCGTTGATCGAGTGGACCGACGTGATCTGGATGCCCTTCAGCGCCGCGACCTGCGGAATGGCGCCGAAAATCGAGCCGTTCTGCGGGTCGTCGGAGAAGATGTTGTGGTTGTCGTTGTACAGGCGGAAGCCGATGCTGGAGTTCTTCAGCGCATCAAAGATCGAGCCGTTCGGGTAGGCAAAGCCGTCGACGGTCTCCCACTCCGTCATCTCGGTCTGGCTCGGGCTGTGGTCCAGGCCATTGGACGAGGCGCCGTGCACGAAGAAGCGGTTGGGCCAGGTCGGGCCGGGCAAGGACGAGAACCAGTGGTCGCACAGGGTGAAGGTGGTGGCCAGCTGGTAGATCACCGGCAACTGCGTGGGCGTGTTGAAGGCGCCCATGATCAGGCCGATGTCCACCGCTGGCGGGGCCGGACCCTCGGTGGTGGTGGTGGCGTAGTTCGCGGCAAAGCCGGCATTGGTGATCTTCGGGTACGGCCCGCCGGAGGGATAGGTGGCGCCCTGTCCGCCCAGTTGGGTGACCACATCAGTGAACTCATGCCCGGGATCGGTGGGCATGCTGGTCGGCGCCCCGGAGAAGACGTGGTAGTTGGTTCCGGCGTACTCGTTGAAATTGGCAGTGGTCGCCGCGGTGATGCCAGGGATGCCCGACATCGCAAACATGTTGTCGAAGGAGTGGTTTTCCAGCATCAGCACGAAGATGTAGCGAATCGGGTACACCGCGCTGAAGCTGCCGGCATACACGGTGTAGTCGGACACGCCGCCGGAGATCGGCAGGGTCAGATACTGCGAGTCATTGGCAACCTTGGCCACCAGGGCCGGCTTGGAGCTGTTGACGATGCTGCCGCCCAGCCACCAGTTGTTGCGCGTACCGGAATGACCCTGGCCGACGTTGAGGATGGCGCTGCCGGTGCCCTTGGAGGTGGTGAAATTCACCAGCAGACTGAACCAGAAGTTGAGTTTGTCCGGGGTGCCGCCACCGCCGTAGCCCGCATATTCATAGGCCTTGCCACCGCTGGCCTGATTGAAGCTGGAGGCGATGTCGGATGAACCCTTGCGGTCGCAATCGAAAGAAATTGTGTAAACCTTGCCACTTTTCTGCACCGTGGGTGGCGCGTTGTATTTCTGACCAGGGGTCACGTGCACCGAGCCGTCCAGATAGGACATGCTGGTGATGGTGAGTGAATCGTCGGTAATGGTGAGGATATTGGTCGAGGGCATGACGATGGCCTTTGTTCGAGATGGCAGTGCAGGGGATTGCCTGTGAGTCCGGCTCAGCCGACTCGGCCGGGCAAGAACTCGAAGCTGTCGTGGGTGCCCTTGAGCGGCAGGATCAAGGTCAGGCCCGTGTCGCCGATCGGGATGCTCAGGCAGGGGATGCTGCTGGTGACGATCGAGCCGCCGATCCACCAGTTGTTGGTGGTCGCGAAGTGACCCTGGCCGATGTTGAGGGTGGTCACATCCTCACCTTGGGCGGTGCTGAACAGGAGCTTCAAGGAAAACCAGAAATTCAGCTTTTCCGGCGTGCCGCCGCCACCGCTGGCTGCGTATTCGAAGGCAGTGCCCCCGCTCGACTGATTGAAGCGGTCGGCGGTATCGGTCGAGCCCTTGCGATCGGCCAGGAAGGTGATTTTGAACACGCGCCCGCTCTGCGTGATGGTGGGCGGAACCTGGTACTTCTGGTCCTTGGTGACGTCGGCCGAGCCGTTGACGTACTGGACCGACTGCAGGGTACCGGACTGGTCGGTGATGGTGACCACATTGGAAGATGGCATGGGTGCTCCTTGGGATTGGGGAAACCCGCTCACGAGCCAGGCGCGCAGCGCGCCCGCCTGGCCATGAAGGAACCGGATCCGGATGCGCGACGTCCATGCTCAGCCCAGCTGGCAATCGACGGCAGCGTCAAGCGGCTCCAGCACTGCCGCGCAGGCATTTCGCGTCGACAGCACAAGCAAAGAGGGTCTGGCGCGTGAAATCTGGCAGCGCCCCGATATTTGGCGAAACCGACCGGACAAGCCTTGTTCGATGGGCATTTATCCGATGAATCCGCACGCAAGCACGCGCCGCATGCTCGCCCAATATGGGCTTCAAGCTCGGCATGGGATTTGCGTGGGGCCGCTAGATCTGGTTCGGCGCAAAGGACGCGGGGAAAGGTGCTGAGACTGCGTGGCCGGGCTCAGCCCAGCACGAACTCCAGGATGGCGTTCGCCACTTCGCGCGGGCGGGTCAGGAAGGGGGCATGGCCCGCGCTGGGGAAATTGAGCCAGCGCCCCGCGCCCGCGGGTTGTGCCGCGCCCAGGCCCGCCAGCGCTGCGGCCGCCTGCATCGCGGTCCAGGGAACCAGACGATCGCGCTGGCCGGAAATCCACAGACTGGGACACGCCAGGTGCGGCAGGGCCGCTCGCTGGTCGCTGGCGTCTAGCAGGCGCAGCCCTTCCTCGAGAACCGCGGCGGCTGGCGGCGGTCGCGCGTCCAACTCGTGGCGCAGAAAGCGCAGTTCCTCGCGCGCCTTCTCATCGCCCAACACTTCCAGCGCCAGAAAGCGCTCGATGGTGCCGCGATAGTCCTGCGCCAGCGCGGCGCCGAACTCGGCGAACACGCGCGGCTCCACCCCGTGCGGCCAATCCGGCTGCCGCACGAAGCAAGGCGAGGCCGCGATCGCGATCAGGCGCTCGATACGCTCGGGCTGCAAGGTGGCCAGCCGCAGCGCGATGGCGCCGCCCATCGACCAGCCGAGCACGCTGGCGCGTGGCAGCTCCCGCGCCAGTTGCTCGGCGCAGGCATCCAGCGCCAGGCCCTCGCGCGCCGGGCTCAGGCCATGCCCGGGCAGATCGACCAGCCAGCACTGCAGCTGCGTCTCCAGTTCTGCCAACAAGGGCGCAAACACGCCGCCGTGCATGGCCCAGCCGTGGATCAGCACCAGGGGCGGTCCGGCACCGCGAATGTCGATGTGCATGGCGCCAGCAGGCCCGATCAAAGCCGGAAGAAGCGCCGCGCCACCGCGGTGCTGCTGGCGGCCAGCTGCTCGGGGCTCTCGCCGCGGGCCGCGGCCACCACGCGCAGTACTTCCGGCAGAAAGGCCGGCTCGTTGCGATGCGTCTTCGGCTTGGGCTTGAGGCTGCGAGGCAGCAGATAGGGCGCGTCGGTCTCGATCATCAGGCGCGCGGCGGGAATGTCGCGCACCAGCTCCAGCAGATGCGTGCCGCGCCGCTCATCGCAGATCCAGCCGGTGATGCCGATGTGGCAGTCCAAATCCAGGTAGGCATGCAATTCCTCACGCCCGCCGGTGAAGCAATGCACCACCGCATCGGCCAACCGATGGCGCTGCGCGCGCAGGATGGCGTGGAAGTCCGCATGCGCATCGCGCTGATGCAGGAAGGCCGGCTTGCCGCTCTGCACCGCGAGTTCCAGTTGGTGTTCGAAGGCAAAGATCTGGGTCGGTCGCGGCGACAGATCGCGGAAGTAGTCGAGGCCGGTCTCACCCGCCGCCACCACCAGCGGATCCCGCAGCAGTTCGGCGAACAATGCCTCGGTCTCGGCATCGAACTCGGCGGCATGGTGTGGATGCAGCCCGGCCGTGGCGTACAGCGTGTGCGGATGCGCATGCGCCAGCTTGGCCGACGCGCGGCTGCCTTCGGCGCTGGCGCCGGTGACGATGAACTGGCGCACGCCCGCGCGCTGCGCACGGTCCAGCACGCTGCTGAGATCGTGGGCGAAGGATTCGTGGGTCAGGTTGGCGCCGATGTCGACGAGTTCCATGTCGCAAAGCAAGACGGGTGGGGATGCGCATGATGCCTTGCGCGCGCCGGCCGAGATCAAAGGCTGTTTGGCGCAAAGGGCGCGAAGAAGGCAAAGCACGCAAATGCTGCTTGGCAACGGCGATGCCGAACTGCCGCTGCGGTCGACAGCGACTCGGCAGAATCCAGGCTGCGCCTTGGCAGGCGGCGCTTGAGTCCGCCGATCAGTCCTTGGTCCTTGCCGCCTCAATCAGCCGCTGCGTGCAGCATGCAGGGCTGGTGCTGGCCTGCCATGATCCGGGCGCTGTCCCACGGAGGCTGCCATGAGCACGCTGTACCAGCTGAAGCCGCGTTTCCAGAATCTGCTGCGCCCGCTGGTGCGTTCGCTGGCGGCGGCCGGCGTGACCGCCAATCAGATCACCTTGCTGGCCATGCTGCTGTCGCTGGCCAGCGGCGCCGCGATCGCCTGGCTGCCGGCGGCGAGCTGGCCGCTGCTGGCACTGCCGCTCGTGCTGCTGTTGCGCATGGCGCTGAATGCGGTGGACGGCATGCTGGCGCGCGAACACGGGCAGAAGAGCCCGCTGGGCGGCATCCTCAACGAAG
>ERZ1066138.418-NODE-418-length-14433-cov-10.155515_pt1 | contig 14433 bp, 16 predicted proteins | sample MGYA00382785_ERZ1066138 | MGnify/ENA primary metagenome ERZ1066138 (study PRJEB33369, sample SAMEA5778368) | biofilm metagenome | biome: Industrial cooling water; feature: Water cooling tower basin; material: Biofilm | place: United Arab Emirates | collected... | reverse complement strand
CACTACCCCGAGACGCGCGAGATCTGGAGCTACGGCTCGGGCTACGGCGGCAACGCGCTGCTCGGCAAGAAGTGCTTTGCGCTGCGCATCGCCTCCACCATGGGCCGCCGGGATGTGGAGACCGATGGTCGGGGCTGGCTTGCCGAGCACATGCTGGTGCTGGGCGTCACCAATCCGCAGGGCCGCAAGTTCCACGTCGCCGCGGCCTTCCCGAGCGCCTGCGGCAAGACTAATTTCGCGATGCTGATCCCGCCGGCCGGGCTGGCCGAGAACGGCAGGGGCTGGGAGGTCACGACCATCGGCGACGACATCGCCTGGATCAAGCCCGGTGCCGACGGCAGGCTCTACGCGATCAACCCCGAGGCCGGCTACTTCGGCGTCGCGCCGGGCACCAACGACAAGACCAACCCGAACTGCATGGCCTCGCTGACGCGCGACGCCATCTTCACGAACGTGGCGCTGACCGACGACGGCGACGTCTGGTGGGAGGGCATGACCGACACGCCGCCGGCCCACCTGATCGACTGGCAGGGCCGCGACTGGACGCCCGAGATCGCCAAGGCCACCGGCGTGGACGGGAAGCCAAGAGCCGCCGCGCACCCGAACGCCCGCTTCACCGTCGCCGCGACCAACAACCCGGTGCTCGATCCGAGGTGGGACGACCCGGCGGGCGTGCCGATCGACGCCTTCATCTTCGGCGGCCGCCGCTCGACCACCGTGCCGCTGGTGACCGAGGCGCGCGACTGGGTCGAGGGCGTCTACATGGCCGCGACGATGGGCTCGGAAACGACGGCCGCCGCCGCCGGCCAGCAGGGCGTGGTGCGGCGCGACCCGTTCGCGATGCTGCCCTTCATGGGCTACCACATGAGCGACTACTTCCAGCACTGGCTGGACCTCGGCGCCAGGCTGAAGGCCGCCGGCGCCACGCTGCCGGCGATCTACTGCGTCAACTGGTTCCGCAAGGGCGACGACGGCAGGTTCGTCTGGCCCGGCTACGGCGAGAACATGCGCGTGCTGAAGTGGATGCTCGAGCGCGTCGAGGGCCGCGCCGCCGGCGTCGAGCACGGCTTCGGCCTCAGCCCGCGCCACGCCGACCTGAGCTGGGACGGGCTGGACTTCACGCCGGCGCAGTTCGAGCGCGTGACCGCGATCGACGCCGCCGACTGGCAGCGCGAGCTGGCGCTGCACGACGAGCTGTTCGCGCTGCTGGCCCACCACCTGCCGGCCGAGCTGAAGGCGGTGCGCGAGCGGCTGGGGCAGCGGCTGGTCGGCTGACGCCGGCGCGACCCATGAAGAAGGCCGCCCTCGGGCGGCCTTCTTGTTGTGGCTTCGGGCCGGTCTCAGTTGCGCACGGTCGCGGCGCGGAACAGCGCCAGCGCGGTGCGGCGCGCGGCGCGCTGGTCGAGCGAGGCGGGGCTGAACTGGTCGTGCCAGCTTGCCAGGATCTCGGGCCGGCGGGCCCGCGGCTCGCGGGTGGCGAACAGGTGGAAGGCGCTGCCGATGGCATCGACCGACTCGGCGATCGCGCTGCCGAGCATCTGCTGGATGTTCACGGAAACCTCTTGGTAGAAGGCGGCTAGGCCGTCGATGACTGAATGATAAGGGTTAACCCGGAAATTTGCCAATGCCGTTGCGGCATACGGGCATGCGCCGGCTCAGCGGCCGGTCTGCTCACGGTCCCAGCGGTGGACCGCCGCGCGCAGGTCGGCGGCCAGCGCCGGATCGGAGGCGCCGCAGCGGTTGGCAAGCGCCCACAAGCGCGAAACCTCTTGCCTGGGCTCGTCGTTCGGCGTGGGCGCGGACAGCCAGCGCAGCGCCGCCGCAACCCAGCGACCGATGGGCTCGGCGGCGCGCGGCGCGCGCACGGGGAGGGCAGAAACGTCGACGGTGGCGGTGCTCATGGCAGCAACCTCGGGAAGTGGAGGGATGGCGGCATGGTACGGGAAAACCCTTAGTCGCGTGCGCGCCGGGGCCAAGCGGGCCGTGGTGTCGGTCACGGCGGCGGCCGGGTCGACGGCCATAGGACAATCCAATCCATGCCCGCCGCCCCCGCCCCGCTGACCGACGCCGAGATCGCCGAACTGGACGACCTGCTCGCCGCGGTGCCCGAGCCGCTGGAGCCGCTCGACGTCGTGATGCTCGACGGCTACCTCTGCGGCGTGATCGCCCAGCCGACGCTGGTCGACCCGGCCGAGTGGCTGCCGCCGATCTTCGACTGGCGCCTCGGCGACCCCGACGCGCCCGACGCCGGCAGCATGCTGACGCCCGACACGCCCGGCTGGCATGCCGCCAAGCACGAGCGGGCGCTGGCGCTGATCGGCCGCCACCACGCGGTGCTGGAGCTGCAGCTGCGCGAGGACGCCTGGTTCGACCCGCTGGTGATGCAGCCCGAGGACGACCAGGGCAAGCCGATCGAGGGCGCCGCCGCGATCGGCCCGGCCTTCGCGCCCTGGGCGATCGGCTTCGAGCATGCGCTGAACCAGTTCCCGGCGCTGGAGGACCTGAGCGACGCCGACCTGCCCGACCTGCTGGCCTGCATCCGCCGCCACCTGCCGGCGCAGGAGGGCGACGAGCGCGAGTTCACCAAGGCGCTCGACCAGGAGCACCCGCTGCGCAGCATGGACGAGGCGATCGAAGACCTGGTCGGCAACGTCGTCGCGATCGCCGACCTGGCGCGCGGCGAGCGGCTCAAGGTCGAGACGGTGCGCCGCGCCGGCCCCAAGGTCGGCCGCAACGACCCCTGCCCCTGCGGCAGCGGCCGGAAGTTCAAGCAGTGCCACGGCAAGGGCGCCGCCTGAGCCCATGCGCCTGCAGCTGCTGTCCGACCTGCATCTCGAGACCGAGGACTTCCATCCCGAGCCGGCGCCCGGCGCCGAGCTGCTGGTGCTGGCCGGCGACATCGACAGCTCCTGGGACGGACTGGCCCGCTTCCGCGGCTGGCCGGTGCCGGTGCTCTACGTGGCCGGCAACCACGAGTTCGACCGCCGCGAGCTGCGCGAGGCCTGGCCGGCGCTGCGGGCGCGCTGCGAGTCGCTCGGCATCGACCTGCTCGAACGCGAGGAGCGCCTGCTGACCGGCCGCGACGGCCGCCGCATCCGCGTCGTCGCGACCACGCGCTGGTGCGACTTCGACCTGTTCGGCGCCGCCGAGCGCGAGCGCTGCGTGCGCGCGGCCGGCTACTTCGTCAAGGTCATGCGCGCCACGCGCGACGGCCGGCCCTTCGACCCGGCCGCGGTGCGCGAGGAGGCGCTGGCCTGCCGCGACTGGCTCGCCGCGGCGCTGGCGCGGCCGGTCGAGGCCGACGCCACCGTGGTCGTCACGCACTACGGCCCGAGCCCGCGCAGCCTCGACCCGCGCTACGGCCGCCAGCCCGGCTCGGCGAGCTTCTGCAACGCCGACGACGCGCTGCTGCCCGGCGCCGACCTCTGGCTGCACGGCCATCTGCACTGCCGCCACGACTACGTCGTCGAGCACGGCCCGGCGGCGCCGCGCGCCTGCACACGCGTCGTCAGCAACGCACGCGGCCACGAGGGCAAGGGCGAATCCATCGGGCACGACCCCTTGATGTGCATCAGCATCTGAACCGCGCCGACGGCACACTATCGCCACATCCGAAACCAACAGACCGAAGCCCCAAGGAGCCCGACCATGAAGATCCTCGTCGCCGTCGACGGCAGCGCCTACACCAAGCGCATGCTCGGCTACCTCACGGCCCACGCCGAGTGGCTGGTGGCCGGCCACGAACTGACCGTGCTGACGGTCAACGCGCCGGTGCCGCCGCATGCGGCCGCGATGCTCGACCGCGACCTGCTGCAGTCCTACTACGACGACGAGGCCGAGGCGGTGTTCAAGCCGATCCGCAGCTTCCTCGCCAAGCAGGGCGTCGACGCCAAGTTCGCGCGCAAGACCGGCCACGTGGCCGACACCATCGCCAAGACGGCCGAGAGCGGCAAGTTCGACCTGCTGATCCTCGGCTCGCACGGCCACGGCGCACTGGCCAGCATGGTCATGGGCTCGGTCACCGCCAAGGTGCTGGCGAGCTGCAAGACGCCGATCCTGCTGGTGCGCTGAGCGGCGTCAGCCGCGCGTGGCGAGGCCGTCGAAGCAGGTGCGCAGCACCCACTCGACGATCTGCGCGTCGTCGTGACGGCCGCTGGCCTGCAGCATGCCGAGCACCGGGTCGCAGGCGCGCGCGAACAGCGTGTAGAGCACCACCTCGGCAGGCAGCGCGGTGTCGATCTCGCCGGCCGCCTGGGCGGCCTCGATCCAGCCGCCGAGCTGTTCGCTGAGCATCAGCAGCCGGTCGAGGTAGCCGCGGTCGGCCAGCAGCGCCGCGCGCAGCGCCGAGTTCTGCGCCGGCAGCGTCGGCATCTCGCCGGCGAGTTGCATCCGCATGGTCCAGCGCGCCGCGGCGCGCAGGCGGTCGATCGGCGCCAGCGCCGCCTCGGTGCCGAGCGCCTCGACCTCGGCAAGCGCGCGGTCCAACACCTTCACCATCGCGGCGGCGGCCAGCGCCTCCTTCGACGGGAAATGCTTGTACAGGCTCGCCTTGGCGATGCCGACCTCGGCGGCCACCTCGTCGACCGTCATCGCCTCGTAGCCCTTCTCGGCCAGCAGGCGGTTGACGGCGGCGACGATGGCGTCCTCGCGGACGCGCAGCATCTGCTCGCGGAACGAGGGCTTGCTCATCGCTCGATTGTAGGGAGCCGGACCGCGTGCTGAACCGGCGGGTCGCGCGGCGACCGGGTGGTCGCGGCTCCGTCGACCCCGGCTCAGTCGGCCCGGCGCGGGCGTGTCGGTGCGTCGGCGGCCGGCAGCAGGCTCATGTCCAGGCCGAAGCTGGTGCCGAAGTCGGCGGCGTCGAGCTCGTCCGGCGCGGCGCGCCGCGTGCCGCCTCCGAAGAGGCGTTCGATCAGGCGGCGCAGGAAGTTCATGGGAGTCAGTCTGAGCACCGGTTCCCGCGCCGAACGCCGGATAAGGGCCGCAAGCCACGGCCAGTTCGCCCGACCGGCCGGCCGCCGCGCCGGTGGGCCGACCTTCAGGCGTCGCGCTGCGGGCCGGGTCGGCCGCGCTCGACCACGTAGCCTGCCTGGCGCCGCACCACGGCCTCGGTCGTGACCGGGTGGGCGGTGGCACGCAGCTCGCAGCGCAGCCGCTCGGGCGTCAGCTCGAAGGCCATGTAGCCGCGCTCGTCGCCGCGGGCGTGCAGCAGGTCGGGGTTGCTGCGCAGCATCATCTCGATCGCGGTCTCGGAGATGCTGCGCGAGGTGATGGAACTGGCGACGAACTCGCTCGCGACGACCGGCGTGCGCTCGTCCGCGACGTCGGCGCGCAGTCGAGCGACGGTGTGGCGGTGCACGTCGCCGCCGAGGCAGACCACGTCGCCGCGCGGCTGCGCGGCGATCGCGCGCAGCAGCCGGGCCCGGGCGGCCGGGTAGCCGTCCCAGCCGTCGCTGAAGATGCTGCGGCCCAGCGGGCTGAGCACGCCGCCCGGCGCGATCTGCGAGCCCTGCGCCAGCAGCCGCCAGGCGGCGCGGCTGTCGCGCAGGCCGGCCTCGAGCCAGGCCTCCTGCTCGGCGCCGAACATCGTGGCGGCCGCGTTGTCGAGTTCGCCGCAGAAGTTGAGGATGCGGCCGCCGGCGCGGCCCGGCTCGTTGCAGGGCTGCAGCGAGCGGTACTGGCGGTTGTCGAGCGTCCACAGGTCGGCCAGCCGCCCCCAGCGGTGGTGGGCGTGGATCGGCATCGCCGCGCCCCGCGGCGCCATCCGCAGCGACACCGGCATGTGCTCGAAGTAGGCCTTGTAGGCGGCCGCGCGCAGCCGCAGGAAGGCCGCGGCGTCGAGCGCCGGGTCGCGCGAGGCGTCGGCGGCGTAGTCGTTCTCGACCTCGTGGTCGTCCCAGGTCAGCACCCAGGGGTGGGCGGCGTGCGCGGCCTGCAGCGCAGGGTCGAGCTTGTAGGTCGCGTGGCGCTGGCGGTAGCCCTCCAGCGTGGTCGGCGTCGGACCCTCGTGCGGGCGGATGCGGAAGCGCGGGTTGCTTGATTCGTAGAGGTAGTCGCCGACGAACAGCACCAGGTCGAGGTCGCTGGCGGCGATCTCGCGGTGCAGCGTGAATTCGCCCTGCTCGTAGTGCTGGCAGGAGGCCAGCGCGAAGCGCAGCCGCGCGGGCTCGGCGTCGGGGGCCGGCGCGGTGCGGGTGCGGCCGAGCGGGCTTTCGGCCGCGCCGGCTCGGAAGCGGTAGAAGAAGCGCGCGTCGCTCGGCAGCCCGCCGACCTCGACATGCACGCTGTGTGCATGCTCGGGACGCGCCAGCAGCGCGCCGCGGCGCAGCCCGCGGGTGAAGCGCTCGTCCTCCGCCAGCTCCCACTCGACGCGCAGCGGCGCGTCGGGCAGGCCGCCGAGCGGCTCGCGCGGGCGCGGCGCGAGGCGCGTCCACAGCAGCACGCTGTCGGGGCCCGGCATGCCGCTGGCCACGCCGAGCGTGAAGGGGTCGCTGCCGCCGGGCAGACGTTCGACCGGGTCGTCGGCGCGGCCCAGCCTGGGGGCGGCCAGGCTGGCCAGCGCCAACGCGGCGGCGTGGCGGCCGAGCCGGCTCAGGATCTCGCGGCGACGCATGCGGCCGATTGTGCGAGGCGGCGGTGAAGCCCCGGTGTCGCGGGTTTTAGGGGTGGGCGGGGCACGCGGCTTGCTGCATGTTGCGGACTTGCCGGCCGCCGTTGCGGCATGCACCGAGACACGGCAACCGTGTCTGCCCTGGAGGCTCGTGATGAACCGCGCCGCCCTGCTCGCACTGACCTGGGGCACCGTGCTCGCCGCGGTGGTCAGCGCGATGCTGCTCGCCGCCTCCGACGACACCGACTGGCGCGAGGCGACGACGCTGCTGCCTTCGGCACCCGATGGCACGCCACCGTCGCGCAGCGGGCCGGGCGAGCGGCCGGCCGCGCCGTCGCGCTAGCGTCGACCCGGCGCCGGCCCGCGGGACTCAGGGGAAGGCCGGCACGTCGGGCTCGAGCCCCTCGAAGCGGGCCTCGGGGTGGGTCGTCTGCAGCAGCGTCTCGATCTCGTGCACGCGCGACCGCGGCACGTCGACCATCAGCAGCAGCTGGCCCTGGGCGATCGCGCCCTCGAAGCGCAGCAGCCGGTGGCTCGGCGTCGACACGCCGACCAGGCTGGCCGACCAGGCGCCCAGCACGCCGCCGACCAGCGCCAGCAGGCCGGCCATGCCCCATTGCGGCGAGTCGAAGGCCGCGACGAGCTCGTGCGGGCCCCACTGCGGCTGCGCCAGCACCGCGCGCAGCGCGTCCAGGCCCGAGCCCTCGCCGGTCATCGGGAAGAACATCGCCGCCGCGATGCCGGCCGAGGCACCGGTCAGTCCGCCCAGCACCAGCCCGACCTGGGCCGAGCGCAGCAGGTCGGAGGTCTGCAGCACGTTGGCGGCGTGCAGGCCGCTCATGTCGGTGCCGTCGCGGGCGACGAAGTGGATGTGGCCGTTCTCGATGCGCGCCAGCAGCAGGTCGTTCATCGTGCGGCGGGCGCTGGGAAGGTCGGGCAGCAGCCAGTAGATGCGTCGGCGCATGGTGGGCTCCTTTCGTCGCCATGAGGTCGGGCGCATCCAGCTTCTACTCCTGCGGATTCATGCGTCGCAAGCAGGGGCATGGATGCGCGGCCGGTCGCCTTCGGCGCGGGCACGCCGGCGCGGTAACCTCGCTGCATGGGAGAAGCCAAACGCCGCAACCAGCAGGGCCGACAGGTCGTCGAGGCCGTGCGCCGCCGCGTCGCGGCCGGCGAGTTCGGCCCTCGGTCCGACGCCTACGTGCTGGTGCTCGACCGCTCGCCGGCGGCGCGCGAACTGCTGGGGCTGCTGGCCGCAGGCAGTGTGCTCGCGAACCTGGCGCCGCTGGCCGACGCCGAGCCGCTGCGGCTGTGGGAAGCCTCGGCGCTGTTCCGCTACGCGCTGCTGTGCGGCGGCGGCGGCACGGCCGAGCGGCGCAGCCTGCTCGCGGTCGACCTCAGCCGGCTGATCGGCGAGGCGCTGCCGAAGGCGCTGGCGCGCGTGCGCGCCGACACCGGCCGTTCGGCGGGCGTGCTGCTGGCGATCGACGAGGCCGACCGCGCGGCGGTCGAGCGCGCGCTCGCCGACCTGAAAGCCTAGACCGCCAGCGCCTCGTCGAGCACCTCGACCCAGTGCTTCACCGGGGTCGTCGTGCCGCTCTGCAGGTGCTGGATGCAGCCGATGTTGGCCGACACGATGGCCTGCGCGCCGACCGGCGCCAGCGCCGCGAGCTTGCGGTCGCGCAGCTGCTTGGCGAGCTCGGGCTGCAGCACCGAGTAGGTGCCGGCCGATCCGCAGCACAGGTGCGACTCGTTCGGCGCGAGCGCGACCTCGAAGCCGAGCTCGCGCAGCCCCGCCTCGACGCCGCCGCGCAGCTGCTGGCCGTGCTGCAGCGTGCACGGTGGGTGAAAGGCGAGCTTCGGCGTGCTGCGGCGCAGCAGCGGCTTGAGCCGGGGCACGAGGTCGGGCAGCAGCTCGCTCAGGTCTTTGGTCAGCGCGGCGATCCTCGCGGCGCGGTCGGCGTAGGCCGGGTCGTGCTGCAGGTGGTGGGCGTACTCCTTGACGGTCGCGCCGCAGCCCGAGGCGTTCATGACGATCGCCTCGACCTGGCCCTGCGCCGTCAGCCCCTCGACCAGCGGCCACCAGGCGTCGATGTTGCGGCGCATGTCGGCCAGACCGCCCTCGTGGTCGCCGAGGTGGTCGCGGATCGCGCCGCAGCAGCCGGCGCCGTCGGCCACCAGGGTCTGGATGCCGGCGGCGTCGAGCACGCGCGCGGTCGCGCTGTTGATGTTGGGCGCCATCGCCGGCTGCACGCAGCCCAGCAGCATCAGCACCTTGCGCGGGTGGCTGCGCGTCGGCCAGCGGTGCGCGCGGGCGTCGGCGCGCGCCGGCACCTTGGCCTTCAGCGCCGCCGGCACGAAGGGCCGGAACCACTGGCCGAGCTTGAGCGCCGGCGCGAACAGCGGCGAGGTCAGGCCCGCCTTCAGCGCGGTGCGCGCGGCGCGCTCGGCGGCCGGGCGCTCGACCTGGGCGTCGACGATGCGCCGGCCGATGTCGACCAGCCGGCCGTACTGCACGCCCGAGGGGCAGGTGCTCTCGCAGTTGCGGCAGGTCAGGCAGCGGTCGAGGTGGGCTTGCGTCTTGCGCGTCGGGCGCTCGCCTTCGAGCACCTGCTTGATCAGGTAGATGCGGCCGCGCGGGCCGTCGAGCTCGTCGCCGAGCAGCTGGTAGGTCGGGCAGGTGGCGGTGCAGAAGCCGCAGTGCACGCACTTGCGCAGGATCGCCTCGGCGGCGGCGCCGTCGGCGCTGCCGCGGTAGTCGGCGGAGAGGTTGGTTTGCATGGGCCGGCGGGGAAGCGTCAGAAGTCGGGGTAGAGGCGGCCGCGGTTGAACAGGCCGGCCGGGTCGAACTCGCGCTTGAGCTCGCGGTGCACGCGCGCCAGCGGCGTCGACAGCGGCGCGAACACGCCGGCCGCGCGGTCGCCGCCGCGCCACAGCGTGGCGTGGCCGCCGGCGCGCGTGGCGGCCTCGCGCACGGACGCGGCCGGCGCGGCGGTGCAGACCCAGCGCTGGCCGCCGGCCCATTCGATCAGCGGCTCGCCGGGCAGCGCCACGGGCGCTGCGGTCTGCGGCAGCGACAGCCGCCACAGCGCGGCGCCGCCGCCGGCGACCGCGGCCTCGGCCTTGACGAAGAACTCGTCGCGCTGGTCGCGCAGGCCGTCCCAGAAGGGCGTGGCGAGCGCGTCGTCGACACGCTCGCCGCCGAGCCTGGCCAGCGCCGCGTCGACCGCCGCGCGCGCGCCGCGCAGCCGCACCAGCAGCATGCCGGCCCACCAGGCGCTGGCGTTCAGCGGCAGCGGCTGGCCGCCCCAGGCGTGCAGCTGCTGCAGCGCCGCGGCCTCGCCGAGCTCGAAGCGCAGCGTCGCGCTGGCGGGCTGCAGCGGCAGCACCTTCAGCGAGACCTCGAGGATCACCCCCAGCACGCCCATCGAGCCGGCCAGCAGCCGCGCGACGTCGTAGCCTGCGACGTTCTTCATCACCTGGCCGCCGAAGCTCAGCACCTCGGCGCGGCCGTTCAGCAGCGTGGCGCCGAGCACATGGTCGCGCACCGCGCCGACCGCGGCGCGGCTCGGGCCGCTGAGGCCCGCGGCCACCATGCCGCCGACCGTGCCGTGGCCACCGAAGCGTGGCGGCTCGAAAGGCAGACACTGGCCCTTCTCGGCCAGCGCCGCTTCCAGCTCGGCCAGCGGCGTGCCGGAGCGCGCGGTGACGACCAGCTCGGTCGGCTCGTAGCTCGAGATGCCGGCCAGCGCCGTGGTGGTCAGCGGCTCGCCCTGGGCCGGGCCGCCGTGGAAGGCCTTGGAGCCCTGGCCGGCGATCGAGAGCAGCGTACCGGCCGCCTGGGCGGCGCGCACGCGCTCGACCAGCTCGGCCAGCGCGGGGTCGTGGGGGTCGGTCATCGGGTCGTGGGGTTTCAGAAGCGCGGCAGCTCGGGGAAGGGCAGCAGGCCCTTCTTCACGTGCATCTTTCCGTACTCGGCGCAGCGCTGCAGCGTCGGGATCACCTTGCCGGGGTTCAACAGGCCCAGCGGGTCGAAGGCGCGCTTCAGGCCGAACATCTGCTCGCGCTCGGCCGGGGCGAACTGCACGCACATCGACGCGAGCTTCTCGACGCCGACGCCATGCTCGCCGGTCACCGTGCCGCCCATCTCGACGCTGGTCTCCAGGATGTCGGCGCCGAACAGCTCGGCGCGGTGCAGCTGGTCCGGGTCGTTGGCGTCGAACAGGATCAGCGGGTGCAGGTTGCCGTCGCCGGCGTGGAAGACGTTGCAGCAGCGCAGGCCGTACGTCGTCTCCATGCCCTGGATCGCGATCAGGATGTCGGCCAGGCGCTTGCGCGGGATGGTCGAGTCCATGCACATGTAGTCGGGGCTGATGCGGCCGCTGGCCGGGAAGGCGTTCTTGCGGCCGCTCCAGAACTTCAGGCGCTGGGCCTCGTTCTCGCTGACCTCGATGCGCGTCGCGCCGCAGCCCTGCAGCACCGCGACCATGCGGCCGATCTCCTCCTCGACCTCCTCCGGCGTGCCGTCGCTCTCGCACAGCAGGATGGCGGCGGCGTCGAGGTCGTAGCCGGCGTGGACGAAGTCCTCGACCGCGGCGGTCATCGGCTTGTCCATCATCTCGAGCCCGGCCGGGATGATGCCGGCGGCGATGATCGCGGCGACCGCGTCGCCGGCCTTCCGCACGTCGTCGAAGCCCGCCATGATGCAGCGCGCCAGCAGCGGCTTGGGCACCAGCCTGACGGTGACCTCGGTGGTCACCGCCAGCATGCCCTCGCTGCCGACCACCGCGGCCAGCAGGTCCAGGCCCGGCGCGTCGAGCGCCTCGCTGCCGAAGACGACCGGCTCGCCCTCGACGCTGTAGCCGCGCACCTGCAGCACGTTGTGCACCGTCAGGCCGTACTTCAGGCAGTGCACGCCGCCGGAGTTCTCGGCGACGTTGCCGCCGATCGTGCAGGCGATCTGGCTGCTCGGGTCGGGCGCGTAGTACAGGCCGTGCGGCGCCGCGGCCTCGCTGATCGCGAGGTTGCGCACGCCGCTCTGCACGACCGCGGTGCGGCTCACCGGGTCGACCTCGAGGATCTTGTTGAACTTGGCCAGCGACAGCGTCACGCCCAGCGCATGCGGCATCGCGCCGCCCGAAAGCCCTGTGCCGGCGCCGCGCGCGACCACCGGCACCTGCAGCCGGTGGCAGGCCTGCAGCACCGCGCTCACCTGCGCCTCGGACTCGGGCAGTGCGACGACCAGCGGCAGCGCGCGGTAGGCGGTCAGGCCGTCGCATTCGTAGGGCACGGTGTCCTCGCGCTGCCACAGCAGCGCATGCGGCGGCAGCAGCGGCGCGAGGGCGGCGACGACCTCGGCCTGGCGGCGCGCGCGGTCCGTGCCGTGCGCGGGCGCCTGGGGGTCGCGCAGCGCGGCGTCGGCGGTGGGGGCGTTCATGGGGCTCTCCTGGCGCAGGCCGACGGTGCGCGCCGGCCGCAGCCCCTGAGCTTAAGCGCTGACGGCCCGCGGCGGCGGGGTCGGGTCTGCCACCCGCGCCGCGTCGGCGCGGACCGCCGACGCGGGCAAGGCCTCAGCGGCGCCGGTCGTCGAAGCGCTCGCCGCGGTCGGGACGGTTCGGGCTGCCCGGCCGCGGCCCTCGGGGCGACGGCCGCGGTGGCAGCGCTTGCAGACCTGCGGGGAAGGGCCGCCACCACGGCTGCGCCACCACCACCCGCGGCGCCGCCGCCTCGGCGCGCGCCCGCTCGGCGTCGCGTTCGGCCTGGGCCGCGGCCAGGCGCAGCCGCGCGATCTCGATCTCCTTGTCGCGCTCGGCCTGCAGCTCCAGGCGTCGCGCGATGCGTTCGTCGATCGCCTGCACCTCGCGCAGCGCCGCCGCGCGGCGCGCCTCGGCGGCGGCGCGGTCTTCCGGGGCGAAGCGCCAGGTCCGCTCGACGATCGCGCCGGGCTGCGGCCGGTCGGAGAAGACGACGCGTCCGTCGGGCGTCCTCTGCTGGACGATGTCGCGCGGCGTCGCGGCGTTCTGGGCCCAGGCCGACAGCCCGGTCGCAAGGCCGAGGACGAGGAGCCAGGTGCGATGCATGGCCGTGCGACCCGTGCGGTGCGTCCAGGTTCCGGCCGCTAGCCCGGCGCGGTGAACACCGTCAGCACCCCGGTGTAGCCGTAGAGCTGGCGGTGGCCGATCTCGCCGGCGGCGAAGAAGCCGACCAGCGGCAGGTTCTCGGCCGTGCTGCCGCCGAGTGCGTGGCGCACCAGCTGCAGCTCGGCCGACGGCGCGCCGAAATGCGCGCCACCGCGGCCGGTGCAGCTGACGTAGACCGCGCCGAGCATGCGCCGCCCGCTGCCGCCAGTGGCCAGGGCGGTGCCGCCGCGCGTGCCGGCGCGCGCCGCCGCCGCCAGCGGCAGCTCCTCGGGTTCGAGCGCGCTGCGGATCTCGGCGCCGATGCGCACCAGGTCGCGGCGCGCCGCCTCCACGTCGCGGCGGCAGAAGGCGAGCTGGTGGCCGGCCGGCGCCAGCTCGGCGACCGCGACGCCGCGGCGCTGCGGGTCGACGCCGACGATGTGGCGCACCCGGGTCTCGGTGCCGAAGCTGCCGCGCCGCGCGACGGTGGCGAACTCGGGGTTCTGCGCCGGCAGGCCGAACTCGGCCTCCTCCTCGGGTTCGCTCAGCCCGGCCAGCGTGTGGCGCAGCCGCGGCAGGGCCTCGCGCGGCAGGTTCTCGTCGACGCCGAGCTCGCGCAGCAGCACGTCGAGCGCCGGCTCGCCGTCGAGCGCGTAGACGATGTTGCGCTCCGACTCGGTGATGCGCCGCGGCGTGCCGATCGGCTGACAACCCTGGCTGACGCGCGAGACCACGCCGGCTTCGGCCGAGAAGGCCACGCCCGACAGCCCGCCGCGGTACACGCCGCCGGCCGCGCCGGCCTCGGCGGCCAGCGTCAGCGTGCGGTTGCGCGACGAGGCCAGGCCGCCGAACAGGTAGCGGCCGTCGACGCGTCGGCCGAGCTCGCCGATCAGCTCGCCCAGCTCGGGCGTGGCCGGGTCGGCGTGCACCTGCGCGGTGTAGGCACGGAAGCCCTCGCTGGCCGCCGGCAGCGGCCGCTGCCCCGAGAACACGCGGAACTGCTCGCGCGGCAGCGCGGCCAGCATCACCACCAGGCCGGGCTCGTCGAAGTACTCGACCGCACCGGCGCACACCCCGACGCCGACCGCCCCGACCCAGGCCGCGCCGGGGAAGCGCTCGCGCAGGCTGGCCAGCAGCGCCTCGGCGGCCGGCGCGTGGTGGTCGCTGAAGTAGCACCAGCCCAGCGTCGGCGCGTCGACCGCCGGCGCCGGCCGCTGGGCCTGCAGCTGCGTGAGCACGAGACCGAGCGCCATGCGCCAGTCCGGGTGGACGGCGTGCGCGTGGGCGAAGGGGCTCGTCATGGCGATGACCGGCCGTGCGGCGTCCCTCAGCCGCGGCGCGGCGCGGCGCGCTTGCGCGCCGCCGGGGCCTTGCGCGCGGCCTTGGACTGGGCGGCCGAATGCGCGACCTTGTTGGCGACCTTGCCCGCCACCGCGGCGGCCTTGCGCGCCGGCGCCATGCCGACCTTGATGGTCTGCTCGGCGGCGTCGAAGCTCTGCTTGACGAGGTTGCCGGCCAGCTCCTTGGCCGAGTCCGACGCGGCGTCCTTCATCGCGGTGGCGGCGAGCTGGGTGAACTGCTTGGTCAGTGCGCCCCACCACTGCATCGGGTCGACCACGGCGCCCGGTGCGGCGGTCCCGCCGGCCGCAGGCTTGGCGGCCCGGGCCGGGCGGCGCCGGCGCGGCGGCGCGGCCGGTGCCGGGG
>ERZ1066138.417-NODE-417-length-14445-cov-7.577415_pt1 | contig 14445 bp, 12 predicted proteins | sample MGYA00382785_ERZ1066138 | MGnify/ENA primary metagenome ERZ1066138 (study PRJEB33369, sample SAMEA5778368) | biofilm metagenome | biome: Industrial cooling water; feature: Water cooling tower basin; material: Biofilm | place: United Arab Emirates | collected... | reverse complement strand
GGGTCTGGATATTCGCGTGCGTCTGCCGCAGGGGCACGACCAACTCGAACCGAAGATCCGCGAGGCAGCGGCCAAGCGCTTCGTGCGCGGCAGCCTGACGGTCAATCTCAATGCGCAGCGCGAGGCGGTGGCAGTCGAGGTTCGCGTCAACGAGGCGGCACTCGCTCAGGTTCTGCGGGCTGTGGACGAGGTGCGGCGGCTGACAGGTGCGCCGCCGCCCAGCGCGGATGGATTGCTGGCGCTGCGCGGCGTACTGGATGTGACGGAAGCCGATAACTCGCTCGACGCGGATGTGGCGGCGGCGATGCTGGCGTCTCTTGAGTCGGCGCTCTTGGCTCTCGCTAGCGCACGCGCGGCCGAAGGCCAGCGGCTGACGGCGGTGCTCACGGCGCACATCGACGAAATCGAACGGTTGACGCGGCAGGTGCAAACTTCGCCGTCGCGGACGCCGGAGGCAATTGCCGCCCGACTTGCGGAGCAGGTTGCGAAACTGACGGACGCAAGTTCCACTTTCGATCCCGCGCGGCTGCATCAGGAGGCAATCCTGATTGCGACGCGATCCGACGTGGAAGAGGAAATTCAGCGGCTCGCCGCGCACGTTGCGTCCGCGCGCGCGCTCCTTGCCGAGAGCCAGCCGGCAGGACGCAAGTTCGATTTTCTGGCGCAGGAGTTCAATCGCGAGGCCAATACGCTGACGTCGAAAGCCATCGACATGGATATTTCGCGTGCAGGACTGGCCCTGAAGACGGTGATCGATCAAATGCGCGAGCAGGTGCAGAACATTGAATAGCGCTGGCATATCACCCGTTCCGCCGATCGCGCGCCGCGGCGTGCTGCTGGTCCTGTCGTCGCCATCGGGGGCGGGCAAGACGACCTTGTCGCGGGCGTTGTTGGAGGGCGATCGCGGTATCCGCCTATCGATTTCGGTGACCACGCGCAAGCCACGCCCCGGCGAAATCGACGGCTCCGATTATATCTTCGTGAGTGCAGCGGAATTCGAAAATATGCGGGCGAACGGCGAACTCTTGGAATGGGCGACGGTGTTCGGCAATTCCTATGGCACACCACGTGCGCCCGTGGAGGCAGCGATAGCGCGCGGAGAGGACGTCCTGTTCGATATCGACTGGCAGGGCGCGCAACAGTTGGCTGAAAAGAAAGCCGGCGATCTGGTGCGCGTGTTCATCCTGCCGCCGTCGGGTGGTGTTCTGGAGACGCGATTGAAGGGGCGGGCGCAGGACCCGCCGGAGATCGTCGCCAAGCGCATGGCGGAAGCGTCAGCCGAAATCAGCCATTGGGCGGAGTACGACTACGTCATCGTCAACGCCGATCTGGAGACGAGCATCGAAGGGTTGCGCGCCATCCTGGCCGCGGAACGTCTGAAACGCGAGCGGTTGCTCGGGCTATCGCAATTCGTGCGAGATCTTCAGTCGGGTTTGTGAGCGCCGCGATCGAAGAGCAGCGCCAGTCTCGCGAAGTCTTCGACGGTGAGGCGTTCGGCGCGCTCCTCGGGGGCAATACCAGCCTCACGCAGCAACAGTTCCGGCATCGGGGTCAGCGATTTCAAGGATTGGCGGAGCATTTTGCGTCGCTGACCGAAGGCTGATTGCGTGACTCGGCCGAGGGTTTTGACGGAGCACGGCGGTGATGGGCTCGGTTTGGGTTCGAAGACGACGACGGCGGACGATACTTTGGGCGGTGGCGTGAAGGCGGCCGGTGGAAGGGTCAGGGCGATGCGCGCCTTGGTGCGCCACTGGGCGATGACCGAGAGGCGGCCATAAGCTTTCGAACCTGGCTCGGCGACGATGCGCTCGGCCACCTCTTTCTGGAACATCAGCGCCATGCGGTTCCACCATGGCGGCCATGGTTCGGCTTCCAGCCAGCCGACGAGGAGCGTCGTGGCGATGTTGTAGGGCAGGTTGGCGACGATCGCGACGTCGCCGGGGCCGGCATCCGCAAGCGCTGGGTAGTTGGTTTGCAGCGCGTCACCTTCATGCACGGCAAGGCGACCCGGATAAGCTGCGGAAATTTGTGCGATGGCTTGAAGACAGCGGGCGTCGCGTTCGATGGCGATGACGCGGCGGGCGCCTTCCATCAGGAGGGCCCGCGTGAGGCCGCCGGGGCCGGGGCCGATTTCGATGACAGTGGTTTGATCGAGCGGCGCGGCAAGCCGCGCGATCCGGCGCGTGAGATTGAGGTCGAGGATGAAATTTTGACCGAGGCTTTTCTTTGCCGTGAGTTCGTGATTGCGGATGACGTCGCGAAGGGGCGGCAGGCCATCGTCCGCTGGACCAGCAGCAGGGGTGGCGATCATTCGGCGGCCATCCGCACGCGGCGGCGATCGGCGAACTCCCCGGCCATGCGGATGGCGGCGAGCATGCTTTCGGGTGAGGCGATGCCTTTGGCCGCGATGTCGAAGGCTGTGCCGTGGTCAGGTGACGTGCGCACGAACGGCAGACCCAGAGTGACGTTGACGCCGGTGTCGAACGACAGGGTCTTGATCGGGATGAGGGCCTGGTCGTGATACATGCAGACCGCCGCGTCGTAGGTCTTGCGGGCGGCGGCATGGAACAGCGTGTCGGCGGAATACGGACCTGAGACGGAGAGGCCTTCGCGGCGCAATTCTTCGATCGCCGGTGCGATAAGATCTATGTCTTCGCGGCCGATGGTTCCACCTTCGCCTGCGTGCGGATTGAGGCCGGTCACGGCGATGCGCGGTTCGTCGATCCCGAATTCCGATTTGAGACTGCGCCACGATATATTGATCGTCTCGTAGAGCAGGCGCTTGGACAGCGCGCGCGGCACGTCCGACACCGGTATGTGGATCGTGACCGGCACGACGCGCAGCAGATCGGACGCCAGCATCATGACGGGATGATGCCGCTTGCCGGGTACGAGGGAGCCAGCGAGGGCGGCAAGGAATTCGGTGTGGCCGGGATGGACGAAGCCGGCCGCATAGAGGACGGCCTTGGCGATGGGCGCGGTGACGATCGCGGACGCTTCGCCGGCGACGACGGCACGAACCGCCTGTTCGATGGCCGAAATGGTGCCCATGGCGTTTTCGGGCAGCGGGTGGCCGGGTTTGGCGTCGCGCGCCACGGGGATGGGAAGGACGGGGAGTTGCGCCGAGAATATCTGGAGAGCCTCAGTTGGGGCTGAGATTTCACGGATCGCGATTTCGAGGCCCATCATCTTGGCGCGATCGGCAAGGGTGCGTGGGCAGCCGTAAAGGGCGAAGGGGGGCAGCCCGCGATCGGCGCGGCGCAGGTAAGACTTCAGAACGATCTCGGGACCTATGCCGGCCGGATCGCCCATCGTGACGGCAAGGGGAAGCGCACGCTCCGAATTGGGGGCGGGCATCAGCGATACTCGATGGCCGCGTCCTGACGCAGATCCTTCAAGTGTTTTTTGGCAAGCACCTCGAACTCCTTCTGGCGCAGTTCGGCTTGCACACTCTGACGCCGTTCGAGGTCAGCCGCCACCGCTTTCCGGCTGCAGACGGCCCAAATCTCGACGCCCTCGGTGCCGACGGTCGGCGGCAGGAGCTCGCCGTCGCGCGCGGCCAGAAGCAGCGAGCGCGTCGGTTCGGGGATTGCGGAGGGCAGACGGCCGCCCAGGTTGTCGAAGCGGGCTCCCGCGACCGTGGCGGCACTGGCCGACATCTGCGCGCAACCGCCGCCGTTCAAGGCGAGCTTTTCGCCATCGGCCATGCGCTGGGCAATGATGGTCTGATTGACGCCGGAGGGGATAGGCAGAACGATCCTCTGGAGCTGCAACTCGACCCCGTCGCCACCCGTGCCTGGAGCGTTGGCGACGATACGATCGACGTCGCGATCGTTGACGGCGATCTGCGCGCCGAATTTGCGCCGAACGACTTCCTGCCAGGACATATTCGCCCGGAAGCGCTGGCGCATGACGCCGGCGTCGGCACCCATCTTCTTTAAGTGAACCTGGAATTCGGCGGCAGTCATTTTGTTTTTTTCGGCGATCGAGGCCATGATCTTGTCGACCTCTTCGTCGCTGGCGACGACGTTGAGCTTCTTGGCCTCCTGCAGTTTGAGGCGTTCGTCGATCAGTTCTTCGAGTGCTTCCTTGCGGATGCCGGGCATCACGCTCTGGCGGGCCTTTTCGACGGCTTCTTGTTGCAGGGTCTTGGCGAACTCGGTCTTTCGTTTTTCGAAGATCGCGATGATTTCGTCGCGCGACTTGCCGTCGTTTTCCTTGACTGTTTTCTCCAGGATCGCCTTCAGGCGATCGTTGGTCGATTTGGCCTTGATTATCGCTTTGAAATTGGCCTGGGCGCGCTCGCCGATGTTGGCGTTGCCCATGCCCATGAGTCGCTGACGCTGCTGGATTTCATAGCCGGTGATCGGCTCGTCGTTGACGAGGACAGCGATTGATTGAGCGCCCGTAAGCCGGCCGGTCGTTGCCGCGCCGCCGGGTTTGATGGCGGCGGATTTTGCGTCGCCCTCGGGGCCAGCGGCGGGCTTGGCCTTCGGTTTGGCCGGGGCAGCGGCGGGCGCTTCGTTCGGGACAACAACTTCCGGCAGGGGTGCGGTTGCGGGCGTGTTTGTGACGGTGACGCCCTGGGCCACGGCGTGGGCCGGCCACAGCGCGGCCGCCATCGCGGCGGCGACGCAGAAATGAGGGCGAGGAAGGCGCGGTGGCTTGCGCATGCGAGGTTCTGGCTTCTCCGATCGAAGGTGTCCGGCGGCGGTTGCAGCGACCCGCCCGGCGGCGAGAATTCCAGCGGCGCGTGAGTCGGCTGATTGAGTGTACCCAGCGGCTCGGCCCGAGAATATCCGGTTATCCACTGCAACCGTGGCCGTGGCGTGGCGAGGGAGGCACCGTGGTTAATGCCTAGGGATTGGCGCCCGGTGCCTGCTGGTCGGAGTTGACGTAATCCAGCACGTTGCTGGAGTAGTTGAAGCCGCCCAAGTATTTGTATTCGAGGCGCAGCATGACGGTCTGATCCGGCTCGATATCCCGCGTAGGATCGGTGATGTGGTACTCGTCGTAGGTGACGCTCAGCATGAAGCAGTCATCCTGGTAGCGGAGCGAGGCCGTGTTAGTGATGAACTCGCTTTCGCTAATGTCGTAGCGAAGGCCACCGAGGACGGACCAGAAATCGGTGAGTCGCAGACCCATGAGTGCGGTCACGTCCTGCTCGCTGCCACCGCCGAACTCGGGATCGGCCAACGTGTAGGTATAGACGCCGGTGAGCGCCAACGGTCCGTAGTTGACTGAGATGGCGGCGTCTTCCCGCTTCAATGCGAAACTGTCATCGTCGAAGCGGCTTTGCGAGATGACGCGGAAATTGTCGGTCGGCGCGATGTAGGCGCCGAGTACGTAGTCGGATGCTCCCGTCTCGAGGCCGCTGTCGGGCGAGAAGACCGGGTTGCAGTTGTCGTCGACGCCGGGGGCGATGACCTCAACCGGCGGGCCACCGCCGGCCGGTATGCAGTTGATGGAGCGATTGGCGAACGGATTGTCGCCGGAGATGTGGTAGCTCTGGCCCGCGAGCACGCGGGCATGCCCGCCTGTCCACGGCTGGAAGGTGTACTGGATACCGACGTTGGCCCGGGTGCCGGTTTCGAGGCGGTCCCAGCCGGAGAACTTGTTGGTGTCGAACAGGTTCGTATCGTCGAACACCAAGCTCTTGGCGTCCTCGACGGGGAATTCGCCCTGGTCGACATTGGCGGTGCGCGTGATGATCTGGGCGATGGGCTCGATGATGTGGGAGGCACCCGTTGTGGTCGCAATCCAAGGATAGGCGACTGTCACGCCACCGGCCGCCAGGCCGCGGCCGATGACGTCGTTGTCGATGTCGCCGCCGGTTTCGGCGTCGCGGTAATTGTTAACCTGCAGGAAGTCACCGCGCAGTTCGCCGAAGGGCGTGTAGGTGATGCCGAGCTGGTCGGTGAGGCGGCGGCGCCAATTCACTTCGAGCGAGCCGCGGGTCATTTCCTGGTCGGCTGAGCCGAGGCCGTCGCTGCGCGACAAGCTCAGGGCGTTACCGGCAACAGAGAGTTCGCCGCCGACGACCGGAGTATCAACCACGTATCTGTAGTCGATGACCGGATGGACGCGGCTTTCCGATTGCGCCGTGTCGTCGAGGAGAAGGCCGCCGAACTGGTAGAGATTGGTGGAGAGATAATTCCGCTCCGACAGGCCGGTGAAGTAGACCTTGTTGATGCGGTCGGTGAGCAGGATGCTGTCGAGCTTGTAGAAGCGGCGGAAGGTGTCGTCGGTTTCCAGCGTCACGTCCCAGCCGTAACGCCACCAACTTGCCAGCGAGAATTCGCCCTTCGTCTCAAGGCTGCCGCGGAAGCCGTCGAGATCGCGCTGCTTGTCCGCAGAGACGTCGAGGTCGCTGCCGTCCTGATCGATGCCAGCGAGTTTGATTGAGTATTGCCCGCTGGCGAAACGCTGACGCCAATCGCCCATCCAGAGAATGCCCTGGCCGCTCATGTAGCGGGGATGGAAGGTAAAGTCGTAGGAGGGCGACAGCGCGAAGTAGTAGGGGATCTCGGTGAAGAAGCCGAGGTCGCCCGATTGGCCGATGTCGGGGGCGAGGAAGCCGGATTTGCGCTTCACGGTCGGATCGGGATGCTCGAAGTAGGGCAGCCCGAAGATGGGCACGCCAAACATTTCGAACTGGGCGTCCTGATAACTGATGGTCTGGGCGGCCTGATCGTGGGTGACGGTCGAGGCCGCGATGCACCACAGCGGCGGCTGTGTGCCGTCCGTACGGCAGGGCGTGAATTTCGCGTTCTTGAATTCCGTCACGTTGCCGTCGCGGCGGATGCCCTGCTCGGCGGAGATGCGGGAGTCATCGACGGCAACGACGCTCAGCGACTGGACGAAGCCATCGCGGAAGTCGTCGGTGAGGGTGTAGCGCTCGGCGCGGACGACATTGCCGTTGGCGTCGCGGAGCACGACGTTGCCCTGAGCCGACAGCGTGTTGGCGGCCTGATCGTAGACGACCTCGTCGGCGGTGAGGTTATTGTTCTCGTATTGGATCTCGACGTTGCCCTTGGCGATCACCCTGGAGTTGTCGCTGTCGTAGACGAGTTCATCGGCCTGGAGGTGGAGAGGCAGACCACCGTCGAACTTCTGCGTCTTGCCGAAGATGCCGTCCTTGGGCTTGGGGAAGGCGGATTTTTTATTGGAAAATTCGGATTTGACGTTGACCGACTGAGCGACGGCCGGTGTGGCGTGAAGCGATGCGGTGAGCGCAAGCGCGAACGCGGCTAGCGCTGCCTGCAGGCAACGAGCCGTTTTCGGTTTGCATGCACCCAATGCCTGCGACTGCCGCAGAGCACGCATCACTCAGCCATCCTCCTGGTGCAGAAGCACCGTTGTCGTGGCGACCATCGCCAGCATGATCGGAAACCAGACCGCGATCCCCGGGGCGACCAGACCGGCCGCGCCCAATTGTCGTGAAATCTCAGCCAGTAGGAAGAATCCCAAGCCCCCGATCATCCCGGTAACGACCATAGTCTGGATGCCCCCGGAGCGGAATGACTTCAGCGACACAGTGGCGGCCAAAAGCACCATCACGAGACACAAGAACGGCCTTGACAGAAGCAACTCGTACTGGAGGCGCAGGCCAGCGGTCGAAAGCTTGGCCTTTTCAGCGACTTCGATGAGGCCTGGAAGCTCCCAAAAAGAGACGGCGATGACCCGGCCAAGAGCGTCGGAAACGCGCTCCGGAGTTAGATGCGTGGAGAGCAGATATGAGCCATAGCGCGCTGCTTCTTCGCCGGGCCGGGCAACCGTCACATCCTCAAGCTTCCAAAAGCCGTCCAAGAGGGTGGCGCGGCCGGCGTCGACCCGCTCACGAAAAGCGCCCTTAGAATCATAAACGAACGCGGTGACGCCGTTCAGTTGCAGGCCCTTGCGGGCAGCGGACGCGGCGGTGAGGACGGACTGGCCATCGAGACCGTCCTGGCGCAACCAAGAGCCGGCAGATCCTGATTGCAACAGATTGGTTTCACGGCCGAAATACTCGTTGAACAGCGTGTCGGCGTAGGCGCGGGACGAAGCGGCGAGGGGGTTGTACAACGTGACACTGAGGACACCCAGAGCGAAGGCGATGACAAGGCCGGGATAGAGGAACTGCCAGGCCGACATGCCGGCTGCGCGAATGACCGACAATTCGCTTTTGCGCGAGAGCATAAGGAGTGCGCCGATCGAGCCGACCAAGACGGCGAACGAGAGCAGGAATTCGGTGTAAGCGGGCAACCGCAACACTGTGAGCCAGGCGATCTGCCATGCGGGGATACTGCCGCGCTTGCCGGACTGGCGCAGCATTTCGACGAGGTCGATGATGAAGATCAGGAAGGAGCAGACGGCGAAGGTCAGCAGGATTGCCGCCAGGAAACGCTTGGCGACGTAAAGACCCACGGTCGATGGCCAAAGCCTGGGAAGCCGCATTATGGGCCTCCGGCGGGCTTGGGGGTGCTTGGCCGCAAGCGGGCCGTCAGCGCGGCCATCGCTTCGCCGAGCGTCTCAAGGGCGCGGTCGAAGCGGCTCTGGCCCGGCCGCTGGCGCCGGGCGCCGATGATGACGACCAGGCTGACGACGATGGCTGAAAGCGGCAGCAGATACAGCAACGGGATCATCGCCGTGTTGACGGCGGCGATATTGTTGAGGCCGAGTCCGGCGAGGCGCAAGCCGGCGCCGGCGGCGAAGCCGGTCACGACGGCGCGCGTGCGGTTCTGACGTGTGGATTGGGCATTACCTGCGGCGGCGAGTGCAATGAACACGAAGGCCAGCGGATAAAGAGGACTGGCGAAACGTTCGTGTAATTCGACCTTGAATTGACCGGTGTTGCGCTTGTAGGCGCGGCTGGACGTATCGGGATTGACGAGTTCGGAAAAATACCGTTCGCGCGGGCGCAGCTCTTTGTCGTCGCTCGTCTTTTCGTCAAAGGCATCGAGGTCGAGAACGTAGCGGTCGAAGGCGACGATACGGGGAGGCTCCTTCGTGTCGTCCTGCGAGAGGACGTGTCCGCCGCTCATGACCATGTAGGCGGCATCGCCCTGCTTCACGATCTGACCGCGTTCGGCGAGATATGACGTCGCGCTCTTGCCCGAACGGTTGTCGTGCATGATCAAACCGAGAATGTCGCCGTTCGGTGCCCGCTCGCGGATGTGGAAGGTGACGCCCCGTTCGGCGCTTGAGAATTTTCCAGGTTGCAGCACTTGCGACAGCAGGTCCGTGCGGACCTGCAAGACATATTCGCGCAACATGCGAAGGCTCCACGGCATGCCGACGTGGTTCACGAACGTGACCGCGGCCATGACGATGGCGGCGAGCAGGAGAAGCGGCCGGGCGACAACCCAAATGGTGGCGCCGGAGGCTGTCATGACGATCAACTCGCTGTCGCCGTTGAGGCGGTTCAGCGTGTGCATGACGGCGATGAGCAGCGCGAATGGCGCGATCAGCGCCAGAAGGTTGGGCAAGGCGAGCGTGGTCATTGCCAGCAGCGTCAGCCCGTTCTGGCCCTGGCTCGTGACGACTTCCAACTGGCGCAGTGCGAGTGCGATCCAGACGATGCCGGACAGTGACGACAGAATGAGCAGCAGCGCGCCCGCCGCCTGCCGGAAAACGTAACGCGAGAAAATCGTGGTCATGCGCGTTTCTTAAACCGGCTCGCTAGCGGATCGAAGGTCGGGCGGTCACCTGGATGCCGGCGGCGTTTACCGTCGCGTCGAACAGCCCCCCGGCTCTCTGCCTGGGGTCCCATACCAGGGTGGCTAAAATTCGGCGTGGCGCCTGGACTTGGGTGCATTCGCGGACGAACGCCAGGGATATTTGCGGACCGTTGGCGGATCGCGTCGCGAATGGCCTGAAACCGGCGACTTCAGATGCCGGCACAACTTGCGCGCGGCCGGGAAGCAGATAATCTGGGGAATTGAAACCGTTTAGTTTTTCCCCGAGCTCAGGTGAGGCTTGGATCCGCGCCTTCCGCGCGGTGATGGGCCACGCCGATTTCCCACGTGCCGACCGCCTCACCGTCTGCCGAACTTCCAGCCCACGGAGCTTCCCACGATGTCCGCCCTCGAAATTTCGTTCGCGCCGCTCAACGCTGCCCTCGAGCCGGCAGCGGTGGCCTTCTCCGGCGGGGAGCTGTCGCTTTCCGATACGGTCAAGGCGCTCAACCAGAAGTGTGGCGGGCTCATCTTGAAGGCGGCCGACGCGTCGGGGTTCACGGGCAAGACGAAGTCATCATTCGAACTGTTGGCGCCCTCCAAGCTCGACATCGGCAGGTTGATCGTGGCCGGGGCGGGGAAAACCGCGCAGCTCTCAGATACCGATTGGGCCATGCTCGGCGGCTATGCCTATGCGCAGATTACAACGCGGAAGACGCCAAGGGCCTGCGTTCTCGCCGAGTTCGACGACACTGGCGACACGAAACCCGGCGAGGTTGCGGCTTTGATTGGGCTTGGCGTTCTCCTGCGCCACTACAGCTTCACGAAATACAAGACAAAAAAGAACGGCGAGGACGGTTCGGCAGCGGCGGATGGTGCGGAGAACGTTCCGCCAGCAGCCGACGGGCTACAGAAACTCGTCATTTTGACCTCGGAGCCGGACAAGGCGCGCGCCGCGTTTCAGCGTCAACAGGCGGTCGCGAATGGCATCATGCTGGCGCGGGATCTCGTCAACGAGCCAGCGAATGTGCTGGGACCGGTGGAGTTTGCCGAGCGGGTGAAAGAGCTGGAAGCGGTCGGACTCGATGTCGAGATTCTCGACGTCGACGCACTCACGGCGCTGAAAATGAATACGCTGCTCGCGGTAGGGCAGGGGAGTGACCGGCCATCGCGCGTGGCAATCATGCATTGGAACGGCGCGAAATCGAAGCGCGCCAAGCCGATCTGCTTCGTCGGCAAGGGAGTCGTGTTCGACACGGGCGGGTACTCGATCAAGCCGGCCGGCGGCATGGAGGACATGAAGGGCGACATGGGCGGCGCGGCGGCGGTGGTGGGTGTCATGTCGGCGCTGGCGGAGCGCAAGGCGAACGTCAACGCCGTCGGCATCATCGGGCTCGTCGAGAACATGGTGTCGGGGAACGCCACGCGGCCCGGCGATATCGTTACGTCCATGTCGGGACAGACGGTTGAAATTCTCAATACCGATGCCGAGGGGCGCCTCGTGTTGGCCGATGTGCTCTGGTACGCCCAGGAACGCTACAAGCCGAAACTGATCGTCGATCTGGCAACGCTGACGGGCGCCATCATGATCGCGCTCGGCAAGGAGTACGCGGGCCTTTTCGCCAACGACGACAAGCTGGCAGGCGACCTGCTGTCGGCGTCGAAGGCGACGGGTGAGAAGCTGTGGCGGATGCCGCTCGACAAAGCATTTCACCGGATGATCGACGGTAAGACCGCGGACATCAAGAACATCGGCGGGCGCTGGGCCGGCTCGTGTACGGCTGCCGCATTCCTCGAGCGTTTCATCAAGGACACGCCATGGGCGCATCTCGATGTGGCGGGCACGGCGATGGATTCGGGACGCTCGGAGATCAATACGAGCTGGGGTTCGGGCTGGGGCGTCCGGCTGCTCGACCGGTTTGTGGCGGATCATCACGAGAAGGCATAACGTTCCACCAGCAGCACCGATGAGGCTCGTGGCGTTGGCCGCGCTTGGCGTCGTGTGGTGCGAATGGAGGATCACATGAGTGTCGACAAGGATGCTTGGCCGAGAGGGGTCTATCGCGGCCGCGTCACGTCGCTGACCGTTAAAGGGATCGACGCCAACAGCGCCGAGATCCAGGTGAGCGTTGAAGGAAAATGCGTCGAAGGTCCGATCAAGGGAGCCAGTGCCGCCTTCCGCGCCGCCGCGCAACCGGTGAACGGTATCGGCCACGAACCGCAGGTGTTTGCCGCTTACGCGACCGTGCTCGCATCGGCGCTCGACCGGCAAGTGAAGGTGAGCGTGTCCTACCGGGTGAGAGTTGGGGCGACGCCGGAGATCTATGCACTTGAGGTCGCGAGTTAAGGACGAGCTTTGGCTCTGATCTAAGGTTGTTTTAACCAGTTACTTTCCATAATATATATTATGCGAATGCGCCGGTTTGGGGAGGGCGGCCCGGTAGTCCTGTGTCCGGTGCTCCTTCGCAGCCTGGATCAAGGGGTTTGTGGGTGTTGGTTCCGGCGATCGCTGCGCGGGTGTGACCAGGCGACTGGATCGGGTCGATGGGTCGTCTTTTCAGCGCGGGTCGATCATGCGCACGAGACCTGAGATCACTGCCGCATAGAGCGACGCCACGAAGCCGGCCAGGACGTTGACGCTGACCACGATGCCGATCGCCCTCGCCCACGGCTGAGGCATGTAGGCGGCAAGCAGCGTCACGACAAAATCGTCGAAGGCTTGTTTCAGGCGGAAGAACAATTCGCTCGTCTGCTCGACGGTCGGGACTTTGGGCATCTCCCAGACGATCGTCCAGCCGATGTCGCCGACCGTGGGCGACGGTACGAGGCCATAGACGGCGAGCAGGGCAATGATGGCCGAAAACAGCAGGCCCAGCGGTGGGCCTAGGCGAAAGAAGCCCCACCGCTCGGGTCGCGCATCGAGCCTGATGGCCAGATAGCGGAGAAGCCCGGCACCGGCGTAGATCGTGAGGCCAAAGGCGATCGCGACCCAGAACAGGCGGCTCTGGTCCGTGCCGGAGAACGTGAACAGCGCGGCGACGCCGGCGAGAAGGCCTTTAAAAAGCGCCTCTCCGAAGCCGACGACGGGGACGAAGAGGCCGCGCAAGGCGTTGCCGGGCCCGAAGTAGAACGGCATCTCGTTTCTGAGCCGGAGAACTTCGAGGCGGAGGCCCAGCGCGAAGGCGAGCAAGGCCGTTGCAAGCGCAAACACGAGCGGGTGGGTGAGGCCGAACCAGGCGATCGCGGCGCAGGCGGCGATCTCGAACAGAATAAGGATGAGGTTCAAGATCACGCGCATTTTGGTCCGCCATTGCCCCGAGGCTGGCGAAGCCCCCTGCTCCACCGGCGAGATACCATAGTGAACGTCCGGCGTGCCGGGAAGCGGATGCCGTTGACCCGGCGCGGTGAAACGGCTCTGCTTATGAGCCAGGATGCGTCGGGAGGACGGACGGGATGCATTGGGTGGTTCGGGTGGCGGTGGGGCTCATTGCCGGATACCTCCTCGGCGCCGCGCTGGGTTATGGCGCCGTGCAGGCGTTGTCCGGCAACGTGCACGACAAAGAGCTTGAGGCAGCGATGACAGCCGCGTTCGCCACGGGTCCGCTCGGAGCAGCGCTGGGGGTTGCCTTGGCACTCTTCTGGAGCCGGCGGCGCTGAACGGGCCGTCGTTCCGCGCAGCCTCCTCGCCTCAGCTCACGGGTTTATCGTTCGCGCTGCACTTCGCATCTCCCATGCGGGCAAGTGCGGCATGAAAGGGAAACGAGCGGCGGAACCAGCGGAATTCGGGTCCGGTGTCGCCAACGATTTCGAGCATGGCGGGTGCGTCGTCTTCGGGGGCCATGAAGGTGGCATCGATCACGTAGTCCTGCGTGCCGCGGCCGAGCGAGAGTTTGCCTTCGAAGGCGTTGCGGCGCTTGGCGTCGGTATGGGTCTTGAGTTGCATCACCTCGGCGGTGCAGGCATTGGCCTTATCGACTTCGACGGCACACCACCCGTTGGTGCAGGGGACGATATCGAGGACGATTTTGCAGTCGCCGTTCGCGCAGCGCGAAGCGTCGTTGCGGATGACGTGAGGCGTGCCGCTCCAGCGGCCCGCCAGCGAGGGTCCGGCCACCGCGGCCAACGCAACTGATTTTGTTTTCGGCATTTCACCTGCGTTGATCGCCGTTGCCGCCAGCACCGCCGCAGTCATGCCACACGCGACACCGAACATCGCTGCCGTGATGCCCACGACCACGCGCCCCATGCCGACCCCTGCCCTGGCCGCTCCGCGCCTGACCTTGGCGGCGCGCAGCTTGGTTGTGGCCGGCTTGGTTTTGTCGATGATCGTTGGGGTGGTGGCGCTGGGATCGGGGTCGGGGTTCATCGCACTTCCTTTCGAGATGACTCTCGTTGACCGGCGCCTGCCGGTCGTGTTCCGCGTGCACATGCTGGCGTCGGCGGTCGTTCTGCTGCTCTTGCCCGTGGCGCTCGCCGTGCGGTTCAATCCGCGGCTGCATCGCAGGATCGGATGGACGTTGGGCGCTTTCGTGGTGGCAGGAGGGCTGACCGCGTTGCCGGTTGCCATATTCAGTTATTCGTCGTGGCCGGCGCGGGCGGGGTTCTTCGTGCAGGGCGCCGTCTGGCTGGGACTGTTCTATGCGGCCGTCGTTGCGATCCGGCGCGGAGACCGCGGGCGTCACGCACACCGGATGCTGGCCATGGCGGCCGTGACGACGGGCGCGGTCTGGTTCCGGATTTTCACCGGGTCGGCGATCCTTTTCGACCTGCCTTTCGAGCCGATCTATGC
>ERZ1066138.416-NODE-416-length-14456-cov-8.718631_pt1 | contig 14456 bp, 13 predicted proteins | sample MGYA00382785_ERZ1066138 | MGnify/ENA primary metagenome ERZ1066138 (study PRJEB33369, sample SAMEA5778368) | biofilm metagenome | biome: Industrial cooling water; feature: Water cooling tower basin; material: Biofilm | place: United Arab Emirates | collected... | reverse complement strand
GCCGTCAAGCGCTTCGATCCCGACATGGGGGTGCGCCTGGTCAGCTTCGCCGTGCACTGGATCCGCGCCGAGATCCACGAATTCGTGATCCGCAACTGGCGCCTGGTGCGCGTCGCCACCACCAAGGCCCAGCGCAAGCTGTTCTTCAACCTGCGCCGCATGAAGAAGAACCTCGCCTGGCTGTCCGACGCGGAGACCGCCGCCGTCGCCGGCGAGCTCGGCGTCGATGCGCGCGAGGTACGCGAGATGGAGCGCCGCCTTTCCGCGCGCGACCTTTCCTTCGATCCTGCCCCCGATACCGGCGACGAGGATGTCATCGCCTCGCCCTCGCTGTACCTGCCGGCGCCCGAGGCTGACCCGGCGTCTATCATCGAGCAGGAGCAGTGGGACGGCGCGGTGGCGGGCGACCTCGCGACCGCGCTCGAGGGTCTCGACGAGCGCAGCCGCACGGTGATCCGCTCGCGCTGGCTCGCGGAAGACAAGAAGACGCTGCAGGAACTGGCCGCCGACTACGGCGTCTCCGCCGAACGGATCCGCCAGATCGAGTCCGCCGCGCTCGGAAAACTCAGGAGTGCGATGCGCGGCTGACGGCGGCCGCGACGGCGTCGTGCACGGCCCGGTCCAGCGGACCGGGAACCAGTTCGTCTCCGGCCAGTTCCGCGATCGCCCCGGCCGCCGCCAGCAGCATGGCGTCGTTGAAGCGCTTCGCGCGCGCCGCGAGAGCACCCTTGAACAGGCCGGGGAACCCGAGCAGGTTGTTGATTCCCTTTCCGTCCCCCGCGATCGCTGCCCCGGCCGCAAGCGCCACGGCGGGTTCGATCTCCGGGTCCGGGTTCGACAGCGCGAGGATGATCTGGCCCTTGCGGACGGATTCCGGGGCGATCAGCCCGCGCCGGCCGGTCGTCGCGATCACGATGTCGGCCTTCTGCATGATCTCCCCGAGGGTCGCCGCCTCCCCGCCCATGGCCTCGAGACGGCGCACTGCGCCTGCATCCAGGTCCGTGCCCAGCACGCGGCGGGCGCCGGCCTTGAGCAGCAGCCGCACGATGCCGATTCCCGCCGCGCCCAGGCCGACCTGCCCGACGACGCAATCGCCGATCGAGGACCCGGTGCGCCGCGTGGCGTTCAGCACGGCGGCAAGCGTGACGACCGCCGTGCCGTGCTGGTCGTCGTGCAGCACCGGGCGGTCGAGGCGCGCTCGCAGGCCTTCCTCGATCTCGAAGCAGGCCGGAGCCGCGAAGTCCTCCAGCTGGATCGCGCCGAACCCGCTGGCGATCGCCGCCACGTGATCAATGCAGCGCGCCGGGTCCTTCTCCTCGAGCAGGATCGGAACGGCATTGATCCCGGCCAGCGTGGCGAACAGCGCGGACTTGCCTTCCATGACCGGCAGGCCCGCGAGCGGCCCGATGTCGCCGAGTCCGAGCACCGCCGTCCCGTTGGTCACGATCGCGACCGAGCTGCCGAGGCTCGTGTAGTCCCAGGCCAGCGCGGGATCCTTCCGGATCGCGAGGCAGACGCGCGCGACGCCGGGCGTGTAGATGTCGCGCAGCACCTGCTGCGTCGTGATCGGGATGGCCGACTGCGTGCGGATCTTGCCGCCGCGGTGCCGGTCGAACACCCGGTCGGACTTGCCGACGAAGCGCGCGACGGGCAGCGCGTCGATGCGGTCATAGAGGCTGCGGTCGGCCTCCTCGTCCATCTCCAGCGTGATCTCCCAGAGCGTCCGTCCCTGCTCCCGCCGCAGCGCCTGGAGATGGTCGATGGTGAGGCCGGCATCTGCGATCACCTGCAGGACGCGGGCAAGACTCCCGGGCTGGTGCAGGGTCTCGACGATCAGGATCTCGGCGACTTTCACGCGCGGAATCCTACCCGATCGGTGGTAACCTATGCGGTCGACAATCCCCCGGGAGCATCGCAATGATCACTGGATCGAAGGCATTCCGTGCGGCGGCGCTTGCCGCCCTGTTGCTGGGCCTCGCGGCCTGCGCCAGCCAGAAGGAGCCCGCCGAGGCGGCGCTCGCGGCCCTCGAGACGAAGTTCAAGGAGACGGGCGCCGAAATCCAGAAGTACCTGCCCGAGCGTTACGCCGAGGTGGAAGCGAGCATCGCGTCGCTGCGCGAGTCGGTCACCGCCCAGGACTTCGGCGACGTGGTCGCCGGGGCCGCCGCCGCGGAGGACAACCTGCGCCGCGCGGTCGCGGACGCCCGCATCAAGCGCGCCCAGATCCTGGTCGAGATGGAATCCGAGTGGGCGGAGCTCACGAAAGCCATGCCCGAGATGATCGCGGCGATGGACAAGAAGATCACGGCGCAGCGCGGCAGGCCGCCGCAGGGCATGACCGCCGAGGCCTGGAAGCAGACCATCGCCGAATACGACGCCGCGCGTGACGCCTGGAGCCGCGCGGCTGCGGAGATGACCAGCCAGACCTTCGAGGCGACCGTGCTCGCCGCCCGCGACGCCAAGGCGAAGATCGCGGCGATCATGGATTCCCTGGGCGCCAAGGCTTCCTGAGGTCCACCGTGAACACCCGCACCCTGCTCGCCGCACTCGCGGCCACGATCGCCCTCGCCGCCTGCTCGCAGAAGGACCCGGCGCAGGAGGCCATTGCCGCCGCCGAAAATGCGCTGAACGCCGTCTACGAGGACGCGGAGAAGTACATCCCCGCGCGCTATGCCGAGGTGAAGGAAGGCCTCGAGGAGGCGCGCGCCGCTTTCGGCGAGGAGCGCTACGCGGACGCCATCGCGGCGGTGAAGGACGTGCCGGCCCAGGCCGAGGCGCTCGCCCGGGAGGCGGCGGCCGCGAAGGAACAGCGCATCGCCGAGATGAACGCGGACTGGGCCCGGATCTCGGGCAGCCTGCCGGATCTGCTGGCGGGTATTGGCGGCCGGCTCGAGGAACTCGGCAAGCTGCGCAAGCTTCCGGACGGCATGGACCGGCAGCTGCTCGACGAGGCGAACGCCGCGCTCGCGAGCGCGCGAACGGCCTGGGAAGAAGCCGGCGCCGCGCACGCCCGCGGGGAACTCGAGGCTGCGGTCAGCGCGGCCCGCGGCGCCGAGGGGATGGCGCAGGACCTGGTCGGCCGCCTCGGGATGCCCGCTGCTTGAATCCGCTCGACCTCTACGACGTCGGGGCGTCGCTGACCGACGAAGAGCGCATGGTCCGCGATTCCGTCGCGCGGCTCGTGGACGAACGCGTCCTGCCCGTCATCCAGAAGCACTTCGAGGAACACACGTTCCCGCGCGACCTCGTGCCCGAGATCGCCGCGCTCGGCCTGCTCGGCAGTTCGATCGAAGGCTACGGCTGCGCGGGGATGAACGCGGTGTCCTACGGGCTCATCTGCCAGGAACTCGAGCGCGGCGACTCCGGGATCCGCAGCTTCGTGTCCGTGCAGTCGAGCCTGTGCATGTACCCGATCCATGCCTTCGGCAGCGAGGCGCAGCGCCAGAAGTACCTGCCGCGCATGGCGGCGGGAGAACTGATCGGCTGCTTCGGCCTGACCGAGCCGCACGGCGGCTCGGACCCGGCGAACATGAAGACGCACGCGAAGCGCCGTGGCGGGGACTGGGTCCTGAATGGCGCCAAGATGTGGATCACCAATGCGCCGATCGCCGACCTCGCCGTCGTCTGGGCGAAGACGCCGGAGGGCATCCGCGGCTTCATCGTGGAGAAGGGCACGCGCGGGTTCGCGGCGCCCGAGATCGAGCGCAAGTTCTCCCTGCGGGCCTCGGCGACCGGCGCCCTGTTCCTCGAGGACGTCGTCGTCCCGGAGGAGAACATGCTCCCGGGCAGCACGGTCGGCCTCAAGGCTCCGCTCTCCTGCCTGACGCAGGCGCGCTTCGGCATCACCTGGGGCGTCATCGGCGCGGCCCAGGCTTGCCTCGCGCAGGTGCTCGACTATACGAAGACGCGCGAGCTGTTCGGCCGGCCGCTCGCGCAGAACCAGGCGATCCAGATCCGCCTCGCCGAGATGGCGCGCGGCATCACGGGCGCGCAGCTCATGTCGCTGCAGCTCGGCAGGCTGAAGGACGCGGGCAAGATGCTTCCCTCGCAGGTCTCGCTCGCCAAGTGGAACAACTGCCGCGTGGCGCTCGACGTCGCCCGCGACGCCCGCGACATGCTGGGCGGCGCCGGCATCAGCGCCGAGTACGTGCCGATCCGGCACGCGCTCAACCTCGAGAGCGTGATCACCTATGAAGGCACGGAGACGATCCACCAGCTCACGATCGGCCGGCATCTGACCGGGATCAGCGCTTTTTGAGCCCTGGATCACGCGGCCGGAGGCCCCGCCCGACCTAGACTTCGCTACCCGATCCATGGGAGGGACTCCATGCGCTCCATCAGGTACTGGCGGTCCGCAGCCCTGGCGATGCTGGCGACGACGGTTGCACTGCCCGCATTCGCCGATCCGCCGTCCCACGCGCCGGCCCACGGCTGGCGCAAGAAAAACGACCCCTACTACGTCGGCTACACCGGACACCGCTGGCCGGACGACTACGGCATCCGGGCCGGCCGCTGCGACCGCGACCGCGTCGGCACGGCGCTGGGCGCGGCCGTCGGCGGCGCCATCGGCGCTGCCGTCAGTGACGACGACGACAGGCTGATCGCGATCCTGGCGGGTGCCGCCATCGGGGCCGTCATTGGTCACGAGATCGGCGACCGCATGGACGACCGAGACCGTGCCTGCATGGGCCACGCCCTGGAGCTGCTCGAGGACGGCCGCCGGGTGGACTGGACCGGATCCAGCCGCAACATCGCGTACTCGCTCGTCCCGTACCAGCGATTCGAGCGGGACGGGCGCGTATGCCGGCATTTCACGCTCACCCGGCTCGTCGACGGCCGCCAGGTCAAGAAGAAAGGCAGCGCCTGCCGCGATGGGGACGGCGACTGGCGCATGATCGACTCCTGACCGGGGGCCAGACTGCCGGATAGGCTACGCTGCGCCCCACGGGGAGGCAGCATGCAGCAGACGGCGGCGCGGCTCGCACGGGAAGCCCTCGAACAACTCGGCGTCCGGCACACGTTCGGCATCCCGGGCGTGCACAACACCGAGCTGTACGACGAGCTCGGCGCCTCGGAGTCCATCACGCCGGTGCTGGTGGCCCACGAGGGCGGCGGCGCGTTCATGGCCGACGCGATCAGCCGCACGGGCGCGGCGATCGGCACGCTGGTGATCGTTCCGGCGGCCGGCGTCACGCATGCCGCCAGCGGCATCGGCGAGGCCTTCCTCGACGGCATCCCGATGCTGGTGATCGCGGGCGGCGTGCGCCGCGATCTCGGACGCGCCTACCAGCTGCACGACATGGACCAGCACGCCCTGCTCGCCCCGGTCACCAAGGCGCGCTGGCGCATCGAGCGTCATGCGGACGTCATTCCCGTGATCCACGAGGCGTTCCGCGTCGCCACGACCGGCGAACCCGGCCCGGTCTTCGTCGAGATCCCGGTCGACCTCCAGCTCATGCCTGGCGACGCCGGCGAGCGGCCGGACTTCACGCCCGCGCCGCAGGCCGGACTCGCGGCGGGGGCGGCCGACATCGCGCGCGCGGCCGCGCTGCTGCGCGCCGCGCAGCACCCGGCGATCTTCTGCGGCTGGGGCGCGGTGGACGCGACCGCGGAACTGATCGCGATCGCCGAACTGCTCGGCGCCCCGGTCTCGACCACGCTGCAGGGACTCTCCGCGTTCCCGGGCAGCCACCGCCTGCACGCCGGCTTCGCGCTCGGCCGCGCGGCGGTCCCGGCGGTCGACAACGCCTTCGGGGACTGCGACGCGCTGCTCGCGGTCGGCACGCGATTCGCCGAGATCCCGACCGGCAGCTACGGCTGGGAGCCCCCGGCAAACCTCGTGCACGTGGACATCAACCCGGCCGTGTTCAGCGCCAACTATCCGGCGGCCGTCGCGCTCGAGGGCGACTCCCGGGCAGTGCTCGCGAAGCTTCGCGATGCGCTCGGCCCGGCCCCCGAGTCCGCGCGCGCGGCCGCCGTCGCGGCGGCGATCGCGAAGGACAAGGCCGCCTACCGCGCCGAGTGGCTGGCGCACGATTCGAAGGGCCGCGTCAATCCGCAGCGCTTCTTCGACGCCCTGCGCGCGCGGCTGCCGGACGACGGCATCGTGGTCGCCGACGACGGCAACCACACGTTCCTGGTCGCCGAGCTGATGCCCATCCATGCGCCGCGCGCGTTCTTCTCGCCCTCCGACTTCAATTCGATGGGCTACTGCATCCCGGCCGTCATCGGCGCGAAGCTCGCGCGCCCGGACCGCGCGGTCGTCGGCATCGTCGGTGACGGCGCGGCCAGGATGACCGGCCTCGAGATGGCGACCGCGGTCGCGCAGAAGACCGGCGTGGCCTGGTTCGTGTTCAACGACGGCGAACTCGCGCAGATCGCGCAGGCCCAGGCGACGCCCTACAACCGCAAGACCTGCACCGTGCTGCCGGAGCTCGACTTCGAGGCGCTCGCCCGCGCGAACCGCGTCGGGTTCCTGCTCCTGCGCGACGACTCGGAGGTCGACGCCGTCGTCGCCGACGCGCTCGCCATGGCCGGGCGCGGCGAGCCCGTGCTGGTGGACGTGCGGATCGACTACTCGAAGCGCACGCGCTTCACCGAGGGCGTCATCAAGACCAACCTCAAGCGCTTCGGCCTCGCCGACCAGGCGCGCCTCGTCGGGCGCGCCCTGTGGCGCCGCCTGACCGGCTGAATGCCTGCCGTATGACGCCCGCCCTAAGCGAAGCGCTCGGGTCCGCACCCTACTGGGCCGTCGTAGGCATCACGATGCTCGTCGTCTCGCTCGCGGTAGGGCTGCACTACGAAGCGCTGCAGCACCTGAACCGCCGCATGCCCCGCTGGAGGCTGCCCCGCCACCCGCGCATCTACGTGATGATCCTCTGCATCCTCGGCGCGCACATCCTGGCGATCTGGCTGTTCGGACTCACGATCTTCGTGCTCGTGCAGTGGCCGCAGCTGGGAACCATCGCCGGTGCCGATCCGGTCCGGCTGCTCGACGCCGTTTACCTCTCGGCGATCACGTATTCGACCGTCGGCTACGGCGACCTGGTGCCGAGGGGCCCCATCCGGTTCCTGTTCGGCACCGAGGCCGTCTCCGGATTCGTGATGATCACGTGGTCGGCTTCATTCGCCTACCTGGAGATGGCCCGCTACTGGAAGAGCGGCGACTGAACCGGTCGCGGCGCGGCCGGAATCGGCACGCAGGACACGCCCGCATCGGCAAGGCTCGTGCAACGGGCCCGCGCTGCGGCTTCGTCGAAAGGTCCCGCCCGCAGTCGCCAGAGCGCATCGCCCGACTCGCCCGGCCCGGCGAGGCGCAACCCGGCGCCGGCAAGCGCGCCTGCGTGGGCGCCGATGAAACGCTCGAACCCGGCGCGTGCAAGCGCCTCGTCGGACCAGGCGCCGAGCTGGATCTCGAAGCCGTCGGCGGCGGGCGCGGCTGACGGCGGCGCGGTCGCCGGCGGCTCGGCTGCCGCAGCCGGCACGGGCCGCGGCGGCGGAATGAAGGCGACCAGCAGGCGCCTCGCCTCCTCGGCATGGCGCCCTTCCGGCCAGCCGGCGAGGTAACGCTGCCAGGCCTCGGGCGTACCGAGCCGCTCGGCCCGCGCCCACTCCTCGGATTCGCGGCGCTCCTCGAGCCATGCGCGCGCCTCGGCCGCATGCGCCCCCGTGGGATGGCGCTCGAGATAGGCCCGATAGGACGCCGGCGTATCCTGGCGCCGCGCATCCCGCCAGGCCGACTCCCGCCGGTCGCAGGACGCGAGGATGCTGGCGGCCAGGACGCAGGTCACGACTATAATCCGCCGCATGCTGCCGGCCATCGTCGCACACCGGGGCGACGCGGAACATTTTCCGGAGAACACCCTGCCGGCGCTCGCGGCGGCGTGGCGGCGCCTGGAGTTCGCCGAGTTCGACGTGCAGCTCTCCGCGGACGGCGTGCCCTTCGTCATCCACGACGCGAGCCTCGAGCGCACGACCTCCGGCGCCGGCGACGTCAGGCTCACGATGTCAGGCCAGCTCGACGGCGTCGACGCCGGCGAGCCGGCGCGATTCGGCCAGGCGCACGCCGGCACGCCGCTGCCGCGCCTCGCCGCGGCCGCCCGCCTGATGTCGGACATGCCCGGCGCACGCGCCTTCGTCGAGCTCAAGCGCGCGAGCCTCGTGCACCATGGCCGCGCCCACTGCGTCGAGCGGGTGCTGTCCGCCCTTGCGCCCGTGATCGACCGCTGCGTCCTGATCTCGTTCGACGCCGACGCCTGCCGCCTCGCGCGCGCGTCGGCGGGCATGGCCGTCGGCTGGGTGCTGGACGGCGACCCGCTGCAGCTGCGACCCGTGATCGAGCTGATGCGGCCCGAGTACCTGTTCTGCGACCACCGGCGCATTCCCGCGGCCCGGGCGCTTCCTTCCGGCCCGTGGACCTGGGTCGCCTACGAAGTGACCGACGCCGCCCTCGCCCTCGATCTCGCCGCGCGCGGCGTCGCGATGGTCGAGTCGATGGCGCCGCTGCGCCTCGCCGGCGGGCTGGCCGCGCGCGAGACGCTGAGCGCATGACCGGGGCCGTCTATGTCGCCATCGACCAGGGCGGCCACGCCACGCGCGCCAGCGCCTTCGCCGCCGACGGCTCGATCGAGGGTGCCGCCCTCGTCACCATCGCCACGCAGCGCAACGCCATCGGCCACGTCGAGCACGACGCGGAGGAGATCGTCGCGAGCGTCGGCACGGCGCTCGCCGAGCTCGCGCGCATCGTCCCGTGCGAGCGCTGGGCGGCCGCCGGCCTCGCCGTGCAACGCTCGAGCATCGCCTGCTGGGACGTCGAGGACGGCCGAGCGCTCGCGCCGGTCATCTCCTGGCAGGACACGCGCGGCGCGGCCTGGCTGCGCGGCCTCGCCCGCCGCGCGGAGGACGTGCACCGCCTGACCGGGCTCACGCTTTCGCCGCACTACGGCGCCAGCAAGCTGCGCTGGTGCCTCGACCACCTCCCGCAAGTGCGCGGCGCCGCCGCCCGCTCCCGGCTGCGTGCCGGCCCGCTCGCCAGCTTCCTGCTGCACCGCCTGCTCGTGGAGCGGCCGCTCCTCGCGGACGCATCGACGGCGGCCCGCACGCTGCTCTGGTCGCCGTTCGAGCGAGACTGGTCGGACGAGCTGCTGGAACTGTTCGGCATCCCGCGCGCGATCCTGCCGCGCGCGACCGGCACGTCGCATGCCTTCGGCACGCTCGTCTGCGACGGCCGGGGGACCCCGCTCAACACCTGCAACGGCGACCAGTCGGTCGTACCCTTCGCGGCCGGGCCGCTCGACTTCGACGCGGCCTACGTGAACCTCGGGACCGGCGCCTTCGTGCTGCGCCCGACGCCCGACGCGCTGCGCGCCCCGCCGCTGCTGACGAGCGTGATACGGGCCGATGACGAGCATTGCGATTTCGTGCTCGAGGGATCCGTCAACGGCGCCGGCGCCGCGCTCACCTGGCTGGAGCGCTACCAGGGCTCCGCGGCGGACCGGCTGCTCGCGCTGCTCGACCGCGCCGAGCTCGCGGACGAGGGAGCGCCCTTCTTCCTGAACGGCGTCGCCGGCCTCGCCTCGCCGTTCTGGCGGCCGGACTTCGAATCGCGCTTCGTCGGCGAAGGCTCGGACCTGCAGCAGTGCCGCGCGGTGCTCGAGAGCGTCGCCTTCCTGCTCAAGGCGAACCTGGACGAGATGGAAGGGCACCGCCCGGGGCCGGCGCGGCTCGTCGCGAGCGGCGGGCTCGCGGAGAACCGCCTGCTCTGCCGCATGCTCGCCTGCCTCGCCGGGCTGCCCGTCGACCGCAGCAGCGACCGCGAGGCGACCTCCCGCGGGCTCGCCTGCCTGGTGGCCGGGATGCCCGCGACGTTCCGCGGCACGCCCGTCGAGCGCTTCGGGCCCGAGCTGGAGCCGCGCCTCCTGGCGCGCTACCTCAAGTGGCTCGAACTGATGCGCGAGGCAGCAGGCCTCGGCTGATCAGGCGCGCTCGAACTCGAAGGCGATCTGCCGGTCCACCCAGCTCGGGCCGCGCAAGGCGTCGATGAAGCCGCAGTGTCCGCCGCGCGGCGTCACGGTGAGCTCGAGCGAAGGCGGCCGCGCGATGCGCGCGAGGTCGCCCGCGAGGATCATCGGATCGTCGGTGGACGTGATCAGGCGGGTCGGCGTCTCGAGCGATTCGAGCAGCGCACCCGTGACCGCGTAACCGGAAAGATAGGTCGCGAGGTCGGGGTAGTCCGTATGCGCCAGCACCATCCGCTCGGTCATGCTGCGCAGCGACCGGTCGGCGATCATGTCGCCGAAGTCGTAGGCATCCGGCCAGGCTTCCTGCTTGAGCTGCAGCGAGCGGCGCCACTTGTACAGGAAATACTGGTGGTAGACCGCCGGGCCCCGCTCGAGCGCGTCCAGGGTCGTCGCCGGGTCGAGCACCGGACAGACGGCGACGATGCGCGCGATCGTGAGCCCCGCCGCGCGGGCGCGCGCGCCGACGCGCAGGCAGAAGTTCCCGCCCAGCGAGAACCCGGCGAGCATCAGCCGGTGCCCCGGGAAGAGCGCCTGCAGCCGCCGGACCGCGCCGACCACCTCGGGCAGCCGGCAGGAGTGGAACAGCTCGCGGTTGAGCGCATGCGTCCCGCCGTGGTCGCGCAGGTTCAGGCGCACCGTATCGAAGCCGCGCTCGTGCAGGAGCTGGGCGATCGACAGCAGGTAGAGCGAGTCCGCGCTGCCCTCCCAGCCGTGCAGCAGCACGGCGAGGCGCGGCTTCGCCGGCCCGGCGCCGGCGGGCGGCGCGGCGTGCAGCCCCAGCAGGCGCACGCCGTCCCCGCAGTCGAGCACGAGCGGCCGGCTCGCCGCGGACACGGCGGCGGCGCGGCGCTCCACCGCGGGCCTGCGCAGCGGCAGGCTCGGCAGGATCGACTGCAGGTGCCGGTTCGCGATCCACGCCGGCGGCCGGAATCCGGCGGGCGCGTCAGTCAAGGCGGACCTGCGAGACGCCGGGCAGTCGCGAGACGAAACCGCTCCCCATGAGGCACGCGGGCGTGGTGAAACCCGCGGGCGCACCGTCCGACAGGAGCCGTTCGGCGACCGCGACCGCCGCGTCGCGCGTGAGCGTGTAGCCGTTCGGCACGCGAACCCGCGCGGTCACGCGCCGGCCGGCGGCGTTCTCCGCCTCGCCCCAGACGTGGACCGGGGCCCCGTCGCGTGCCGCCTGGTCCGGACCCGGCGCGCGCCTTGCGATCCGCGACTTGAGGAATGCCTGCACGAGCGGCCGACGCAGCAGCCAGCCGAGGCGGCCGAGCCGGCGCAGGTTCGCGAGCGCCCTCGGCGAGACCGGCACGTACACCTCGACGTTGCCGATGCCGGTCGTGCGAAACGCCGTGCTGACGTCGCCCCAGGGGATCGCGGTCGCCAGCTTCTCGCCGGCGCCGAAATCGATCCGCCGGCAGCGCGAGCCGAGCGGGATGCGCCGCAGGACGCCGTGCTCGCGCACGCAACTTCCGTGCCCGAGGCCCTCGATGCTGGTCGCCGCGGTGCCGCGGCTCATGCTGCTTCGGCTGTCGAAGCCGAGCGCGAGCCGCGTCGCGTCGGGCAGCCGTTCCGCGAGCATCAGTGCCAGGCAGTCCGTGGGCACGACGTCGAAACCCGTGCCCGGGCAGACGACGATGCCGGCTGCGCGCGCGGCGGCGTCCTGCAGGAACGCATGCTCGAAAACCCCGATCTCGCCGGTGATGTCCGTGTAGTGGATGCGCGCCGCGAGGCAGGCGGCGATCATCGGCGCCGCGGTCGCTGAGAACGGGCCCGCGCAATGGATCACCACCCCGCAGCCCGCAAGTTCCGCGGCGACCCGGACCGGGTCCGCGAGGTCGAAGACGCGGGACTCGCAGCCGAGTTCCGCCGCGAGCGCCACGACCGCCTCGCGCGAGCGTCCGGCGAGTACGGGCTCGAGCCCGCGCCCGGCAGCGGCCTGCGCGATCAGACGGCCCGTGTAGCCGGTCGCGCCGTAGATCACGAGGCGAGGCTTCATCGCTCGATGATGCTGATCTCGATGCGGTTGTTGGCCTGGGCCGCGGCGTTCCACTGCCCCGCGGTCGCCTGCTCGATGGGCGGGTACGCAACCGCCAGCCGGTCGCGAGGCCCCGGCACGAGCTCGAGTTCGATCGCCCCGCCGGTGCGCTGGCGAACCGACGCGGCGAGGTTCGCATACGCGATCGGCTGTCGGGCGGCGCCCGCCTGCGTGTCGTCGAAGGGATTGCCGACCTGCTCGCACTGCGCCGCAGGCGAGGTCGGCGCCGCCAGCGTGTAGCCGTCGCGGCCGGCGCTCGCCAGACAGAAACTTCCGGCGAAGCTCTCGATCCGCACGAGGCCGTTGATCGCCGCGCGCTCGAGCTGGGCCACCAGCGTGCGCACCGATTCGAGCCGCGCGGGATTGAGGGCCTGCTCGCCGAACGGCACGGCGAGCACGAGCGGGCGGAAGCCTTCCTGCGCCGCCGCGTCCGCCGAGGCATCGCCCGCGATGCGCCATTTCTCGATGGCCTTCGTGAGCGTATCGTTGGACGCCGTGAGCGCCTGGACGGCGCGCTCGGCCTGTTGCGCCTCGATGCGCGCCTGCCAGTAGAGGATGCCGAGGGCTGCGAGCGCGACGACCGCCGCCGCCGTGGCGGCCTGCCAGGGCCAGGACCGCGCTGCCGGCGGGCCGGCGATCTGCGCCGTGTCGCCCTCCTCTGCGACCGCCACTTCCCGCGGCCGCAATTCCGTGACGACGCGCCGCACGACGGCATCGAGCGAGGTGACGATGAACTTGCGCAGCTCCAGGTTCTGCTCCTTCAGCAGCGCCTCCACCGACGCCGACGCGGCAACGGGCTCCGCCGCCTGCGCCGCGGCTGCCGCCGGCGCGACAATGGTCTCGAGCCCCGTCGGCTCGCCGTCGCGGCGGTCCGGCAGGAGCTTCAGCTGGTACAGGGCTTTCGTGACGTCGATCGGGCGGATCGACTTCGGCAGCACGCCGACGGCGCCCGATGCGCGCGCCTTGCCGCTGTAGATCTCGCCTTCCTGCGACGTGTACATCATGATCGGGATGTCCGCGAGACCGGGATTGGCCTTGATCTCGCGCACGGCCTGCAGGCCGTCCATGCCCGGCATCAGGTGGTCCATGAAGATCACGTCCGGTCGCTGGCCCTTCAGGTACTCGAGCGCGGCCTCCGCGGACTCGGCCGAATCGACGAGGATGCCGTAGCGTTCGAGCATGCGGGAAAGCACGACGCGGGCGGACCTCGAATCGTCGACGACCAGCGCGCGCTTACCCGGGTTCATCCAGCTCTCCTTGCCTGCGGCAGAGTATCGCAGGGGCCCGTCACAGCGTCACGGTCCGGCCATGCGCGGCGACCTCGCATCGCCATCCCGGAGTGCTGCCGATCTCGCCCGCGAGCGCAGTCGACGCGGCGGGTTCTCCATGGACCAGGTAGATCCGGCCCGGCGGCCGGCGCGTGCCGCGCAGCCACGCGAGCAGCGACGCCCGGTCGGCGTGCGCCGAGAAGCCGTCGAGCGTCGCGATCCTCGCCCGGACCGGCAACTCCTCGCCGAACATCCGCACGGCCGGCGCGCCGTCCACGAGCCGCCGGCCCAGCGTGCCTGCCGCCTGGTAGCCGATGAACAGCACCGTCGTACGGGGATCCGGCAGGCGGTGCCTCAGGTGATGGCGGATGCGGCCGCCGTCGCACATGCCGCTGGCCGCCACGATGATCGCGCCGCCCGTGAGCCGGTTGAGGGCCTTCGATTCGTCGACGCTCGCGGTATAGCTGACTTTCAAGCCGGCCCCGGTCGCCGCGGAATCTCCGACCGTGCGGCGGGCTTCATCGTCGAACAGCTCGAAGTGCCTCGCCGTGATCCGCGTCACTTCGCTGGCCATCGGCGAATCCACGAATGCCTGGACGGGCCGGATGCGCCCGGCCCGGGACATCCGGTGGAGGTGGTACAGCAGGTCCTGCGTGCGGCCGACCGCGAAGGCCGGGACCAGCACGACGCCCCTCGACGCCTCGAGCGCCGACCGGAGGACGGCGGCCAGCTCGTCGAGCGTGCGCTCCATCGGCGGATGGTCATGGTCCCCGTAGGTGGACTCGAGCAGCAGGACGTCGCACTCCGGCCTGGGCTCGGGATCGCGCACGATCGGGCGGCCAGGCTGGCCGAGGTCGCCGGAGACCACCACGCGGACCTGGCGACCGCCTTCCGTGAGCCGCAGCGAGACGAACGCCGAGCCCAGGATGTGCCCGGCGTCCTGCAGGACCGCCTCGACGCCGGGTGCCGGGGTGAACGCATGCCCGTAAGGAACGGGTTCGACGCGGCGCAGGATCGCGCGCGCGTCCTCGAGACCGTAAGGCACGTCGTAGCTGCGCCCGGTCTTCGCGGCGCGCGCCGCTTCCGCGTTCATCACGAACGCGCTGTCCGGCAGCATGACCGCGAGCAGGT
>ERZ1066138.415-NODE-415-length-14461-cov-10.284604_pt1 | contig 14461 bp, 12 predicted proteins | sample MGYA00382785_ERZ1066138 | MGnify/ENA primary metagenome ERZ1066138 (study PRJEB33369, sample SAMEA5778368) | biofilm metagenome | biome: Industrial cooling water; feature: Water cooling tower basin; material: Biofilm | place: United Arab Emirates | collected... | reverse complement strand
TATGATAATGCCGCGTCCGACTCCGCTGGCGCGGAGCCGGCCGGACGCGGCGTGAGGTATGAAGATATGCCGGAGCTGGAGCGGCTGATGCTGCACCGGCTGGCTGAACTCGATCACGACATCCGGCATGCGTATGAGGCGTATGACTTCCGCAAAGTCGTGGCGTTGCTGTCGCACTTCATGAACACGGAGTTGTCGGCGTTCTACTTCGACATTCGCAAGGACACGCTGTATTGCGAGGCCCCGTCGAGTGTGAAGCGGCGGGCGGCGCTGACGGTGATCGATCGCCTGTGCGATGCCATTTTGAAGTGGCTGGCGCCGATCCTGTCGTTCACGGCGGACGAGGCGTACGCGCTATATCGCCCGGGCGAAGAGGCGTCGATCCATCTGGCGAGCTTCGCGAAAAGCCCGCGCGAGTGGCGCGACGAAAATCTCGCTGCCAAGTGGGACCGCGTGCGCGAGGTCCGTGGTGCGGTGACCGCGGCGCTGGAGTTGGAGCGAGCGGCCAAGCGGATCGGGTCGTCGCTGGAAGCTGCGCCGATCGTTTATGTCGACGACGCTGACCTCATGAGCGGGCTGGAGGGCGTCGACATGGCGGAGGTGTGCATCACGTCCGGCATCGAAGTAATCGCGGGGCCGCTGCCGGAAGGTGCTGTGGTGGCGTCGGATGCGAAGAGCGTGGGCGTGATCCCGAAGCGGGCCGAAGGCAAGAAGTGCGCACGATCGTGGCGGATCACCAAGGATGTGGGGAGCGATCCCGCGTATCCCGATTTGTCGGCACGCGATGCGGCCGCCATGCGCGAGATTGACGGGCTGGCTGCGTAATTCGCACAAGGCGCTGCCCCTCGCCCTAACCAACGTCCCGTAGGCGGAGAGAGGGTTAGGCCGATACTTCAAGGCTCAAGAGAAGCCGGACCACCACGAGATGAACATGTCGGCGGCAAGGCCGAGGAAAAGGACGAGTCCGACGTCGCGGTTGGAGCGGAAGCGGCGGAGGCAGTTTTTGGGGTCGTCAATGTCGAGGGTCGAGACCTGCCAGGAGAGCTGAAGCCCGACGAGAGCGAGGGTGAGGAAGAAAATCAGGTGCGCGCCGGCGAGGAATCCGGCGAGCGTCCAGAGCACGATGGCGATCGAATAGAAGGCGCCAACCCAAGTGGGGCTTTCTTCTCCAAATTTGAGCGCTGTCGATTTGAGGCCGAGCATCAGGTCGTCTTCGGTGTCCTGATGGGCGTAGATGGTGTCATAACCGATGGTCCAGGCGACCGCGCCGAAGTACAGTAGGATAGGGGCCAGTTCCAACCCGTCTTCGTCCGCCGCCCAGCCGACCAGCGCACCCCAGTTGAAGGCAAGGCCGAGGATGAGCTGCGGCCAGTACGTGAAGCGCTTCATGTACGGGTAGATCAGCACAAGCAGCAGGGACGCCGCGCCGAGGAAAACCGTGAACCAGTTGAACTGAAGAAGCACGATCAGCCCGATAAAGCCCAACACCCCCACCAGGACGAGGGCGTCTTCGGGTGTGACCTGCCCGGAGGGGATGGGACGGCTGGCTGTGCGGGCGACCTGGGCGTCGAAGTCGCGATCGATGTAGTCATTGTAGGCACAGCCGGCACCGCGCATTACGAGAGCGCCGATCGCGAAGAGGAACATGTACCAGAGGCTCGGGTGCGGGAGGCCTTCGTCGATCTCTGCGAGCGCTAAGGCCCACCAGCACGGGAAGAGGAGAAGCCAGGTGCCGATCGGGCGGTCGAGCCGCATGAGGCGCAAGTAGGGTCGCCAGCTCTCGGGCGCGAAGCGATCGACCCAATTGTCGTGCGGCGCATCGGCCACGGTCATCATGACCGGGGTCTGGGCAGTTTTGGGTGGGGTCGTGTCGCTCATGGTCGCGGTTGTTCTTATGTTGGTTGCGGCGGCACCCTAGCCTTCACACGGTGCCGGTGCAACGGCGCAAGGCGAAGCCGTTTTCACGATGGATTACTCCGGATCAACATTCGGATAATGAAGCATCATGGCCATCCATGACTTCACATCGGAACGACTGTTTGTGGACGCGCCCCTCTCGGAGGGCGCGTCGGTCGCGTGCACGCCCGATCAGGTCAACTATCTGATCAACGTGCTGCGGATGAAGGTGGGCGCTGCGCTCCTGGTGTTCAACGGCCGCGACGGCGAGTGGCGGGCGCGGATCGATCAGGTGTCGAAGCGCGCTGTGGTTCTCGTAGCCGAAACGCAGACGCGGCCACAGTCGGACGGGCCGGACATCGACTACCTCTTCGCGCCGCTGAAGCATGCGCGGCTCGACTATATGGTGCAGAAAGCGACGGAAATGGGTGTGAAGCGGCTGCGTCCCGTTTTAACGCGGCGGACCATTGCCGAGCGCGTGAACCTGGACCGGATGCGGGCGAACGCGATCGAGGCGGCGGAGCAGTGCGGTGTGCTGCGGGTGCCCGAGGTCGTGGAACCGGCGAAGCTTGCGGCCGTGCTGGAGGCGTGGGACGGCGAGCGCACGCTGATCTTTTGCGACGAAGGAGCCGAGGTCGCAAATCCGATAGAGGCGCTGAGGGCGATCGAACCGGGCCCGCTCGGCGTGTTGATTGGACCGGAGGGCGGTTTTGCCGATGAAGAGCGCGATGCCATCCGCAGCCGGCCCTACACGCGAGTCATTTCGCTGGGCCCGCGCATCCTGCGGGCGGATACCGCGGCGGTGGCGGCGCTGGCGGTGGTGAATGCCGTGCTGGGAGATTGGCGCTGAGCCGTGCTGGAAATCAGATTGTGGCCAGACTACGCTCGCGACGGGACACATCGGGACCGGAGTTGATGAAGACAAGCCTGAGAGTTCTGGCGGCGGCAATCGGCTTATTCGCATTGGCGTTGCAATTCTACGTCATCGCTGCGCCGCTGGAGGGTGCGGAACTGACGAAGTGGATCATCGAGTACTTCTGCTTCTTCACGATCTTGACGAATTGTCTCGCCGCACTGGCGATGGCTTTGCCAGTCGTTGCTCCAGAATCCGCACTTGGCCGTTTTTTTGAGCGACCTTCGGTGCGGACGGCGATCGCCAGTTACATCGTCATCGTGGCGGCGGTTTATCACCTGATCCTGCGCAAGTACTGGGACCCGAAAGAATGGGCACTCGTTGCAGACGTGTTGCTGCATTACGTGACGCCTGCGATGTTCATGTTCGACTGGCTTCTCTTTGTTCCTAAGGGTCAGGTGCCTTGGCGGACGGTCGTGACCTCGCTGGTGTTTCCGCTGGTCTACGTCGCCTGGACGCTGGTGCATGGGGCGCAGACGAACTGGTATCCTTATCCCTTCGTCGATGTCGCGCTCCTTGGGTTGGAGAAGGTAATGATGAATCTCGCCGGGCTGCTGGGCGTGTTCCTGGCCGTGGCGGCGGCATTGACCGGCGCCAACCGCTTGCTACGCCCCTGACCGGCAGAGCTGGGCGCGGCTGCGCCGTCTTGACCGCAGGGGCATCCGGCGGACCGTTGCCTGCGTTCGTCGCAAGGTTGTCTCGGCACTTGTACGCCGAGGGGCTCCTCGTCATAAGTTTTGTATCCTGCACGCCTACCCGATCGCGTGCTTTTTCGTTTGTCCCAAGGTCCTCAATGTCCACGCGCCAAAATGGTGATGCCAGCCCCATCGTGACGTCGCGGGCCGATCTCGTCGGCTGGATTGCGGCCGGTGAAAAGCCGAAGCCGCAATGGCGCATCGGTACGGAGCACGAGAAGTTTGTGTTCCATACGTGCTGTCTCACGCCCGTGCCATACGAGGGCCCGAACGGTATCCGTGCGCTCATGGAAGCGCTCATCCAACGGTATGGGTGGGAACCGATCATGGAAGGCGCAAATATTATCGCGCTGAAGCGGCCGGATATCGAAACGCAGGGTTTGATCGGCGGGACAATCAGCTTGGAGCCCGGCGGACAGTTCGAATTGTCGGGTGCACCGTTGCAGAGTTTGCATCAGACGGCGGCAGAGACGCAGGAGCATTTGCGCGAAGTGATCGGCGTGGGCGAGGACCTGGGGATCGGCTTCATCGGGGTCGGGTTTTCGCCGAAGTGGACGCTGGCTGAGACGCCCCGGATGCCGAAGGAGCGCTACAACGTGATGACGCGCTACATGCCGCAAGTCGGCAAGCGCGGTCTCGACATGATGTATCGCACGGCAACCATCCAGGTGAACCTCGACTTCGCCAACGAAGCCGACATGGTGAAAAAGCTGCGCGTGTCACTGGCGCTGCAACCGATCGCGACCGCGCTGTTCGCGTCGTCGCCGTTCACCGAGGGCAAGCCGAACGGGTTCAAATCGTTGCGCAGTGAGGTGTGGCGGGAGACCGATCCGAACCGCACGGGCATGCTGCCGTTCGTATTCGAAAACGGTATGGGATATGAGCGTTACGTCGACTACGCGCTCGATGTGCCGATGTATTTCGTATATCGCGATGGGCGCTATATCGATGTCGCCGGGGCGTCTTTCCGGTCATTTATCGAGGGGAAGCTGGACGCGCTGCCGGGGGAGCGTCCGACGCTCGACGATTGGTCCGACCATTTGACGACGCTGTTTCCCGAAGTGCGTCTGAAGCGCTTTCTCGAGATGCGCGGAGCGGATGGCGGACGGTGGCGGCGGATTTGTGCGCTGCCGGCCTTCTGGGTCGGGCTGCTCTATGACGAGCAAGCGCTGGATGCGGCATGGCATTATGTCGAAGGGTGGACGGCGGAGGAGCGGCAGGGGCTCAGGAATGGCGTGCCGCGGCTCGCGTTCGAGACGCCGTTCCGGGATACGACCGTCTGGCAGATCGCGCTGGACGTGCTGCACATCGCGCGGGGTGGGCTCCGGCGCCGGGCCGAGGTCAGTCCGTTCGGACAGGACGAGACACTCTATCTGGAGCCGCTGTTCGAATTGGTTCACGAGCGGAAAACCGTGGCCGACGAATTGCTTGAACGCTACCACGGCTCATGGAACGGGTCGGTCGATCCCATCTTCGTCGAGCTGGCCTTCTGAACTGGTAAACGAAAATATCGTTGGTCACGGCCTTGCTCATGGTTCAGGTCGCGTTCATCCTCGGCGATGTAGAACCCGGGCAACGAAGCGGATTGGCTTCGATCGTAACCAGCCCGTTGGGCGCGGAGGATGACGGTGAGAATGAAGACCTGGACATACGCCCTGGTGGCGGTTGGTACCGCTGTTGCGGCTCTCACCGCAGGCGGACATTTCGTAGGCGGCAATGAAGCGTCGGCCAACCAGTGTGCGGCGCAGTGCTACGCGCAAGAAAACGCATGCCGTAAGGCCAAGGCGGGCGATCCCAGCTGCGACGCGGAACTGACCAAGTGTCTGCAGAGCTGCCGCGGGAAGTAATTCAACTCGTTTTCAGATTTGAAAGGGTGCCGTTCGCGGCGCCCTTTTTGTTTGCGCCTTCCGACTCCGCTGGCGCGGAGCCGGCCGGAAGGCGCGGGTTTTTATTTGCGCCTTCCGACTCCGCTGGCGCGGAGCCGGCCGGAAGGCGGGGTTCAGGTTTGCGCTTTCCGACTCCGCTGGCGCGGAGCCGGCCGGAAGGCGGGGTTAGATGAGGAAGATGAAGAGTTGGCGTGGGCCGTGGGCGCCGTGGACGATGCGGCCGCCGATGTCGCCGGTTCGGGAAGCGCCGGAGATGAAGTTCACCAAGCGGGGCAGTTGCGTGCCGTACATCTGACGCAGCAGTGCTGTCGCATCTTCGAAGGTGCCGAGGACGCTCGTGCGGTCGATGGCGACGAGGTGCGTTTCCGGAAGAAACGCCAGAGTCGTAGGGTTCTCGACGCCGGACGTGAGCATGAGCGTTCCGGTTTCGGCGACGGCGGCGATGGCGCGCGAAAAGGCGAGCGTGTCCTGGGGCGTGGCCGCGCCGCGAGCGATGGTGAGGCCGGCTTCGGCCCAGGGAAGGTCGGCCAAGGCGGCATCGTTGAGGCGGATCTCGCCGTGGGCGATGCGCGCGGCGGACAGTGCTTCGGCAACGGATGCTGGAAGCATCTGCGGTCCCTTCACGTCGACCACGATCATGCCCTTCGAGGCGGCGGCGGCACGGAACCGCGCGATGGCACCGTCGCCGTGGCTGACGAGGCTTGGCGGTGCGGATGGCGTCGCTGGAGGAGTCGTTGGTGTGGTCGTGTTGGCCGCGCGGATGCGGCCAAGAATGGCGGCGCGGCTCATCGGGGGACACCGCGCTCGGTTTCTTTCCAGAGTTGCTGGAAGGTGCGGCCCTGCGGAGCGGGAATATCGCGGTCGCGCAGCCATCCCCGCGCAATAGGCAGACGGCTAAAGCGACCTTTGGATCGGCTGAGCGCGCCGCCGAAAGCAACGCCGAAGCGGGCGAGGAGATGATAAAGGGCCGGGCGCGTGGCGGCGTAGGCCCACAGCGATAAGAGAGCGCGGCTCGTCCGCGACCCGGTGCCTTGCTCGTGCGCGCGTTCCCGCCACGTGCGCATCAGAGAGACGAGGGGGATTTTGACCGGGCAGACGGCTTCGCAGCTGCCGCAGAAGGTGGACGCGCTGGGGAGATGGCTCGTTCCCGCGATGCCGAGCAGCGCGGGGGTGAGCACAGCTCCGATAGGACCGGGATATACCCAGCCGTAAGCGTGCCCACCGATGGCGTTGTAGACCGGGCAATGGTTCATGCATGCGCCACACCGGATGCAGCGCAAGGCGTCGCGCATTGCGGAGGCAAGCATGTCGGAGCGGCCGTTGTCGACCAGCACGATGTGGCATTCGGTCGGGCCGTCGAGATCAGCGGCGCGGCGCGGGCCGGTCGCGAAGGTGGTGTAGGCGGTCATGTCCTGGCCAGTTGCCGAGCGGGCAAGGACGCGCAGGAGGGTCATCGCTTCATCAAGCGTCGGCACGACTTTGTCGATGGTCGCGACCACGATGTGGATACGCGGCAGCGTTTGGGAGAGATCGCCGTTGCCTTCGTTGGTGACGATGATGGAAGTGCCGGTTTCAGCGACGAGAAAGTTGGCGCCGGTGATCCCGACATCGGCGGTCAGAAACGTTTCACGCAGCACTCCACGGGCTTCCGAGACGAGGCTCTCGGGGTTGGGCAGCGGGCGGTCGGCCGGCAGGTGCATGTGGTAGGAACGGAAGTCGGCTTCCACGTCGGCTTCGGTCAGGTGGATCGCCGGAGCGATGATGTGGCTCGGAGCCTCGCCGCGCTTCTGAATGATGTATTCGCCCAAATCGCTTTCAATGACTTCAAGGCCTTGCGCCTCGAGATGGGCGTTGAGGCCGATCTCCTCAGACACCATCGACTTGCCTTTGACAATCCGGCGCGCATTGGCGGCGCGGCAGATATCCGTGACGACGCGGCGAGCCCCGGTGGCGTCGGCTGCCCAATGGACAACCGAGCCCATGGCGGTCGCTTTCGTCTCAAAGGCTTCGAGATGGGCGGCGAGATGGTCGAGGGTGGCGTCGCGAATGGCGCGGGCTTCTTCGCGCAACGTCTCGAACTCCGGAACGGCGGCGACGGCCGCGCGGCGATGTGCGACGAGGCCGCCGGGCAGCTTCGCAAGCGCCGTTTGCAGCCGCTCGTTGGCCAGCGCTGCGTCGGCATTTTCCCGGAAGGTGGCGGGCGAGGCGGTCATCGCACATCCGTCGGTCTATGGCCGATTGGAGGATCGGCAAGCTCACCGGCAAGGACCTCGGCAACGTGACGGCACGCAACAGGCCGGCCGTCGCGCGTGAGCTTGCCGGCCATGTTCATGAGGCAGCCGAGATCACCGGCAAGAAGGAGATCGGCGCTGGTCGAGGTTGCGTCATCGGCTTTGCGCGTGACGATGGCATTCGAGATGCCGGCGTATTTCTCGGCGAACACACCGCCGAAACCGCAGCAGGTTTCCGGTTCGGTCATTTCTGTGATCTCGACTCCCGGTACCAGGGCAAGCAGACGGCGGGGAGCGCCTTTAACGCCCAATTCGCGCAGGCCAGAGCAGGCGTCGTGATAGGTGACGCGGCCCGTGTAGCGGCCGGGGACTTTCGTGAGGGGCCGGATGCTGGTCAGGAATGTGCAAAGTTCATGGACCTTGGCGGTGAAGTCAGCGACTTCGCTTTGAATGCCGGACGGCTCGTTCGAGACGAGACGCGGGTAGTGCACCTTGAGCATGGCGGCGCAGGAGCCAGACGGTACAACGACATAATCGCAATCGGCGAAGGCGCGGACGGTCTGAAGGGCAAGGGCCTTGGCCGTGGCACGGTCGCCGGAGTTGTAGGCGGGCTGGCCACAGCAGGTCTGGCGTTCCGGAACGATCACCTTGCAGCCCGCTTCTTCGATCAAGCGTGCGGCAGCAAAGCCGACAGATGGCCGCATGAGATCGATGAGGCAGGTCACGAATAGACCGGCGCGGGGGGCCTGCACGACATCGCTCTCCAGGGCGCAAAGTTCAGCGCAACCGATAGGGGAGAGCGGAGCGGATGGCAAACGCCTGGCCGGCAGCCGGTCGTTCGGGGGACATGTTGCCGGTCCTGGCACCGCGTGCGAAGATGCAAAGGTGGCGGAATCCGTAACAAACAGAGTTGCTGACCGCCTAAAAACTTCAAGTCGGTGTTGAATGTTCACCCGGCATGTTCGCTTATGACGTAGCAGGTCGGGACGGGACGGATCTCCGTTGACTCGCTGAACATGAGCAAGCGAAGCTGTTGTTTTTCAGCCGGTTAAACTTAGCCGCATGTGTGAATCCGGGCGTCGCAGGACCGGCAGGAACAGGACCAAATGAGCTCGATTGCGCTTCCAGATCCCGAATTGTCCGTGCTCGACCGGCGCGAAGCGATCGTCAAGGATCTTGTTGCCATTGCCGGCGTAGGAGCTGTGATTGCGGACGATGACGGGCGGCGCGCCTACGAAACAGACGCGTTCACGGCCTACAAGCGCATGCCACTCGCCGTCGTACTGCCGGAAACGACGGAGAGCGTGGCGGCGGTGCTGGGCTACTGCCACGCGAACGGCATCAAAGTCGTGCCGCGGGGGGCCGGGACGTCGCTGTGCGGCGGGGCGCTGCCTGCGGAGGACGCTGTCGTGATCGGCGTGTCGCGCATGAACAAGGTGCTCGAGGTGGACACGGTCGCGCGCTTTGCGCGGGTGCAGACGGGCATCACCAATCTTGCCATCTCGGCGGCGGTGGGACCCAGCGGGTTCTTCTACGCGCCCGATCCTTCGAGCCAGCTTGCGTGCACGCTGGCCGGCAACATCGCGATGAACTCGGGTGGTGCGCACTGTCTGAAGTATGGCGTGACGACCAACAACGTGCTCGGCGTCAAGATGGTGATGATGGATGGATCGATCGTCGAAATCGGCGGCGAGCATCTCGATGCCGAGGGTTATGATTTCCTCGCGCTCATTATCGGGTCTGAGGGGCAACTCGGCATCGTAACGGAAGCGACGGTGCGCATTCTGCGTCAGGCGGAAGGCGCGCGGCCGATGCTGATCGGTTTCGAATCGACAGCGAAGGCCAGCATTTGCGTGTCGCGGATTATCGCGTCCGGCATCGTGCCGGTGGCGATCGAATTCATGGACCGTCCGGCGATCGAGGTCTGCGAAGCCTTCGCGAAAGCCGGCTATCCTCTGGACGTGGAGGCGCTGCTGATCGTCGAGGTCGAGGGGTCGGAGGAAGAGATCGCGGACCGGCTCGCCTATATCGCAGGCCTAGCCCAAGAGGTAGGCCCCTCGTCGCTCGTGATCAGTGCAGACGATGCGCAGAGTGCCAAGATCTGGAAAGGTCGCAAGAGCGCTTTCGGCGCCATTGGCCGCAAAGCCGATTACCTGTGCATGGATGGCACCATACCATTGTCGCAACTCACGTACGTGCTGGAAGAGATTTCGAATATCTGCAAGCGCTATGGTTTGGGCGTCGCCAATGTGTTCCACGCTGGTGACGGCAACCTGCATCCGCTGATCATGTATGACGCGAACGACCCGCGGCAGGCGGAGCGGGCGGAACAGGCGGGCGCGGATATCCTTCGGCTGTGTGTGGCGGCCGGTGGATGCCTGACAGGAGAGCACGGCGTGGGGATCGAGAAACGCGATCTGATGCGGGTGCAGTTCTCTGACATGGACCTGGCACAGCAGATGCGGATCAAATCGCTGTTCGATGAAAGATGGCTTTTGAATCCAGCCAAGGTGTTTCCGCTCGACGGACGTCCGCTGCCTGCGTCGAGGCCGGCGGAGCCTGCTATAGCAGCCGAGTGACGAGGAACTTGCCTACGTGAGTGAAATTCTAAAGCCGGCGGCCGACTGGGAGTTGAAGAGCATCCTCGCTCAGCTTGGCGAGCAGAACCTGCCCGTCGAAATCGTGGGAGCGGGAACGAAGCGCGCGATCGGACATCCGGTGATGGCGGCGGCTGTCATCACGACCGCGAGCCTGCGCGGCATTTCGCTGTATGAGCCCACCGAACTCGTGATGTCTGCGCGGGCTGGGACCCCGGTCTCGCAGGTGGAGGCGGAACTGGCGTCGCGCGGGCAGATGCTGCCGTTCGAGCCCCTGGACTATGGTCCGGCATTGGCGTCGCGACCGGGGCTGCAGACGATCGGCGCCGTGTTCGCAACGAACAATTCAGGGTCGCGGCGGATCACGGTCGGGTCGGCCCGGGATCACCTGATCGGAGTGCGCGGCGTCAACGGGCGTGCGGAGATCTTCAAATCCGGCGGTCGGGTAATGAAGAACGTCACCGGCTACGATGTGGCGCGCGGGCTGACCGGAAGCTGGGGCACGCTTGCGGTGCTGACGGAAGTCACGTTCAAGGTGGCGCCGCTGCCGGATGATGTTGCGACGATCGTCTATTCCGGTTTGCCGGAAGATCTCGCCATCGAGCTGATGTCGCTCGCGATGGGAACGCCATACGAAGTGTCAGGGACGGTGCATCTGACGCCCGCGCACGCCGCGCGCATTGCCACGCCGCCGCTGGCAGGAGAGACGACGTCGCTGACGGCGCTGCGCGTGGAGAACTTCATGAAGTCCGTGCGCTACCGAAAAGGACGTTTGATCGAGACCCTCAAGGCCTATGGTCAGCCCGTCGAGCTCGATCTGGAGGCGTCGCTCGGCTTTTGGGGAGAGATCCGGCGGATGGCGTTCGCACCCGCTTCGGACGCTATCCTGTGGCGGGTTTCGACTTCGCCGCGCAAAGCCGCGGAACTCGTGGCGACGCTGAGGCGTCACATGCCGGTGGAGGCGACGTACGATTGGTCGGGCGGGCTCGTGTGGCTCGAGATCCCCGATTGCGCTGACGCAGGGGCGGCCGACATTCGCCGCGCGGTGGCCATCGCGGGCGGGCATTCGACGTTGATCCGGGCGCGGGAAGCGGTGCGGCGGGAAGTCGAAGTGTTCCAGCCGCAGGCGCCGGCCATCGAGAAACTGTCGCGGGGGTTGAAGCAAGCCTTCGATCCGCGAGGGCTTCTCAATCCGGGTCGGATGTATCAGACGATGTAATCGTGGGTTGGCGCCCCGAGTGCGGCCGAACCAGGAGACCAAATGCAGACCAATTTCACTGCCGAGCAGCTTCGCGATCCGCGCACGGCAGAGGCCGAACGTATCCTGCGCCGATGTGTGCATTGCGGGCTGTGTACGGCTGTGTGTTCGACATACGTTGTGCTCGGTGACGAGCGGGATAGTCCTCGCGGCCGCATCTATTTGATGAAGGACATGTTCGAGGGCGGGCGCGATCCGAGTGCGGAAGTGCGCCTTCATATCGACCGGTGCCTTTCGTGCCTGTCTTGTATGACGACGTGTCCGTCCGGCGTCGACTACATGCATCTCGTCGATCATGCGCGATCGTACATCGAGGAGCGAGCCCCGCGGGCGCCGAAGGCGCGGTTCATGCGCGGACTGCTGGCGCGCGTCGTGCCCTATCCGCGCCGCTTCCGCTGGGCGCTCCGTGCGGCGCCACTGGGGCGGCCATTCCGTGGGCTGATGCGGCGCGTGGGACTGTCAGAGCTTGCGACCATGATCGACATGGCGCCGGCGGTGCTGCCGCGGGCGGGGCGATTCTCGGGTCCAGGTACGGCTGCGACCAAGAGTGAGCGCCGGGCGCGGGTGATCATGCTGGCGGGCTGCGCTCAGCAGGTCCTCAGGCCGTCGATCAACGACGCCACTGTTCGATTGCTGGCGCGGCGCGGGTTTGATGTGGTGGTTTCAGCAGGGGCGGGGTGCTGCGGCGCGTTGGTGCACCATCTGGGGCGTGAGAATGAGGCGAAGGCTCAGGCGCGACGCAACATCGATGCCTGGATGAAGGAAATCGGCAAGGGTCCGGTCGATGCGGTTCTGATCAATGCGTCGGGCTGCGGAACGGTGGTGAAGGACTACGGCCACCTGCTGTCTGATGATCCGGTTTATGCGGCGAAGGCGAAGCAGATCGCCGATCTCGCGCGTGACATCAGCGAGTTCGTGGCCGGCGTGGGGATTGGGGCGCCGGTACGCTGGTCCTCGATCAAGGTGGCATATCATTCGGCGTGTTCGCTGCAACATGGCCAGGGCATCACCGACGAGCCGAAGGCCTTGCTGACGCAAGCGGGGTTCAGCGTTGTCGATGTTCCCGAAGGGCATATCTGCTGCGGGTCGGCGGGAACGTACAATATCCTGCAGCCGGAGATCGCGACGCAGCTGCGTGATCGGAAGGTGCAGAATATCAAGACGATGCGGCCGGATGTCGTGGCGGCTGGGAACATCGGCTGTATCACGCAGCTCGGCGGCGGGATGAGTATCCCCATCGTTCATACGGTCGAGTTGCTGGACTGGGCGTATGGCGGTCCGGTTCCGCGCGGCTTGGAAACGCTCGAGCCGTTTGTTACCGACGTGCCCAAGCCGCAGCGAGTCGCAGAAGACTACATCACGGCGTAACCCGCAGGCGGTGATCAGCGAAAGGCTTTGTCGAGATTGTGGGTCGTGTCGAGGCCTTTGATGCTGTCAAGACCGCGCGCTCCGGAAAGGTTAGCCCCGTCAAGATCGGCACCCGTGAAATCGGCGCCCGTCAAATCCGCACCGTGGAAGTCCACCTTCGAAAGATCGGCATGTGCGAGCTTGGCATCGCGCAGATCGGCGCCGGTCATGCGTGAGAAGGTGAGCACGGCGTCGGTGAAGTTTGCGCGCACGAGCGTGGCGCCGGAGAAGTCGCAGGATTTGATCACGTTCTTGCGCAGCGTCGTGAGCGTGCCTTCACCGGGCCGATCTTCCAGTGGATGGAAATCGGCGTCGGTTAGATCCGCGCCGCGGAAGTCGGCACCGGACAAATCGGCTTGAACCTTGATGCCGCGGAGGTTGGCGCCGGAGAAGCGCGGCGCATCGGCGAGCAGGCTGTTGAGATCGGAATAGATGGTGGGGCGCAGGATGGTTGCGCCGGCGAGGTTGGCTCCAGACAGATCAGCGCGAATGAGAACGGCGCGATCGAGGCGCGCGCGAGAAAGATCGACACCCTTCAGGCTCGCGCCGGTGAAGTCGGCGCCGTAGAGGTCGGTCCGCGCGAGGCTGGCGCCTTTGAAGTCGAGGGTGGAGAAATCAAGGTAGGTGAGATCGCGGCCGGAGAGATCCATCCGCTCGCCAGCCTTTACCTTGTAAAGCCGCTCGGTTACTTCGCGCGCGGTGATGTCAGCTTCGGGTGTGACGAGTGTGAAGACGAATGGCTCGACGAAAGCATTGCCGAGATTATCGGCCAATACGGGTGCCCGCCCGGCTGGAAGCGCCAGGATCGATGCGAGAGCAAACGTGCCTACGGCCTTGAACATTCGATCGGCTCCTTCGACGGCTGTCGAAAGGGACAACTTCCCGAGGATGCCAGATTCTAATTCCCGAGCAAGTGGCGGGGACGACCTGCCTCATGGCCTTAGGTCGAACACGTCTCATTGTGATGGGATAACGTTGCGTGTGGTCCGACGGCAGGGCCGAAGCCGCCGCCCGTCGGCGTCTCGATGATCAGAACGTCGCCGATGTTTACGTTGGCTTCGCCACAGCCTCCCAGATCCTCCGATGAACCGCTGGCGCGGCGCACGATGTTGCGACCCCGCTCACCAGGTTGGCCGCCGTTCAGGCCAGGTGGCGCAATAGAACGATACCCAGAGAGCAGAGAGACGTGCATCGGTTCGCGAAAGCGCAAGGTGCGACGGGTCCCGTCGCCGCTGTTGAATTGCCCGCGGCCGCCGGAGCCGCGGCGGATTGCGAACTCCTCGACCATGACAGGATAACGAAGCTCAAGGATTTCGGCGTCGGTCATACGCGTGTTCGTCATGTGGGCGTGAACGCCGGCAGCGCCGTGGAAACCGGGGCCGGCGGGCGAACCGGAGGCGATGGTCTCGTAGTATTGGACGCGGGCATTGCCAAAGGTGAGGTTGTTCATCGTGCCTTGCGATGGCGCAAGCTGTCCAAGTGCTGCGAAAAGCGCGTTGGTGACGATCTGGCTCGTCTCCGTGTTGCCGGCGACAACGGGGGCCGGAAAGCGTGGGCGCAGCATCGAGCCTTCGGGAA
>ERZ1066138.414-NODE-414-length-14468-cov-8.861167_pt1 | contig 14468 bp, 12 predicted proteins | sample MGYA00382785_ERZ1066138 | MGnify/ENA primary metagenome ERZ1066138 (study PRJEB33369, sample SAMEA5778368) | biofilm metagenome | biome: Industrial cooling water; feature: Water cooling tower basin; material: Biofilm | place: United Arab Emirates | collected... | reverse complement strand
GCGGACGTCAGCCGCCGGCGCCCGGCGAGCGGACGGCATCGCCGACCTTGACCTCGCGGTCCGACTGCCACATCAGCCCGTAGCTCATGCGGTCGTAGGCCTTGAAGATCAGCGCCACGCCGTTGCGCTCGTCGGGCAGCTGCACGGTGCGGCTCTTGGGGTTGCGCGTCATGTCGCGGACCGCCTCGCCCGCTTCCCAGACTTCGAGTACGTGGCCGGGCTCGAGGCCGTGCTTGCTGCCGCGGTTGATGATCACGACGTCGTAGTCCGCGACGATCGTGCGCTCGTCGATGACGGACATGATCCGGCCGTCCACGGCCGAATCCGGCGGACGCGGGATGAAGTCCATCCTCGCCTCCTGCTCGGCCTGCACGAGGATGTCGCCCTCGAGCGTCTCGCGCGCGGAGTCGACGACGCGCAGCGTGGCCGGGTCTCCCATGCGGTTGACGTCGGCCTCGCCCGTGAACAGGCCCTGGTAGCCGAGCACGTTGCCGTCGTCCGGGTCGCGCAGCTCGTCGCCGACGTGGTAGATGCTGTAGCGGTTGCCGACGGCGCCGTCGCGCAGGCGGCGCACGTAGATGTCATTGCCGACCGCCGCGATCAGCCGGTCGTCGCGCGCAGCGACCACGTAGGGAGCATCCTGGACCTGGTCGGCCGTGAGCAGCTTCGGGCGCTGCATGAATGCCGCGATGCGCTCGTACGGCACCGCGCGGATCGCCTCGGACAGCGGGTTCTCGCGCACGCGCGGCGAGAGCCGCGTGGCGCCGCCGCTCGCGAGCGTGACCCGCGGCTGGCCGTCGACCCAGATGAGCATGAGTTCATCGCCCGGGTAGATCAGGTGCGGGTTCGCGACCTGCGGGTTGATGTGCCAGATTTCCGGCCAGTACCAGGGGTCGGTCAGGAACTTGCCCGAGATGTCCCACAGCGTGTCGCCCGGCTGGACCGTGTAGCGATCCGGGGCGTTCGGCGCGACCGGGACGACGCTGCGGTCGATGCCCTGTTCCTGCCCGGTGGCGACGCCTGCCTGGATGGCCAGGCCGAGGGCGAGGGCACAGGCGGCGGCGACCGTCAGCGTGCGCAGGGGGTGGCGGGTTCCGAACTGGGGGGACGAAGCCATGCGAGGTGCTCCCTTACAGCCGCGGCAGCCGTAGAATCGTATAATCCACGGCGTCCGGTTTCGGACGTAAGTCCATGCTTCGACGAACTTTAGCAGCAATCCCGGGTCAGATACACGCGCTAGAAGCCCCACTCCCATGACGCGCCTCACAATCCTGGAGTATCCAGACCCCCGCCTGCGCACCCGGGCCGTCCCGGTGGACACGGTGGATGCCCCGTTGCGGGACCTGATCGACGACATGTTCGAGACCATGTATGCCGCCCGCGGCATCGGGCTCGCCGCCACCCAGGTCAACGTGCACCGGCGGCTGCTGGTGACCGACGTCTCCGAGGGGCGTACCGACCCGCGGGTGTTCATCAACCCCGAGATCCTCGCCCTCGACGGCAAGGCGGTCACGCAGGAGGGCTGCCTGTCGGTACCCGGCTACTTCGACGACGTCGAGCGGGCGGAGCGCATCCGCGTGCGCGCGCTCGACCGGGAGGGGAAGCCGTTCGAGGCCGAGCTCGAGGGCTTGCTCGCGGTCTGCGTGCAGCACGAGATCGACCACCTCGACGGCAAGCTGTTCGTCGACTACCTCTCCGAGCTCAAGCGCCAGCGCGTGCGCAAGAAGATCGAGAAGGAGCGGAAGCTGCGCGCGGAAGGGCGCGCCGACGAATCTTCGCGCGCGCCGGCGATCTGACCGTTTCCATGCCCACCGCATCCGGCCTGGCGGTCGTCTTCGCCGGCACGCCGGCGTTCGCGCTGCCCTCGCTCGAGGCGATCGCCGCGTCGCGCCATCGCGTGGTCGCCGTGTTCACGCAACCCGACCGGCCGAGCGGCCGCGGACGCGTGCTGGCCGCGGGCCCGGTCAAGACGCGCGCGCTGGAGTTCGGCCTGGCGGTGCACCAGCCGGCGACCTTGAAGGACGCGGCGGCCGAGGCGGTCATCGCGGCGCTCGCGCCGGACGTGATGGTCGTCGTCGCCTACGGGCTACTGCTGCCGCCCGCCGTGCTCGGGCTGCCGCGGCTCGGCTGCCTCAACGTGCACGCCTCGCTGCTGCCGCGCTGGCGCGGCGCCGCGCCCGTCGCGCGCGCGATCGAGGCCGGCGACGCGCAAACCGGCGTCTGCATCATGCGCATGGAGGCCGGGCTGGACACCGGGCCCGTCATGCTCCGCCGCGAGACGGCGATCGGCGCGCGCGAGACCGCCGGCGAGCTCGAGACCCGGCTCGCGGGCGAGGGCGGACTCGCGATCGTCGAGGCGCTCGATCGGCTGGCCGGCGGGCGCGCCGCGTTCGAGCCGCAGGACGATGCGCACGCGACCTGGGCGGCGAAGCTGACGAAGGCCGAAGCACGGCTCGACTGGCGCGAGCCGGCGGCGCATCTCGCGCGGCGCGTCCGCGCGCTGCACCCGTGGCCGGTCGCGGAGACGACCCTGGACGGCGCGCAGCTGCGCATCCACGAGGCGGAGCCCGCGGCGGGCGCCGGACGCGGCGAGGTGCCCGGCACGGTCCTGCGCGCGGACGCCGGCGGGATCGCCGTCCTGACCGGCGACGGTGAGCTGAGGCTCCTGCGCGTGCAGCTGCCGGGACGGCGGGTCGTCGTCGCCGCGGAACTCGCGCATGCAAGGCCGCTGGCGGGCAAGGTGCTCGGGTCCGTCCGGGGAACGTCCTGAGCACGCCCGGGGGCGCGGCGATACGTGCCGCGGCGGCGCGCGCCGTCGCCGCCGTCGCGGTGCAGGGTCGCCGCCTCGAGGACGCCGTCGCGGCCGTGACCGGGGGCGGGGTGCCGCGCCCGGCGACGCAATCCATCGCCTTCGGCACGGTGCGCTGGTTCTTCGAGCTCGAAGCCTGCCTCGTGTGCCTGCTGGACCGCCCGGGCTCCCGGCAGGATCCCGAGGTGAGGGCGTTGATGCTGGTCGGTCTCTTCCAGCTGCTGCACGGCGCGACGCCGCAGCACGCGGCGGTGTCGGAGACGGTCGAGGCGGCGCGCGCGCTCGGCCGGCCGCGCGCGGCGGGGCTCGTCAATGCGGTCCTGCGACGGTTCCTGCGCGAGCGCGAGGCGGTGTTCACGGCGGCGCACGCGCGCCGGGCGGCCCGCGACGCCCACCCGGAATGGATGCTCGATGCGTTCGCGCGCGACTGGCCGGACTGCTGGGAGTCCATCGCGGCCGCGGGCAACGCCGAGCCGCCCATGTGGCTGCGCGTCAACGCGCGGCGCGGCACGCGCGACGCCTACCTTGCGCGGCTCGCCGCGGCGGCGCTGCCGGCCGAGGGCTGCGCCTTCGCGCCCGAGGCGCTCCGGCTCGCGACGCCGGTGGACGTGCACGCCTTGCCCGGATTCGCGGACGGCGACGTATCCGTCCAGGATGCCGCCGCGCAGCTCGCGCCGCGCTTCCTGGCGGCGGCGGCAGGCATGCGCGTGCTCGACGCCTGCGCCGCGCCCGGCGGCAAGGCCTGTCACGTCGCGGAGCTCGAGCCCGGGCTCGCCGAGCTCGTCGCGCTGGACGTCGACCCGGTGCGCGCGGCGCGCATCGAGTCGAACCTCGCGCGGCTCGGCCTCGAGGCGCGGGTCGTGGTCGGCGACGCCGCGGAGCCCGGCGCCTGGTGGGACGGCCGGCCGTTCGACCGGGTCCTGCTCGACGTGCCCTGCTCGGGCACCGGCGTGATCCGCCGCCATCCGGACATCAAGCTGCTGCGGCGGGAGGACGATATCGCGCGCTTTGCAGCGCGGCAGGCGGCGCTGCTGTCCGCCTGCTGGGGGCTGCTGGCCCCGGGCGGACGCCTCGTGTACGCGAGCTGCTCGGTGCTGTCGGCGGAGAACGCGGGCGTCGTCGGCGCGTTCATGGCCGGCCAGCCCGCGGCGGTCGACGTGACCGAATCTGCTAGGCTTTCGCTGCCCGGTGCGCTGCCGTGGCGGTCCGCCGGGCCGGGCAGTGCGCTGCCGAGCGGGGCGGCGGACGCCGACGGCTTCTATTACGCCTGCCTCGAGAAGAAGATCTAGCGTGCATTCGGAGCGGGGACGTCGCTGGCTCATCGCAATCGCCGCGCTGCTCGGCGCGGTGCCGGTCCCGCTCGCCACCGCGCAGGAGGCCGAGCGCTTCGAGGTCAGGAACGCCTACGTCGAGCTCGTGAACGGCGAGTGGCTGCTCGACGTGCGGCTCGACCTCGCCCTCGCCGAGGCGGCGCGGCAGGCGTTCGAGCAGGGCGTGCCGCTGGTCCTGCGGCTGGAGATCGAGGCGAGCATGGAGCGCCGCCTGCTGCCGGACGAGGACGTCGTTTCCATGGGGCGGCGCTGGCAGCTCGCGTACGACGCGATCGCCGAGCGCTACGTCGTCACCGACGTGAAGGCCGGCACGCACGTGAGCCACGCCACGCAGGAAGAGGCCTTCGAGGCGCTCGGGCGGATCGGCGGCATCGTCATCGCCGACACCGAGACGCTGCCGGAGGGCCGGCGATTCGACATGCGGGTGCGCGCGACGGTCGAGATCGGCGAGCTGCCCGCCGCGGTGCGGATGCTGCTCTTCTGGCGCGGCTGGTCGCGGACCACCGAATGGTACGCCTGGCAGGTGCGGCCGTGATCCGCCGCTGGTTCCCGTTCATCGCCGGCGCCGGCATCGTCATCTGGGTGACGGCGCTCGTCATGCTTGCGCTCACGGCCGAGGGGCCGCAGCGCTTCGGCGAGCTGTACCTGGCGATCCTGCTGATCAACGTCGCCGGCGTCGTCGCGCTGCTGTTCCTGATCGGCGGCCGGCTCGCCGACTTCGTCCGCGACTGGCGCCGGCACGTGCCCGGCTCGCGCCTGCGCGGCCGGACGCTGCTGATGTTCGGCGGGCTCGCGATCGCGCCGCTGCTGCTCGTGTTCACGTTCTCGGTGATGTTCCTGACGCGCGGCATCGACGGCTGGTTCCACGCCGAAGTGCGGCAGGGGCTCACCGACGCGCTCGGTCTGTCGCGCGCCGCGCTCGACCTGCGCATGCGCGAATATCTCGACCGCACGCTGCGCATGGGCGCCCGGCTCGCCGGCGAGTCGGGCGCCGGGCTCTACTTCGCGCTCGACGAGGAACTGCGCCGCTCGGACGCCGAGGAGCTGATCGTCATGAGCGCGGGCGGGCAGACGCTCGCCTACAGCCGGGCCGGGCTGCAGCACGCGCTGCCGGCGCCGCCGCCGCGCGAGCTGCTGCTGCAGCTTCGCCAGGGACGGCCGCACGTGAGCCTGCAGCCGGCGCCCGGCGGCGGCTACCAGGTGCTGGCGGCGACCCAGCTGCCGGCCGGAGCGGGATCGCAGTCGCCCCGCGCGCTGGTCGCGACCTACCCGGTGCCGCAGCGACTCTCCGACCTCGCCGGCACGGTGCAGCAGGCCTACCAGCAGTACGGCCAGCTCTCCTATCTGCGTGAGCCGCTGAAGGCCGCGTTCGTGCTGACGCTGTCGCTGGTGCTGCTGATGGCGCTGCTCGCCGCCGTGTACGGCGCGCTGTATTTCTCCGAACGCCTGGTGCGGCCGGTGCAGGACCTGATCGCGGGCACGCGCGCGGTCGCCAAGGGCGACTTCGACACGCGCCTGCTGCGCCCCTCGCACGACGAAATCGGCTTCCTGGTCACGTCCTTCAACGACATGACCAAGAAACTCGCGCGCGCCCGGGAGGAAACCGAGCGCAGCCGGGCCGCCGTCGAGGCCGAGCGCGCCGCGCTCGCGGTCATCCTCGCGCGCCTCACCAGCGGCGTCATCTCGCTCGAGCCCGACCTGCGCGTACGCGTCGCCAACCAGGCGGCAGGCGCGATCCTCGGCGTGGACTTCGAGGGCGCGGCGGGCCGCCCGCTGGCCGAGATCGCGGCCGGCCACCCGCTGCTCGCGGAGCTGCACGAGCTGCTGCAGCGGCACGTCGAGTCCGGCGAGACCGAGTGGCGCGAGCAGCTGACGCTGCGCACCGAGTCCGGGCGGCGCGAGCTCGTGTGCGCCTGCACGGCGCTGCCGGGCGACGCCGGCGCGCAGGGCCTCGTGCTGGTGTTCGACGAGGTCACGCAGCTCCTGCAGGCGCAGCGCCAGGCGGCATGGGGCGAGGTCGCGCGCCGGCTCGCGCACGAGATCAGGAACCCGCTCACGCCGATCCAGCTTTCGGCCGAGCGCATGCGCCGGAAGCTGATGCGCGGGCTCGGCGCGCCGGAGGCGGAGCTGCTCGACCGCTCGACGCACACGATCGTCCAGCAGGTGGAGGCGATGAAGCAGATGGTCGCCGCCTTCTCCGAGTACGCGAAGGCGCCGGAGATGAGCATCCGCGAGTTCGACCTCTCGGCGCTGGTGCGCCAGGTGGCGGACCTCTACCACGCCCAGGACCCGCGCGTCGCTTTCGGGCTCTCGCTGGACCCGAAGGCCTCGCTGCTGGAGGCCGATCCCGGGCGCATCCGGCAACTGCTGAACAACCTGCTGACGAACTCGCTCGAGGCGCTCGACGGGCGGGAGAATCCTGTCATCATGATTGAAACGCAGCGTTCGGGCGGCCAGGTCAGCCTGGTGGTCGTCGACAACGGACCCGGGTTCCAGGGCGGGCTCCTGGAGCAGGCCTTCGACCCGTACGTGACCTCGAAGCCGAAGGGCACGGGGCTCGGGCTCGCGATCGTCCGCCGCATCGTCGAGGAGCACGGCGGGACGGTCGAGGTCGACAACGCGCCGCAGGGCGGCGCACGCGTGCGCATCATGTTGCCGGCAACCGCGCGCGAGGCGCGGCGCGCCGAGGCGAGGAGAGAGAAAGCATGAGTTCGCCGAGAATCCTGGTCGTCGACGACGAGGCGGACATCCGGGGCCTGTTGTCCGAGATCCTCACGGAGGAAGGCTACGAGGTCGAGGTGGCGGCGGACGCGGCCTCGGCGCGCCGCGCCGCGGCCCGCGAGGAGCCGGACCTCGTCCTGCTCGACATCTGGATGCCGGACATGGACGGCATCTCGCTGCTGCGCGAGTGGAGCGAGAAACAGACGCTGCGCTGCCCGGTCGTGATGCTGTCGGGCCACGGTACCGTGGAGACGGCGGTCGAGGCGACCCGGCTCGGCGCCTTCGACTTCGTCGAGAAGCCGCTGTCGATCGCCAAGCTCCTGCGCACGGTCGAGCGCGGGCTCGACGCCGGCAAGCGCCGGCGGCAGGCGCAGCGCACGCTGATCCCGCCGCTGGTGGCGCCGGTCGGCAGGAGCCGGCTGATGCACCGGGTGCGCGAGCAGGTGCAGCAGGTCGCGACCCACGATGCGCCGGTGCTGCTGGTCGGCGAGCCGGGCACGGGCCGCGAGGCGTTCGCGCGCTACATGCATTCGCTGGGCCCGCGCGCGGCGGGGCCGTTCGTGGCCGTGACCTGCGCGAGCCTCGACGACGCGACCGCCGCGGCGCGCCTGCGCGGCACCGTAACCGACGGCCGCGTCGAGCCCGGTTTATACGAGCAGGCACGCGGCGGCACGCTGTTCCTGGGCGGGCTCGAGGACCTGACGTCGCAGGCGCAGCGGCTGCTGCTGGCGGACCTCGAGCAGCGCGGCTGGCAGCGCGCGGGCGCCCCGGAGATCACTCCGTTCGACATGCGGCTGGTGAGCGCGGCCCTGCCCGGGCACGACGGGCCTGCGAGCGGCCTGCGCCGCGACCTGCTGGCGCATCTCGAGGTGATCTCGATCCGCATCCCGCCGCTCCGGGAGTACGCGGAGGACGTGCCGGAGCTGCTGCGGCACTACGTCGACCGGCTGGTGGACGAGGAGGGCATGCCGTTCCGGCGTTTCTCCGTCGCGGCCCAGAACCGGCTGCGCAACTATCCCTGGCCCGGTAACGTGCGCGAGCTCCGCAACCTCGTGCAGCGGGTCCTGATCATGGGCGGGCCCGAGGAGATCGGGCTCGAGGAGATCGAGCAGCACCTGGTCGTCCAGCAGGCCCCGGACGAGCCCCTGGTCAAGCAGGACCTGCTCGCCCTGCCGCTGCGCGAGGCGCGCGAGCAGTTCGAGCGGGCCTACCTGCTGCAGCAGCTGATGCTCTGCAACGGCAAGGTGGGGCTCCTGGCCAAGCGCGTGGGCATGGAGCGCACGCACCTGTACCGCAAGCTGCGCTCCCTGGGCGTAGACTTCCGGCAGATCACCGAAGACTGAAACCTCTGGAGGCAGTCATGAAAGCGAGCAGGTTGTTGACGGCGGCGGTTACCGCGCTGGGTCTCCTGGGCGCCGTCGGCGCGCAGGCGGAGGAAGCGAAGCGCACGGTCGGCGAGTACACCGACGACAAGGTGCTGCATACCAAGGTCTGGGCGGCGCTGACCGAGGACAAGACGGCCGACGCCAGCGAGATCAATCTCGAGGTCTACAAGGGCGTCGTGCAGCTCAACGGCTTCGTGGACAACGCCAAGGAGAAGGCGCAGGCGGAGACGGTCGCGAAGGGCGTCTCGGGCGTCAAGGGCGTCGAGAACAACCTGATGATCAAGCAGGCGAAGCAGACGACCGGCGGGGCGATCGACGACTCGACGGTCACGGCGAAGGTCAAGACGGCCTTGACCGAGAGCAAGGAGACCAAGGCGCACGACATCAAGGTCGAGACCCGCGGCGGGGTGGTTCAGCTCTCCGGCTTCGTCGAGAGCGAAGCGCAGAAATCCGCGGCGACCAGGGTCGCGCAGTCCGTCGAGGGCGTGAAGGCCGTCAAGAACAGCCTCAGCGTCAAGAACTGAGCGAAAAAGGGGACGCACCCCTTTTCCCGCCGAATGGTGCAGCGGCTCTCGGGATCTCGGAAAAGGGGTGCGTCCCCTTTTTCGCCTAGTCCCCGACGCGCACCACCAGGAAGTCGACTTCGGCCTCGCGAAGTCGCGAACGCACGCGGTCGAGCTCGGCGGGATCGCTGATCGGCCCGATGCGCACGCGGTGCCAGGTGTCGGCGTCGATGGCGACGCGCTGCACGTTCGACTCGATGCCCTGCAGCGCGAGCTGCGCCCGGACGCGGTCGGCGTCCTCGGGTTTCCGGTACGAACCGGCCTGCAGCACGTAGGCGCCCTCTTTCCGGGCGGCCTCCGGAATGTCGCTCTGCACGACGGCCTCGCGTTCCGGGACCACGACCTCGAAGTTGGGCAGCATGTCGTAGAAATCGTACTGGTCGGGTTGCGGGTCCGCGGCGGCCTCGCGCGCCGAGGCGGGCTCCGCCTCGGCGGGCGGCTTGGCGGCGCCGCCGTTCGGCTGGGGATCGCGAGGGTCGAAGTAGTAGAGCGCGAGCCCGACGGCGAGGCCGAGCGCGAGCCCGATCAGCAGGCCGACCCACCCGGAGAAGCCCTCGCTCCGGCCGCGGCTGCGCTTGTAGTCCTTCGCCACCATCACATGGTCTCCGGCGCCGAGACGCCGAGGATGCCGAGCGCGTTCACGAGCACCTGGCGCGCGGCCGCGATCAGGGCGAGGCGGGCATTGCGCGTGGCCGCGTCGTCGACGATGAACGGCAGCGCCGCGTAGCAGGCGTGGAAGGCCTGGGCCAGCTCGCGCAGGTAGTTCACCACGAGGTGGGGCGCGCGCTGGTCGGCGCCGAGGCGCACGACTTCCGGCCAGCGCGAGACCTCGCGCATCAGCGCGATCTCGGCGGGATCGACGAGCGCCGCGAGTCCCGCGAGCCCCGCGGCGCGGTCGAACGACAGCCCGCGCTCGGCCGCCTGCTTCAGCACGCTCGCGATGCGCGCGTGCGCGTACTGCACGTAGTAGACCGGGTTGTCGTTGCTCTGCTTGCGGGCGAGCTCGAGGTCGAAGTCCAGCGCCTGGTCGTTCGAGCGCATCACGTAGATGAAACGCGCCGCGTCGTTGCCGACCTCCGCGCGCAGGTCGCGCAGCGTCACGAACTGCGCCTCGCGCTTGCCCATCGCGACCTTCTCGCCGCCTTTCCAGAGCGTGACGAACTGCACCATCGGCACTTCCAGCGACTCGGGCGGTTCGCCCATCGCCGCGAGGCCCGCGCGCACGCGCGCGACGTAGCCGTGGTGGTCGGCGCCGAGGATGGTCAGCAGGAGCTCGAAGCCGCGCTCGCGCTTGTCGAGGTGGTAGGCGATGTCGGAGGCGAAGTAGGTCTTCTGGCCGTTGGCGCGCACCACCACCCGGTCCTTCTCGTCGCCGAACAGGGTCGCGCGGAACCAGGTCGCGCCGTCCTGCTCGAACACGTTCCCGGCGGCGCGCAGGCGCGCCAATGCGCGGTCGATCGGCCCGCCGTCCTTCCCGTCGCCGAGGGCCTGCTCCGAGTACCAGCGGTCGAAGGTCACGCCGAACTCGGCGAGGTCGCCCTGGATGTCCGCGAGCATGTCGGCAAGGCCGGCCTCGAACACCGTGCGGAACCCGTCGCCGAGGAGCGACCTCGCGCGGTCGATCACCGCGTCAACGTACGCGTCCTTGTCGCCGCCCGCGTCCTCGTCCGGCGGCAGGCCCGCGAGCACTTCCGCGGCCGGGCGGCGGAACGCGTCGCCGTGCTGCGCGCGCAGCCGCGCCGCGACCGGGCGCACGTAGTCGCCGCGGTAGCCGTTGGCGGGGAAGGGGAGCGTCTCGCCGCAGAGCTCGAGGTAGCGCAGCCACACGCTGGCCGCGAGGATGTCCATCTGCCGGCCCGCGTCGTTCACGTAGTACTCGCGGTGCACGCGCCAGCCGTCGGCCGCGAGCAGGTTCGCGACCGTCGCGCCGAAAGCCGCGTGCCGGCCGTGGCCCACGTGCAGCGGCCCGGTCGGGTTCGCCGAGACGAACTCGACGATGGTCCGTCGCCCTGCGCCGCCGTTGCCGCGCCCGTAGGCCGGACCCTCGGCGAGCACGCGCGCCATCTCCGCCTGCCAGGCGGCCGGCGTCAGGAAGAAGTTGATGAAGCCCGGGCCCGCGATCTCGGTCTTCGCCACCAGCGGGCTGGGCGGCAGCGCCGCGACCAGCTTCGCCGCCAGCGCGCGGGGATGCGTGCGCGCCGCCTTGGCGAGGCGCATCGCGACGCCGGTCGCGAAGTCGCCGTGGGCGGCGTCGCGCGTGCGCTCGATCGCGGGGTCCGGCGGCGGTTCCCCGCCGAGCGTGCCCGGGGGCAGCGCGGCGAGCGCGTCGGCGACGAGTTTTTCGACCAGGTTTTTCAAGGCGCGCCAGTCTCTGGAATCGCCGCGGGCCAGGGCCTGTTCACGCTGCGGGAATCGCTGCGACGGTGGACCATTTCGCCTGCTGCAAGGAACGACGAGCGAAGTGTACTGGATGTACATGAGCGAGGAGTGACGCCGCAGCAGGCGAAATGGGCCCCGTCCCTGCGGGTTGCGGCCGAAATGGCGCCAGGCGGCGTTGCGCCTCTTGCCCGGATTCCCGATCCGGGCTGCGAGTCGCGCCTTGCCTGGCGCCATTTCGGACACGCAACGCAGCGATCCCCGTAGCGTGAACAGGCCCTAGTCAACTTCCGCGGGGTCGACATCCAGCGACCAGCGCAGTTGCCGCGGGCTGTCGAGCGCCGCGATCGCCGTCACCCACTCCCCGAGGAAGGCCTGCAGCGCCCCGCGCGAAGCGGACTCGACCAGCAGCTGCGCGCGGTACCGCCCGGCGCGCCGCGCCATCGCGGCCGCCGCGGGACCCAGGATCCTGGGCTGCGCGCCGCCCGCGGCCGGCGCCGCGGCTTCGGCCGCGCGCAGGAAGTCGAAGGTCTCCGCCCGCGAGGGCGAGTCGGCGCGCAGCAACGCGAGGTGGGCGTACGGCGGCCATCCCGCCGCGCGCCGCTCCTCCAGGGCAAGCGCCGCGAAGCCCTCGTAACCCTCGTTGATCAGGCACCGCAGCAGCGGATGCTCGGGATAGGCGGTCTGGATCAGCACCTCGCCCGGGCGGTCGCCGCGCCCCGCGCGCCCGGCGACCTGCACGATCTGCTGCGCGAGCCGCTCGCTGGCGCGGAAGTCGGCGCCGAACAGCCCCTGGTCCGCAGCCAGCACGACGACCAGGGAGACTTCCGGAAAGTCGTGGCCCTTGGTCAGCATCTGCGTGCCGAGCAGGATGCGCGCGCGGCCGTCGTTGACCGCGGCGAGCGCCGCCTCGAGGTCGCCGCGCCGGCGGATCACGTCGCGGTCGATGCGCACCAGCGGCGCCGCCGGGAAGAGCTGGGTGAGCGTCGTCTCCACGCGTTCGGTGCCCTCGCCGACCGGCACCAGCTCGTTGCCGCACTGCGGGCAGGCGAAGGGCATGCGCTCCTCGGCGCCGCAGTGGTGACAGGCGAGGGTCGCGCGCGAGAGGTGCACGGTGAGCCGCGCGTCGCAGGACTTGCAGGGCGCGACCCAGCCGCAGCCGGAGCAGAACATCGTCGGCGCGTAGCCGCGCCGGTTCAGGAACAGCAGCACCTGGCCGCCGTCGCCGAGGTGCCGCTCGATCGCGGCCAGCGCCGGCGGCGAAAGGCCGTCGCGCGCGGGCTGGATGCGCAGGTCGACGACCGTGACGCGCGGCTTGCCGGCGCGCCCCGTGCGTTCCGGCAGTGACAGCTTCAGGTAACGGCCGGCCGCCGCGTTGGCGAGCGATTCGAGCGAGGGCGTCGCCGAGCCGAGCACCGCCGGGCAGCCGGCGCGCTGCGCGCGCGCGACTGCGAGGTCGCGGCCGGAGTAGCGAAATCCCTCCTGCTGCTTGTAGGAGGCGTCGTGTTCCTCGTCCACGACCACGAGGCCGAGCGCGGGCAGGGGCGTGAACACCGCCGAGCGCGTGCCGATCACCACGGGCGCCTGGCCCGCGGCTGCCGCGCGCCAGGCCTGGGCGCGCGCGCCGTCGGCGAGCGAAGAGTGCAGCGCGACCACCGGCGCGGCGAGACGGGCGCGGAAGCGCGCGACGAGCTGCGGCGTGAGCGCGATCTCGGGCACCAGCACCAGCGCGCCGTGGCCCGCGGCGAGCACGCGCTCGATCAGGTGCAGGTACACCTCCGTCTTGCCGCTGCCGGTCACGCCGTGCAGCAGGAAGGCGCCGAAACCGCCGAGCGAATCGCCGATGCGCCCGACGGCGGCGGCCTGGGCGTCGGTGAGTACCGGGCCGGGCCGGCCTTCGCCCGCCGCCGGCGGCGCCTCGGGCCGGACGAAGGACTCGAGCCAGCCGCGCTTCGCGAGCGCGCGCAGCGTCGTCGTGAGCCCCGCCGCGGAGATCGCGGCCGCGCTGGCGCCGTGCTCGCCGGCGAACGACGCCAACGCCTGCTGGCGCGGACCGAAACGCGCGCCGCCGGCCAGGGCGGCGCGTCCGGCCTGCGAGAGCCGCCAGACGGTTTCTTGCAGCACCGCGGAGCGGCCCTCGCGCAGCATCTTCGGCAGGGCGCCGAAGAGCACGTCGCCGAGCGGGTGGTGGTAGTACTCCGCGGCCCAGCGCAGCAGGCCGAAGGTCGGGTCGTCCCAGAGCGGCGCCGGGTCGAGCGTCTCGAAAACGGGCTTCAGCTGCGCGCGCGCCAGCGCGCTCGACGTGGCGTGCGCGACCACGACGCCGACGGCGCGCTGCCGCCCGAAGGGAACGCGAACCCGCACCCCGGGCCGCGGCGGCGGCAGGCCGGCAGGTGCCAGGTAGTCGAAGGACCTGCGCAGCGGCGTGTCGAAGACGACCTGGAGGATGGGCGCGGCGTCGCTCAAGAAAGCCTTCTGGTTCAAACAGTTGAGAAATCCACGCGCAGTGTCAACCGCAGGCGGAGGGGACCGTTATACACGCTGACCGGGCAGGGAGTCGGGTGCGGATGGAGGACGAACCGGTGGACCGCTCTGCTACGCTCGAGGCGCCCATCCTGATCGGGAGGCCCCGCACAGTGCGGGACGGCCAGTTGGACCGGGAGCGCGACCTCGACCGATTCCTGGCCGGCGTCGAACGCCGCGCGTTGCGCATCGCGACGCTCGCGTTGCGGGACCGCGCGGAGGCGGAGGACGCCGTGCAGGACGCGATGATCCGGCTGGTGCGGCATTACGCCGGACGGCCCGAAGAGGAATGGCGGCCGCTGTTCTACCGCATCCTCGGCAACCGCATCACCGATAGCCGGCGTCGCGCGCGCGTGCGCCGTGCCGTGACCGCGGTCTGGCCGGGCAACGCCGCGGCGGAGGGCGCCGCGGATCCCGTCGAGTCTGCGATCGACCCGCGCGGCCGGCCGGACGAGGCGCTCGAGGGCGAGGAGCTGCTGGCCCGGCTCGAGTCTGCGCTCGCGTCGCTGAGCGCGCGCCAGCGCGAGGCGTTCCTGCTGCGCAACTTCGAGGGACTGGACGTCGCCCAGGCGGCCGTGGCGATGGGTTGCTCGGAGGGCAGCGTGAAGACACATTATTTCCGGGCCATGCAGGCGCTCGAGGAGGGTTTGCAGGCATGCAGGATCTGAACGAACGGATGCGGGAGATCGAGCGCAAGTCCCGCGCGGCATTCGACGCGAGCGTCGAGGCCGGGGACGCCGCGACCCGCGCGCGCCTGGCG
>ERZ1066138.413-NODE-413-length-14469-cov-10.637366_pt1 | contig 14469 bp, 11 predicted proteins | sample MGYA00382785_ERZ1066138 | MGnify/ENA primary metagenome ERZ1066138 (study PRJEB33369, sample SAMEA5778368) | biofilm metagenome | biome: Industrial cooling water; feature: Water cooling tower basin; material: Biofilm | place: United Arab Emirates | collected... | reverse complement strand
CGCCGGGACGCGAGGCTTCGGCATCCGCTCCGCGGACAGCAAGCACCAGATCCGCTTCCGCGGCACCGTGCACCTCGACGGCCGGTATCTGCCGGACGACGACCATGGCGTGATCGACACCTTCCAGGCGACGCGCGTGCGGCCGACGATCGAGGGCACCTTCGCGGAGATCTACGACTTCAAGCTGATGCCCGACTTCGGCCAGGGCCGCACCGTCATCCAGGACGCCTACGTGACGGCGCGCTTCAACCCCGCCGCGCAGCTCACGGTCGGCAAGTTCAAGTCGCCGGTGGGTCTCGAGCGGCTGCAGTCGGCGAACGACATCAAGTGGGTGCAGCGCGCGGCCCCGACGGCGCTCGCCCCGAACCGCGACATCGGCTTCCAGCTCGGCGGCGACCTGGCCGGCGGTCGGTTCTCCTACCAGGCCGCGTTCCTCAACGGTTCGAACGACGGCGGCAGCAGCGAGGCCTTCACCGACACCGACATCAACGACGACAAGGAGTGGGCGCTGCGGCTGTTCGCGCACCCGTTCGCCGAGAGCGAAAGCTTCGCGCTGCGCGGCCTCGGCCTCGGCATCGCGGGCACGTACACCGACCAGACCGGCAGCGCGGCGCAACCGCTGCTGCCGTCCTTCCGCTCGCCCGGCCAGGCGACGTTCTTCCGCTACCGCGGCACGGGCGCGACGGGGACCGGCATCCCCACGATCGCCGACGGCGAGCGCACCCGCATCGCGCCGCAGCTCTACTACTACGTCGGCCAGTTCGGCCTGATCGGGGAATACACCGCGGTCGAGCAGGACGTCTCGCGCGCCCTTGCGACCGGCACCCGCGAGGCGACGGTCGACACCGACGGCTGGCAGCTCGCGGTGTCGTACTTCCTGACGGGCGAGGAGGCGTCGTTCCGCGGCTTCCAGCCGAAGACGCGCTTCTCGCTGGCCGAGAACACCTGGGGCGCCTTCGAGGTGAAGGCCCGCGTGCAGAACCTGTCCGTGGACGAGAACGCGTTCTCCGGGGGCTCGTCGTCGTTCGCCGATCCCGCGGTGTCGGCGAGGGAGGCCGACGCCTGGGGCATCGGCCTCAACTGGTATCTCAACGAGAACGTGAAGTGGCTGCTGGACTACGAGCACACTACATTCGACGGCGGCGCCCCGGACGGCGGCGACCGGCCGGACGAGGACGCCTGGCAGCTTCGCCTCGCGCTCGGCTTCTGAACAGGAGAATGGAATCATGAAAAATCGTGCATGGAGCCGGGTTCTCGGCGTGGTGGCGGGCAGCCTCGCGTTCGTCGCGACGGCGGCCGCGGAGACGGTGCTGCTCAACGTCTCGTATGACCCGACGCGCGAGCTGTACAGCGACTACAACAAGGTCTTTGCGGCCTACTGGAAGAAGAAGACCGGCCAGGACGTCTCGGTCCGCCAGTCGCACGGCGGCTCGGGCAAGCAGGCGCGCACGGTGATCGACGGCCTGCAGGCCGACGTGGTCACCCTCGCGCTCGCCTACGACATCGACGCGCTGGTCAGGCAGGGCAAGCTCCTGCCGGCCAACTGGCAGTCGCGGCTGCCCCACAACAGCGCGCCGTACACCTCGACGATCGTGTTCCTGGTGCGCAAGGGCAACCCCAAGAAGATCAAGGATTGGGGCGACCTCGCACGGCCGGGCGTCTCCGTGATCACGCCGAACCCGAAGACCTCGGGCGGCGCGCGCTGGAACCACGTGGCCGCGTACGCGTGGGCGATTCGCCAGCCGGGTGCGACGGAGCAGTCGGCCGAGCAGTACCTGCGCAAGCTCTACAAGAACGTGCCGGTGCTCGACACGGGCGCGCGCGGTTCGCTCACGACCTTCGCACAGCGCGGCATCGGCGACGTGTTCATCTCCTGGGAGAACGAGGCCCACCTGGCCACCAAGGAACTCGGCGAAGGCAAGTTCGACATCGTGATTCCCTCGCTCAGCATCCTGGCCGAGCCGCCGGTTGCGGTCGTGGACCGCATCACGCTGCGGCGCAAGACGACGGACCTCGCGCGTGCCTACCTCGAGCACCTGTATTCCCCCGAGGCACAGGAGATCATCGCGAAGCACTACTACCGCCCGCGCAACGAGGACGTGCTGAAGAAGTACGCGAACCTGTTCCCGGACGTGAAGATGGTGACGATCGCGGACTTCGGCGGCTGGGAGAAGGTGCAGGCGAAGCACTTCGCCGACGGCGGCCTGTTCGACCGGATTTACGCCAAGTAAGCCTCGCCCGTGCGAACACCCGGGGTCTGTCCCCTTGACCGGCTCTGCGGGCAAGGGGACTGACCCCTCCTAGACCTTCAGGCGATACCCGACGCCCGACTCCGTGTGCAGCAGGTCGGCGCCGGCGGGATCCTTCTCGAGCTTCTGCCGCAACCGGTGCACGAGCTGCTTGAGGAGCTGGCGGTCCCCGCTCCCGCGATGGCCCCAGACGTGCGCCAGCAGGCGCTCCGCCGACACGACGTGACCGGCCTGGGCGACGAGGATCTGCAGCAGGCGCGTCTCCAGCCGGGTGAGCCGCAGCGGCGCGCCGCCGTCGATGGAGATCGCGTGCGCCTCGAGGTCCAGCGAGACGCGCCCGGCCTGCACCATGTCGCCCTGTTCGATGCCGGCCCGGCGCAGCAGCGCCTTGACGCGCGCGAGCAGGGTGCGCGGGCTGAAGGGCTTGGTCAGGTAGTCGTCCGCGCCGAGCTCCAGCGCGCGGACCAGGTCCTCCTCGTCGCCGCGCGCGGTCAGCATCATGACCGGCACCTCCGAGCGCCCGCGGATCGCCTTGCAGACGTCGAAGCCGCTGCCCGACGGCAGGTTGATGTCGAGGATCACGAGGTTCGGCAGTTCGGCGTCGAAAGCGCGAAGCGCCTCTGCGGTGTCCGAGGCCTTGATGACGGCATAGCCCGCGTTGGTCAGCGCGAAGGCGACCAGCGCCAGCAGGTCCGGGTCGTCGTCGACGACGAGCAGCTTCACGCGGCCTCCGCGCCGGTCGGCAACGTGACGGTGAAGCGCGTCGTGCCGGCCGGCATGCGCGTGGCGCTCACGGCGCCGCCGTGGCGTTCGACAATGGACTTGACGATCCACAGCCCGAGCCCGAGGCCGCCCGGGTCGGGCTCGCGATCCGAGGCGCGGTGGAAGCGTTCGAAGATCGAGCGGCTTTCCAGTTCTGGTATGCCGGGCCCCGCGTCTTCGACCCAGAACTCCACGCCGGCGTCGCGGCGCCGCGCGCCCACCGTGATCTCGCTGCCCTCGGGAGCGAACTTGTTGGCGTTGGCGAGCAGGTTGGTGACGACCTGCGTGAGTCGCGGCGCGTCGCCGGAGATCGCGGGGAGATCGTCCGGGAGGGCGACGCGCAGGGCCTGGCCGCGCTGGGTCAGCAGGCCCGCCATCAACGCCTCGGCGTCCTCGACGACCTGGGCGAGCGCGACCGGCTGGCGCCGGATCCCGAGCTGGCCGGATTCGATGCGGACGCTCTCGAGCAGGTTGTCGATCAGCCGCGTCAGGCGCAGCGTGCCGCGCTGCAGCGACTCCAGCAGTTCGCCGAGGCGCTCGCGCGGCATGGCGTCGAGCCCGTCCAGCATCAGCTCCACCGAGGCGAGCTGGGCGGAAAGCGGCGTGCGGAACTCGTGCGAGATGTTCGCGAGCACCGTGTCGCGCGCGCGGCGCACGGCCTCGAGCTCGGTCTCGTCGCGCAGCACCTGGACCTGCAGGCCGGCCACCGCCGCGGCGCTCGTGATGACGACCGTGCGCGACGTGCCGGTCGCCTGCAGGTACTCCGTGGCCTGGGCCTTGCCGTCGTCGCGCGCGGCGTGGATCGGGCACGAGAAGTCGCAGGGCCGACGGCCGTCCACGTCGCGCGGCTTCAGGACGTCGCCGCAGAACCTGCCGATCAGCGATTCAGCGGGCGCGCCGAGCATCCGTGCCGCCTGCGGGTTGAGGTAACGGATGCGCCGGTCGGCATCCACGGCGTAGACGCCCTCGACGACGCCCTGCAGGACGGCCTGGGCCTGCGCTTCGCTCTGGCGCAGCGTGGTCGTCAGGTCGAGGAGGTTGCGCCGCATGTCGTCCATCGTGCGTGCGAGCGCCTCCACCTCCTGCGTGCCCTGCGCCGGGATGGACGAGGAGAAGTCGCCCTGGCCCAGACGCTCCGCCGAGTGCGCGAGCGCCTGCAGGGGCGCGCCGATGCGCCGCGCCAGCAGCAGCGAGACGAAGAGGGCGGCGCCCGCGAGCAGCAGGGAGACCAGCGCGAGGCGGCGCACGAAGCTCGAGAACGTGCCGGTCACTTCCTCGGCCGGCAGCCGCGCCTCGATCAGGAGCACCGCCTCGCCGGTCGGGGCGAAGAGCGGCAGGCTCGCGGCGTACTGTCGGCGCGCCGGGATGGCGGCCACCGCGATGTCCCCGCCCGCGAGCGCTTCCGAATGGACGTCGCGGTATTCCGGTTCGACGGATTCGAGCCAGGCCGTGACGGGCAGCAGCCGGATCTCCACCCCGACTCTCCGCGACAACTCCGCGGCCAGCGCGTCGTCGAGCCGGCGCAGGACCACGACACGTCCGCCGGGGGAGCCAGGAATTTCCGCGAGCGCGCCCACCGGGCCGCGTTCGCGGCTCGCGATCATGAAGCCCTCGCCCTGCTCCGCGGCCGCGTCGAACGCCTGCGGCACCGGAACCGGGATGCCCGCGGCAGCGACGGGCTGCGTGCCGTTGAACAGCGCGCAGCCGTCGAGGCGCGCGGTGTCGCAGAAGCGGCGCAGGAAGAGCTGCAGCTGCAGGACGTTGGCTTCCTGGACCAGCCGGCCGAGCGTCGGGCGGGTGGCGAGCAGCCGCCCCGCGGTGACGGTCTCCTCGCCGACCTTGCGCAGCTCGTAGCGGGCGGCGTGCGCCGCGGCGCTGACGCGCGCGAGCGCCTGCTCCGAGGCCTGGTCGCGCAACAGGCCGAGCGAGGCCAGCGCGATCGCGAGGATGGCGAACAGCACGAGCCCGGAGATCGTGAACAGCAAGAGGCGCTCGAGCGAGCGAGGCCGCGCGACGAGGCGCAGCAGGCCGGACTTTGCCTGCCTCGCGAGCCGCAGCCCCGTCGCCTTCCACTTCCGCAGCAGCGGATGCAAGCTCAATGCCCCCCGGTCCCGGAGCGCCATTCCACCAGAGTCTTGGCCACCAGGGTGAGGATCGCAAGCAGCGCGAGCAGCGAGGCGACGGCGAAGGCCGCGACGAAGTTGTACTCGTTGTAGAGGATCTCGACCTGCAGCGGCATCGTGTTGGTGACGCCGCGGATGTGGCCGGACACGACCGACACCGCGCCGAACTCGCCCATGACGCGGGCATTGCACAGGATCACCCCGTACAGCAGGCCCCAGCGGATCTTGGGGAGCGTGATGCGGATGAACATGACCCAGGGCCGCGCGCCCAGCGACAGCGCGGCCACTTCCTCGTCGCTGCCCTGCTGCTGCATGAGCGGGATCAGCTCGCGCGCGACATAGGGGAAGGAGATGAAGATGGTGGCGAGCACGATGCCCGGCACGGCGAAGATGATCGAGATGTCGCGTTCCTGCAGCCACTGGCCGAACCAGCCCTGGGCGCCGAACAGGAACACCAGCACGAGGCCCGCGATCACCGGCGATACCGCGAATGGCAGGTCGATGAGCGTCACGAGCAGGCTCTTGCCGCGGAACTCGAAGCGCGCGATCGCCCAGGCCGCGCAGATGCCGAACACCGTATTGGCCGGCACGACGATCGCGGCGGTCAGCAGCGTCAGCTTGATGGAGGCGATCGTGTCCGGGTCCTCGAGGGCTCCGAACCAGCCGCCGAAGCCCTTGGCCAGCGCCTGCACCAGCACGGCGCCGAGCGGCGCGAGCAGCAGCAGGCCCAGGAAGCCGACGGAGACCGCGATCATTGCGACGCGCGTGATCCGCGCCGCGCGTGACAGCGGCCGGACCTCCGTCCCGACGCTCGCCCCGGCGGCCATCAGCGCGACACCCCGAAGCCGAGCCGGCGCTGGCCCCACTGCTGGACCAGGTTGATGGCGAGCAGCATCACGAACGACATGACCAGCATGAAGAAGCCGAGCGCCGCGGCGCCTGCGTAGTCGTACTGCTCCAGCTTGATCACGATCAGGAGCGGCGTGATCTCGGTCTTGAGCGGCAGGTTGCCGGAGATGAAGACCACCGAGCCGTACTCGCCGATGCCGCGCGCGAATGCGAGCGTGAAGCCGGTCGCGAGCGCGGGCAGCACGGTCGGCAGGATGATGCGGCGGAACACGTGGAAGCCGCCGGCGCCGAGGGATTCCGCCGCGTCCTCGAGGTCCTTGCGCACCTCGATCAGCGCAGGCTGCACCGAGCGCACGACGAAGGGCAGGCCGATCAGCACCAGCGCGACGACGACGCCGAGCCAGGTGTAGGCCACCTGCACGCCGGCGGCGGCCAGCTTCGTGCCCAGCCAGCCGGTGGGCGCGAAGACGGTGGCCAGCGCGATGCCGGAAACCGCAGTCGGCAGCGCGAACGGCAGGTCGATCATCGTGTCGAGCAGACGCCGGCCCGGGAAGTCGTAGCGCACCAGCGACCAGGCGACGATGAATCCGAACACCGCGTTGATGCAGGCCGCGAGCGCCGCGGCGCCGAACGAGAGGCGGTAGGAGGCGACCGCGCGCTCGTCGAGCAGCATCGCGAGCAGCTCGCCGGGCGGGATGCCGAGCGCGCGGATCACCATGGCCGCGAGCGGCAGCAGGATCACGGCGCTCAGGAAGAACGTCGTGAATCCGAACGTCAGCCCGAAACCGGGCAGCGGGCTCGGCGCGGCGATGCGTCCGCCGGCCACGATCAGCCCGGCCCTGCAGCGCGGACAATCAGCACGGGCCGCTGCTTCGGGCCCTCGAGCAGCGACTTGACCCGCGCCGCCTCGGCGGCCTCCAGCGCGTCGAGCCCGATCACCAGCATCGAGTCCGGATGCACCGACAGTTCGCGTTCGAGTTCGGCGTCGGCGTCGCCGAAGCGCAGCTCGGTGCGAAGGTCGAGCCCGTGTTCCGTGAGCGCGCGGGAGCGCGCGTCGAGCAGGAGCCTGAGGCGCGAGGCGCGCTCGCGCTCCGGGGTCGAGGCCTCGTGGATCGCGAGCAGGACCGACTCCGCGGGAATGTGTCGCAGGAGGCTCGCCGCGACGCCCAGCGAGCCGACACCGGCCTCGGCGCCGGGCAGCACGACGATGCGCGAGGGCAATCCGGTGCCCGGCGGCAGCACCAGGACCTGGGAAGCCCCGTGCGCGAGGTTCCACAGCGCGGTGGCGGCCGCGCCCGGGCCCACGGCGAGCACCGGCATGCCGGGCGGCGCGCTCGCGGTGCGCGTGGTGCGGGTCGTGATGCGCGTCTGCATGCGCGTCGCGAGCGTCGCGAGCAGCGGCGTGTCGCGCAGCGCGTCCGCCGCCGCCTGCTCGCGCGCGATGACCGTGAAGCTCGTGATCGGCGTCGGCAGGCTGTGGATCCGGCGCGCGCTGACCGTGACCTTCTGGCCGACCGCCAGCGGGTTCGCGCGCTGGTCCGGGTAGCTGCGCGAGGCATCGAGCAGCCAGCCGCCGGGGTCGGCGCCTTCGCGGTCCGGCGTCGCGGACACCGGTCCCTCGGTCGCCATGCGGACGCGCAGGCGCTCCGTGGCGCCCGCGAACTGCAGTTCCTGCACGATGCCCTCGCCGACCGGCGTGAGTCCCGCAGGCGGCGCGCCGATCGTCAGCTCGATTTCCTCCGGCCGGATCACCGCGACGATCTCGCGCGGCGTGACGGCCTCGGCGCCCGGCCGCTCGAAGTCCACCCGGCTGCCGCGGCGGTAGCCGAGCAGCAGGTTGGCCGCGCCGAGGAAGGTGGCGACGAAGCGCGTGCGCGGGCTCGCGTACAGATCGTCCGGCGCGCCGACCTCGAGCAGGCGCCCCTGGTGCATCACGCCGATGCGGTCGGCCATCGCGAAGGCCTCGTCCTGGTCGTGGGTGACGAGGATGGTCGTGATGCCGAGCTCCCGCTGGATCCTGCGGATGGTGCGCCGGAGTTCCTCGCGGATCTTGGCGTCGAGCGCGCCGAAGGGCTCGTCGAGCAGCAGCACCTCGGGGCGGTGGGCGAGCGCGCGCGCGACGGCGACGCGCTGCTGCTGACCGCCGGAGAGCTGTGCCGGCAGGCGCTCGTCCATGCCTTCGAGGGCGACGAGCTTGAGCAGTTCCTGCCGCCTGGCGAGCCGGTCGGCACGTTTCATGCGCCGCACCCGCAGCGCGAACTCGACGTTGTCGGCGACGCTCATGTGGCGGAACAGGGCGTAGTGCTGGAACACGAAGCCGACGCCGCGGTCGCGCGCGGAAACGCCGGTCACGTCCCGGCCGTGCAGGGACACGCGGCCGTGGTCGATCTCCACCAGCCCGGCGATGGCGCGCAGCAGCGTGCTCTTGCCGCTGCCGGACGGTCCGAGGAGGACCAGGAACTCGCCCTCGCCGATCTCGAGCGAGACGTCGTTGACGACCGGCAGCAATTGATACCGCTTGGTGACCTGGTCGAGAGTGATGGACATGCGACGTAACCTGCCGGCCCCACGGGGGCGAATGCGGGAAAGGCTAGTGCCCTCGCGGTTTCCGGGTCAGTCGCAGGGCGGTAACAAGGCGGTGACGGCCGACGGAATTGGAACACGGGCCGCGCCGGCCGATAATGCAGCGGGGGGAAAGCATGATCCGGTTCGCATTGTATGCGTTCGCCGCCCTGGCGGGCTTGACGGCCGCGTCATCATGGCGGTCCGGGGAGTCGCGGGGCTTGCCGTCGCGCAACGGGCCGACGCGATCGAAGAGCGCATGCTCGCCCTCGCGCGCGACCCGGCTTTCGATCCGGCCACCCTGCAGATCGTCAAGGATCCGTTGCCGTTCGTGCGGCAGCGCTCGCTCGGCGACTTCGCCGTGAACTACGAGCTGACCAGCATCCTCGACGTGTTCAACGAGTACGGCGTGCAGATCATGACGCCCGCCTACGAGGGCGACACCCCCGAGCCGAAGGTCGTGCCGCGCGAGCGGTGGAACGCGGCGCCGGGCCGGCGACCCGTTACTTGACGGTGTAGCCGCGGCCCTCGAGGCAGGCGGCCATGCCGCGCTTCACCGCGTCGGCCTGCGCCTGCTCCGCCGCCTTGGCCTGCTCCGCGGCCTGTTCCTGGGCTTCTTCCTTCTGGTCGCGGCGCGCCTTGCGCGTGCGGTGACCGCCGGCGAGCGTGCCCGCGGCGGCGCCGACTTTCGCGCCTTCGCTGGCGTCGTCGTTGGCGACTTCGCCGATCACAGCGCCGGCGGCGGCGCCGCGCACCGCGCCCTTGATCCGCTCGCCGCCGGGGACCTGCTTCGCGGGCTCGGCCTGGGCCGTCGTTGCGGGGGCAGGGGCGTTGCTGGCCTGTGCCTTGGACCAGTCGCGGCATTCGGTCTCGTCCTTCGCCTGCTGCGCCGCGTCCTGGCCCTTGGCCGGGTAGACGTAAAGCCCCAGGGCAGCCGCGGGCGAAGCCGGCGCCGGCGGCGTGGCCGGTTGCTGCGCGAGAAGGGGGGAGGCGAGCGCCGCCGCGAACAGGCCCGGCAGCACACGTGCGGGCACCGGAATACGCGTCATGTGGACTCCTCGGGCGTGACCACGGGCGGAAACTTGGTGGCATGCTAGCCGACTCGGCAGGCGCCAGGCACCTGCCCCAAGTGGCAGGAGCGCGGCATGGGATATCCGGCAATGGCGTCGAATTTCCTGGCCGCCGGCCTGCTCGCGGCTGCCGCGGCCGGCGCCGACCCGGCGCCGGCCATGGCGGCTGCGGCGCGGCACGTCGCGGCGCACGAGGCGGCGATCCTCGAGGAGCTGCGCGGGCTGCTCGCGCTGCCCAACGTCGCGACCAGCCAGGACGACATCAGGGCGAACGCAGCGCTGCTCGTGCGGATGCTGGAGAAGCGCGGCATCGATGCGCGCATCCTCGAGACGCCGGGCGCACCCGTGTCGGTCTACGGCGAGCTTGCGGCGCCGGGCGAGACTCGCACGCTGCTTTTCTATGCGCACTTCGACGGCCAGCCCGTCGGGCCCGAATCCGCCTGGTTGTCCCCGCCATTCGAACCGACCCTGCGCGCGGGCCGTGCCGAAGACGGCGCGGCGATCGTGGGCTGGGACGCGGCGCGCCACCCGTTGCCCGACGAGGCGCGCCTCTACGCGCGCTCGGCCAGCGACGACAAGGGGCCGATCGTGGCGATGCTCGCCGCGATCGACGCCTTGCGCGCGGCGCGGATTCCCCTCTCGGCGAACCTGAAGTTCTTTCTCGAGGGCGAAGAGGAGGCGGGCTCTCCCAACCTCGCGCGTACCCTGGCGGCACACCGCGGACTGCTCGGGTCCGATCTCTGGCTGTTCGGCGACGGGCCGATCGATCCGCGCGGGCTGCCGCGGATTTCGCTGGGCGTCCGCGGCGTCACGGGTTTCCGCCTGACGGTGTACGGGCCGGCCACCAGCCTGCATTCCGGCCATTACGGCAACGTGGCGCCGAATCCCGGCGCGCGGCTCGCTGCGCTCATCGCCTCGATGCGCGCGGCGGATGGGACGATCCTGGTCGACGGCCTGTCGGCGCCACCGCCGTCGGCCGAGACGCTCGAGCTCGCGCGGACCGCCTTCGAAACGCCGGGCATGCTGACGGCGGCCGGCATCGGCGCGTCGGAAAGCGGACTCGACTACGGCGAGTCCGTCCTGCGCCCGGCGCTCAACGTGACGCAGCTCCTGTACGGCGGCTCGGGCGGGCAACGCAACGCCATCGACGCGGAAGCGACGGCGGGCTTCGACCTCCGGCTCGTGCCGGGCATGACGGTGGCGGCCGCGCGGGAAGCGATCGAGGCGCACGTGCGTGCGCAGGGCTACGCGCTGCTCGATGCGCCGCCGACGGCGGAAGACCGCCTGCGCCACGCGAGGCTCGCGCGCTTCGACTGGGGCGACGACGGCTATCCGGCGGCGATGTCCTCGCCGGACGATCCCGGCGTCGCACGCGTCATGGCGGTCATGCGGGAAGCGACGGCCGGCGAGGTGCGCATCGCGCCGCTCATGGGCGGCAGCCTGCCGATCGCGCCGATCGGCGAGGTGCTCGGCACGCCGTTCGTGATCGTGCCGATGGTCAACGCCGACAACAACCAGCACGCGCCGAACGAGAACCTGCGCATGAAGGAGCTTCGGCGCGGCATCGCCCTCTACGCCGCCCTGCTCGCCGCGTACTAAAAGGGGACGCACCCCTTTTCCGGCAGTGCGAGTTCCTGAAAAGGGGTGCGTCCCCTTTTAGGGCCGACGGGTCAGAGGCCCGGCGTGGCTGCCGGCGCGCCCGCGCGCCGGCGCATCCACAGGTAGATCGGCAGGCCCGCGAGGGCGAGCACCAGCGCCCAGATGAACGGCTCCCAGCCGACGCCCTTGAAGGCGAAGGCGGCGAATGCGACGCCGCCCGCGCCCGCGAACCAGAGCCCCGGCGACAGGCCGGCGGAGTCGCGCTTGAGCAGCGTGAACAGCGCGAACGAGCAGCACACGTACAGCGGGAGGTTGGCGGCGGAGACGATCAGCGAGAGCTTGGTGAAGGCGCCGACCAGCGTCGCGCTGAAGTTCATGATGCCGAGCGCCGTCGCGAGCCCGCCCGTGAGCAAGAGCGACGCCCAGGGGACGCCGAAGCGGTTGCTTTCGCCGAGAATCGGCGGCAGCAGGCGGTGCGAGGCGAGTGTGCGCGTCAGCTCGCCGGCCAGCAGCGCCCAGCCGTTGAGGCAGCCGAGGCCGCTCACCACGACGAACAGGGAGATCCACCGGCCGTTGCCGGGGCCCAGCAGGCGGTCGGCGATGGTCACGAACGGCGCGTCCGACGCGGCGAGGGTCTCCTGCGGCACGACCAGCATCCCGATCGCGACGATCGAGACGTAAAGCGCGGCGACGACCAGCGTGCCGATCAGCGTGGCGCGCGGGATCGTGCGCTGCGGATCCTTGACGCGTCCGGCAGCGATCGCCGCGGACTCGAAACCGAGCATCGCGTACAGCGCGACGGCCGCCGCGGCCATGGACGCATGCCCGGTGATCGGCGTGGCCGGCAGGTTCGGCGTCCAGGCGCCCGGATCGGAAAGGATCGAGAACGCGCCGACGACCATGACCAGCACCAGCGGCACGACCTTGAGCAGCGAGGTCGCGACCTGCACCCGCCCGCCGCTGCGTACGCCCAGCAGGTTCACGGCGATGAAGATCCAGATGAACGACACCGCGAGCACGGCCGGCGAGATCGCCGCCGCCGCCGGGAAGACGTTAACGAAGTAGCCGACCACGCCGATGGCGAGCACGGGCAGCGTCGCCCAGACCGAGATCCAGTAGCACCACAGCGCCGGGAAGGCGATGACTTCCCCCAGCGTCGCGCGCACGTAGCCGAACGGCCCCGCCGCCTCCGGGAGCTTGCGCGCCAGCGCCGCGAAGGAGACGGCCAGGCACACGCAGCCGAAGATCACGGCCGCCCAGCCGGTCAGCGCGTTGAGCCCGAAGGGCGCGAGCGCGGCGGGCTGCATGAAGATGCCCATGCCGATCGTGTTGCCGACGACGAGCGCCGTCGCCATGCCGAGGCCGAACTGGCGATCGCTCATCGCGGCTCCTCCGGCCGGACGAGACGGCCCTTCCAGATGACGGCGGACACGCGCTCGAGGCGCCGGACGTCCTCGAGCGGGTCGCCCGCGACGGCGATCAGGTTGGCGAACTTGCCGGGTGCGATCGAGCCGAGCTCCTGCGAGCGCCCGAGCGAGGCGGCGGCGCTCGTGGTGGCGGCGCGGATCGCCTCCAGCGGCGTCATGCCGTAGCGGACCATGTAGGCGAACTGCCGCGCGTTGCCGCCGTGCGGGTAGACGCCGGCGTCCGTGCCGTAGCCGATGCGCACCCCGGCCTTCACCGCCCTGGCGAAGTTCTCGCGCTGCAGGTCGGTGGTCTCGTCGTTCTTGCGCATGACTTCCTCCGGCCAGCCGTCGCGGGTGCCGACTTCCCTGATGTAGTCTCCGTTGTAGACGTCCGCGACCAGCCAGGTGCCGTGCTTCACCATCAGCGCGATGCCCTCGTCGTCGAGGTAAGAGCCGTGCTCGATGGTGCGCACGCCGGCCCGGACGGCGTTCTTGATGCCCTCGGCGCCGTGGGCGTGCGCGGCGACGAACGTGCCGTGGCGCGCGGCCTCCTCCACGGCGGCACGGATCTCGGCCTCCGTGAACTCCGGCATCGCCGGCGTCGTGCCGGCCGTCAGCACCGCGCCGGTCGCCATGATCTTGATGAAGTCCGCGCCGCCCGCAATCAGCTCGCGCACGCGCTGGCGGACCTGCTCGGCGTTCTCGGCCACGCCCCGGCGCATCTCCGCCGGCGCCTTCAGGGCGTCCGGCAGGCCGGTCACTTCCCCGCCGCCGCCGGGCACCGTGACGTACGCGCCGGCAACGAACATGCAGGGGCCCTCGACCTGGCGCGCGTTGATGGCGTTCCGGAGCGCGACGTCGACGAACGCGCGGTAGGTGCCGATGTCGCGTACGGCGGTGAAGCCGGCATTCAGCGTCGCGCGCGCGTGCTCGACGCCCATCAGCGCGTCGCGCGCCGCGGAACTCGACAGCGGCGCGTTGACGTCCGCGGAGCTGATGTCGCCGACGAGATGCGTGTGCAGGTCGATAAGGCCGGGCAGCACGGTGTGGGCGGACCAGTCTATGAACCGGTCGCCGCTGCGCGAGCTGGCGGCCCACGGTGTCACGGATACGACCCGTCCGTCCTCGATGCGGATCGCGCGGTCGGCCAGGTACTGGCCGCTCTCGACGTCGAGCATCTTCCCGGCCCTGACGATGACCGTGTCGGCATGCGCGAGCGCCGCGGCGCCGCAGGCGACGAGCGCGAGGATGGCTGTGCGAACGGGTTTCATGTCACTCCCTGCGGCTGCGTGCCGTGGCCGACATCATAATTGCTGCTAGCATGGCGGCCCCACTGGCCGATGCCGGCGCATGTTCCGGCGAGGTTGCGCCTCTTGTCCACCGGAATCCGTGCGCCCGTCAGCATCCTGGCCTTGTTGGCCGCATTTTCGCTCTCCGCCGCCGAATCCGGCCCGCGGGCTCGTGACCTCGGCGTGCCCTTCGACGGCACGCCCGGCCCCCTTAACGCGATCACCGACGTCGCCGGCGTCGAGGTCGGCCACAAGACGCTGATCGAGGACCTGCCGGGCGGCCACAAGGTCCGCACCGGCGTGACGGCGGTCCTGCCGCGCGGGCGCGCGACGATCACCACGCCGGTGTTCGGCGGCAGCTTCGCGCTGAACGGCGCGGGGGAGATGACCGGCCGCGCCTGGATCGAGGACAGCGGTCTGCTCGAGGGCCCGGTGATGCTCACCAACACGCATAGCGTCGGCACCGTGCACGAGGCGACCATCGCCTGGCGCGTGAAGAACGGCGCGCCGGACGCGTCCGGATACTGGTGGTCGACGCCGGTGGTCGCCGAGACTTGGGA
>ERZ1066138.412-NODE-412-length-14477-cov-8.715504_pt1 | contig 14477 bp, 13 predicted proteins | sample MGYA00382785_ERZ1066138 | MGnify/ENA primary metagenome ERZ1066138 (study PRJEB33369, sample SAMEA5778368) | biofilm metagenome | biome: Industrial cooling water; feature: Water cooling tower basin; material: Biofilm | place: United Arab Emirates | collected... | reverse complement strand
TGCCTGCACCGATCGGATCAAGGCATCCGCCTTGGGCCCTGCCGCACCAGCGCTATCCAGCGCCGTGCCGCGCTTTCCGTCCCTGATCGACTGTAACAGCCCTTCCCCTGGCTCCGCCGTCAGCGGCAATCCATTGTCGACCTCGTAGGCCAGAATGGCGGCTTGGGTCACCGGGCCCGCGATACCGTCGGTGCCACCGGTCTCGTAGCCCTTTGCTGCCAGCGCCGTCTGCACCTCGCGCGTCATCTCGCGCAGATCCGAAACCGGCGGACTAACGACGACGCGCTGGACGATCCCGGGCGTGACGAGTCCCGAGCCGCCAGCCACCGGGCCGCTCGTGCTGACCCGGTCCGGCGCGGCCGGTGGCCCTCCGCGATTGTCGATCTCCGGAATAGCAAGTGCTGCCGTTTCCTTGACGACACCCCACACGCCATCGCTCGCCACGCTGTCCCGGCGGGACGCCGGCTGCATAACTGTCAGATTGAGCGCCACGCCAGCCGACAACCCGGCAAACAGCACCATCGACAGTTTGGAAGTGCGCGCAAACATGATGACGTGAAGCCCTTTCAGCGGTCTGGGCGGGAGTATCCGTATCGCGCGTTAACGCCTCCTTAACCGCATGGGGCGGTCAACAAAACCCTTCGCCGAACCGCAAAATTTGATTCAATTGCACCAGCACATGGTTTCGCTTCCTTGATGGCGATGCGCTACTGTTGATGGTGAGGCCGGCGTAGGCCGCTCGCCGTTTCACCGGATGTGATTGAGACATGCCGATCTTGCGTACAGTCATCGTCGTTGGCGCTGTCATCGCGCTCCTGCCGTCCGACCGGGCGCAGCAGGAACGCTTGCAGCAGACCGCCGTCGACGCCGCCCACTGGACAATGACGTTTTGCGACCGCAACGCCAAGAGCTGCGAGAACGCCGGCTATGCCTGGGAAATGTTCAAGACCAAGGCTGAGTTTGCCGCCGGTGTCGCCTATGATGTCGCCATGACCCACGTCTTCAAGGCCGGCACGGACTTGGCCGCAATCCCGCCCCCGGCAGAAACCTCCGCCATCGAACGGCGCGGAACGTTGACCGTACGCGATTTGGAGCCCCGCTGGCGCGGCGGCGAACCCCGCGCCGCGCGCTGACGCGGACCGTCGGCAAATCGCGGCAGCGCCTTGCCCTGTGCACCCATTGCCACTAAGTCCTGCCTGAGCGTGCGTGCACGGCGCGCGCCGCAACAGGACGCCCCATGACGATTTCGGAACTCAAGGAAAACTTTGCTCTCATCGACGATTGGGAGGACCGGTACCGCTATGTCATCGAACTCGGCCGTGCGCTTCCCGAACTGCCGGTTGCCGACAAGACGGAGGCCAACAAGGTCCGCGGCTGCGCCAGTCAGGTTTGGCTCGTCACGCGCCTGACACCCCAAACCGGCGGCGCCTCGCCGCTCATGCACATTGAGGGGGACAGCGACGCTCATATTGTGCGCGGCCTCGTCGCGATCCTGCTTGCAATCTACCAGGACAAGCCCGCAGCCGAAATCGCCGCCCACGACGCGTTGCAAGACTTCGCCGATTTGGGCCTAAAGGATCATTTGACGCCGCAACGCTCCAACGGCCTCGCATCGATGGTCGCCCGCATCCGCGCCGAGGCCACGAACGCCGCCGCTCAGTCCGCCGCCGGCTGAAGCGCGTCGCCGGCTGCATCGATTGCCGGGCGATAGTCCGCCACGCCCCAGTGCCGCGGTTGGGCGCGGCTAGGTCCGGCCGCACCCGCCTCCTCGATCCCGTAATGCCGTGCCAATCGCGACAGAGCCAATTGCAGTACGACCTTGCCTGAACGTTGCGGCCACCCCGCGTTGCGCTCGAGCTGTTCCAATCCCTTCAGGAAGCAACACACATCGAGAAGGATTCCTGAGAATTCAGGCCCGGCCGCCGACAATGCCCGGTTGACGCGCTCCCGGGCCGCAAGCACGCTGTCTGCGAACTCCACACCTGCCCCCGGCTCAGTCCTGCGCCCGCCTATGCCTCCCGCTCCGAATTCCCAGCTCGCCGTGACGCGCGGACCAAGCTGCGCGAACGTAAAGTCGGCGCGCAGCCGTTCACCGGCGAGAAACTGAGCCTCGCTGATGAGCGCCGCGCCATCCTTGCCCCGGCGCCGCCTCAACCACGCCAGCGGACTTTCATCCAGATTGTGTTCCGGCCGGCGGTTCTCGTCAGCCTTCGCCATTCGAAGCGGACGCCTCTCCTCTTTGTTCATCCGGCCCTCCGCATTTCGCCGTTGCCGGCATCCGCTGTTGCCTTCGCGCCCAGTCGAAACCGCACGATGCTCTCGAGAAGTTCGAGAACACGATCGAACCGCGCATCATCTCGCAGATCCTCGATGACGCCGCAGGCATGTGCCACCGTCGTGCGGTCGCGGGCGAAAGCCCGTCCGGCGTCGGTGAAGCTGCGTCCGCAGGCAACATGAATGAGATACATCGCCACCTGCCGCGCCAGCGCGACCCGCGAGGACCCGCGCGTAACCAGACAAAACTCTCCCGCCAACACGCCAAACACCTGACCGACACTCGCCTCGATGACCACTCGCTCAAAAAGCAGTTGTTGCATCCGTTCACCTAGCTCCACCGACGTCCGATGCCGCAAGACTACCGCTGAAGCCGCGCCACGCTTCTCATCTGATACGCCAGCGGTGAACGGCGGGGATAAATAGAAAAGATTTCCGGTCAGCCGCGGTTATCCCCGCGCGTCAACAGCGTGCGAGACTTCTCCCATCCCCCGATGAGAGCTTGTCATGCCGCCCAAGCCACATCCCAAAGACGATTTTGCGAATGATCGAGAGCCGCCAGCCGAAATCCAGGCTGCGACGGCTCGCGACGTCGCATTGATGCGTTTGCTGCCGCTCTGGCCACACGAGGTCGCCGACCGCAGTCCTGCGGGACGGCACCGCGTGCAGGCCCTGCTCCGGCGCGCCTTAAGGGCCGAACGCAGACGCGGACTTGCTGGCCACTGGACCTACGATCTATCCCGCCATGCACAGTTACTTGCTCTGTACCGCGCAGAATGCGACGCCCCTGGCCGGTCAATCGTTCGGGATATTCCGTGCCCGCGATTTGGAACAGAGAGGACCTAATCGCGCTCCTTGCGCGTTCCCAGACCCATCTTCTTGGCAAGGTCCGACCGTGCCCGCGCATAGTTCGGCGCAACCATCGGATAGTCGGGCGCCAGCCCCCACTTCTCCCGGTACTCCTCAGGCGACAGGTTGTAGTGCGTTCTCAAGTGCCGTTTCAGCGACTTGAACTTCTTGCCGTCTTCCAGACAGACAATGTGATCCGGCATGACCGAGCGCTTCACCGGCACCTTCGGTTTCAACTCATCCCGCTCCGGCAGCGGGGCGGATCCGGTGACACGGATCAACGCCGCATGGGTGTCGCTGATCAATTGCGGCAGATCGCTGGCACTCAGCGTGTTCTTGCTGACGAACGCCGACACGATGCGCGCCGTGAGCTCCACGAGACCGGGTTGACCCTGTTCTTCCATTTATCCCAACCTCCCGGACTTTATCTTGAGAAGTACTGTATACTCCAAGTAATCAAGTAACGAGAGTTCGTTCTCGTGCTGTTAACAGCAATCGCAGCACGGCTGAGTTCGCGATGCCGGGCCGTTAACTTTAAGGGCCATTCACCGAGCTGCCGCGCGCTTCTGGTTTCGCCCTCGGCAAGACGCTAAGAGCCCGGTGCTGCAGCGGCTCCTGCGGCCTGCCGTAGTTGGCTCTCGAAGGTCCGACAGCACGATGACGACGCCTCACGCATTGACCCGCCGCAGCGTCCTCGGGCTGGCCATGGCCCTGCCGGCGATCGGCCACGCAGCCACGCGACCGGACACGCATTCGCTTGGCGAAGCCGCAGCCGCGGCTGGGATCCTATTCGGTGCCTCCGCAACCTCGAACGTTCTTGACGACCCCGCTTACGCGGCACTTCATTCTGCCCATTCCCGGCTGCTGGTCACCGACCTCGCACTGAAATTCGACTATCTGCGCCCGAGCGAGGACATCTTCGACTTCGCGGAAGCCGACGCCCTTCTCGCCTTTGCCCGCTCGCAAGCCATCGGCTTTCGCGGCGCGGCCATGATCTGGAACGATTGGCCGGCAGCCTGGCTCAAGGGCAAATCGTCAAGCGAACTCACCCGCATCTTCGACGAACACATCGATGTCGTGGGCTCGCGCTACGCGGGCGCGATGCAGTCATGGGACGTGGTGAACGAGCCCTTCTGGCCCGATGCCGGTGAACCGGGCGGCTACCGTACGGGGCCATGGTACGGCGCCATGGGTCAAGACTACATCCCGAGGGCCTTCGAGCGCGTTGCCCGCGTCGACCCCAAGGCCAAACTCGTCTTGAACGAAGCCTTCTGCGAACAGAACGACGCGCTTGGCAAAGCGGTACGGTCTCACATGCTCCCGCTGATCGACAAGTTGCAGGACCGCGGCGTCAAACTGGATGCCATCGGACTGCAAGCGCACATCCGCCCCGGCCTGCCCTTCGACATCGACGCCTTCCTGCGTTTTCTGGACGAGATCGCCGCCCGCAAGCTGGACATTTACCTCACCGAGTTCGACATCGAGGACAACACGCTTCCCTTCGACATCGCCCGGCGCGACGCGCTGGTCGCCGGCTGGACGGCCCGATTTCTCAATCCGGTCCTTGAAAATCGTAAGGTTAAAGCCGTCATCACCTGGCAACTCGCCGACCGCCATAGCTGGTACCGCGATCCGGCGGTCGCCGGCGCGCGCGGTTACAGCTTCTCGGCCCGGCCCCTCCCCTTCGATGATGGTTACAACGATAAGCCCATGGCCCAAGCCTTGCGTACCGCCTTCCTTGCCGCCCCCAAGCGCGATTGAAAAGCGCGGCACGCCACACCCACGCGTTGCGAAGGATGATCCCATGACGATGGTCATGACGCGCCTACACAGCCATGCGCCCTCGGTCAGCACATTTCGTGTGAAGCGTTTCGAACTCTTTCGATCGTTGATAGAAAAAGTCGTCGCCCGAAAAGGCTCGGCCCACATTCTCGACCTGGGCGGCACGCACGACTATTGGATGAGCGTCGAACCTCTCTGGCGGGATTTCAATCTCACATTCACACTGGTCAACCTCGGCGCCGAGCCAACTGGCGACTCCCGCTTCACGCCGCTTGCCGGCAACGCCTGTGCCATGCCCGAATTTGCCGACAACAGTTTCGACATCGTGCACTCCAATTCGGTCATCGAGCACGTCGGCCGCTGGAAAGAAATGAAGCAGATGGCGTCCGAGATCGCGCGGCTGGCGCCCCGCTATTATGTGCAAACACCGGCGTTCGGATTTCCCATCGAACCCCATTTCAAGACCCCCCTGTTCCACTGGATGCCCATGCCGTGGCGAATCTGGTTGACCCGGACAGTGCCGCTCGGAAGCTATCCGCGCGCGGAAACGCTTGATGATGCCATGCGCTTCGTGGAAGACGCGATCCTCATCGATGCGCCCCGCTTTCGCAGCCTCTTCCCTGCTCCCGCGCGCATCGAAAAGGAGCGCGTATTGGGCATCACGAAAAGTTTCATCGCCATCCGCGATTGACGCGGCCCGTCCCTTTGAATTGACCCTGCCTGGAACACACGCAACACTTGCGTTGTGCGCGGCCAACCGCTGTAAAGGCACCGCGATCCAACCGCATCAGTCATCCTCGAGGATACCGTGACCCTTCTTCCGCCGCCGCATGCCGCCGAAAAGAACCATCTCACAACCTGGCACGGCACGACACTGCAAGACCCCTTTCATTGGCTGCGCGCCGAGAACTGGCAAGATGTCATGCGCGATCCCAACGCGCTTGATGCGGAGATCCGCGCCTACCTCACGGCCGAGAACGCCTATGCCGACGCCGCTCTAGCCGACACGGAAGACCTGCAAAAGGCGCTCTATGAAGAGATGAAGGCCCGCCTTAAGCCGGACGACCGTACCGTTCCGAACCCGGATGGCCCCTGGGAATACTTTTCAAGTTTCGCCGCCGGCGGCCAGTATCCGCGCCTCTGCCGGCGCCCACGTGGCGGCGGCGAGGAGGCCGTTCTGCTCGATGGCAACGCTGAGGCTGCCGGCAAAACCTATTGGGACTTAGGCGCTGCCAGCCACAGCCCTGACCACGCACTCGTCGCCTTTTCTACCGACGACAAAGGATCCGAACTCTACACCGTCCGCATTCGTGATCTGGCCACCGGCCTGAACTTTGCCGATGAACTCCCCGACACCCGCGGCGACATCGCCTGGGGAAACGACAGCCGCACGCTCTATTACATTCGCGTCGACGCCAATCATCGCCCGCGTTCCGTCTGGCGGCACGTCGTCGGAACGCCCGTTGCTTCCGACCAGTGCGTCTATGAAGAACCCGACGAAAGCTTCTTTATCGCACTCGGGCGAACGCAGTCGCGCGCCTACGTTCTGATCAATGCACATGACCACCAGACGAGCGAATTCCACGTGATCGACGCCGACAATCCGGACGCGTTGCCCCGCATCGTCGCGCCGCGAACCGCTGGTCACGAATACGACGTCGAGCATCATGGTGAGAGCTTTATCATCACGACCAATTCCGACGGCGCGGAAGACTTTCGCATCGTCGAGGCGCCGGTCGCCGATCCCGGCATGGCCAACTGGAAGGAACTCGTCGCCCACCGTGCTGGGCGGCTCATCATCGAGGTCTCCGTTACCAGACATCACATCGCGCGCCTCGAACGCGAAGATGGATTGCCACGCATCGTCGTTCGCCGCATCGCGGAAGGCGCGGAACATCCAATCGCATTTGCCGAGGAAGCCTACTCGCTCGGCATGGCCAGCGGCTATGAATTCGACACCGGCAACCTCCGCTTCACCTACTCGTCAATGACGACGCCCGCCGAGACGTACGACTACGACATGGCGACGCGAACCCGCGAGTTGCGCAAACGCCAGGAGATTCCCTCCGGCCACGACGCGGACGACTACGTGACGCGCCGGTTGTTCGCGGTCGCGCACGATGGCGAGCGCGTGCCCGTCTCCCTCCTCTACCGCAAATCAACGCCGCTCGATGGAAGTGCGCCCGCCTTCCTCTATGGCTATGGCGCTTATGGCATCTCGATGCCTGCCTCGTTCTCCACCGGCCGCCTCTCGCTTGTCGATCGCGGATTCATCTTCGCCATCGCCCACGTTCGCGGCGGCAAGGACAAGGGCTATCGCTGGTACAAGGACGGCAAAGCCAAAAACAAAACGAACACGTTCACCGACTTCATCGCGGCCGGTGAACTGCTGGTGGCGCAGGGTTTCACCTCGCGCGGACGCATCATTGCAAACGGCGGCTCGGCCGGCGGGATGCTCATGGGTGCGGTCGCCAACATCGCGCCCGACCTCTTTCTCGGCATCATCGCCGACGTCCCGTTCGTTGACGTCTTGAATACGATGCTCGATAAGGACCTGCCGCTGACCCCGCCCGAGTGGCCTGAATGGGGCAACCCGATTCACAGCGCGGAAGACTTCGCGACCATCCGGTCATATTCCCCCTATGACAACGTCACGGCCAAATCCTATCCCCACATTCTGGCGACCGGCGGCCTCACAGACCCCCGCGTTACGTATTGGGAACCGGCCAAGTGGGTTGCCAAGCTTCGGCGTCTGAACACGAGCGGACGGCTTCTTCTCTTAAAGATCAACATGGGGGCGGGTCACGGCGGCGCATCAGGGCGTTACGAGCGACTGAAGGAGACGGCCCGCGACTTCGCCTTCGCGTTAAAGATCGCCGGTCTCAACGGCCCGGCGCCTTCGGCATAGCGCACCAAATGAAAAGCGGCAGCGCCTCTTTCGAAGCGCCGCCGCAGCATTGCAGAGTAGGTGTGCCGTGCCTTATTCCTGGATCAGCACGGTCTCGTCGTCGCTCGAACGGGTCACGATGGTCACGAGCGAGTTGCCGATTTCCTCGAAGGCTTCGCGCAGTTCGTCGCCGTCATAGGGGAAGTAGTACTTGCCCGGCGAGGCACATGAGACAAGCGTTTGACGAGCCGGGTCGCTTTCGTTCGTGCTCATGTCGAAGCCGATCGTGTACACGATGATGCCATCTTCCTTCATCTTCGTGCAGATTTCAACGGCCTGGTCCGAAGCGTCCGTGGAGCCATACTGCGAGTTATACTGGCCGTCCGTCATGAGCACCGCGGCCTTGATCACTTCCTCGTTGTGATACTCGGCAACGTCCATGTGACCTTCGCTCCAGAAGCGGTTCCACTCCGGCGACAGCATGTAGTAGCTCCAAGCCGTGCCAACATGACCCGCCGTGGCGTTATAGGTGCCGAAGCTCGAAATGTGATCCTTCAACGACTGCTTGTCTGTCGTCAGCGTCTTGATGACGGGCAAAGAGCAGTTGTTGTTCTGCGAAGAGCTGTACTGGCTGGAGAGGCTCGAACCCGGCGCATAGACGCCAATGTACGTGCCCGAACCCGCCGCGGCGTCCGTATAGGCTTCCGCGCCCTGGCGCTCGGTGATGCACGACCGCAGATACCGCGTCGACATGATCGGCGTCGTGCCGCCAACCACGACATCCGGCACCTTGTACTCGGTCTTGCCGTTCTTCACGCGCTTCGAGAAGTTGCTGTTGCAGTGGTTCGAGGCCTGGCTGTTCGTATAGTTCGCGTACGCCGTCACGTCCCGCACTTGCGAACGGCACGATGAGATTTGCATCCATTCGTAATCGTCACTGTCGGAGGTAAACACGTACGTGTAGGCCGTGCCCGTCTGGAACTGAGCGCTTGCGGCATAGCCAGTCGCGGCGGAGGCATAGGAACCAACATTCACGCGCTCGGAGAACGGTACGAGACCCACGCGCCGGTTGTTGGCCGCCGCATCGTTCGGCATGATGATGTCGAGGAAGTCCTGAGCGGCCGCCTTCATCGAATCCATCTTGATGTTGCCGTTGTCGTCTTGCCATCCCATCGAGCCCGACACGTCGAGCATCAGCGAGACTTCGAGATCCTTGGTACCCTGGAGGTTGTTGGTGGCCACGGAGCCCTTGGTGAACACCTCAACATCGAGTTCTTCCGTTCCGAGCAGGCTCATGAACGGCGTGCCGATGGACGTGCGCAGAACGGGACGAACCGACGCTGTCGCAGGATCGATCACCGACCCGTCGACATAAACGACGCGCGAACCGATAGCATTCTCACCGTTGCCATTTTCTTCGCGTGCGCGGACCATTCCGTCCTTCTCAAGTCCCTCATCGATGAACGACAACAGACGCTGCTGTCCCTTGTTCACGTCGCCCGTCTCGCGATATTCGGCGAGACCCGCAGCGGTTGCGGCGTCGGCGACAATCTGGAGCTGCGTGTGTAGACGATGTGCGCGCCCATAATCGACGGCAAGGCCAACGCCGCCGAGAACCGGCACCATCATCAAGGCGAACAGCATGGCGACGTTGCCGCGTTCGTCCTGGCAAAAATTCACGGGCTTAAGTGACATTGGATTGCTCCCACTTCTTCGAATGTGGGTGCACTTTGCGCCGCTCATATTCCTCAATTCATACTCGAATTGTTCGAATTGTTTGTAAGTCGGCTTGTTCGCAAGAAAGCACAAACTCTGCTGAAAATGTTCTTGATTGCCCCAATCTTCATTCGATCGTCTTTCTTTACGCATTCTCAACCATGCCGGCACAGCAAAACAAAAAAGGGCGCGGTCCGCACCGCGCCCTTCGGAAAATGAAAAGGGCCGCTTGCGCGGCCCTTATAATGCCTATCGCTAGGCAGCCTTCTCTTTGAAGGCCGTCAATTTCTTATCCTCCTCAAGGTCCCGTGCGCCCTTCAAGGCGATACCAATGTAGCGAACTCTTCCACCAAGCTTGGCTTTCTGGACACCCAATTCGCCAAACTCACGTCCAAAGGTTGGCAGTGCGAGCGGTTCCTTCTCCTTCACTTCACACCACGCGCAGTACTCTTCGTACAGTTCGGTTGCCGTCATGCTGGAACCGTCCTGCGTCTGGACACTCTCCTTGTAGAAGCGCTCCACATCGGTTTCGGGAGCCATGGGTACGATACGCTGAGTGGCCGGCGCCGACTTGTTGTCGTTTGCACCAGAACGCGGCTTTGCAGAAATCTGCACGGGCGCCGTCTCACGGACGGGGGCCGCCACCGCTGCCGCAGCGGTGATCACGGGCGTGGCGATCGTCGCCATGACGGGAGCGGCCGGAGCCATATCGTCATAGAGGCGCCACTGGCTGAAGGCGATGTACATGCCAAAGCACGACCCGACTTCGAGTAGCAATGCGATGAAGATGGTCATCGCAATCTGTACGGTATCGACGCTGAAACCCGACAGCTTCGAGAGCACGGCGGCCTGCGGATCGGCTTCAGCCATCACGGCCGAACCCGACACACTCGACAGCTTGCCCGAAAGCTCGCTGATGCGGACGGAAAGCTTCTCGGCTTCCCGGCCGGCGGCGAGTTCGGCAGTCAAACCGTGATAGGACTGGCAGAAGTCGCGCCCCTGCTTGCCCGTCACGTCCGTGCAGCCCTTGGTCCAGGACCATGGGCGCTGGTTCTGAGCGTTGTCGAGATCGCTTTGCACGACGCCGACCGGCCGGTGCTGAGGCACCCAACCGAGCTGCTCCTGCGCCCGCGCCAGATCCGAACGCAGATCCTTGTACGACTGGGCCTCAGCGGCACGCTGGCCGGTGGTGTCCAGACGGTTCAAGGCCGCGTGGCCGAGCGCCGACGTGAGCGAGTAGGCGGTCATCACGATACCGACCACCGCGGCCGCAGCAGCCTGCGACCACATCCTGTTTCTGATAGCGGCGAAGAAAAAGAAAGGAACGAGTGCCTTCAGGCAGTCTGCGGCGGCCGAAGCCGAACCGTAGATCAAACCGTCGAGCTCGGTCTTTCCGAGTTGGTAGCCAAAACGCCAGTTCATCGCAGCCGACACGGCGAGTAGTACGCCCGCTGCGAGAACGCCGAGTACACCCATGAGGTGTCGCATAGCCCTCTCCATTGCACAGAGCCGGTCGGACGCTTGGAAAACCCCCATCGTCCCGGCTCGCTTTGTCTTGTTGTCCGTGAGGGAAAAACGGAAAGCCGGCTGAGCACCAGACACGAGACTGCCGGCCGCCTTCGAACCCGCCCGTTTGAGCAGCCGGACCATCCCCAAATGGCACCCGGCGCGGACGGCAGCGATGGCGGAAACAATCTCGAGACCTGCCGGACCTTCAGCCTGTTTCCTCGCCTTGTTCACAGGCCGAACTGCCGCTAGAGCCAGCCGGTGGAAAATCGAAGGCGAAGGGCTGAAGCAAACAAGTGTCGAACGCGACACACTCCCCTCAATTGGGAAGGCTATGTGATTCGAAATCTTTTGTTAAGGGAATCAGAAGTGTAGGCAAATCGCTCCGAGGACGCGCCACGCACGGTGGCCACATCGCAACATGTAACCATGCCCAAGCTATCAACAAGCACGGCATGACTTGTTCAACGGATATCCCCATCACCTATCGAGACCTGTCAATAACTCTGCTGTTGGTTCCCAGCCCAGTTTGCCCCTTCTCCATGCGCGCCAACCTCAGCGGCGTCGCCGCGCCCAAGGGCTCGCCGAGCATCCGCGCAACGGGCAACCCTTGAAGTCAAACAAACACTTAAGGTCAAAACAGCGCTTTTGGCGGGGGCCAAAATGAGTTAATGTTCATCAATCAATCGGGCGGTGATTTCATCCGCCCAAAATTCCGGGCCCAAGCGGAGTGCAGGCGGCCCGACTGGTCCGGGCGAACGCCGCGCCGAACCCAAAAATGAGACCCGGAAGTCAATCCGAGCGGCGACCTGCGGACATGGCGAAAATCCGTCATGCCTAGAAGCGAACCGAACGCCGCCGGCACGCGCCGGCTGCAGGCCCTGTGTGGGGAGTAGGCCTCGATGCAACGGATCGCAGCGGTACTGATCGTCGGCGGAGGCTTGGCTTTCCTCGCCTCCGAATACTACCCCTCTCCCGCCGACCGCGAAGAGCAAGTCGCCGCCATGACGCGCATCGTGGCGCGGGCCACGATTCTGGAACCGAAAGTGGTTCCAGCCGAACAGCCCGGTCTCCGCCGGCCGGTCGCGTCGCCAGCCGCAACCTATGTCAGTCCCACGCCGGCGCCGGTCGCTGTAGCCCCCGGCCCCGCTGCAACGGCCCAACTCACCGCCCCCATTGCGGCCCCGGTTGCCCCGGCACCTGCGCCGGCCACGCTTGCAGCCGTCAATGTACAAACCGCCGTGCCGGTCCCGCCACCGGCCGCCGCGACGCGCACGAAAAACCCCGATATCCAGCGCCGTCTCGCGCGCGAGATTCAATCCGAATTGAAGCGTGTCGGCTGCTATTATGGCCGCCTGGACGGCAGTTGGGGCCATCGCTCCCGCGACGCCATGGCGGCGTTCATGGCGCGCGTCAACGCCTCTCTGCCGACCTATGAGCCCGACGTCTTCCTCCTGTCACTCATCAAGGGCCAGACCAGCACGGTCTGCGGCACCACGTGCGCGAAGGGCGAAGTCCGCGGCTCCGGCCGCTGCGTCCCGCAATCGGTCATCGCGCAAAATTCGAGCCGCGATACGCGGGCGGTTCCTGCTGCCGAGCCTGTCCCGGCGGCTCCCGTCGTGACCGCCACTCGCGCCGATCCGCTCCCCGGCCGCATGGCGATCGGTGCACCGCTGCCATCCTCAGGGTCGCCGCCTCCGCCCGTCACATCCGCGCGCGCCGCCGAAACCTTACCGTGGCAGGCCGTCCAGGAACCCCAGCCGAACGCCCGTCCCGAACTGGCGGCGCTCGATGCCGGTGAAACGGATTTGTCCGGCTACACCGCCCTTCCTCCTCCACCTCGCAAAGTGAAAAAGGCAAAGCGGTCGTCATGGTCGCCACCGCCGCCGCGCGCCAAGCCGAGCAAGCGCCGCTACGGCACGCGCGCGGTCCAGACGCTCTTCCTGCATCCTCTCGGACGCATGTAACTCCCTCCGCAAGTCTAGTCCGGCCGCGTGCTGGCAGCGATCCAGTCGAGATAAGCGGTCAGCCCGCCCTCGACCGGCAACACGACGAATGCGGGAGTTGTATAGGGATGCCGCTCGCGCGCCGCATGGATCACGCGCTCGGCCAGACCTGACCGGGTCTTGAAGATCGCGACGCATTCCGTCGCGCGCTCGACCATACTGTCCCAACGGTAGACCGAAATCATCGCGGGCAGAATGTTAACGCACGCCACGAGCCCCGCTTCCACCAGCGTGCGCCCGCCCGCTTCCGCCGTCTCGGCATCGGGATAGGTCGCGTAAATCAGAACGGGCTTGTCGTTCGGGTCCAAGTGCGAGAGCCTTCCCATGGCTTGGCGGGCAGACACTGTTGGTCAACTGCCCCCGTGCTAAGCCCGACGTCAACGCCAAACCTCGCTTCCGAGCCAGCCCCACCGCATGAGCAAACCGCCCAACCCCTACGACCGCATCGCTTTCGTTGCCAGCGACGTGCCCGAAGCCCGCTCGGCGCTCGAAAGCCTGTCGGCGCGCTACGGCAATGCACTCCCCGCCGACGCGGGGGTGATCGTCGCCCTCGGTGGCGACGGACTCATGCTCCAGACGCTGCACCGCTACATGAACGACCGCATCCCGATCTACGGCATGAACCGCGGCTCGGTCGGCTTCCTCATGAACGAGTACCACGAAGACGATCTGCGCCAGCGCCTCGCCGCCGCCGAGGTGACGCGTGTGCATCCCCTATCGATGGTCGCCACCGACATCCACGGCAAATCGACCAAGGGTCTTGCGATCAACGAGGTCTCGCTCTTCCGCCAAATCCATCAAGCCGCGAAACTGTCGATCGCGGTCGACGGCACGATGCGGATGGAGGAGCTCATCTGCGATGGCGTCCTCGTCGCCACGCCTGCGGGTTCCACGGCCTACAATCTCTCCGCTCACGGCCCCATCCTGCCGCTGGATGCGAAGCTCCTGGCGCTCACACCCATCAGCCCGTTCCGGCCGCGCCGCTGGCGTGGCGCACTCCTGCCGGACAGCGCGCGCATCACGATCACGGTGAGCGAACATCAAAAGCGCCCCGTCAGCGCCGTCGCCGATCACATCGAAACCCGCGACGTCGTCCGCGTCGAGATCGAACAGGCCCGCCACATCGATCTCTTCATGCTTTTCGACCCCGGCCACTCGCTCGACGAGCGCGTTATCGCCGAACAGTTCCGGTTCTAGAAAAGCGCTCGCGGCCTCGCTCCGCCGGAACCGCACGCCAGCCGCTGCAATCCGCGCGACAAGCGGGCCGGCAATCACGCCCCCCAGCGAGTCACGACATCCGCAAGCGCCGGCCGTTCGCGCTCATCGGGTTTCTGGGTGGCCGTGCCGACATGAACGAAGCCCGCGATTCGCTCGTTGGCGGCCAGACCGAAGCCCTCCGTGAACGTCTTGGAATATGACACCCACTCCGTGATCCAGCATGTCCCATAGCCCATTGC
>ERZ1066138.411-NODE-411-length-14498-cov-10.236308_pt1 | contig 14498 bp, 13 predicted proteins | sample MGYA00382785_ERZ1066138 | MGnify/ENA primary metagenome ERZ1066138 (study PRJEB33369, sample SAMEA5778368) | biofilm metagenome | biome: Industrial cooling water; feature: Water cooling tower basin; material: Biofilm | place: United Arab Emirates | collected... | reverse complement strand
TTCTTGAAGGAGACTTCGCCGGAGGTAATGTGCAGCGACGGTGCCCCAGGCTCCTCGGCTTCAAGGCTTGGCAGGTCGATGATTTCATACAGCATGCGAACACCCGTCGAACTGGCGACAAGCTGGCCCTGCACGCGCGCCAAGCGGCGTGCTGGTTCCGCAGCCATGAGCAGCGCCGTGACGAAGGCGAAGAACGATCCTGGTGGTGTGCCCTCCTCCGTCAATCGCCAGCCTGTGTAAAAAATAACCCCCGCGACGGCCGCACCTGCGAAGATCTCGATGAGCGGGGCAATGCTGGCTTGGATGGCGGCCATGCGGTTGTTCGTCCGCCGCATCGTCTCGATCGTATCGCCGAGCTTTTTCTCCAGATGCTCCTCTAACTGGTAGGACTTGACGGTCTCAATGCCCTGCACCGTGTCGCGAACGGTGGAGATCCCTTCAGCGCTTGTCGTATAGGTCTTTCGAGCGACGCCTTGAATTTTCTGCGTGAGTGTGCGCAGCGCGAGGAAGGCAATTGGACCGACCGCAAAGACGATGATCGACATGGTCACATCTTGACTCAGCATCACCGCGAGCAGCGCGGTCAAGGTGATGAGATCGCGACCCAAACTGAGCGTGATCTGGTTCAACATGTCCCGCATGGAGCCGGCGTTGACGGTAATGCGTGTTAGGATATCGCCGGACGGATAGACCTTGAAAAATGCAGAATCTTGCCGAAGAACATGATGATAAAGCCGCGCCTGAGTTTCGGCGACGATCCTGTTGCCGACGCGGCTCAGAGTGATTTCTCCGAGGTACATTGTGATGCCCCGCAGTAGGAATAGCCCGACGATCGCGAGGGGGATCAGCATCATGGCCGTGCGATCGCGGGCGACGAAGATCTCGTTGATGACGTCTTTCATGATCCAGGCAGCCAGCGCGGTGCAGCCGCCGGCAACAGACATCAACGCGATCGCTAGGGCATAGCGCGACCAATAGCGGCGGCCGCTTTCAGCGAGAACACGCTTGATGACCGGCCAGAGGTAGGAGGTCGATTTCGCCCCTTTCATCGATTACCTTTTCTTGAAGCCCGGCCGCAGCGCGGTGCCGGCGAGTCGCTATGAGCGGTTGCATATCCGCATAGGAGGCGCTTCAGGGCAAGTATGCCAATTTTCATGGTGTTCTTTTTTCGCTCTCCGGCGCTGCCCGGCCGAAGACTGCCACCACTTGCGTCCGAATGGAGGAATTGACTGCCTCCGTGACGACTTAACGCGCCCTTCTGAAGAAAAGGAAGGTCGCAGATCGGGTGTCATCTGCATGGGAGTGATAACGTCTGCATTGTCTGCGTTCGCAAGACGCCGTACCAAGCGGCTAACAGGCCGCGCCCTTTCGTGCGACCAGTAGGATGAAACAAGGCCGCCACAACATGAAGATCGGATTGGCGATCGCGCTTGTCCTGGCCACGATCGCAATCGGCGCATTGGCCCCAGCGGACGTGCAATCGTTCCTCGCAAGCGAAGGTGGCCCCGTCGAGTGGGCGACAGTCGCCTGCTATGCCGTTGCGTTGGGATACATCGTGTTTTGCGGACTATACCAGAAAGCAAAGTGGATTTTCTGGCTTATCGTTGTCTTCATGATGCGCGAACTTGACTTCGACGCACGTTTTACCGGCGGAAAGATTACCAAGCTTGATTTCTATCTCGCGCCGGATTTGCACTTGCTGCAAGCTTTGTATGCTGTCGCCCTCCTCGGGGGCTTTTTCTTTGTGGTTTTCATGGTGGTCAAGTCGTATGGCAGAAACTTTGCCGTTGAAGTCAAGGAGGGGACGCCGATCGGGTTGGCGGCCATCCTCGCCCTCATGGCGACAGGTTTGTCCAAGCTTATCGACGGCCCGAGACGCAAGGCGAGCCGTATGGGTATCGACCTTTCCGAGCAGCAGATCGTCATCCTCCAAATCGTCGAGGAATCCCTTGAACTGCTTCTCCCCCTCATGATCATTGTTGCCCTCAGTCATTATCATCGAACTCTGCAAAGCCCGTCCTCTTTTGCGACGGGTCAGTGATCGCAACGAGGCCGGACCGCGGCAATGCAGCAGTGCGCGTCACCCCTCTTCAGGGCTTGCGACCCCGCGCGCGGCCCCGTATCCATCAATGAAGCGGCGGCGGGGGCAGGTTATTGGTCAAAACAGCTCTTATCACAGGAGTTACCGGGCAGGACGGGGCTTATCTCACCGAACTCCTGTTGGGAAAGGGATATGTCGTCCACGGCATCAAGCGCCGGTCCTCGTCATTCAATACCGCACGAGTGGATCATCTATATGTCGACCCGCATGAGAGCGGCGCCAGATTTTTCATGCATTATGGCGATCTGACTGATGCAACGAACCTCATTCGGATCGTACAAGAAACCCAGCCAGATGAAATCTATAATCTCGCGGCTCAGAGCCATGTTCAGGTGAGCTTCGAGACGCCGGAGTACACGGCCAATTCGGATGCTCTGGGAACGTTGCGGCTGCTCGAAGCTATCCGCATTCTCGGGATCCAGGGCAAAGTACGATTCTACCAGGCCGCGACATCCGAGATGTACGGTAACGTGCAGGAAGTCCCCCAGCGGGAAACAACGCCGTTTCACCCGCGGTCGCCGTACGCCATCGCCAAGTTATATGCCTATTGGATCACCGTGAACTACCGCGAAGCTTATGGCATGCATGCCTCGAATGGCATCTTGTTCAACCATGAGGGTCCAACGCGCGGCGAAACCTTTGTCACTCGCAAGATATCGCGTGCGGTCGCTGCGATCGATGCTGGAATGCAGAAGCAGTTGTTCTTGGGCAATCTCGATGCCAAGCGCGATTGGGGCCATGCGCGCGACTATGTGGACGGTATGTGGAGAATCCTGCAGCAGTCGCACGGAGACGACTACGTGCTCGCCACTGGCGAGACGCATTCGGTTCGTGAGTTTGTAGAACTGGCCTTTGCCCAAACCGGCCGGACCATTGCTTGGTCAGGCGCCGGCGCAGATGAAATTGGTCGGGATGCAATCACCGGAGAGGCCCTCGTCCTGGTAGATCCCCGCTACTTCCGGCCCACTGAGGTCGATGAACTGCGCGGCGATCCAACCAAAGCTCGCGAAAAACTAGGGTGGCGGCATACCACCTCGTTCCGAGACCTCGTGGCCGAGATGGTGGCGGGCGATCGGGAAGCGATTTCGCGTGAGACCGGGCGACACGACCACTCGACCCGGTGAGGCGTGCGCAGGAGAACTTGACGTGGCCAGGTACACTTTGAATGGCAAGCGGGTTTTTGTTGCTGGTCACCGCGGCATGGTCGGCTCCGCGATCGTGCGCCGGCTCGAGTGTGAAGGCTGCACGGTGATCACGTCAAATCGGAGCGACTTGAATCTCGTTCGCCAGGATCAGGTCGACGCGTTTTTCCTGCAGATGCGGCCCCAGGCCGTTTTCATGGCAGCGGCAAAGGTCGGCGGCATCCATGCCAACGCCACGTTTCCTGCCGATTTTCTATACGACAATCTGTTGATCGCCGCGAACGTTACGCGCGCGGCTTTCGCCACTGGTGTCGAAAAGATGCTATTCCTTGGTTCGTCTTGCATCTATCCGAAGTACGCCCCGCAACCTATCGCAGAAACCGCGCTTCTCACTGGCGCACTCGAACCTACGAACGAGTGGTATGCCGTCGCGAAGATAGCTGGCATCAAGCTGGCACAGGCCTATCGTCGCCAGCACGGATGCGATTTCATATCGGCAATGCCGACCAACCTGTACGGACCGGGTGACAGCTTCAATCTTGACACCAGTCACGTCTTGCCTGCGCTGATCCGGAAGGCGCATGAGGCGAAGATCGCGGGCGACCCCACATTCAGTGTATGGGGGACCGGATCGCCCATGCGCGAGTTTCTGCACGTCGATGACTGCGCGGACGCTTTGGTTCACATCATGCAGTGCTATTCGGACCACGAGCACATCAACGTCGGATCCGGCAGGGAAATCAGCATCCAGGATTTGGCCGCACTTGTGGCGAAGGTCGTCGGTTTCAGCGGAGGAATTGCATTTGACAACGCAAAGCCAGATGGGACGCCTCGCAAGTTGATGTGCTCGGCGAAGCTGACGTCCCTCGGCTGGGAACCGCGAATCTCGCTGCGGGATGGAATTGCAGACACCTACCGCCATTTCCTATCGGCCGGGGACTGCAGACAGTAGCATGTTCGCATCTGGGATTGTGTTGCGAGCTTGGACTTCACTCTAGGATCTGGGTATCTTCTCGTTCTGCCGATGAGGTTTCTTTGGTTCGCTCGCATACCAGACCGCTAACGGCAGTGCTGTTGAGCGACGGCATCCCTGGGCACTTTAGATGCGCTGAGGGTATACTCGAAGCAGCCCGGCGGCTTGCCCGGATTGATGCCACGACAATCTCTGTTCGCAGATCTCGCTTCGTTCCGGGACGACTTTTGGCGTGGCTGACCAAAGGTCGTCGCTTAGACCCGTCAATGATCCTCAGACGCGTGTATGGTGTGGCCGTCGACGAGTTCCCGCGTCCGGATCTCATCATATCGGCCGGTGGCGACACGCTGGCGGCGAACATTGCGCTGGCCCGGCTCACGGGGGCACCTAACATTTTTTTCGGATCGTTGAGGCGGTACTCGCCCGATGATTTTTCGCTCGCCCTCAATTCGTATCCCGCCTCGCGACCGGGGGGTAATCAGGCTCGGATTCTAAAACCGTCTCCCGCGGATCCTGGCACCCTGCCCGCCGCCGATATTCTTGATCACCGGGACGGCCCAAGAGTCTGTGGACTACTCGTGGGCGGTCCGTCGGGTGACGCGCGATGGACTGAGCGCGACTGGGAACGCCTGTTCCAGTTTTTACGGCAGACTCATCTGACTCTCGGCATGACGTGGATCGTTTCGAATTCCCGTCGGACGCCGTCCAGGGTGAGTGATCGGTTGAACGCCATGTCTGACGACACGGCGAGCATGATGCGTCGTTTTATCGATGTCCGTACCGCCGGCTCGGGCACGCTCTTGGACCTGTTTCAGAACTGCGCGGCTGTGGCTGTCACTGCTGATTCCAGTGCAATGATGTCCGAGGCTGTCTGGATGCGACGGCCAACAGTTGCGCTGAGGCCAGCTGATATGGTTCTGCCGCCAAACGAAGTCGAATACCGAAACTGGCTGCAAGAGCGTCATCTGTTCCGAGAGCTCGGCTTAGGGGACATCTCGCCGGAGCGCTACGTTACGGCTTTGCGCGAGGTCACACCCATGGCGGAAAACCCGCAAGAGGAATTGGCAAAGCTTCTCGCCGGCAAGCTGCCGGCGGTGTTCGCAAATAAAATTGAAAGCTAGATCGCGCTTCCGGGGTCAGGATGCCGTTGAGACGGAGATGGTCTCGCCGGCATGCACGGAACGGAGTATTGCGACGTCGTCAAGGGCCATCGCCCATATGTTGCACGGAGCAGCGAGGCGAAGCTCGCCATTGCGTGAAAGGGGCGTCGGGCCAAAGGCGATGGCGATCGCGTCTCCCTGCGGCCAAAAAACGATCTCGCCCAGATTTACCACATCGCGCGCCTCCGGCTCGGCCACGGCCTGGACGGACGTGTGGAAATATATTTCCGGACCCCACGTTTGTGCCGATCCCTGGATCGGCAATGACCGCCAGATTTCGTCGGCGGTTGGCGTGTCGAGCAGACGGGCGCGAATGGCGACTTCGCCCGCATGGATCAGGATCTCACGCACGTTCTCCTCCGCCAGCGCCTTTACCGGGCCGTTCCGACCAGTCTCTCACTCGCGAGCCCAACCTTCAAGGCTATTGGGGCGCGGCTGTTCAGGCTGGTGGTGGGCCGAAGATGAGCACGGCGTTGAGGCCACCGAAAGCGAAAGAGTTCGACATGGCGTGGGTGACCTTCAGGTCACGGCCGACATTGGGAATATAGTCGAGGTCGCATCCATCCCCCGGCTCGTCGAGGCCAATCGTAGGTGGCACCCAGCTTTCCTGCATCGCCTTTATGCAAGCGACCGCTTCGATGCCGCCACCGGCGCCGAGCGGATGGCCGTGCATCGACTTGGTGGAGGAGATGGCGAGTTTGTAGGCGTGATCGCCGAAAACGTTCTTGATCGCCTTGGTCTCGTTGATGTCGTTGTCCATGGTCGCGGTACCATGGGCGTTGAGGTACTGGATGGCGTCCGGCTTGAGACCGGCGTCATCGAGCGCGTTCTGCATGGCGACGGAGGGACCTTCGACGGTCGGCTTGACCATGTCCTGACTGTCGGAGGCCATGCCGTAGCCGACCAGTTCCGCAAGAATCGTCGCGCCGCGCGCCTGCGCGTGCTCCAGGCTTTCCATCACGAGAATACCGGCACCCTCGCCGAGCACCGTACCGTTGCGCTTTTTGGAGAACGGAAAACAGCCTTCGGGTGACAGCACGTGGAGAGCCTGCCAGGCCTTCATGGTGCCGTAGTTGATGACGCTCTCGGAGGCGCCGGCGATCGCGACGTCGACGAGGCCGTTCTGGATGTAGTCACGAGCAATGCCGATGGCGTGGGTCGCGGTCGAGCAGGCGGAGCAGGTCGCGAACGTTGGACCCTTGACGCCGAATTCGATGCCGACGTGCGCGGCCGCCGACGAGCCGATAATGCGCAGCAGTGTCAGCGGGTGGGTCGCGCGCTTATTGTGGATGAAGAGGTCGCGATAGGCGGTCTCATACGTCACAAGGCCGCCCGCTCCCGAACCGATGATGCAAGCCGAACGGTAAGGATCGGCTGTCGGCATTTCGAGGCCGGACATACGCACGGCTTCATCCGCAGCGACGGCGGCGAACCAGGAGTAACGATCGGCCAGCGAAATAATGCGGTCGCGCTTGAAGTGCTTAAGGCGCGCTTTGTGGTCAAAATCCTTAATCTGCGCGGCGATGAGGATCTTCAGGTCGTCGAGAGGGAAACCGCCCAGCGCGCTGACGCCGGACTTGCCGGCTCGCAGGCCAGCCCAGAACTCGTCGACCGTGGTGCCGATGGGCGTGACTGCGCCCATGCCGGTGATGACTACGCGGCGCTTCTGATCAGCCATGACAATACTCACACTCTGGCCGGCGTGCGCCGAACCGCAGGACATTCATTCTCTCAGGGCGCTGCGCGGCCGACACGATCCGGGGGCGCATGCGAAGGGGCGGCAGCGGCCGCCCCGGCCATCAGGCCTTCGCTGCGGCCGCGGGGCCGCCAGCCATCAAAGACTTCACGCGATCGACAACGGAGCCGACGGTCTTGAAGTCTTCAACGTCTTCGTTGGCGTTGTAGGGGATTTCGATGCCGAACGTGTCTTCGATGTCGAACACGATCATCGCCAGATCGAGCGATTCAATCTTGAGATCCGTGAGCTGCGTCGAGAGAGAAATGTCGTCCCGAGGCTCCTTCATGTGCTTCTTGAGGATCTCGATGATCTTCGTTGCTACTTCGTCCATATCGCTCTCCACACCAGTCCCCGCCGCATCAAGGCCGGAACTGGACACAGGTTCCCTAATTCTGTTCCTAGGTCACGACAGATTTCGCAACAAGCTAGGCCGTCACATAACCTTAAAGGCTCTCCAAGTCCAGCCGAGCACGCTCAGCTACACATAGTCTAAACCTCCCTCCGAGCAGCCCAAGAGCGACCGCGATATTCAGCGGCACAATGCTGGACCCCCACTTTCGTGCGGCCGGTTACCCGGCCCAATCCCCAGGATCAAGGACACCGGGTCTGCCCTGGGTCTAGTCCTAAACCATGAAAAAGTGTTCAATGGCTCCGGCTAGTAGCGTGCTTGGAACCGCTTTCGAGCATTGTTCAGAAGCGTAGAGAAGTGGCCTTGGCGCCGCATAGGCCGGGAGGGCGTTCCGAGGTTCAGGAGGCCGCGGCAGCCGAACAAGGCTAATGACAAAAAAACGGTGCTGCGTCAATCATTTGGCAGGTAGGTCATGACTGATAAAGCTCCCGCCGCGTCTTCTGAAGCCCCGGATTCTCCCGCCTGGCTGCGCCGTTATCCGCCTGGTGTGGACTGGTTTGCCGAGATTCCTGACGGGGCTGTTTTCTCATTGCTCGACGATGCCGCCAGGACCTACCCCAAACGGCCGTGCACCAACTTTTTTGGCAGACTCACATCTTATGGTGAGATGGCAATACTGGTCGATCAAGCGGCCGCCGGGTTGCAGAGACTCGGTGTCGGCAAGGGCACCAAAGTCGGCCTTTTTCTGCCGAATTCCCCGACGTTCATCGTCTACTACTATGCCACGCTCAAGGCAGGCGCGACGGTGGTCAATTACAATCCACTTTACACGGTCGAGGAACTGACCTTCCAGGTGAAGGACAGCGAGACCGAAATCATGATCACGCTCGATCTGCAGATGCTGTTCGAGAAGGTCGATGCGCTGCTCCAATCGGACGTGCTGCCGCGTGCGGTCGTGTGTTCCTTCGCGGCGCTGTTGCCGTCGCCGATGAGCACGCTCTTCAAGATTTTCAAACGCAAGCAGATCGCCAAGCCCAAATCTTCGTCGGCTGCACAGCGCGTGGTGTTGGAACGGGATCTTCTCGTGAAGGGGGCGAAGCCGTCTCCCGTCGTCATTAACCCCGACGCCGACATTGCGGTGCTGCAATACACAGGCGGGACGACCGGCACGCCGAAGGGCGCCATGCTCACCCATGCGAACCTGACCCGCAATACGCGCCAAGTGATGATGTGGGCACCGGACCTCGGTCAGGGGCAGGAGCGGGTGATGGGCGTGCTGCCGTTCTTTCACGTGTTCGCGATGACGGTCGTGATGAACTTCGGCATCGCAAAAGCGGCGGAAATCGTCATGATGCCGCGGTTCACGCTGGATGAAGGGCTGGCACTCATCAACAAGGTCCGGCCGACGATCATGCCGGGCGTGCCGACGCTCTTCAATGCGATCCAGAATCATCCAAAGATCAAATCTTACGATCTCACGTCGCTGAAGTTCTGTCTGTCCGGCGGGGCACCGCTGCCGCTCGAAGTGAAGCAGAAGTTCGAGGCGACAACAGGGTGCAGACTGGTCGAAGGCTATGGCCTGTCTGAGGCTTCTCCCGTCGTGACGTGCAATCCTATCGAGGGAGCGCCGCCGCCCGGTTCGATCGGTTTGCCGCTGCCTGGAACCACCGTTTCACTGCGTAGCCTTGCCGATCCGAACGTGCCCGTCGCGCCCGGTGAACGTGGGGAATTGTGTGTGAAGGGTCCCCAGGTCATGCGCGGATACTGGAAGCGGCCCGAGGAGACGGCCAATCAGTTTACAGGGGACTTTCTTCGCACGGGCGATGTTGCGATCATGGATGAAAACGGCTTTTTCCAGATTGTCGACCGCATCAAGGACCTCATCATCTGCTCGGGCTACAACGTCTATCCGCGGCGTGTGGAGGAGGCGATCTATGAACACCCTGCTGTGGAGGAAGTGACGGTCATCGGTATCCCGGACAAGTACCGTGGTGAAGCACCCAAGGCGTTCATCAAACTTCGAGCAGGCCACACAGCAACAGCCGGAGATATCCAGAAGCATCTTTCGGTGAAGCTCTCAAAAATCGAATGGCCTGCCGCGATCGAGTTTCGCGACAGCCTGCCCAAGACCATGGTCGGGAAGCTTTCGAAGAAGGAACTCAAGGCGGAGGAAGCACAGAACCGATCAGCTTGAGTGCCTCGTCCCCCGAGCAACCGCCATGTCTCTCAGCCGTTAGATAAAATTTTAACATCTGCGCAAACCGCCTCGAAACGTTATGCGGCTATAGATCGGGCTGCTATTACCGCATCGAGGTGGCAGATGCAGTCTAAACAGCCGACGTTCGGCCAGCGCACAGCGTTGCGCCAGCCGAACATCATCCGGCGTCTCTCGGGGCAGCCGGAACCGCAGGCCTTGCTCAGCCATGCAGCCGCACCGCTTTCCACCAAGCCGGAAGCCCATTTTCCGGCGAAGCCGGCCGCTCCAGTCATGGCCATGAATCCGCGCCCATCGGAAGAGGCGGAAGCCCGCTGGGCTAAGAGAACGCCCTCGAAACTTGGGGGACAGATTCAGCACCACAGTTTGGCGGCGGCGCTGCCCTGCACTGTTCGTGACACGTCGTCGACGGGTGCACGACTCGAAACTGTCGTTCAGCGCGGCGGCAACATCTCGCGCGGCCGGGTGCCAGATCAGTTCACTCTTTTCATGCCGCTCGACCGGCTCGAGATCGACTGTCAGGTGATGTGGCGTCATGGGAACCTCGTCGGCGTCCGCTACACATCTCCGGCGCGCCGTACGGCAAAGCAGCCGCCCATCAAGAAACCCGAAGCGCCGAAGAAGCCGCACACGAGCCTGATCAAACTCCTGATCAATCCGCTTTAGAGTTGCGCATTGAGGCTCCGCTGCGCGGATCCGGCCAGTTTCTAGCCGGTGCGATGCGACTCCCCTGCGGGGAATCGGCCGGAATGCGCGTGGCGCGTATGATTAGACGAGGCGCGACTGCTCGATTGCGGCGGTGATGAACGAGCGGAAGAGCGGGTGGGGTTCAAACGGGCGCGATTTCAGCTCGGGATGGAACTGCACACCAATGAACCAGGGGTGGTCAGGGTATTCGACCGTTTCCGGCAAAAGACCATCCGGTGAGAGGCCCGCGAACTTCAGACCCGCCTGTTCAAGGCGCGTGCGGTAGCCGGTATTGACTTCGTAGCGATGGCGGTGACGCTCTGATATCTCCGTCGCGCCATAGACGGACGCGATGCGGGAGCCCGGTTTGAGTGCCGCATGGAAGGCACCGAGACGCATCGTGCCGCCGAGATCGCCACCCTGCCGGCGGGTCTCCAGCTCATTACCGCGCATCCATTCCGTCATCAGGCCGACGACCGGTTCGGTCGCTGGGCCGAACTCTGTCGAACTCGCTTCCGTGATCGCGCAGAGATTGCGCGCGGCTTCGATGCAGGCCATCTGCATGCCAAAGCAGATGCCGAAATAGGGGACCTTGCGTTCGCGGGCGAATTTGGCCGCGAGAATCTTGCCTTCCGAACCCCGCTCACCGAATCCCCCGGGCACCAGAATACCGTGGACGCCTTCCAGGTAGGGAGCCGGGTCTTCCCGCTCGAAGATCTCGCTTTCGATCCATTCGAGTTTGACTTTGACGCGGTTGGCGATGCCGCCGTGGACGAGCGCTTCGATGAGCGACTTGTAGGCGTCTTTGAGGCCCGTGTACTTGCCGACAATGGCGATGTTCACTTCGCCTTCGGGATTAGCGATGTTGTGTGAAATTGTCTCCCAGCGCGAGAGGTCTGGCTTCGGCGCTCCGGTGATGCCAAAAGCTGCCAGCACTTCGCGATCGAGACCTTCGCGATGATAGGCAAGCGGCACGTCGTAGATGGAGGCGACGTCGAGTGCCTGAATCACCGCTTCAGGACGCACGTTGCAAAACAGTGCGATCTTCTTGCGTTCGCCGATCGGAATTTCACGGTCCGACCGGCAGAGCAGGATATCCGGCTGTATGCCGATGGAGCGCAACTCTTTCACCGAATGCTGCGTCGGTTTCGTTTTGAGTTCACCCGCTGACGGTATGTAGGGCATCAGCGTCAGGTGGACATAGATGCATGCGCCGCGCGGCAGATCGTTGCCAAGCTGGCGGATTGCTTCGAAGAAAGGCAGCCCTTCGATATCGCCCACGGTGCCGCCGATCTCGACCAGTACGAAATCCACGTCCTCGTTGCCCGACACGACAAACTGCTTGATGGCGTCTGTCACGTGCGGGATCACCTGCACGGTGCCGCCGAGATAATCGCCGCGGCGCTCCTTGGCCAGGATGTCCTGGTAGATGCGGCCTGTTGTGATGTTGTCCGATTTCTTGGCCGGAACTCCGGTGAAGCGTTCGTAATGGCCAAGGTCGAGATCGGTTTCGGCGCCGTCGTCGGTGACGAACACCTCTCCGTGCTGATACGGGCTCATCGTGCCCGGGTCGACATTGAGATACGGATCGAGCTTGCGAAGACGGACGGAATACCCACGCGCTTGGAGAAGCGCGCCGAGGGCGGCGGATGCGAGGCCTTTTCCGAGGGAGGAGACCACGCCGCCGGTAATGAAGATGTACCGCTGCATGGGATTTGAGGCTTACACGAGGGACGTCACGATTCGAAGCGGTTTTATGGCCACATCCACGGGCCGTTGCCCGGCCCTTTCCGAGTTGTGTGCCAAACAAGCTCTACTGCGGCGCAGGTCATTGTTGCGGAGATCGGCCGCAGGCCTGGGCCAACTGCGCAACGAGAGCGGCTTGGGTTTCCTGCGGAATCGTTTCCGCCTGTAATTCCGCGAGCAGGGCCGCCGCTGTTTCTTTCGTCGGCCGATCTGCCGGATCCGTGGAAGATTTGGCGAAGGTCACGTCAACGGTGACGACGCGGTAGTCGTTGGGGGAAATGTTGCGCGTGGCGCCGCGCTCGACCACGCTGGTTTTGCCGCACCTGACGGTATAGGAGGGCTCGCCGGCTCGGAAATATTTCTTGTACTGTTGCGCGCCATGCTGGGCCGCCGCCGCGAGCGCGATCTTGACCAGACGCTCATTCGGTGTGGAGGCAGACCCTGTCGCCGTTACGCGGAGCGTGTCACCGCCGTCCCCGGAGAACTGATACCCTTGCGGCGCAACCGCGTTAGCTTCTTGAAACGAGGTGACGCCCGGGAGCGAGCCTGGGGACAAGAGGCTGCCGCCACTCGACGCGCAGCCCTGAAGGGTCACGGCCAATCCGCCCATCGCGAGGACCAGCGAAAGTCGCAATCTTCTAAACGTGACTATCGACATTGCGGCGTGCCCCCGTCAGTCCCCGGAGAGACTGTGAATGCCCCGCGCGGAAGAGTCCATGCGTCGCGACATGATACACGGCAGCCATGGCTCTCGAAGAGCTGGCTACCTCAGCTTGTCGAGAATGCCGCCACGGGGAGCGTCGCCCGCTGGCGCGGCTGGGGTTTCGCCGGGAGCGGCGGGCGGCGCAGTTGCGGCCGGTCTGTCGAGCACGGACGCCGGCTTGCTTGTTTGCTGGGAGGCAACGGTCAGGAGCAGGCTGGTCGTGAAGAACGCCGCGCCAAGAGCCGCCGTCGCCCGGGTCATGAGATTTGCTTTACCGCGACCGGCAAACATGCCGCCGCCGCCACCAATTCCAAGGGCGCCACCCTCCGATTTCTGCACAAGCACGATGCCGACCAGGGCAGCGGCAATCATGAGGTGGACGACGAGCAGGACAGTGGACATCGTTCAAGACCTTCTGGCTGGATCAGCCGGGATAAGAAGCGGCTCTCTAGCGGAAATTGCTGGCCGCGACTAGTGGCTCGCCGGAGTTCGGCGGCTCTGCGACATAAGACCTGATGTTTCAGGGGACAAGGCCCGTTCCGTTGGCCGGGAGCGGAACAGAGCTGCCAGGCACCGCGTGCTGAAGTTCGTCCCCGGAATAGGGTATTGGTGGGCGATACGCATCTTCGGCTCGGGGTTTTTTCTGTGGCGCAGGCTTGGTCTTGGCCGCCGCTGCTGGGACTGCGGCACCATCGCCGGTGTCAGATTGTGGCGCTGACGGCTGCTTTTTCGCAGCTTTGGGCTTCTGAGGCTTTTTCGGGCCCGTGGCCGAACCGTCACCGTCGCGGGGCTGCGTGTTGTCTGCGGACTCAGGCTGGGGCGGGGGCTTCGGTCGCGGGCAGCGAAACAGAATGCGCTCCTGCAGTTCAATCCAGCGCGCGATGCGCTTCAAGCGCTCCGGCTCAAGGTTGGCGCGCGCCCACTCTGCACCCCGGCTCATGTCGGCCGGCACACCGGAGCCTTCGAGGATGAATTGCTCGGAGCGTGCACGGACGCAGTCCTCGGGGGCCATCGGCACCGCGGCTGCCTGCTCACTGTATACAGCCAGGCTCAACCCAAAAACTATCGCGGGACGCGTGGCGCGGATCATCGAAGTGTCCGTTGCTCGAATGGAAGGGTGTTATGGCGCGGTGGGCGCGACTGGGCAATCTCCGGATCAGCCGTAGGCGGCGATTATGCCAAGAAAATCGGCCGCCTTGAGGCTTGCTCCGCCGACGAGCGCACCATCAACATTGGGGACGTGCATCAGTTCGCGCGCGTTCTGCGGTTTTACGGAACCGCCATAAAGGATGCGCATGGCCAAACCCTCGTCACCGAAACGCGACGTGAGCCGATCACGGATGGCTGCATGAACTTCGGCCACATCTTCGACGGTGGGTGTGAGGCCAGTGCCGATGGCCCAGACGGGCTCATAGGCGATGACCGTGTTGAGCGATGTGGAGCCTGCATCCAGGGAGCGCTCAAGTTGCCGAACCACCACGTCGAGAGTTTGTCCGGCGCGACGCTGGCCCGCCGTCTCGCCGATACATACGATGCTGAGACAACCGGAACGGAGTACGGCGCGTTGTTTGGCGTGTACGTAGTTGTCGGTTTCGTCGTGATCGGCGCGGCGCTCCGAATGGCCAACAATAACGGCGGTGGCGCCCGCATCGGCGAGAATTTCAGCGGATAGATCCCCCGTGTG
>ERZ1066138.409-NODE-409-length-14516-cov-9.885969_pt1 | contig 14516 bp, 11 predicted proteins | sample MGYA00382785_ERZ1066138 | MGnify/ENA primary metagenome ERZ1066138 (study PRJEB33369, sample SAMEA5778368) | biofilm metagenome | biome: Industrial cooling water; feature: Water cooling tower basin; material: Biofilm | place: United Arab Emirates | collected... | reverse complement strand
CCTGCGTCAGCCCGGTCACGCCGTCGAGCGTGACCTCGCTGTAGCTCGGCAGCAGCTGGTAGCCGGCGTCGGCCGCCATGTTGATGTCGAAGGGGCTCATCTGGCGGCCCGGCGTGAACATGTGGAGGATGTAGGGACGGTCCATGGCGGTTCCGGTGGCGAAGTGACGGATAAGTGGATGTGCCTTCAGACGGCCAGGGCACGCTCGGAGACCGTCGCGCCGCGGTGGCGCGGTGCGACGGTGTGGATCTGCAGCACGGGGTCGACCGCGCCGGCGGCGCGCACGGCCTGCAGCGCCGCCTCGGCCTCGCGCGCCGATGCGAAGATCGCGAAGCCGGTCGGGCCCCAGGAGCTCTGGCCGGTGGCGGCGCCGCGCCCGGCCAGGGCCTCGCACAGCCGCGCGACCGCCGGGCTGGCGTAGAGCCCGCCGCCCTGGGCCGGCGCGAAATGGCCGCCGACCAGCTGCTGCACGCGCTGGATGCCGGCCGCGAAGCCGGCGAAGTCGCCGCTCGCGGCGCCCGGCAGCACCCGCATCAGCACCTCGTGGCAGACCGCCGCGGCACTGGCCTGCGCGAACGGCGGCAGCTCGGCGATCGCGGCGCGCTCGCCGTCGCCGCTGAGGCCCTGGTGGTTCGGGTCGAGCACGAGGATCACCCGCCATGCGGCCGGCAGCTCGAGCCGCGCGAGCAGTGGCGCCGGCCGGCCGTCGGCGCCGGGGCCGCCGTCGACCAGCAGGCCACCCTGGTCGAAGCCGGCGATGCCGACGCCCGAGCGCTGGCCGCGGCCGAGCAGGCGGGCGATCTCGGCAGTGGCGAGGTTCAGGCCGTGCAGGCGCGCGAAAGCGCGGCCGACCGCCAGTGCGAGCTGGGTGCCGGAGCCGAAGCCGGCGTGGGCCGGCAGCACGCGCGCCAGGTGCAGATGCAGCGGCGCGGTCTGGCCGGTGGCGCGCTGCAGCGTCGCGAGGTGGGCCTGGGCGCGCGCCAGCTCGGCGCGCGCGGCGCCGCCGTCGGCGCTGCCGTGCGGCGTGTCGGCACGGGCCAGCTCGACGACCGTCTCGAAGCCTTCGATCACCAGCCCGAGGCTGCCGAAGGGCCGCCCCAGCGTGCCCGACGGATCGAGGAAGCCGAGGTGCAGCCGCCCCGGCGCGCGCACGACCACGCCCTGCCGGACTTCGGCATCGGCGGCGGGTCGGCTCAGGGTCGGGGACGAAGACATGGCGGCGGGAGGCGAAGCCGGGAGCACTGCAAGCATTGTTCCCAGCCCGCCCGCCAGTGTGACACCGGCCTCGCCCGGGGTCGACGGCCACCCATCACGGGCGGGCTGTGCCGCCGGCAGGACAGTGTGTCACGCGGGCCGCGCCGGGCGGCCCGCGGTGCGGCCTCAGTAGCGGTAGCGCAGCCCGACGAAGATGCCGCGCGCGGCGCCCGGTGCGACGAAGAGCGCGTCGCGTTCCTCGCCCGGGCCGCTGCCGTCGGCCTCGAACAGCGTCTCGGCGACCGCGCCGAAGGTCTCGTAGCGGCGATCGAAGACGTTGTTGACCGAGGCGTAGAGCTCCCAGGCCTTGTTCGGCTTCCAGTTCGAGCGCAGGTTCAGGATCGCGTAGCCCGGCGTCTTGAGCCGGCCGCGAACCTCGGGTTCGCCCTCGTCGACGTCTTCCTCGAAGATCACGCCGTCCTCGTTGCCGGAGACGGTGCGCTTGCCGACCACCTGCACGTCGGCGCCGACGCTGAAGCCGCCGCCGAGCCGCCAGTCGGCCGCCAGCTTGAGGGTGTGGCGCGGCAGGCCGGCGATGCGGGTGCCGGGGCGGATCGTGACGTTGCGCTCGCCCTGGCGCAGCACGCCGTTGGCCTCGTAGGTGGCGTCGAGGAAGCTGTAGCCGACGCCGAGGTCGACGCTGCCGAAGCTGGTCGCGAACTCGGCGTCGATGCCCTGGTTGCGCGTCTTCGGGAAGTTGGCGAAGTAGCCGAGCTGGCCGGTGACGCTGACGCTGCGGAACAGGATGTCGTCCTTGTTCTCGGTGCGGTAGACCTCGAGGTTGAAGCGCGTGGTCGGCGAGATCGGCCAGCGCAGGCCGAGCTCGGCGGTGGTCGACTTGACCTGCTCGAGGAAGGGGTCGGCCTGCAGGCCGGCCGGCAGGCGGCAGGGCTCGTCGGGGTCGGCGCAGCCGAGCTCGATGACGGTCGGCACGCGGGTGTTGCGGGCGATGTTGCCGAACAGCGTCGGCCCGCCCTCGAGGCGGTGCGCCAGGCCGATCGCCGGGTTCAGGCTCTTGTAGGTGAAGCGCTCGCGCGGCTTGGCCTCGAACACGTCGGTGTCGTCGTCGACGACGCTGAGCTGGTTGCCGACCGACGAGCGGTTGTAGCGCGCCGTCATCGTCAGGTGGGTGCGCGGCGCGAGCCGCCAGGTGTCGGTGGCGTAGACCGCCCAGGTGGTCGACTTGCCGTCGACGTCGGCCGAGAGCTCGCGCGGCTCGTCGCCCGGCACCACGCCGCGGCTCGAGGTGAAGAAGCCCTCGCGCTCGAACTGCTTGTAGCCGACCTTGGCGTGGTCGACGGTCGTGCCGACCTGCCACTGGTGCGCACCCATCGCGACGGCGTAGCTGAGGCCGGCGCCGTAGCCGAGCTGGCTGGTCTCGGTGGTGTTGAAGGCGGCGTTCGGGTCGCCGGGGTTCTCCGGTTCCTCCTCGGCCTCGTCGCCGTTGACGGTGTCGCGGTCGCTGCTGCGCACGTAGACCAGCGCCGAGATCGAGCGGTCGGCGTCGAGCTGGTGCTGCAGGTTGAAGCTGAGCTGGGCGAGGCGGTTCTTGGTCTCGTCGGGGTGGGTGTAGACGGCTTCGCGGCGGTTGAAGTAGAGGTCCTTTTCGAGCGCGCCGTCGTCGTCGATCGCGTAGCCCGGCAGCAGGCCGTTGCCGACCAGCGTGCTGCGGCCGATCAGCAGGCTGGTGCTCCAGGAGGTGCTGCCGTCGTCGTGGCCGACCTTGCCGAGCACCTGGCCGATCTTGCCGTCGGAGAAATCGCGCCAGCCTTCCTCGTCGAACAAGGTCGCGGCGACGTAGTGGTGCCAGCCGCTGTCGGTGCTGGCGCCGTGGCTCATCGATAGGCTCTTGCGGCCGAAGCTGCCGCCCGACAGCTCGGCGCGCAGGCCGGGCGCGCTGCGGCCGTCGAAGGTGGTGTACGAGAGCGCGCCGCCGAGCGAGTTGAGGCCGAAGGCCGGGTTCGCGCCCGGCACCAGCGCGATGCTGCTGACCGCGAACTCGGGGATCAGGTCGAAGTTGATGACGTCGCCGAAGGGCTCGTTGATGCGCACGCCGTCGAGGTAGACCGACAGGCCCTGGCCGGCGCCGAGCAGCGGCGAGGCGCGGAAGCCCCGGTAGGTCAGGTCGCCCTGGAAGGGGCTGCCCTGGATGTCGTTGACCTGCACGCCGGGGGTGCGGCGGTTCAGCAGGTCGCTGGAGTTGACGGCCTGCGCGCCGTCGATCGCGTCGCGCTTGATCAGCTGGGTCGAGTAGGGCAGCACGTTGCGGTCGATGCCCTGGCCGGGCAGCGGCGACACGCCGATGATCTCGACGCGGTCGAGTTCGGTCTGCGCCCAGCCCAGCGCCGGCGCGGCCAGCAGCGGCAGCAACAGCCCCGCTTTGCCAAGAGCCTGCGCCAGCGGCGATAGTGCGGGATGCCGGCAGGGGCCGGTCGCAAGGGCTCCGGCGTGGTCGGTCGCGGCCTGCGGGAAATAGCGGCGCATCGGAAGGGTCTCCTGGGTGTTGTGGGTGAAGAACGTCGATTCTGTGGAGGCTGCCGAGCCGAACCTGACAGCAGGGGTCGGCGGGCAAAACTCGGGAATTCTTCCCGAGATCGCCGGTGCCGACCGACCGGTCGGCGCAGGTGTTTTTCCTGATTTGAGATCGGGGCCGGCGCCGATCGAGTTGCCGCGCGTCGTCATGCGCGGCGCGCTCGCGGTGGCGCTCGGGGGCCTGGTGCTGGCGCTGCTGCTGGGCCTGTGGCGTGCGCGCGCCGACATGCGCGACGAGCTCGACGGCGCCGTCGCGATGGCACGCGCGATGGCGCTGCTGGCCGAGCACGGCAACCGCGCGCCGCCGCGCGACGCGCTGCTCGGCGCGCTGCAGGCGCTCAAGGACGAGGGCGCGCTGCGCCACCTGCGGCTGCAACTGCTCGACGCCGGCGGCCGGCCGCTGCTCGACGAAGCCGTCGACGCACCGGCGCCGGCGCCGCTGGCCTGGCTGATCGCGCTGAACCGGCTCGTCTTCACGCCGCCGCCGCCGCAGGTGGTGAGCTGGCCGCTGCCGCGGCCCGACGGCGAGGTCTGGACGCTGCAGCTGCAGGCCTCGCCGAGCAGCGAGCAGCGCGAGGCGCTCGAAACCCTGCTGGAGCTGCTGGGCCTGCTGGCGGCGGCCAGCGCGGTGATGCTGGCGGTGATGGCCTGGCGGGTGCGCCGCTCGTTCCGGCCGCTGCGGCCGCTGCTCGACGCGATCGCGCGGGTCGAGCGCCAGGAGCTCGCGCCGCTGAAGAGCCTGCCGCCGATGCCGATCGGCGAGCTGGAGGCGATCGCCGGCGCGCTGCGCCATCTGGCCGCGGCGCTGGAGCAGGCCGAGGACGCGCGCCGTGCGCTGAGCCGCCAGGTGCTGACGCTGCAGGAGGAGGAACGCGGCCGGCTCGCCCGCGAGCTGCACGACGAGCTCGGCCAGCATCTGACCGCGCTGCGTGTCGACGCCGCCTGGCTGCAGCGCCGCCTGGCCGATGCCGGCCCCGAGCTCGGTGCGGTCGCCGCCGGCATGGGCGCGCAGTGCGAGCGGCTGCAGCAGGAGGTGCGCGCACTGCTGACGCGCCTGCGCCCGCCCGGCCATGCCGCGGTGCTCGACGAAGTCGGCGGCGAGACCGTGGAGCGCCTGCGGGCGATGCTCGAGACCCTGGTGCAGGCCTGGGCGCAGTCGCCCGGTTCGCGCACGCGTTTCGCGCTCGATTTCGTGCACGACGGCGTCGACGCCGCGCAGCGCCTGCCCGGCGAGCTGGTGCTGACGGTCTACCGCATCAGCCAGGAGGCGCTGACCAACGTCGCGCGCCACGCCGAGGCCGCCACGGCGAGGTTGGGGGTACGCGTCGAGGCCGGGCCCGAGGGTGGGCTGCTGCACTGGCGCGTCGAGGACGACGGCCGCGGCCTCGACCACCCGGCAGCCTGGCGGCGCGGCAACGGCCTGGCGGGCGTCAAGGAGCGCATCTGGGCCGCCGGCGGAGACCTCGAATGGGGTCTGACCGACGCCACGGCGGCCCGGACCGGCTTGCGCCTGCAGGCCAGGCTGGTCTTTGCCATCGACGACGAGAACGGGGAGAGCCGATGAAGCTTGAACGGATGCTGCGCGTCGCGCTGGTCGACGACCATGCGGTGGTGCGGGCAGGTTACCGCCGGCTGCTCGAGCTGGAAAGCGACATGGAGGTCGTCGCCGAGTACGGCGACACCGAGAGCGCCTACAACGCCCTGGTCGCCGGCGCCGGCGTCGACCTGCTGGTGCTGGACCTGTCGATGCCCGGCCGCAGCGGCCTGGAGCTGCTGCGCCGGCTCGGCCAGCGCTGCCCCGAGCTGCCGGTGCTGGTGTTCACCATGCACGACGGGGCCGCGATGCTGGGCCAGTGCCTGCGCGCCGGCGCGGCCGGCTTCGTCACCAAGAGCAGCGCGCCCGAGGTGCTGGTCGACGCGGTGCGGCGCGCGGCGCGCGGCGAGACCGCGCTGTCGCCCGACGTGGCGGCGATGGCCGCCGCCGCCCGTCCGCACCAGCCGCCGCCGCACCAGGGCCTGTCGAGCCGCGAGTTCGACATCCTGCAGCAGCTGCTCGCCGGCCGGGGTGTCGACGAGATCGCGCAGACGCTGCGGTTGAGCGCCAAGACGGTCGCGAACTACCAGACCCAGATCCGCCAGAAGCTCGGCGTCGGCAGCGCGGTCGAGATGGTCAACTACGCCCGCGAGCACGGGCTGCTGCCGGGCTGAGCGCCGGCAGCAGATTCAGCCGGGCTGGCGCCCCAAACCGAGCCGCTCGACCACGCGCTTCTCGTGGGCGTAGGCCTCACGGCAGGCACGCGCGTAGTCGGCCGGGCCGAGGTAGGCTAGCTCCTGGTCGGACTTGGCGAGTTCGGCGATGTAGCTCGGCTCCAGCATCGCGGCGCGGAAGCCGTCGTGCAGGATCTGCACGATCTGCGGCGACATGCCGCGCGGGCCGCCGAGGCCGTAGGGCGAGGTCGAGACGACGCCGTAGCCGAGCTCCTTGAGCGTCGGGATCTGCGGCCAGCGCTTGCTGCGCTTCTCGCCGAAGGTGCCGAGCAGGCGCAGCTTGCCCTGGTCGACGAAGGGCCCGAAGGCGGTCGAGCCGACGCCGACGTCGACCTGCCCCGTGGCCACGCCGAGCATCTGCTCGGACACGCCCTTGTAGGGCACGTGGATGTAGCTCAGGCCGCGCTGCGCGAACAGCTCGTCGACGACGACGTGCGGCGTGGTGCCGACGCCGTTGGTCGCGATGGTGATCTTCGCGCCGGTCTTGGCTGCGTTGCGCGCCGCGGCGAAAACGTCCTCGACGGTCTTGATCGGGCTGTCGGCCGCGACCACCATGCCGAAGGTCGTGCCGGTGAGCTGGATGATCGGCGTCACGTCGCGGATCGGGTCCCACAGCACCTTCTGCGTGTAGGGCGCGCGGAAGATCGTCAGCGGCAGCTGGGCGATGGTGTAGCCGTCGGGCGCGGCCTGCTGCAGGATCGGCATCGCCAGCGTGCCGCCGGCGCCGGATCGGTTCTCGGTGATGACCTTCTGGCCGAGGTGGTGGCTGGCGGCCTCGGCCAGCACGCGCATCGCCAGGTCGGTGCCGCCGCCGGCCGGCCAGGGCACCCACAGCGTGATCGGCCGGGTGAAGTGCTCACCCTGCGCGCGCACGCCGACGGCCGGCAGCGCCAGCGAGGCGGCGGTGCCGCGCAAAAGCGTGCGGCGATGGACGAGGTGGCGCAAGGCCCGCTTCACTGAAGAATCTCCGAAACGCACGAGTGGGGCCTCCGTCTCATCCGCCGCGCTTGGCGAGCTGGCCGAAGCCGCGCTGCGGGTCGTAGCCCCAGCAGGCCAGGACGAAGAACACCGCCAGGCAGCCGAGCACCACGTAGGGCGCTTCGCCCGGGTCCTTGCCGTAGAGCGCGAAGCGCACCCATTCGACGGCGTGGGTGAAGGGGTTGAAGCGCGCGATCTGGTAAACCCACTCGGCGCCCGACTCCTGCAGCTTCCACAGCGGGTACAGCGCGGTGGACAGGAAGTACATCGGGAAGATGACGAAGTTCATCGTGCCGGCGAAGTTCTCGAGTTGCTTGATGTGCACGCTCAGCAGCAGGCCCAGGGCGCCGAGCATCAGCGCGCCGGCCAGCACCGCGAGCAGCGCATGCAGGCCGGCCGGCGTGAAGATCGGCAGGTCGGTGCCGATGGCCAGCGCCACCACGACGAAGGCCAGCGCCTGCAGCAACGACAACAGCGCGGTCGCGCAGAGCTTGCAGAACAGGATCCAAGGCCGCGGCAGCGGCGCCGTCAGCAGCAGGCGCATCAGCCCCATCTCGCGGTCGTAGACCATCGCCAGCGAAGACTGCATGCCGTTGAACAGCAGCACCATGCCGACCAGGCCGGGCGCGATGTAGACCTCGTAGGGGATGTAGGTGTCGTAGGGCTCGACGATCGAAATGCCGAACACGTTGCGGAACCCGGCCGCGAACACCGCCAGCCACAGCAGCGGGCGCACCAGCGCCGACACCAGCCGACCGGTCTGCTGGCTGAACTTGAGCACCTCGCGCATCACGATCGCGCGCAGCGCCTGCAGCGCATGCGGCACGCCGCGGCGCGCGCCGGAGGCCGAGGGCAGGGGGAGGGCAACCGAGCTCATCGCGGGGCCTTGCATAGTTTTTCGCCGGTGTCGGCGCCGAGCGTGTCGAGCACGTTGGTCGGGTGCAGGATGCCTTCGATCGGCGCCTGCGAGATGACGCCCTGGCCGTCGGTCAGCAGCAGCGTCTGGCGCAATTGTCCGTCCCAGGCGCGGAAGCTCATGTTGACGCCCTTCGAGCCGTCGAGCTGCACCTTGCCGAGCGCCTGCTGCCAGGCTGCGGCCGGCCCCTTGGGCTGCGCGGCCGCCAGCGTCACCAGCGCCTTGCCGGCCAGCCAGGCGGTCCAGTCGTGGGCGGTCATCGGCCGGGCGTAGGCCTTGTGGAAGCGGCGCGAGACCTGCGGCGCGCCGAAGCGCTCGAACTGCGCATGCCAGGCCACCGGCACCAGCCCGGCGTCGCCGACCACCGGGCGCGGCAGCACCGTCTGGTAGGGCAGCGTGCGGGCGAATTCGCCGTCGCTGTCGACCACCCACACGGCATCGTAGTTGCCGCCCTGCGTCAGCAGCAGCGGGTTGGCGAGGTTGCGCTCGCGCGGGTCGGCGCTCATCTTGAACGGCTTGCTGCCGACCGCCTGCAGGCCGTAGCGCTTCATCGCCGCCTGCACCACCTGCGCGCGCTGCTGGTCGGCGGCACTCGGCCCGGTCAGCAGCAGCAGCTTGGTCCACTTGCGCTGCACCAGGGTCTGGGCCAGCGCGTCGGCGCGCTGCCGCTCGCTCGGGTAGACGTGGAACAGCCGCGCGCGGCAGTCGGCGGCGCGCAGCCGGTCGTCGGCCGCGCTGAGGTTGAGCACCGGGACCTTGACCGCGTCGGTCACGGCCAGCAGCCAGTCGGCCGGCAGGTCGGCCAGCAGCACGGCCGCGCCGGCCTTCTCGGCCGCGACGGCGGCGGCGCGCGCGGCGGCGAGGTCACGGGCCTCCTCGGTCTTCAGTTCGACGTTCGAGCCGGCGGCGTCGAGCTCGAACCGCCCTTCCTCGAGCGCGAGTTTCACGCCGGCCTCGGCCGGACCGGTCGGGTGGCCGAGGTAGGCGCGTTCGGCGCGGCTGCGCTCCAGGCGGGTATCGTCCTCGGGGACGATCAGCGTGGCCTTCAGCGTGGCGGCCTGGCCGGCAAGGGCCGCGGCCGCCAGCCACGCGGCGATCAGCGTTCGCTTCATCGCCGGCGTGCTCATTCGACGATCGCGATACCGTAGGGCACGCGGCCGACCGGGATCGACTTAACGGCCTTGGCGCCGGCCACGTCGACCACGGTCACGTCGTCGGACAGGCCGTTGACGACCCACAGCCGCGACTCGTCCTGGGTCAGCGCGACGTTCCAGGCGCGCTTGCCGACCAGCACCAGGTTGGTCGTCTTGCGTTGCGCCACGTCGACGAAGGCCACATGGTTGGCGCGGCCCAACCCGACGAAGGCGCGCTTGCCGTCGCGGGTCATGGTGATGCCCACCGGCGTGATGTCCTCGGCGCGCGCGCCCTTGACCTCGAACTTGATCGTGCCGATCACGCTGTGGTCGGCGGTCGAGACGATGCTGACGCTGGTGTCGAGCTCGTTGGTGACCCACAGCTCCTTGCCGTCGGGCGTGATCGCCATGCGGCGCGGGCGCTTGCCGACCTTGACGTTCTTCACGACCTTGGCGGTCGCGGTGTCGATCACATGCACCAGGCTCGCGACCTCGGAGGTGATGTAGAGCGTCTTGCCGTCGGCGCTGAGCTTGACGCCCTCGGGCTCCTCGCCGACCTTGATGGTCTTGAGCGCCTTGCCGGTGGCCGCGTCGATGAAGCTGACTTCGCCGGAATCCTCGTTCGAGACGTAGACGACCTTGCCGTCGGGCGAGAGGTCGAAGGCCTCGGGCTCGTCGCCGAGCGCGACGCGCCGCACCGCCTTGCCGCTGGCCAGGTCGATCACGTCGGCGGCGTTGGAGTCGGTGCAGGCCACCATCAGCTGCTTGCCGCCCGGCAGCACCTGCACGTGGCGGGCGCGCTTGCAGGTCGCGATCGTGCCCTTGACGGCCAAGGTGGCGGTGTCGATCAGCGTCAGCGCGTCGTCCTTCTCGCTGCTGATGTAGGCGGTGCCGGCCACGGCAACGTGAGCGGCGAAGGCGGTGGCCGCGACGGCGGCGAGGGGGGCGAAGCGCATGTCGGGAATTTCTCCTGAGAGGCGGTGGGTCGGGACGGCGTCTTCAGGCGGCCATCGGGCCGCTGGTGCGGGCGATGAAGCCCTGCTCGAGCGTCGGCTTGCCGAGCGCGGCGGTCACCTCGGCCGGCGTGCCGTCGGCCAGCAGCTGGCCCTTGTGCAGGACCAGCACGCGGTCGGCCTGCTCGGCTTCTTCGACAAGGTGGGTGGCCCAGAGCACCGAAACGCCGCGCTCGCGGATGTCGTCGCGCAGCGCGGCGATCAGGTCGTGGCGGGATTTCGGGTCGAGGCCGACGGTGGCTTCGTCCATCAGCAGCACGGCCGGTTGGTGCAGGATCGCGCGCACGAGTTCCACCTTGCGGCGGTTGCCGCCGGAGAGTTCGCGCACCTTGCGCTCGAGGTCGGCGTCGACACCGAGCCGCCGGCAACCCGCGGCGATGCGCTCGAGCGCCAGCGCGCGCGGCAGGCCCTGCAGGTCGGCCTGGAACAGCAGGTTGCGGCGGATGCTCAGGTCGAGGTCGAGCGACATCTGCTGGAACACCACGCCGATGTGGCGCAGCGCCGCAGCCGCGCCCTGGCGCAGCGAGTGGCCGGCGACGACGACCTCGCCCTCGTCGGCCGCGAACAGACCGGTGAGCACCTGGAACAGCGTCGACTTGCCGGCGCCGTTGGGGCCGAGCAGGGCGGTGAACTGGCCGGGGTGCAGTTCGAGGTCGAGGCCCTTGAGCGCAGGGCGTTCGCCATAGCGTTTGGTCAGGCCACGCACGGTCAGCATCGGTCGGGGTTCTCCTGGGGGTCGGGGGCAGCGGGCGCGGCCGCGCGGTGCCGCGGTGCAAAAGCGCCGGACTCTAGCGCAGCATGGTCGGAGTCGCCACCCGAGCGGAAGTTCGCCGCACGTGGGCGGGGCCCCTCAGAGCACGATCTCCATGCCGTCGTGCGCGACCTCGATGCCCCGGTGCGCCAGCTCGGCGCGTTCGGGGCCGTAGTCGTCGAGGATCGGGTTGCTGTTGTTGACGTGGATCAGCAGCTTGCGGCGCGCACGCGTGCGGTCGAGCACGTCCATCATGCCCGGGCGCTCGGCGGTGCTGCATTGCGGCAGGTGGCCGAGCTCGGTGGCGCGCTGGCGGCCGATGCCGGCGCGCTGCATCTCGTCGTCGGTCCAGAAGGTGCCGTCGACGAGCAGGCAGTCGACGTCGCGCATCCATTCCAGCTCGTCGGGCCCGACGCCGGCCAGCGCCGGCGCGTAGAACAGCCGCTTGGCCGAGCGCAGGTCGGTCACCTCGATCGCGAGGTTGTCGCCGACTTTCGGGTCGTGGCGGTGCGTGGAATAGGCCGGCGCGTCACCGGGGATCGCGATCGCGCGAAAGCGCAGGCTCTCGAAGCCGTCGACCTTGAACTCGGCCACGCGCTGCTCGCCCGCCACCGGCAGCATGTGCCAGCGCACGCCGCAGTAGTGCTCGAGCACCGACAGGATCGGGAAGCCGGTCGTCAGGTCCTCGAACACGCAGGGCGTGGCGTACAGCTCGATCGGCGCGCCCTCGCGCAGGCTCAGCAGCCCGGCGCTGCGGTCGAGCTGGGCGCCCATCAGGATCACCGCCTTGATCGGCGTGTTGCGCACCTCGTCCGGACGCTGCGCCGCCTTGGGGTGCAGCACCGGCTGCACGCGCAGCTGCTGGCCAAGGTCGGGCGAGGCGCCCAGCAGCACCCAGCGGCGGCTGTCGGCCGACACCGCGATCGAGGTCTGGGTGCGCGGCCGGATCAGCCGCGTGCCGCTGCGCGCCGCGGCGCAGACCACGCAGCTGCAGTTCCACTGCGGGCAACCGCCGCCGCCGCCCGAGCCGAGCACCAGCGCCCTCACGGCGCCGCCTTGTCGTCCATCGCGTGTCCCCCGGCCCGTGCCGTGTTCTGTTGTTGTCGTGGCCCGGCGCGGTCGTGGTTCGACAGCGGCCGGGTGCTCTCGTAGAGTCGCGCACGCCCGACGAGGGCGGCAACCCCGCAATGACCCTTGAGCGACCCCACCGAACCCGTGCAAACCCTATGTCTGGGCGACCGTCTGGCCGCGGCCGACGGTCACCGCATCTGGTGGTGCGACGGCGGCGATCCGCGCGGCCTGCCGGTGCTCGTGGTCCACGGCGGACCGGGCGGGTCGAGCCGCGTCGAGCCGACCCGCTGGTTCGAGGGCCTGCCGGTGCGCTGGATCTGCTTCGACCAGCGCGGCTGCGGGCGCAGCACGCCGCTGGGCTCGACCCGCGCGCAGACCCTGTCCGGGCTGTTGAACGACATGGAGCGCCTGCGCCGCCAGCTCGGCGTGGACGCCTGGGCGCTGGCCGGCGGTTCCTGGGGGGCGCGGCTGGCGCTGCGCTACGCGGCCGGCTTCCCGGGCCGCACCCGCGGGCTGATGCTGCGCAGCCCCTTCCTCGGCACGCTGGCCGAGACGCGGCGCTACATCGCGCCGTGGAACAGCTGGCTCGGTGACACCGGCCGGCGCTGGCTCGGCGACGCCGCCGCCGCGGCGCTGCAGGCGCTGTACCAGGAGCCTGCCGTCATGTCTCCGGATGACACAGTGATGACGGCCCCCGACCCGCTGGCCGACCCGCGAGTGGCGCAGGCCTGGTCGGCCTACGACGACGTCCAGTCGGCCCCCGGCGGCGTGGCGGGCGACACCGGGCGCCGTTGCGACCCGACCCGGCTGGCGCCCGCCCAGGAGGCCCAGCAGGCTTCGTGGGCGGTGCACCGCCATCATGCGCGGCGCGGCTGGGGCGAAGCCGACGGCCACCCCCGCGGCGGCACGCTGCCGCACGACGCCGGGCCGGTCACGCTGGTCTGGGGCGACGCCGACGCGACCTGCGACCCGGCGGTGGCCCGTACGCTCGCCGCCGGCTGCCCGGCTGCCGACGCGCGCGAGGTGGCCGGTGCCGGCCACCGCATGGGCGACGCGCGGCTCGCTCCGGTGCTGGCGGCCGCCGCGCGCGACTGGGTCTCGCGGCTGCGCGCCGGCTGAGCCGCATCAGGGCCTGGCCCTAGCCGTTGTTCCAGCGCAGCTTGCGGTAGATGGTGTTGCGGCTGATGCCCAGCCGCTTGGATGCGACCGAGATGTTGCCGTCGGCCGCCTCGACCGCCTGGCGGATCGTCTCGCGCTCGATCTCCTCGAGCGTCGTGCCGGCCGCCGGCGCCGCCGCCGGGCGCTCGGCCACCTCGACCGGCGCCGCGGCCACGGGGCGGCGCGACAGCGCGTCCTCGAGGAAATCGTCCGACAGGTGCTCGCGCGTGATGCGGGGCTCGCCGGCGGCCATCACCGCGGCGGTGTGCAGCACGTTGGCGAGCTGGCGCAGGTTGCCCGGCCAGTCGTAGCCCTGCAGCAGCTCGGCGACCTCGGGCACCAGCACCGGCAGCGGCTGCAGGCCCTCGTCGGCCAGCATCCGGCGCACCAGCGCCATCAGGTCGGAGCGCTCGCGCAGCGGGGGCAGCCGGACCGCCAGGCCGTTGAGGCGGTAGTACAGGTCTTCGCGCAGGCTCTGCGAGTCGATCAGCTCGCGCGGGTTGCGGTCGGTCGCGCCGATCACCGCCACGTCGACCTCGACCGGCTGGGCCGCGCCCAGCGGCGTGAGCTTGCGCTCCTGCAGCACCCGCAGCAGCCGTGCCTGCAGGCCGGCCGGCAGGCCGCCGATCTCGTCGAGGAAGAGCGTGCCGCCGGAGGCCTGCACCAGCTTGCCGACCGCGCCCTGGCGGCGCGCGCCGGGGAACACGCCTTCGGCGTAGCCGAACAGCTCGGCTTCGAGCAGGGCCTCGGGCGACGACGCGCACTGGACCGCCAGGAAGGGCTTGGGGGCGCGCCGCGACTCGCGGTGGATCGCACGCGCGAGCATCTCCTTGCCGCTGCCGGCTTCGCCGAGGATCAGCACCGGGATGTCGCGGTTCAGCACGCGCTTGAGCTTGGTGATCGCGGCCTCGACCTGGGCGTCGCCGGTCAGCAGGCGGGCGAAGGTCGGGGCCGGCACGGCCGGTGCCTCGGTCACGGCCGCGGCGGCCGATGCCGGCGCCGCGGATGACGAGGCCGCCTCGGCGCCGGTCGGTGCCGACGCTCCCGCAGCCCAGCCCCCCTGCCACAGCGGCCAGTTGCAACGCGCCTGCACATGCACGATCTGGCCGTTGGGCAGCGGCAGCCGCATCGGCGTCGTCACGGGCGCGCGGCCGGCGTCGACGATGGCGTTCATCGGCGTGCCGAACAGCGAGGCCACGGTGTGCATGCGCAGGCCGGCGCCGCTCATGCCGAGCAGGTCGAGTGCGCTGCGGTTGGCGCCGAGCACGCGGCCGTCGCGGTCGACCGCGAGGATGCCTTCCATCAGCGTGCCGATGAACTCCAGCCGCGGGTGGAAGTGCAGCCGCAGCGCGTCGCGGAAGTCGTCGTTGAGCCAGTGGTTCTCGATCATCCGCGCCGACATCTTCACCAGCCCCATCGTGTGGTGGTGGTAGCCGCGGTGG
>ERZ1066138.408-NODE-408-length-14540-cov-7.532137_pt1 | contig 14540 bp, 8 predicted proteins | sample MGYA00382785_ERZ1066138 | MGnify/ENA primary metagenome ERZ1066138 (study PRJEB33369, sample SAMEA5778368) | biofilm metagenome | biome: Industrial cooling water; feature: Water cooling tower basin; material: Biofilm | place: United Arab Emirates | collected... | reverse complement strand
CTCATACAGGAAGCTCTCCTCGTGGTGCGCGAGGCACCACTTCGCCATGATGGACCCGCCGCGCGATACAATGCCGGTCACGCGGTTCGCGGTCAGCGGCACGTAGGCCAGCCGAACGCCCGCGTGGATCGTGAAATAGTCGACCCCCTGCTCGCACTGCTCGATGAGCGTATCGCGATAAAGCTCCCAGGTGAGCTTCACCGGATCGCCGCCGCATTTCTCCAGCGCTTGGTAGATTGGCACGGTCCCGATCGGCACCGGCGCATTCCGCAAAATCCATTCGCGCGTCGTGTGGATGTTACGCCCGGTGGAAAGGTCCATGACGGTGTCGGCGCCCCAGCGGATCGCCCACACCATTTTTTCCACTTCTTCCTCGACCGACGACGTCACCGCCGAATTGCCGATATTGGCGTTGATTTTTACGAGGAAGTTGCGGCCGATGATCATCGGCTCCAGCTCGGGATGGTTGATGTTTGCCGGAATGATCGCCCGCCCACGCGCAATTTCTGCACGCACGAATTCCGGGGTGATGAACGGCGGGATCGCGGCCCCAAAACTTTCCCCATCGGCGAGCGCCTCTTCTGCACGCTCCAGCGCCTGCCGCCGACCGGCATTTTCGCGATGGGCGACGTAGATCATCTCCTTCGTGATGATCCCCGCCCGCGCAAACTCGAGCTGCGTGAGCGCTGCGCGCGGCCTCTGCTCTCCTGCACCGTTCGTGAATGCGCCAGGCGTTCCGCCGACAACCGCCCGCAAAGGCGTGTTCACGATCGGAAAGACCCGCGCCGCATGTGCGCCGGTCACGTTGCCGTTGTCCTCCGGCTTCACCTCGCGCCCGGCGTAGGCTTCGACGCCACCTCGTTCCGCCACCCATTGCGCGCGATGGCGAGGCAAGCCCTTGCTCACGTCGATGACGACTTCCGGATCGGTGTAGGGTCCCGACGCGTCGTAAACATGAAAGGCCGGCTCCGCCGGATCGCTGAGCGCGATTTCGCGCAAGGGGACCAGCACCTCCGGATGCCCATCAGGAGCGCTATAGATCTTGCGCGAGGCGCTGATCGGTCCCGTAGTCACCGCCGGTGGTGAAAGTTCGGACGGGCGCGTGGGCTTATTCATGGCTCTCTCCCGTGCGCTCATGCGCAACGACACAGTTCATCACGACGATGAAGGGAAAGAGGCCCGGCATGAATGCCGCGCAATGCGTCCGTCCCTTCGCCGGCATGACCCGGATCAGGTTCGAAGGGTGCTTGCGCTGAACTGCGCAATCTCAGCCGGACAACCGGCGCCCCTCGGAACTCCGTGGAGTGTGGCGCGATCGACGGCCAGATGCAAGGCAGGCTGGCGTGGGTTTAAGCCCGGCCGGACGTGATCAGCCGCTCGAATGCTCTCAGTGTCCGCTCTTTCGCCAGCCGGTCTTTCATCGACCAGTGCCAGAAATGATGGCTGAGGTAGAGGCCGTAGAGTTCGAATACGAACTGATCGGCGTCGACCGCCTCGGAGAATTCACCCGCTGACTTGGCATCTTCGACGGCGGACTTCAATGTCTCCGACCAGCCGCCCAAAAACTGTTCCAGCTTGGTTCGAACATCGGCAGGCAGCGCATCGCTCTCCGCACTCGCATGAACGAACGGGCACCCACCCTGCAGCCGCGGCCCGCGCGACCAGGCGAGCCAGCGCGTGAACAGCGCGCGCAGGCGCGCTTCGCCTGTTCCGGCTGCCATCCCAGCCCCCACGACCTCACCAACGAACAATGCGGCCGCCTTGTCGATGACGCCAAGCTGCAATGCCTCTTTGCCAGAGAAATGTTGCAAGAGACCGCTGCGTGACAACTCCAGGTCTCGCGCCAAATCGCCGATCGAGAGCGCCGACAACCCACGCGCACTCGCCAGCCCCAGGCTGTGGGAAAGAATCCGTTCGCGTATTGCCTCCATCGCCTCACCTTCCAGAATGCAAGCACCACTGCGATGCCAGTTCGGCGCCCCGCTGCCGAGCGGACGGACATTTTGCATCCGCCGTCGTCGCTTACAAACAGAGGCACTGCGGAAAGAGTTGGGCGAAATCTAGCTTCTGCTGTGAACGGCACCTCGGTGTGGCCCTTGAGCCGCGTTCTGCCTTGCCGCCTTGAGTTGGCCGAAATTCAAGCCGCCAGCGCTTGTTTCGCAGTCTGCACCCACTGCGTGATTGTCTCGATATCCGGCGCGTCCCCGTTGCGCAGAATTCTGCCACCCTCCGGCGTCGTGGCGAACGACAACACAGCCGCCGAGAGAGCGACCGGATCGGCCCCGGCTAATTTGTCCGCCGTGTCATAACCGGCGCCCGCGATCAACTGAGCATGCGTTCCACGTAGGCCGGGCACGCGCAACACCAGCCGCGCTTCCGCCTTCCATTGTTCAATGAGGCCGGCGTCGTATCGTCCGCCGCCGAGCAGCGACGCGGCCGTATCCGGATCGGCGGCGAGAAAGTCCCTCACGCTGACGATTCCGCCGAGTTCCAAGCGCTCCGCGAGCCTCGGGCCAATGGAGGGCGCACGTTCCAATTCGTCCGCCTCCGTCAAATAGTAGCGCGGCGTCGCTTGCAGACGTGACAGCGAGCGCGACGGGTCGGGTTGGGAAGCCAGGATCGACCGATTGGAAACCTCTGGCTCGGCTATGGACTGAATGGATTTCAACACAGGCACGGAAGGTGTGGGTTGCGCAGTGACCTCAACCTGCTTGCCCGCGCCAGCGTTTGCAGCTGGCTTTAAGGCTGCGGTGCGCCTGCGCGCTGGTGGGGTTGCAGCAGGTGCCAAGCGCAGCGCTCGTTCCGCGTCCAATGCGGCCGCACGGGGTGCGAGGACTTCTTTCGCATGCAGATCGCGCACCGCTCGGTCATCCTCGGGAAGCGACACCTCCACGCGCCCCGTCGCCATCAACTCGTCGTACATTGCCTGAACCTGCCGTCGTGTCTCGGCATCCGCAATCTTCTTGGTAACCCACTTCGCCGGAACCTTGAGCGTGGCGAGCACGGAGTTCGCGGTCAAGGAAACCTCAGGCGGTTCAACGGCCGCCTCCGAAATCGCCCGGTCGAGGACCAGCGCAAACCCCTTGGCGGCGTAGATCAGGAGCGCAGAGACTGCATCGCGGGCAATCGGAGAGAGACCCTCCGTAGGCTCACGCACACCCGTCTTGAGGTCGTAGTGCGCGATCAGTGTCTCATAATCGGGGTTTGATCGCTCGGCGCCTGCGATGACATGCGCTTGCAGCCAATTGGCGCCCGCCGGCAACACCGGCGCCTCATCATGGTGCTGGGCTTCCCCGTGCGCGCGAAGAGCGTCGTAGGAACGATTGATGCTCCACTCGACTGCGCGATGCACACTGTTCTCGGCATCCGATTGCGCGGTGTGGAAGGGGTGGATCGGATCTGTGTAGTAATGACTGAGGACACCCGCTGCATAGACCGCGCGTTCAAAATCCCTGTCCTTCAGCGCTTCCAGAAGGTGTGCGTACCAGTTCGCGGCCTTCTCCGGCGCGCCGCCCCAGAAGTTGTCGCGCACGTGCAGCACGTGGTTTTTGAAATCCTTGAATTCGACGTCCGGAGCCTTTGAGCCGGTCAGATACACGTCGGCATGTTTCAGGAAAACGCGTCGCCACTGCTCGGCATCCGTACGCGGCAGATATTGCAATGCGTCCAGCGCCAGTTTGTGGTGCGTGCCGTTTGCATGTGCCGCATAGATGATCGTGAAAAGCAAAGACATCGCGCTGCCCCTGGGTTAGCCATGGCCCGAAGAATGGCCTGCTTCCATAGTCGGATAGCGTGAGTCGCGGACAGGTTCGTATTCCCACGCGGCTCGCGGCCGGGGATATGTCGGCTCAGAGGTGATGGCGTGGAAAGGCTCTACTCAGCCGCGCCGTTCAGCAGCACGTTCGCCGGCCTTTCCGGTGTCAGCGGCCAGCCGCCAATGTAGGGCTTGACTTCCACGGCGGTGCCGACTCGCCGCTTGCGTTCGACCGAGCGTATCATCTGCCGCAGTCGAGGTTGAATTTCCGTACGCCAGCGCGTGCCGTTAAACACGCCATAGTGCCCGACGCCCGGCTGCACGTAATGGAAGCGCTCGTCGTCCGGCACGTTGGTGCACAGAAGTTGCGCGGCCTCCGTCTGCCCCAGGCCGCAGATGTCGTCGCGCTCACCCTCGATGGTGATGAGCGCCGTCTTGCGGATCTTGGAGCAATCGACGCGCTGCCCGCGATGCATCATGCGTCCGTCCGGCAGTGCGTGTTCCTGAAATACGGTATGCACTGTCTGCAAATAGAATTCTGCCGTCAAATCCATCACGGCCAGATATTCTTCGTAGAACTCCTGGTGGTTCTTGACGCTGTCGCAGTCGCCCTGGACCAGATTGTTGAACAGATCGACGTGAGCGTTCATGTGCCGCTCGAGGTTCATGGTCATGAAGCCTGTCAACTGCATGAAGCCCGGATAGACGCGGCGCATGGCACCCGCGTGGGGCGGCGGAACGTAGGAGATGACATTGCTCTCGAACCACGCGATCGAACGCTTGCGCGCCAACTCGTTTACGGCCGTCGGATTGCGGCGCGTGTCGATCGGACCGCCCATCAGCGTCAGTGAAGCGGGCTGCATCGCATCGTCATTGTCGGCCATGATCGCCGTGGCGGCGAGTGCGGGAACGGCTGGCTGACAAACCGCAATCAAGTGTGTGTTGGGACCAAGCGTGTGGATGAATGCAATCAAGTAGTCGATGAAGTCGTCGAGATCGAACCGGCCTTCGAACAATGGAACTTCGCGCGCGTCCGCCCAATCGGTCATGTAAACTTCGTGTTCGGGCAGCATGGCCGACACCGTACCGCGCAGTAGCGTCGCGTAGTGCCCGGACATCGGAGCGACGATAAGCACCTTGGGATCGTTCGGATCGCGCATACCTTCGCTGAAATGCCGCTTGAAGTGAACGAGATTGCAGAACGGCTTGGCACTGACGATTTCCTCGGTGACCGGGATCGTCAGTCCGTTGATGCGCGTTTCTTTCAAACCGAAGTGCGGCTTGCCGTAACGTCGCGTCACATTCTCAAAAACTTCACAAGCCGCTGCTATCGACCGGTTAATCGGCGTTGCCGAGAAAGGGTTGAACGGACTTTCTACGCTGTACTTTAGCGCCTCCGCTCCGAAGCGGAGCGGGCCAACGATGGCGTGCGCAAGTTCGTAGGCGTAGTAGTGCATGGTGCTGGCCCCCTGCTTCTCTCCGCGCCGTTTTGTGCGTTGCGTTACCGCGCGGCACAATAAAGCCATTTTTTGCAGCGCCGAAGATTCTGCAAGTCTAAACGTAAAAAGCTTGTGATCGCCAGTGAATAACGCGTGTGGGCACTGCGCCATCATACTTAATGGCAACACCTGTTGCTCATTTTCCGGCCATGATGAATTCAGCGTCCCTCACGCCACCACGCGAGCGTCAGCAGGGCGAGCAGGGCGGCGAGCGCCAACAGTCCGGTAAACAAGGGGAATATCTTCACGCCTCGGGTCATGAAGGCCTCGCGATCTTTGAGCGCCATCCACCCTGTTCCGGAAAACACCTTCGCAGTTGCGAGCATGCTGATGCGCGGAACACTGACAGTCTCCGGCTCAGCCGCTGTCGACTTGGCTCCGGCCCAGAACACGCCTCCGCCGGACTGTGCCGCCATCGGCTGCATCGCCTTGTCGGAAGCCGTCACGTCGTTCATCTCGCGCGGGTCTTCCGTTCCGGCGTGCACAACAGCCGTCAACTGTCCTTCCGGTCCCTCGCTCGCGGCTTTGTAGAGGCCCGGCAGTTTCACGTCTGCGGTCCCGCGCCAAATCCCGGGTCCTGCGGGTTCCAGTTTGACGTCCGCGACGGACCCGTCGGCCGCAGTCAACTGCACTGGAGCAACCGTTTCACCCATCGAGTGCCGCTCGAGTGTAACCTTCAGCCCCTTTGCGGTCGCGATGAGCCGTTCCTCTTCGAGATCGGGTTCCTTCATCAGCCAATGCGACAGCCGCCGCAGCAGGTCGGAATGCGGACCGCCGCCCTCATACCCGCGCGCCCAAAGCCAGGCATGATCGGACGTCAGCAGTGCCACACGCCCCTTGCCGCGCTTTTCGAGAAGCAAAAGCGGGCTGTCCTGCGCGCCCGCCATCACGGCGGTCCCGCGATCGGGCTTCACCTCGGCTTGCCGGAACCAGCGCCCCCAGGTCGGCGGCTTCTCGCCGGTGCCGGCGCCCGGTAACGCGCGCGTAACCGGATGCTTTGCACCGTCCGTGGTGATGGAAGCCTTGAATGGCTCCTCGAACACACGGCCTGTCGGACGCGCGGGAAGAACCGGCGCCAGCGGCGTCCGGTACAGCGTCGTCGCGCCCGCGTAATCGTCGCCCGCCGCCACGAGCAGCGCACCGCCATGGTCTTCGACGTACCGGGCGATGTTGTCGTAGTAGCTGAGCTGAAGGATGCCGCGATGTTCGTAGCGATCGAAGATGATCAGATCGAAGTCCTGTATTTTCTCCGAAAACAGCTCGCGTGTCGGAAATGCGATCAGCGATAGCTGATTGATCGGCGTGCCGTCCTGCTTCTCCGGCGGCCGCAGGATGGTAAAGTGAACGAGATCAACCGACGCATCAGATTTAAGCAGGTTGCGCCACGTCCGCTCACCCGCGTGCGGCTCTCCCGAAACCAACAGCACGCGCAAGTTCTCCCGCACGCCTTCGGCGGCAATGACGGCCTTGTTGTTGATGGGTGTCAATTCTCCCGGCGCGGTCTCGATTTCCGCTTCGAGAATATTCGTGCCCGCGTGCGGAAACTCCATGGGGATCGTAACCGGACGCCCAACTTCGATGCTGCGCGTTTCTTCGGGCTTTCCGTCGCGGCGGATCTTCATGGTGACGAGTTCGCCGGGCTTCGATTGCCGGCCGCTCTCGATCGCCTTGAGTTCGATATCGCGCGTTTGCCCAACGAGCCCATACTTCGGCGCTTTGACAATCTCGATCCGCCGGTCGAATTCGTCGGGTCTGCCTGTCAATAGAGTGTGGACCGGTGCGCTGAAGCCGAGCGCTTCGGCCTTTTTCGGCACGTCGTGAACTTGTCCGTCTGTAACGAAGATGACGCCCGCGACGCGGTCCGGCGGAATATCGCCAAGCGCGACGTTGAGATCCGCAAACAGGTTGGTGCCCCGGCTGCCCGTCTCGCTCGGCCGCGCCGCCGTCACGTACTTCACGTCGAGATTGGGAATGGCGCCGAGTTTCGCTTCCAACTCCGCGCGGATCGCAGCCGACTGCTCGGGGCGCTTATCGAGAGATTGACTGGTGCTCTCGTCCAATACGACGAGCGCGATATTCGCCAGCCGTTCGCGGTCTTCCTGCCGCAACGTCGGATTGGCAAGCGCCGCGATCAACGCCGCCAGCGCCAGCGCGCGCAGGGCCGCTCCCCGGCTCCGCCGCAGCACAAGCAAAACGCACAGTACGGCCGCAATGGCCGCGGCTGCCCACAGCCAGGGCTCGGGAATGAGAGGTGCGAAATCGATCGACCAGTTCATGCGTGCGCCCTCACTGGCCAAGCCGTTCGAGCAGCGCCGGCACGTGCACCTGATCGGCTTTGTAGTTTCCCGTCAGCGCATGCATGACAATATTCACACCCGTGCGCAGCGCCATCTCGCGCTGCCGCTCGCCGCCGGGCACGACCGGATAAATCGGTGCACCACTTTCGTCGAGAGCCCAGGCGGACGCGAAATCGTTGGGCGTGATTAATATCGACGAAACCCCGTCCGCCTGCCGCGCCCTCCGGTCGTCGCCCTCCGAACCGTCGTCGTTACGCTCCTGCGCCTCCACCCAGAGCTGACCGCCGTCCCAGCGTCCGGGGAACGACTGGAGCAGGTAGAACGATTTGGTCAGCACGTGATCAACAGGCACCGGTTCCAGCCGGGGAATATCGAGCCGCCCGATGAGCCGCTGTAGAGCGGGCCCGCGGTCCCCTGCCATCGCCATGCCGGTCGGGAGCCCGCTGCCATAGTCGCGGGTATCGAAAATGATCATGCCGCCCTGCTTCATGTAGGCGTCGATCTTGGCGAGTGTCTCCTCCGGCAATGCCTCCGCCGAGTCGAGCACCGGCCAGTAGAGCACGGGATAGAAAGCGATTTCGTCAGTCACGATATCGACGCCGCGCGGCTCGCCTGGCTCCACGGCCGTGCGGGCCCGCAAGACTTTCATCAGCCCCGAAATGCCCTGCCTGCTCACTTCATCGACGGTTGGATCGCCCGACAGCACGTAGCCGAATGTCACGTTCGAGGTCGCTTCGACCGACGGCTTATCGGCGGGTGAGATCTCAGCAGGCACAGTCACCGTCGGTTTGGTCGGGGCCGCGCGTCCTGGGAACGTAAACCGGCTGGGCAGGTCGAAATCCTGGGCGTCCGCCGGCGAAGGCGAAAAGGCAAACGCCAAAAGCAAGGCCGCCGCCGGCTGAGCGGCCGGACGCATGAGTGTTTTCAATCCGCCCATCAGTATCATCACGGCGATGATATCTGCGAACAGGAGGGCAAGGGCCGCCAGAAGCAGCCCGGGCTTCAATGGTATCGTGCCTTCCTGCTCGTAGCCGAGACGCTGGGCGCCCGTCGGCGGCGCAGGCAACGGCGCAAGCGTCGTCTGCGGTGTGACGGCATTGATCGCGCGCGGTGCCGCACCGGTACCGTAGTACCCTGGCGGATGATCGAGGCTCGCCTTCGTTTTGTCGGCGGCCGAGCGCTTGAGCGGTTGCGCGGTCGGCGGCGGTGGCTTCAAGGAGCCAAAGCCATCAAGGGTCTGCGACGGCGCCAGAGTTTCGGGCGCCGTTGCGTTGCTCGCGGACGAGTTGTCCGCCGTGGTGGTCCCCTCGCCATCTGCTGCCGGAGCCGCCGTCAACGTTCCCAGTTCTGTGATCCGGCGCAACATTTCCACAAACAGCCCCGACATCGGAAGGTTCGACCAGTCCGAGTTCGCCGTGACATGGAAAAGCACGAGATAGCCCTCGCCTTTCCGTGTGGCTGTCACGAGTGGTGTCCCGTCGCTGAGCCGCGCCCACACCTTGATCTCGGGAGTGAGGAGTGCCGGATCGGCAAGCACCTGTCGCTTGATCGAAACGTCCGCCGGTATGGTGAGGCCGGAAAAGATGCTCTCCTCGTCGAATGCGGCCAGCGGTTGGGGCGTCGACCATGACAGCGCGCCGCCAAGCGATCTGCCGCCCGCCCGCAGTCCCACGGGCAGAAGATCGTCGCCGGCCTTCTCCAGTCGCGGACCCGCGAACCGCACCAGAACGCCGCCTTTCTCCACCCACGTTGCGACCTGCTCCGCCGCATCGCCCGCGATGGTTCCGATGTCCGCGAGCATCATCACACTCGCCCGGTCCTCGACAATCGTCCGGATACCGGAAACGAGATTCTTCTCCTTCGGCAGGATCAATTCGGAGAACGGCTGAACCGCGCGTTGAATATAATAGAGCGGGGCCAGCAAAGGCTGCGCCTGTTCCTGCGCCTCGCCGCTGATCAATCCCACGCGCTGCCACTGTGAGCGCTGATCGAGCAAGCTGACACTTCCTGCCGACCTCGACCCGGCAATTTCAAGCCGCGTCACCTGATTGCGCAGTTCGAGCGGCATCTCGATCGCGGCCGTCGTAGCGCTATCGCCTACACCGAATCTGAACGGCGCTTCGCCCAGTCTCTGCCCGCGCGCCGAAAAGGCATGAACGATCCCCTCGCGCGCTCCCCCGGACGCCCGCACGATCCGCGCCGTCAATTTTCCGTCTGCGCCAACGGACGCCGAAAGCCCGAGTGCTTCGCTGCCCGGCGTGACATCGATGATCGACAACCGCCCTTCGCCCATTGCGTCTGCCAGAGCAACACCGAAGGCGGCGCCCTTCCCGTTGTGATCGATCCCGTCCGATAGCCAGACGACGCTGGCCGACGCTGCCCCCGCTGTTGTCAACGCCGACTTGAGAGCGGGAACGAGCCCGATGCGGTCGGGTGCGAATGGCTGTGGTTGCAGCGCTGCGGCCGTCGCCCGTGCATCGGCCGGAGCTTCCAGCTTTATGACCGGAGCTTTCGTCATGGCGGCCGTGCCGAATACTGCAACCGGACGGCTCTCGCCTTCGGCCTCGTCGATCAGCCGGTCGACCATCGCGAGCCGCTCATCCCAGGCACCGGCCGACGCCCAGCCGTTGTCGACTGCAAGCACGACCGGACCGGTTCCAGTTACCGGCGACTGAGCCTGCGGATTCAGCACCGGCTCGGCCAGCGCGAAGATGACCAGCGCCGCCGCCAGCAGCCGGATCAGCAGGAGCCACCATGGCGTCTTGGCAGGCGTCTTCTCCTTGTTCTCGATCCCGACGAGAATGCGCGTCGGCGGAAACTCGATCTGCTGCGGCCGCGGTGGCACGGTGCGCAAGAGCCAGTAGATCAGCGGCAGCGCCGCGAGCGCCGTCAGGAGCCAGGGATTGAGGAATGCCAGCGCGGACAGACCCATTATACGGCCTCCGCATTGGTGGATGCTCGGTAGTTCGCGCCCATCTCGCCCGCGAGCCGCATGACAAGCGTCAGGACCGGCTCGGTTGCCGGTCTGTCCGTGTGATGGACGAGAAACGACCACCCGAGGCGATGCGTAAACTCCTCCAACTGTGCCCGATGATCGGCGAGGCGCTTTTGATACTCGCCCCGCAGCGATTCCATGCGATCGGCAAGGTAGCGCTCGCGGCCGGACGGGTTGGAGAATTCAGCGCGCCCGTCATAGGGTAGCGTTTCCTCCGCCGGATCGAGCACCTGCACCATGTGCCCCCGCGCGCCGAGTGCCGCGAGATCTTCGACACGTTCGCGGATCGCCGGTACCGGGGCCAGAAAATCACCAAACAGCAGCACTTCGGCATGCCGTGGAATTTGTTGCAACGGCGGGCGGCTCTTCGTGACGAGCGGCGTCGCAATATTGGCGATGATAGCCTCGGCGAGGAGCGACGCGATCCTGCGGCTTCCGGAAGGCTGCGACATCGCCATGAGTCCCACGCGCTCACCACCCCGCATGAGGAGTTCCGCCGCTGCAAGCATGAGGACCACGGCGCGATCACGCTTCGTCACCGCCGACAGATGGCTCTTGAAATCCATCGATGCCGAGAGATCCGACCACATCCAAACGGTGTGGGCGGCTTCCCATTCGCGCTCCCGGACATAGACGTGATCGGACGAAGCCGAGCGCCGCCAGTCGATCAATTGCGCGCTGTCGGCCCGTTCATACGGACGGAACTGCCAGAATGTTTCGCCGGGACCTGACCGGCGGCGGCCGTGAATGCCATGCGCGACGGTCTGCGAAATCCGCTTCGCGTCGATCAGCAGATCGGGAAGCCGGTCGGCAAGCGCGTGCGCGCTCTCCTGCAAACGGTCGAGCGAATGTGCTTCGCCGCCTGAAGATTTCGCCGCCGGCCACTGTTCCACCGTCGATGCCATGTGAGCCGTTATCCGGCCTTCGCGGCCAGCCGCGCAATGATGCCGGATAGGTCCTGATTGTCCGCGCGCGCCGCAAACTTCAGCGCCATGCGGTGCTTCAGAATTGGCTCGGCGAGCGCAATGACGTCGTCGACGGAGGGAGCAAGTCGACCGTCGATCAGAGCTTTTGCCCGCACGGCTAGCATCAGCGCCTGGCTGGCGCGGGGTCCCGGACCCCAAGCCACATACCGGTCAACTTCGGTTTCTGCCCCGGTATCGGGACGGGCGGACCGGACGAGGGAAAGAATGGCTTCAACCACTTTGTCTGGCACCGGGATCTGGCGCACCAAGCGCTGGATCGAAATCAGTTCCGGCCCAGTCATGACCGTTTCCAGCCGCCGCTCTTCCGTCCCGGTCGTCGAATAAAGCATCCGCCGTTCGGCCGCGAGATCGGGATAGGTCACGTCGATCTGAAGAAGAAACCGGTCGAGCTGTGCTTCCGGCAAGGGATAGGTGCCTTCCTGTTCCAGCGGGTTCTGGGTCGCCAGCACGTGGAACGGCGTTGGAATGTCATGCCGCTGACCCGCGACGGTGACGTGATGTTCCTGCATGGCCTGCAGCAGCGCCGATTGCGTCTTGGGTGAAGCGCGGTTGATTTCGTCGGCCATCAACAACTGGGTGAAAATCGGACCCTTGATGAAGCGGAAGGAGCGCGCCTTGGTCGCGCTTTCTTCGAGGACTTCCGCACCAATAATGTCCGACGGCATCAGGTCGGGCGTGAACTGGATGCGCTTGGCGTCGAGACCCAACACCTTGCCGAGTGTATCGACCAACAGCGTCTTGGCGAGACCCGGCACGCCGATCAGCAGTGCATGGCCGCCGGACAACAGTGTTATGAGTGTCCGTTCTATGACCGCGTCCTGGCCGTAGATGACCCCGGCCGCCGCCTTGTGCGCACGCTGCACCTGATGTGCGGCTGCTTCCAGGCGCGGCACGATGCTCTCATCCGTCGACGTCAGAACTGTCATTGGCACTCCATGGCCCTCGCACGGGCACTTGACCTGTCGCAAGCCTGTTGGCTGTCATACCGTTACAAACGCAACGCCTAGCGTATAGATACGAGGGAAAGGCCGCAAATTGGTTTCGCTAGTGGCTGTCCGACGGCCTTTCCGGTCAAGTTAAACCTGTGTAACCGGCTCGCATTTGTCCCCAACAGTCGCGCGCAAGGACGCACCGCCGAATGCCTGAAAACAATAGCGGAAACGGTAGTGCCAACCGCTTGAGCGGCTTGGCCGCGATGCTGCAGAACCGCGCTGAAAAAGGACATCCTCCCGTCGAACAATGGAACCCTGACTATTGCGGCGACATCGGCCTTGAAATAATGGCGGACGGCACGTGGTGGTATCGCGGTTCGCCCATCGACCGGCCTGCACTGGTTAAGCTCTTCGCCGGTGTGCTGCGCAAGGATACCGACGGACGGACCTATCTTGTCACGCCCGCCGAAAAGGTCGACGTGATCGTCGCCGATGCGCCATTTCTGGCCATCGAGATGGAGACCATCGGTACAGCGCCGCATCAGGAACTGGTCTTCAGAACCAACGTCGATGATGTCGTGACCTGTGGACCTGCCCATCCGCTGCGGTTCGCGGTCGATGAAGCAACGGGCGGGATCAAACCGTATTTGCTCGTTCGCGGCCGCCTGGAAGCACTCGTCACCCGGACGTTGACTCACGACCTGTTGGAGTTGGCGATGTCGACAGAGCCCGCCGGCGTTCGCAGCGGCGGCGTGCTGTTCTTGGTTCCCGACAGCTATGGCTCGAAGGAGAGCTGAGAGGGATCGTTTTCAACTCCTGACCGTTAAGTTTAAGCGGCTGCTGCGACCCCGGTTTTTGGTGCCGTCAAGCTGATAATTTGCACTGCAACACAAATTGATCGCTGTTGTTTGTCCGGCAACAGGCGTAACCCGCCCCGCCAATGCTGCATCGCAGCAGGAAGCCACCAGGACTCCCAATGTCCAAGATTGACGCTTCAGCCGAAAACGCCGGCTCCAACGCCGCCGCTTCGCCCCACGCTGCCCAAACCACGGCAAAATTCACCGCCCTTCTCGTCGGCTCCATTGGCGTCGTCTACGGCGACATCGGCACCTCGCCGCTTTATGCCTTCCGCGAAGCGGTGGTTGCGGCCAAGGCCGGCGGGCTCGAAGGCCGCGCGGCCGTTCTGGGCGTCCTGTCCCTGATCACCTGGGCGCTGATTCTTGTCGTCACGCTCAAGTACGTCCTCATCATGCTTCGAGCCGACAATAACGGCGAGGGCGGCACGTTTGCGTTGATGGCCCTCGGGCAAAAGGCTGCCAAGCGCACCACGCCGTTGCTGTTCGTGCTCGGCCTTGCCGGCGCGTCGTTCTTCTACGGCGACGCGGTAATCACGCCCGCGATTTCCGTGCTCTCCGCCGTCGAAGGCCTGAAGCTCGTCTCACCCGTATTCAATGACTGGATCATTCCGCTTTCGCTCGTGATCATTCTCGCGTTGTTCGCGGTGCAATCGCACGGCACCGCCCGCGTGGCGAAATTGTTTGGTCCGATCACGGCGGTCTGGTTCGTCGCCATGGCCGTCGGTGGCATCATCCACATTGCCGACGACACCGGCATTGTGTCGGCTCTCAGCCCGCATCACGGCATTGTCCTGGTGGCTTCGAATGGGTTGCTCGGCCTCACCATTCTGGGCCTCGTCTTCCTCGCCGTCACCGGCGCCGAAGCCCTCTACGCCGACCTGGGCCATTTCGGCCGCCGGCCGATCCAGTACGCTTGGCTGTTCTTCGTGTTTCCGGCGCTCCTGCTCAACTACTTCGGCCAGGGTGCGCTCGTTCTCGCCCATCCCGAAACCATCGAAAGCCCGTTCTTCCGCCTTTATCCCGAATGGATTCTGCTCCCGATCGTGCTGCTCGCGACGGCGGCAACGGTGATTGCCAGCCAGGCGGTGATTACCGGAGCCTTCTCGCTTACGCAGCAGGCCGTACATCTCGGCCTGCTGCCGCGCCTTGGCATTCGCCACACATCGGAGGAAATGGCCGGTCAGATTTACCTGCCGCAGGTGAATTGGTTGCTCTTCGCC
>ERZ1066138.407-NODE-407-length-14557-cov-7.920425_pt1 | contig 14557 bp, 13 predicted proteins | sample MGYA00382785_ERZ1066138 | MGnify/ENA primary metagenome ERZ1066138 (study PRJEB33369, sample SAMEA5778368) | biofilm metagenome | biome: Industrial cooling water; feature: Water cooling tower basin; material: Biofilm | place: United Arab Emirates | collected... | reverse complement strand
CCTGATCGCCGAGGTCGGCGGTACCGGAACGCTCACTGGAACGCGCGTCCGCATCCCGCTCTACATCGAAGCCGCTCACGCCGAAGCACGGCTCGCCGCCGTGCAATGTTTTGGTGGCAAGAGCGTTACGGTCGCCGCGCGGCCCGGTGTGGCGTCGGTCCACCTCGCCGATGCCGATGGCTTCGGCAGCACCTCAAGCCCGCCCGTCCTTCGCAAGGCCCGCCTCGTAACGCTGCCGCTCGCTGAAATCTCCGGCCGCTCAAGCGTAACAATCGAGAACTCCGGAGCAACCGAATTGACGTTCTCGGAAGAAGAAATCGCAACTCAGACCATCAAGACAGCCAGTACCGAAGAGTTCGCCGGCTCGCTGGTCGGCAGTGTCCTGGAAGCAGCCGAACTCGAGGCGCGAATTCTGGGCCTCGCGTTGGCGGTACCGGCAGGCCTCACTTCGGCCGTCGCCGCGGTCCTCCAAACGGCGGCAGCTCCCATCGATTCCGTTCTCAACGATGTCTTGGCCGCGCTCGGCATCCGCGTCGGCAGCGTCGACGTCAGCGTGCACGGCATTCGCTGCAGCGGCGGCGGGTATCTGACGGGCTGATCACCGGACGGCATCGCCGCGAGCCCAGCCACATCGCGGCGCTCGCCGGGCGTGACCGGTCCTAGACGACGTTATCGATCAACTTGCACATCGTCTCGGCACTCGACTTGTCGTGCGCGGGCGGGGATTCATCGATGTTCAACACCTTCACCACGCCGTCATCGACCAGCATCGCATAGCGCTTTGATCTCACGCCGAGCCCGATGCCCGCGCCCGTCAAATCGATATCGAGCCCGATCGCCTTGGCGAACGCGGCACCATCGTCGGTGAGCATCACGATCTTGCCCTTGGACCCCGTCGCCTTCGACCATTCGTCCATCACGAACACGTCGTTGACGGCGGTGCACGCAATCGCGTCGACCCCCTTCGCCTTCAGTTCATCGGCTCGCTGAATGAACCCAGGCATATGCTGCAAATGGCACGTCGGCGTAAAAGCCCCCGGAACCGCGAAAAATGCCACCTTCTTGCCTTTGAACACGTCGGCAGTCGAGAGCGGCTTCGGCCCATCGTCCGTCATCGTCATGAACTTGGCGTCGGGCAGCCGGTCGCCTACCTTGATCGTCATTCGCATTGCTCCTTTGCATTTCGTGGATCGCGCATCACCGCGCACCGATCACGGAATTATCTGATGGTCCAGCTTCTATACGCACGCTGGCTATCAGTCGATGACGAAACTGTACTCCGATTGTCCCTTTTCGCCGATCAGAACGGCCATGACGGTTGCGCCTTTCAGCACCTTGAGATCGTCGGGATTGGCAAACGTCGCATCGAACGCGACCATCTCTCCCGTCGCGCCGCGTTTCACCGGAAACGGCAGGTAGCGCCCGTCCGGTACCGCCAGAAGGATCGACGCCAACGAAGCGTCGCCCGGAAAAGTTGCCGCAAGCCGGATTGTCTGAGGTTCTCCCGCCTGGCGCTCGGCCTTGAATGCCGACGGATCGCCGGGCTTCAAATTGGTTGCTGCGCGCGGCACCGAGGCATAAGCCCGCTCGGCATCCGGACCCGCAGCCGGAAGCGGCGCCGGCGGGATGACAAGCGAAACCCGCGTCTCCGCCGGCACGCACAGCTTTTCACAGATGCCATAATTGATCGTGACATCGAGCCCGACGGACTTTGCACCGTCGGCGGGCGTGATACGCAGCGGAAAAATCGCGAACTCGCGATACCCAATCACGTCGCCGGCTTTGTCGCTCATCACTTGCGGCAGCGGAAACAAGACCTCGGCCTTGGCAACGTTGGTCGAGCCCTCGAACGAAAACTCCGGCGGAATACCTCCGGCCGTTCCCGGATTCATCCAGTACGTCTTCCAGCCCTTGTCGAGCGTCATCTCGACGAACGCCGTGACCGTGCCCGGCGCCGCATCGGGTACGGCACCGGCAAAGACCCGCAATCGATGCCGCTCACCGTCGATCCAATCGCTCGCAATTTCCTGCGCCACAACGGATACCGTCATCGCTGCGATCAACATCGCACCGATCAGTGCTCGCATTGCCGTCATATTACGACCATCATTCTTTCAACCGTCCTACTATCGTGCGGTCCGCCTACCGTAGAGGCACGTACCCGCCACTTTCAGCACCCCATAGGCCCTTCACAGACCAGCACACATCACACTAGATTATGCAAATGTCGCTGCCGAAATCCAAGAGCCGGCAGAGCCGGGATACGACCCTCGAAGGTCAACTGCTCCTGGCCATGCCCGTCATGACCGACAAGCGCTTTGCGCGATCGGTCATCTACATGTGCGCCCATTCCAAGGAAGGCGCCATGGGCCTCATCATCAATCATCGCGCGGAAAACATCACTTTCCCCGATCTTCTGGAACGCCTCGGCATCACGCCGCGCGGCTCCCGCGACAGCATCGCGTCGGACCTTCTCAATCGCGAGGTTCACTCAGGTGGCCCCGTCGAGACGGGCCGCGGTTTCGTCCTCCACTCCGCCGACTACCACGCCAACGACAGCACGCTGGAAATCGCCGGCGGCATCAGCCTCACAGCGACCATCGACATTTTGAAGGCGATGGCTTCGGGCCATGGACCGCACCACTCCATTCTCGCACTCGGCTATGCAGGCTGGTCGCCGGGTCAGCTTGAAAGCGAGATCCAGGCCAACGGCTGGCTGAATTGCCCGGCCGATCCCGACATCGTGTTCGAGACGGACCTCGAACTGAAATACGAAAAGGCGCTCGCCAAGATTGGCGTCAATCCGTCGTTTCTCGTCAGCGAAGCCGGTCACTGCTGAACGTCGGATCGCAACGCGCTGCCGGCGCGTATTCCGGCTTCACCCGCTGGAACTCATCTTATTCAGCCGCGTCCGAATCGGGCTTTTCCGGAACCACGCCCGCCAGGCGTTGCAGGCTCGCCGCGATGTTGGGCGGCAACTTGTCGTAATTCGGCAGCGGACGCACGGCGACGGGCGGACGTTTCGGCGGCGGAGGAACCGGCTGCGCCGCCGGACGCATGGGCGGTGGAACCGGAGCGGCAGGCTGCGGCGCTCCGGCCGCGAACGGTCCGTCCACGACCGGCAAGGGCTGTGCAGGTGGAGACGGCATGACGGGCGGATTTGCCATGACGAACGGCACCGGCGGAACCGGACTGGCGCCAACGGGCGGTAACGGCACCGGTCCGGGAATGGCCTCCGGCGGCACAGGTGAGAAGCCCGCGGGTGGTGGCACAGCCGTGATCGACGCTGCCGGCTGAATCGGCGGCGGCACGTTGAAGTTCGGCGGTGGTGCGAACGGGACGACCGTTGGCGGCGGCGCCGGCCTGGGCGGAGGCCCGGCAACGCCGGCCGGCATCGGAGCACGCGGGCGGACGTGAGCCTTCGAGAGCCCGCTGCGGCGCAAAGGCTCGGTCGCCGGGTCGGAAGGCACGCCATGAACCGGCGGCTGCGGCGGCGCGGATTGTCCACCCGGACCACGCGCCTTCTCTGCCGCCGCTGACGGCACGGCCTCCGTATTAGCCGCCGCGACTTCGGCCAATTCGTCCTTGCTCTTCTTGCGGGTCGCAGCCCGGAACAGCCCGCGCGGTTGGATTCGCCGCTCGGACTTACGGACGAGCTTCAACAATTGCAGCACGTCACGCTCGCCGATCGGATCGCCGTAATAGAAGCCCTGGCCATACTCGCACTCGATCGACCGGAGATAACCGACATCATCATCGGTCTCGACACTCTGCACGATCACCTTGCGGCCGAGCGCATGCGTCATTGCCGTGACGGCGCGCAGCATGCCACCAGCGGTCGAATCCGCACCGCCCGTGCCGTCCAGAAGCATACGATCGATGCGCACGGCCTCGACGGGAAGCCGGCCAAGATAGATGAGCGAGGAATATCCCGCGCAGAAATCGTCGAGCACGAGTTCCGCGCCCGCACTGCGCAACCATTCGAGCGTCTCGCCCGCGTGCTCGGGATTGCTCATCACCATGGCTTCGGGCACGCCGAGTTTCAACGATCCCTTGGCCACCGGATGGCGCGACAGGGCCTGGCGGACTTCCTGCGCAAGGGCCTGATCGATCTTCAACGCCGGCGGCAGATTGAAATTCACAAACAGGGCATTGTCGTTGCGCGGCAGTTCCTTTTGCCAATGCACGCAATCCTTCAGCGCCTGCCCGAGCGCCGACTGGACAGTCCGCACGAGCAATTCGGCGGAACCCTCCGAATCCAGATAGCCGAACGGATTGATGAGCCCGTGCTTGGGATGGTCCCACCGTACCAGCGCTTCGAAGCCCGCAAGCTCTTCCATCGGCATGTAGACGATGGGCTGGTAAAGCACCTTGATCTGGTTCTTCTCCACCGCCTTGCGGATTTCCGCATCCACGATTGAGCGCTCGTCCGCCTGCTGGCGCATCTCGGGCCGGAAGATCTCGATCCGGTCGGCGCCCCCGCGCTTGGCGCGGTACATTGCCGTTTCCGCCTCGCGCAGAAGTTCCCGGTCATCGGCCTGATGCCCGTCAAAGATGGCGATACCCACCGATCCCGTCAGCACGATCTCCTGACCGGCGAGTTTGATCGGCGATCTGAGGCTCCGCCGCACGCGCTCGGCAAGTCCGGCAAGTTCCTGCGCCGGCCGCTCTTTCAAGAGCAAAATGGCGAACCGGTCGCCGCCTGCCCGCGCCAAAGTATCGTCCGGTTCCAAATGCCGCTGAATGCGGCGCGCGACGGTGAGTAGAAGGCTGTCGCCCACAACGACACCGTACGATGCGTTGACCGTCTTGAACTTATCGATGTCGATGAACAGAACCGTCGGCCGGATCGCCGGTTCGTTGCGTGCCCGCTGCATGGCGATCGCCAGGCGGTCTTCCAACAGCTGCTTGTTGGGCAGACCCGTCAGCGAGCATTTCACGGCATCCGTCATCAGGCGCTCTTGCGACCGCTTCGAATCCGTCACGTCGCGCAAGAGCCCGACGCTCTTCACCGTCCGCCCGTCCTGGCTTGGAATCGACGATGCCTCGATCTCGAACCATCGATAGGAGTTGTCGGCGTGCCGGAGGCGGAACACGCAGCGCATCTGTCCGTCGTTGCGTTCCTCGTTGGAAACGAGCGAGAGCCTGAACCGCTCGCGGTCGGCGGGATGAATGTGCCGGCAGAAATCCTCAACCTTCGTATTCAATTCGCCCGGATTAAGCCCGAGCGCGGCTTCCACATTGCCCGACACCTTCACTTCGTCGCGCCGCGCGCTCCATTCCCAAACACCGGCACCCGCCGCCTCGACGGCCACGGACCTCAGTTGCAGCTCCGTCGGCGACGCTCCGAAAATCGGCTCAAGGGACCTGAACGCGAATTGCGTCACCGTGAACCCGATCAGCAGCACGATCAAAACAAGCCCCGCCACGAGGCCCGAAACGACCATATCGCCCGCCAACTGCCCGGTCAGCGTCACCGCCGTTGCGAAACACCAGACAAGAAACAGCAGCCACGTCGGGATGAGCGCGAGTGCTCGGTCCTGACCGCGCAACGCAAGAAACAGCGTCACCATCATTCCCGCGGCGGCCAGCAATCCAAACGACAGCCGGGCGAATGTCGAGGCGAGCTTGGGATCGATGACGGCCACCGCCACCAGGGCCAACTGCGCGACGATCCAGACACTGAACAGCATGCGCGCCAGCCCATGCCAAAGCGGAATGCGCAAAAAGAAATGCAGAAAGATCGCAAGACTTGCCGCCATCGAGGCTTCCGTCGCCGCGCGATAGACGGCGTTGTTCTCCGCCTTCAACTGGAACAGCTTGTGAAAGAACCCGAAGTCGACGCACAGATAACCGAGCACGCACCACGCCACGAGCGCCGCTGCCGGAAAAATCACTTTGTGGTTCGCGGCAAAAATAGCCGTCAGGAAGATCGCCAGAAGGCCGGTCAATCCCAGCATGACGCCGTTGAAGAGTTGCCGCTCGCGGACCTTCAACTCGTATTCCAGCGGAGTCCACACGAAGATCCGCGCAAAGCGCTCCGATGACAGTTCCGCCACGTACGTAATTGTCTGCTTCGGCTCCAGCGTGATCCGGAACACGTCCGCGCGATCGCTCTCGATCCGCTCCGGCACAAAGCCGATCGACGGCGTCACCGTTTCGATCCGCCGCGCGTCGAGGTCTGGCCACACGATGCCCGACCCGATGATCGTGTACCGGTCCGCCGACACCCACCGCTCGACCGCGACGTCCGTCGGATTATGCAGCGCGAACACCATCCAGCTCGGATTGGTGCCGGGCGTCGAAGCCCGCACCGAGAGCCGTCCCGTCGTACCGTCGGCGTTAGCCGCCGTCTCGATCTGCAAACTGTCGCCGCGGCCTTCGTAGAACTCGCCCCGCGTGGTGATCTCGATGCGCCCCTGGTCCGGCGTAAGCGCAATGGCTTCCAGCGCCTCCGCACGCGACGTCGCGACCCATAAGCTCGCAAAGGTGGCAATCAGAACGGCAAGTCGTACCAATGTTTTCAAGCGCCGCCTCCCGTGCCGGAAGGAGCGATGATCCCGAACAGCAGATGGTCGCGCCACACGCCATCGATTTTCAAATAGTCCCGCGCGTAGCCCTCGCGAATGAACCCGCTGCGCTCGAGCACCCGGATCGACGCGGTGTTTTGCGGCTGTGTCGCGGCTTCGATCCGGTGCAGATGCAGGGTCCGGAAGGCGAACGCGACCATCGTCCGCAAGGCATCCGTCATATACCCGCGGCCAAGCTCCGAACGGCCGAGCCAATACCCCACGGAAGCGGACTGCGTGACCCCTCGCTGCACGTTCGTCAGCGCAATTCCGCCGGCCAGCCGGTCATCCGCCTCATCGAAAACCAGGAACGCATAGCCCTGGTCGGCACGCGCCTCGCGCTGATAGTGCCTGACGCGCCGCTTGAAGGCCGTTTTCGTCAGATCGTCCCGCGGCCACGACGGCTCCCAGGGTTGGAGATGAGACCGGCTCTCGGCCCTCAATTCCGCCCAAGGCCCATAGTCGGAGACCAGCGGCGCCCGCAGGATCACGCGTTCACCGCGAACGGTGGACGGCACATCCGGCACGAGGCTCGATCTCAGAAATGCCATGGGTGGTTGTCCTGCCGGTCCTCAAGCAACCCGTTTGAGCCGAACACCTGCGCACGAAGCAAGATCATCGCTCTTTCGCCCCGCGCCGACAACGGCGACGGAGCAGTCTTTCCTCCGCAATCGCTGGGCGACCGCCTTGACTTCCTCAGCCGTCACGCGATCGACCGATGCCAGGATTTCGGCCGTCTGCAGCACCCGCCCGTGGAGCAGAATTTGCCGCGCCATTTGCTCGGCCCGCGCGGAACTTGATTCGAGGCTCATCATCAGCCCGGCCTTGAGCTGCGCCTTTGCGCGCGCGACCTCGGCCTCAGCCGGACCCGTCGCCGCCATACGGTCGATCTCGTCGCTCACCACGTCGATCAGCTCCCCGACCATTCCGGCACCCGTCGCCGCGTGCACGGCAAACAGCCCCGTGTCCTTCAAACCCCATGCCGTCGAATAGATCGCATAACAAAGACCCCGCCTCTCCCTCACCTCCTGGAAGAGACGCGACGACATACCCCCGCCAAGCAGCCCGGACAGAACCTGGGCTGCGAAAAACTCTGGTTCGCGGTACGAAGGCGCCTCAAACCCCACGACGAGATGCGCCTGCTCGAACTTGCGCTGACTTGACCGTGCGCCGCCCGCATAAGCGGCCGGTTCCTCTTGATCTGGCTTATCGTTAGACAGCCCACCGAATAGGGCTTCAGCGTGGCGAACCGTATCTTCGTGGCGGATAGCCCCCGCACCGGCCAGAACCATCCCGTTGGGGTGATACCGGGTATCCAGGAAGTGCTTCAATTTCTTGGCGGAAATCGCTTTGACGCTCTTCGGCGTTCCCAGAATGCTCCGCCCCGCCGGCTGCCCGGGAAACGCCGCATCGTGCACGAGGTCGAAAACCATGTCGTCCGGGCTGTCGAGCGTACCGGCAATCTCCTGCAGGATGACCTCGCGCTCCTTCTCCAGCTCGTCGGCGGCAAACGTCGAGTTCTGCAAAATGTCGGCGATGAGGTTGAGCGCCACCCCCTCGTCGCCTTTCAACACGCGAGCGAAGTAGGCGGTCGTTTCCAGCCCCGTCGCGGCGTTCAGTTCCCCGCCGACCGCCTCGATTTCTTCGGCGATGGCCTGCGTCGACCGCGTCGCGGTTCCTTTGAACGCCATATGTTCGAGCAGGTGCGATAGGCCGTGCTCGTCCTCCTGTTCATGCCGCGCACCCGCATCCACCCACACGCCGAGTGCGCTGGTCTCCAGATGCGGTGCCGTCTCTGTGACGACGGTCAGCCCGTTCGCAAGCCGCGTGATTTCCGCCGTCATGCATGCGCCCCGGCGGCGCGCGATACCTTTTCCACGAACGTCTCAACCTCTTTCAGATCGTTGCCGAGCACCGGATAGCGCTCTTGATCGGTCATCAGCGTCGCCAGAAGCGGCGGCAGCGCCGGTCGCGCGCCCGTGATGGGCTCGATTGCATCGGGAAACTTTGCCGGATGCGCGGTGGACAGCACGACCCGCGCCGTATCCGCCGAAACGTTTGCCGCAAGTGCCGTCCGCGCGGCATGAACACCGCACGCCGTATGCGGCTCGACCAGGTAACCACTGGCTCTGAGCGTCTCGCGGATCGTCGCCGCCACATCGGCCTCGCCCGCCGCCGCCGCGCAAAAATCCTGCCGCAGGGACGACTGCTGCTCGGCGCTCAACTCGAAACGGCCGCTCTGGGCCAGCATCTGCATCTGCCGCGCAACCAGGTCGGCATCCCGGCCCGAAGCCTCGAACAGATACCGCTCGAAATTCGAGGAAATCTGGATATCCATCGACGGCGACGACGTCGCCGCCACCCCGCGCATTTCATAGGCCCCTGTCGCCACCGTCCGCGGCAGGATATCATTTTGGTTGGAACCGATCGCCAGCATTTCGATCGGCAGTCCCATCCGCTTGGCCACGTACCCCGCAAAGATGTCGCCGAAGTTCCCCGTCGGAACCGAGAATGCGATCTTGCGATCGGGCGCGCCAAGCGCCGCCGCTGCGACGAAGTAATACGTCACCTGCGCGACGATCCGGCCCCAGTTGATGGAGTTGACGCCCGACAGAAGCACCCGATCGCGGAATGCATGATCGTTGAACATCCCCTTTACGAGCGCCTGGCAATCGTCGAACGTCCCCTTGATCGCGACCGCATGCACGCTCTTTTCCGTGGGCGTCGTCATCATCCGGCGCTGCACGTCGGAAACCCGCCCATCCGGAAACAGGATGACGACATCAACGCGGTCCGAGTGCCGGAACGCTTCGATCGCAGCCCCACCCGTATCGCCAGACGTCGCACCGACGATTGTCGCGCGCGCGCCGCGCTTGGCAAGCACATGATCCATGATCCGCGCCAGAAATTGCATCGCCACGTCCTTGAAGGCGAGCGTCGGCCCGTGAAACAGTTCAAGCACGAATGTGCCGGGTTCGATCTGTACGAGCGGTGTCGTGGCCGGATGACCGAAACTTGCGTAGGCGTCCTCAGCCATCGCCGTGAGTTCTGATCGCGTCAGTGCCGCACCCGCAAAGGGCGCGATGACCTCGACCGCAACCTCCGCGAACGGGCGGCCGGCGAAGGAAGCGATCGTCTCGGGCGCGAATTCCGGCCAAGTCTCGGGCAGATAGAGCCCGCCGTCACGGGCAAGCCCGGCCAGCACCACGTCCTCGAAGCCGAGAACCGGCGCACGGCCTCTGGTGGAAATGTATTTCACGTCGTTCGAACTTTCGTCAGTCCAAGAGACCCGCGCCCGCAGCCCTATCTTGCGGGCCCCGGCAGCAGTTGCGGGCGACCCTAAGCCCCGGCCAACCGCTGAACAAGTCCGGCCGGCGGCAGGTTATAACACTCACACACCGGAATCCGCAGGCTGCCGCCACCGGCCCACTGCGTACACCGCATAAATTGCTGCCAAAGCCGCGGCCAGTCCAAACCACGTCAGCGCATACTCCAAATGCCGGTTCGGCAATTTGACCACCGTCGCGCCGCCTTTCGGCCAACCGCCCGGCGCCGCCCCGTCCGCATCGACAAACAGCGGGATGATCTTGGCCGGACGCGATCCATCTGGAAAGGCTGCCGCGATCATCCCCTCGAAATCGCGCCAGAACCACAAATTGGCCTCGGACTCGTTGTCGGGAACAAAGCGCGCGTGAATGCCTGGAAGCCGGATCAACCCCGTCACGTCTGTTTCCCCCTCGATCTGCCCGTCTTTGCGCAAACCGGGGTCCTTGAGTTGCTCGGGCACGTAACCACGATTGACGATCAGCGTAGCCGAAGTCGCTGTGAGCACGAATGGCGTGAAGACATGGACGCCGGCGCCAAGCTGCGGATGCGGCGCGTAGAGATACAGTTCCTTGTCGTTGAGAAAGCGGCCGCGCATCGAAACATGTTTGTATTCCAGCGCATTCCAACCACCCGGGAGGTGACCGGCCGCCTCGTCGAGTGCCTGATCAATTGGGACAGGCGGGGCCTTCGCCCGTTCCGCGATGGCTGCGATCAGGCCCTCCTTCCACGCCAGCCTGTCGAGTTGCCAGAAGCCGAGGACGATCAGCAGCGGCAGCGCCACAGCCACCATGATCGTCGGCACCAGCAGTTTTCTCTCGCGCAGTTGGGCCAGCATCAGCGTTGCTCATCCTTTAGGGGCGCTCGGCGGTTTAGCGCTCAAGCCGCCCCTCTTCGGCCTTGTGTTTGTACTGCAGCGCAATCAGCAGCGCCTTGAGAAATCGCAAAAGCCCCAGCGCGATGACGGGCGTCAGAAGACCCCACAACACCATGTGCACCCATAACGGCGGCCCGAATGCGAATTCGAACCACAGGGCCGCGCCAAGAACAGCAAACCCGAGAATGAAAATGGCAAACACGGCCGGCCCGTCGCCGGTATCGATGAAGGCATAGTCGAGGCCGCAGTCAGAGCAACTCTCTCGCAACACGAGCACCTGCCGGAAAAGCGGACCCTTGCCGCACCGTGGGCATCGCGCCAGTGCCGCCGCACGCCAGACGGAAACTTGAGCTTCGCTCATGACGCTGCGGCTCCCTTGTCCAAATGCGGCAAGGGCGGCTCTGACGAGCCGCCCCTCCGTGTCGTCGAACGATCAGACGGCCCGATCTCAGTGCAAGGCGGCCGCGACTTCTCCCGCGCCCCAGACGTAGATGCAGGCGAACAGGAACAGCCAGACCACGTCCACGAAGTGCCAGTACCATGCGGCCGCCTCGAACCCGAAGTGCTGCTTTGGCGTGAAATGGCCCTTCATCGCGCGCAGCAGGCACACCAGCAGGAAGATCGTGCCGATGATTACGTGCGCACCGTGGAAACCGGTCGCCATGAAGAACGTCGAACCATACGTGTGCCCGGCGAACGTGAACGCGGCGTGGCCGTATTCGATATACTGCAGCACCGTGAAGAGCACGCCCAGTGCCACGGTAACCGCAAGACCGGCGATCAACTGACTGCGCTTGTTGTGCAGCAGGGCATGATGCGCCCAGGTGACCGTGCAGCCCGAAAGCAGCAGCACGAGTGTGTTGATGAGCGGCAGTCCCCAGGGATCGAACGTGGCCTTGAAGTTGCCCTCGGCCGGCGCGCCCGTCGCCGGGATCGTTGCTTCCGTCATCTCGACCGGTACCGGCGGCCACTGGCCACCAAACACCTCGTTGCGCTTCACCATGCCGAGAGCTTCCTGGACGTTCTCGACCACGTACGTTCCATTGGGGAACAGCGCCGCGTCGAAGTAAGCCCAGAACCAGGCGACAAAGAACATCACTTCCGAAGCGATGAACAGCAGCATCCCGTAGCGCTGATGGATCTGCACGACCGGCGTGTGCTGTCCGGTCTCCGCTTCGATGACGACATCGCGCCACCACATGAAGGCAATGGCCGACAGCGCCATCATGCCGCCGAAAAAGACATGCGGGCCTGTCAGGCCGAACACACCCGGGCCGCCGCCCATCGAGCGCATCCAGATGATGGCGCCGAGCGCCGCGACGAAAGCCGAGATCGAAGCGAGGATCGGCCATGGGCTCGGATCAAGCAGGTGGTAGTCGTGTTCGTTGGTATGCGATGAGGCCATGGTTTTCTTCCCCGTAGTCTCTTGTTGCGTCCGGAAGCCCGGACATTTGTATTGACGGCGCCGCCCAGAAAACCGCGCCGCTGCGCTATCCGTTAGTGTCCTGATCGGTCGAAATTGCCGCCTGCCCTTCCGGCGTCGTCCCTTCGATTGGGTAGAACGTGTAGGACAGCGTGATTTCCTTGAGCCGCGACGATTCCGGATCTTTCACCAATTCGGGATCGACGAAGAACGACACGGGCATTTCGATCGACTGGCCCGGCTCCAGCGTCTGCTCCTTGAAGCAGAAGCATTCGATCTTGCTGAAGTAGAGCCCCGCCGCATCGGGCGCCACATTGAAGGTCGCCGTGCCGGTGATTTTGCGATCTGTCGTGTTGGTGGCGCGATAGAATACGAGCATGTTTTCGCCGATGTGCGCCTGCACCGTCCGCTGCAGGGGCTCAAACGCCCATCCGAGCTTTGGCGATACGTTGGCGTCAAACCGCACGGTGACCATCCGGTCCAGCATCACCTCGGAGGGCTTATCGGCTTTCTGCGTCGTGCCGCCGATGCCCGTAACCTGGCAGAACATCTGGTAGAGCGGCACCGCCGCGTAGGCCATCGCCCCCATCGTCATCACGCCGCCAACGCACATCAGGGCGATCTTAGTATCGCTCCGCTTCGTGGCGCGGGGTTCAGGTTGCGGAAGGCTTGCCGTCACGCTCGACGCTCCGTTAGATCGGCCGGTTGGCGACACTGCCGCCGAGATGAACGATGGTTGCCGCGTAGAACATCAACACCAGAAAGCCCAGCCCCAGCGCGATCGCAATCGACCGCATCCGGCGGCGCTTCAATTCCGCAGCCGCACTGGCTGTATTCACCGCTTGCACCGTGTCGGACATGTCATTCATGGCAGACGGGCCTTTCATGCCAAAATGCGGGTCATCGCGCCTTCCACGACGAGGATCGCGAACAGCGCATAGAGATAAAGGATCGAGAACCAGAAGAGACGCTTGCACGCCTTGTCGGCTTCGCGACCTTCGGTAATGCGCCAAACGTCGAAGGCGAGCCAGAGGAAGATTGCGCCAAGAACGATCGACGCTGCGCCATAAGCAACGCCGCCAAGACCAATGAAGGCCGGCAGAATCGCGAGTGGCACCAGTGCGATGGAATAGTACAGGATCTGACGCCGCGTTTCGGCCGGTCCGGCAACCACCGGCAGCATCGGCACACCGACACGCTCGTAATCGCGCAACCGCAAAAGCGCCAGCGCCCAAAAGTGCGGCGGGGTCCACATGAAGATGATCAGAAACAGCAGAACGCTTTCCAGGCTGACCGAACCCGTCACCGCCGCCCAGCCGATCATCGGAGGGAACGCACCGGCCGCACCGCCGATCACGATGTTCTGCGGCGTCCGCCGCTTCAGCCACATCGTGTAGATGAACAGATAGTACGCGATCGTCAGCGCGAGCAGCGCTCCGGCAACCCAGTTGACGAGCACGCCGAGCGTCATCACCGACATGACCGAAAGAACGCCGCCGAACTGCAACGCCTCGTCAGGGGTGACCCGCCCGCGCGGGATGGGCCGCGCCGCCGTCCGCGCCATGTTCTCGTCGATGTCGGCGTCGTACCACATGTTGAGCGCGCCGGATGCGCCGGCACCCACCGAGATCGCGATGATGGCGATCAGTCCGATCACCGGATGAATTCCGCCCGGCGCGAGCAACATACCCGCGACCGCCGTCAGAATGACGAGCGTCATCACGCGCGGCTTCATGAGGGTCACGAAATCGCCGACGCTGGGCTCAAGAAGCTTCAGAGCTTCTCCCCGTTGAACATCGGCACCGGCGGTCGTCATGGCGTCCAACTTTCCTGCAAGTCTCGATCCAAAGCCTCGCTGGCATCCTGGATCGCCGGGCCCATCGCTGGGCGTTTCCTCGAATTATTGCCGTTCAGGCTTTGCCCGTTTCTATGGCCGGGCATTTGCCGCCTGAGCGGTAGGCAATCCGGCCGGAGACCGCATCCCCGGCCGGAGTGACATCGTTCAGTGCCTGTCCGACGTCGCCGCGATGCGCGGCAGCGTCTCGTAGGCATGGAAGTTCGGTGGCGACGGGAGCGTCCATTCCAGAGTGGTGGCGCCTTCGCCCCACGGATTGCCGGCAGCCTTCTCCTTGCGGGCGAACGCGACGGCAAGTCCGATGAAGAAGAACACCGTGCCGAGCGCGGTAATGTACGAGCCGACCGACGACACTTCGTTCCAGAACGCATAGGCGTCGGGATAGTCGGCGTAACGGCGCGGCATGCCGGCGGCACCCAGGAAGTGCTGCGGGAAGAACAGAATGTTGGCGCCTACGAACGTGGTCCAGAAGTGCAGCTTGCCCCAGAATTCCGAGTACATGTAGCCGG
>ERZ1066138.406-NODE-406-length-14597-cov-9.362124_pt1 | contig 14597 bp, 12 predicted proteins | sample MGYA00382785_ERZ1066138 | MGnify/ENA primary metagenome ERZ1066138 (study PRJEB33369, sample SAMEA5778368) | biofilm metagenome | biome: Industrial cooling water; feature: Water cooling tower basin; material: Biofilm | place: United Arab Emirates | collected... | reverse complement strand
CCTGTTCGAGGCAGACCAGGCGCGACGCCGCTGAGCAAGGGTGGCGCCGTTCGCCAGTCGGCGCCCTAGACCCAAGCCCAATCCCCGCAAGCTTCGCTCCGACACAGCCCGCCCGGGTCTTTTGCAGGAGCGCGCTCGCGCGCGATCAGCCTCACACCGAGGCGAGACCCTTTTCGCGCCCAAGGGCGCTCCTACAGGGGCTGCCTCACACCGAGGCCAGATCCCAATCGCGCCCGAGGGATCTTTTGTAGGAGCGCGCTCGCGCGCGATCAGCCCCACACCGAGGCCAGACCCTTTTCGCGCCCAAGGGCGCTCCTACAGGGGCTGCCTCACACCGAGGCCAGATCCCTATCGCGCCCGAGGGATCTTCTGTCGGAATGCGCACGCGCGCGATCAGGTCTTCGCGCCTCCCGAAGGCGCCAGCAACGTGGCCAAGCCGCAAGCCCCCATCCCGCTGTCGCGATCAGCCTGGCCCCGGCGAAGGCTATGCTGCGCCCCGCCCCGCCCGAGAGGATTCAGTGATGGCCTCCGCCCAGACTTTGCGCCGCACCGCCGCTCTGATGGAGCGTCCGATCGAATGGATCGGCCGCTCGCTTGGCGTGCTGGTGGTGATGCTGGTGTTGCTCCTGTTCGCGGTGGTGATGCTGCGCTATGGCTGGGGCCAGGCCTGGCCGTGGATGCGCGAGGGCGTGCAGGCGCTGAATGCCGCGGTGTTCCTGCTCGGTGCCAGCTATGCGCTGCAACAGGGCGAGCATGTGCGCATCGACGTCTTCTCGCGGCGCTTTTCGCCACGCCTGCGGGCGATCGTCGAGAGCGCCTGCATCGTGTTTCTCCTGCTGCCCTTCTGCGTCTTCGTGTTCATGGTCAGCGATCACTACGTGTGGGCCAGCATTGCCATCAGCGAGCGCTCGCCTGAGCCGGGCGGCTTGCCCCTGGTGTGGCCGATCAAGGCATTGATCCCGGCCATGGCACTGCTGCTGGGCTGGCAAGGACTGGCCTTGCTGCTGCGCGCGCTGGCCGATGTGCTGGCGCCGCCGGCGGCGGAGTCCGTGCCATGACCGGCGGTGCCTGGATGTCCATTCTGCTGTTCCTGGCACTGATCGCGGGTCTGGCGAGCGGCTTTCCGGTTGCCTTCGTGCTGGCCGGCGTGTCGCTGCTCTTCGCCGGATTTGGCCTTGCAACGGGCACTTTCGACGCGGCCTTCCTGGAGGCCCTGCCGAATCGCATCTATGGCGTGATCGGCAACGAGACGCTGCTCGCCGTGCCGCTGTTCATCTACATGGGCGTGATGCTGGAGCGCTCGCAGCTGGCGGAGCGCCTGCTCACCGCCATGGCCGGGCTGTTTGGCTCGCTGCGCGGCGGGCTGGTGATTTCGGTGATGCTGGTGGGCGCCTTGCTGGCGGCGAGCACCGGCATCGTCGGCGCCACCGTGGTGACCATGGGGCTGATCGCACTGCCCACCATGCTGCGCGCCGGCTACGACCCCAAGCTCGCCAGCGGCGCCATCACCAGCGCCGGCACGCTGGGCCAGATCATCCCGCCCTCGGTGGTGCTGGTGCTGCTTGGCGATGTGCTGGGCAATGCCTATCAGCAAGCCCAGCTGAGTCAGGGCATCTACGCGCCGAAGACGGTCTCGGTGGGCGATCTCTTTGCCGGCGCCCTGATCCCCGGTCTGCTGCTGGTGGGGCTGTACCTCATCTACTTGATCGCGGTCGCCTGGCTGCAACCCAAGCGCGCGCCGGCGCTGCCCGCCGCCATGCGGACCGCCACCAGCTTCGGTGCGGTCATCGGCGCCCTGTTGCCACCGCTGGCGCTGGTGGTGGCGGTGCTGGGTTCGATCATCATGGGCATTGCCACGCCCACCGAGGCGGCTGCCGTCGGTGCGATCGGCGCCAGCGTGCTGGCTGCGATCAGCGGCCAGCTCAAGGCCAGCGTGGTCTACGAGGTGGGGCGCAAGACCGCCCTGCTGACCAGCATGGTGTACATGATCCTGATCGCGGCGGCGCTGTTCTCGCTGGTGTTTCGCGGCTTCGGCGGCGACGATCTGGTGCACGAGTTGCTGCACGGCATGCCCGGCGGCGTGATCGGCGCGCTGATCCTGGTCAACCTTCTGATCTTCCTGCTCGGCTTCCTGATCGATTTCATCGAGATCGTGTTCATCGTGGTGCCACTGGTGGCACCGGCGCTGCTCGCGCAGGGCGTGGATCCGGTCTGGCTGGGCGTGCTGTTCGCGATGAACCTGCAGACCTCCTTCCTCACCCCGCCCTTCGGTTTCGCGCTGTTCTACCTGCGGGGCGTGGCGCCACCGGACAAGGTGCCCACCGCCGCCATTTACCGCGGCGTGATTCCCTTCATCGGGCTGCAGTTGCTGATGCTGCTCATGCTGGCGCTGTTCCCGGAACTGGCGACCTGGCTGCCGGAGCAGATCTACGGCGCACATTGAGGCGCTCGCACGCCCTGACTGGGCGCGAGGTGTGCGCGATCAGCGGGCTGGCAGGCGGTCGTGATCCCTGCCAGCGCGGCGCTGCGTAACTGATGGGCAGTTCCCCACCGAAAGTGCCCGTCATGCTTCGCACGCCTCTGCACATCGCCGTTCTGACCACCGCCCTCATTCCCTTCGCCGCTGCCGCCGCCTTCGCGCCCGTCGATGGCCTGCCGGACCCGAGCTTCGGGATCGGCGGGCGCGCCTATGTCGATGCGCTCAGCGTGTCGCCCGAAGGCGCGATCCTGGAACGACTCGCCCAGGCTCCCTCAGGCGTGCTCTACCTGGGCGGCGACGCGGCGGGTCGCATGGTCATCGCACGGCTCTCCGCCAATGGCGTGCGTGACATGAACTTCGGCACATTCGGTCTCGCCCGTGACCGCCCGGTCAACGATGCGGCCTCGCTTTACGACCTGGAAGATCTGGTGGTGCTGCCCGATGGCAAGCCGCTGGCGGTGGGCAGCGCCAGCAGCAATGCCAATGTCGACATCGCCATCTGCCGCTACAACGTTGCCGGCAATTTGGATGCGAGCTTCGGTGGCGATGGCTGCCAGCGGATTGCCTTGAACCTGGTTACCGATGGCGAGGAGGTCGCAACCTCGGTGACGCCGCTGCCGGACGGCAAGTTCATCCTGTCGGGCCGTCTGGAAACGCCCAGCTTCAATGGCGGCCAGCGCCAGGCCTTTCTGATGCGCCTCAATGCCGATGGCACGCTGGACACCAGCTTCGCCAACGTGGGTTACCGCGTGCTGCACGTCCAGAACTTTTCCACCACCGCCAGTTCCGTGCTGCGCGCGGCGGATGGCACTTACTACCTCTACGGCATCTTCCGCTCGGGTGGCCCGGGCGGCCAGTTCGACCGCTTCATTGCCCGCTACAGCAGCAGTGGCGCGCTGCTCGCCAGCTTCGGCAACGGCGGCATCGCCACCAGCAGCTTCGATGATCTGGCGCCGGCGCCGGCCTTCGATCTGCCCGGCGATGTGCTGATCGACAGCCAGGGCCGTATCTATGACTGCGGCTCCAGTCGCAGCGATGGGCCGCTGCTGGTCACCGTATCGGTCTCGCGATTCCTGCCCAATGGCCAGCCCGATCCGAGCTTCGGCAACGGTGGCCGCATCTATCGGACCTTCAACGACCTCAATGCAGTCAGCTTCGCCGAGGGCTGCACCCTGCAGCGCGACCGTCTGGTCGTGGGCCTGCACACCGGCGGCGCCAATTTCAGCTTCGAACTGGCCCTGCTGCGCTTTCTTGACGATGGCAGCACCGACCCGAGCTTTGGCGCCGGCGGCGGGATCACCTACCCCATCGACATCGGCGGCAATGGCGTCGGTCACGAGGGCGCGGTCCGCGTCGTCAACCAGGGCGAGCACCTGCTGGTCTACGGTTCGGCCTCGCCGGTCAACGCCTGCTGCACGCCGCCATACGGCTACGTGGTGGTGCGCGCCCTCACCGACGCCATGTTCCGCAACGGATTCGAAAACTGAGCCGGCCTATCGCCTGGCCATTTCCCGCCAGACCGCGAAGCCGGCGGGCAGGGTGAGCAGAGTGCCAGCCTGCAGAGCGATCTGCAGGCTGAGCTCACTGCGGAACATGCAAGCCAGAATGCTGCCGATGCCGACGACCAGGTAGCCCAGCATGACACGCCGGTAGCGCACCGCGATCCAGCTTGCCAGCGCCGCCAGCATGCCGGAGAGACTGGCGATGAAGCCCGCGCCGATCAGATAGACGAACGCGACCACGGGCGCGAGCAGGGCGGCACTGCCGGTCTCGGGGCCGCGTCCTTGGGCCGCTCCTGCGTCGTCCAGCAGCATCCACAGCAAGGCAATGGGCGCCGCGATCAGCGCGGCGCAGACGAAGCCACTGAGCGCGCACTGCCAATCTGAGCTGCGCGGGCCTTGATCATTCATGCCGATTCCTCAGCTCAGCTGGCAAGACTGGAGCCGCAGCATCGCCCTTCACAGCGGCGCCGCCAAGCCCACGCGAGTTCCAGCCTCGCCGCATCTTGACCTTCCGCCCATGGACAAGCGCCTGCGTGGACCCTAGCGTCCGCGCTCCTCTACGCGAATTCCGGAGACTGCCGTGCAGCGCTGGTCTTGGTTATTGCCCTTGGTGTTCACCATGCATGCTCAAGCTGAAACGCCCGCCCCTGCCACCCCCGCCGACGCTGATCCGCACCTGTGGCTGGAAGCGGTGGAGGATGAGAAGGCCCTGGAGTGGGTCAAAGGCCTCAATGCCGACACCGTCGACGAACTGAGCCGCTCGGGCGATTTCAAGCGCATCCAGGCGCGCACGCTGGAGATCCTGGACTCCGACGAGCGCATCCCCTTCGTCAGCAAGATGGGTGATCGCTACTACAACTTCTGGCGCGACGCGAAGAACCCGCGCGGTCTGTGGCGACGCACCACGCTGGAGGAGTACCGCAAGGACGAGCCGCAATGGGAAGTGGTGCTCGACCTGGATGCACTGGCCAAGGCGGAGTCGGAGAACTGGGTGTGGTCGGGCAGCAATTGCCTGGAGCCCGAGTACCGTCATTGCCTGATCGAGCTGTCGCGCGGTGGCGCCGATGCCACGGTGGTGCGCGAGTTCGATCTGAAGACCCAGCGCTTCGTCGAGAACGGTTTCAGCCTGCCGGAGGCGAAGAGCCAGATGAGCTGGATCGACGCCGACACGGTCTTCGTGGGCACCGACTTCGGCCCCGGCTCGATGACCAGTTCGGGCTATCCGCGCATCGCCAAGCGCTGGCGCCGCGGCACCCCATTGAGTGCGGCGGAAGTGGTGTACGAGGGTCAGCCGGAAGACGTGTGGGTGTATGCCTTCGCCGATCGCACGCCGGGCTTTGAGCGCGAGGGCGTATTGCGCGGCACCACCTTCTTCACCAACAAGGCCTACCTCTTCGTCGACGGCAAGCCGGTGGAACTCAACAAGCCGGACAGCGCGGAGCTGTCCTGGCACCGCGAGTGGTTGCTGGTAACGCTGCGCGACGCGTGGACGGTGGGCGAGACCGTGTACCCGGCCGGCGCACTGCTGGCGGTGAAGCTGGACGATTTCCTCAGCGGCCAGGCCAGCTTCGAGATGCTGTTCGAGCCCAGCGAGCGGCGTTCGCTGGCGGGCTACACGCCCACGCGCAACCACATCGTGGTCAATGAACTCGACAACGTGCGCAACCGCCTTTACGTGCTCACGCCATCGGCGCAAGGCTGGTCGCGCAAGCCACTTGAAGGTCTGCCCGAGTTCGGCAGTGTCAGCCTGAGCGCGATCGACAGCGATGAATCCGATGCCTATTTCGCCTTCAGCACCGACTATCTGACGCCGACCCAGCTGCTGATGGGCGAGATCGACAAGTCGGCGCCCAGCGTGCTCAAGACCACGCCGGCCTTCTTCGACGCCAGCGGAATGGAAGTGAGCCAGCACGAGGCGGTATCCAAGGACGGCACCCGCATTCCCTACTTCCAGGTGCAGCAAAAGGGCTTGCCGCTGGACGGCCGCAATCCCACGGTGCTGTACGGCTACGGCGGCTTTGAAGTGGCCCTGACGCCTTCCTACTCGGCGGGCATCGGCGATCACTGGCTGCGCAAGGGCGGCGTCTATGTGGTGGCGAACATCCGCGGCGGTGGCGAGTTCGGGCCGTCTTGGCATCAGGCGGCGCTCAAGCAGAACCGCAACAAGGCCTACGAGGACTTCATCGCCGTGGCCGAGGACCTGATCGCGCGCAAGATCACCAGTGCGCCGCACCTCGGCATCCTGGGCGGCTCCAATGGCGGCCTCCTGATGGGCAATATGCTGACCATGCGTCCCGATCTCTTCGGCGCCATCGTGTGCCAGGTGCCGCTGCTCGACATGCAGCGCTACCACAAGCTGCTCGCCGGCGCTTCCTGGATGGGCGAGTACGGCAACCCGGACAACCCGGACGAGTGGGCCTGGCTGCAGCAGTACTCGCCGTACCACAACGTCCAGGCCGACGTGCGCTATCCGCGGACCCTGTTCACCACCTCCACCCGCGACGACCGCGTGCACCCCGGCCATGCGCGCAAGATGGTGGCGAAGATGCGCGAGCAGGGCCATGACGTCCTCTACTACGAGAACATGGAAGGCGGCCACGGCGGCGCTGCCGACAACGCCCAGCGCGCCTTCATGACCGCGCTGGCCTGGACCTTCTTCGCGCGCGAATTGCGCTGAGCAAGCCCACGCAGGGGCGCAGCCGCAACGGCTGCGCCCCATGCGCTGCGTAGACGCCATCGCGTCAACGCTGCGGCAAGCGGCAAGGCAGGTGCGCGCAGTCACGGCAGCGTGTGGCCCTTGTGCCGCCAATGTGAACGCCACCCGCGACGCGTTTCGGCTGCTGGTCGCTTTGTCGACGCGACTGCGCTACGGTCCGCATCCCAGTTCGGGCATCCCCAAGCGGATGCCATCTGGCCGCTGTCATCTATCCATCGGCGATCCGCGCGGCTGAAAGCCTGCATCGGGATCGCACCATCCCGACGAGGTTTGCCAATGAGTTTTGAATCCCTGGGGCTCCGCCCCGAGTTGCTGCGCGCGCTTGCTGCCGCCGGCTATGACGCGCCGACGCCGATCCAGGCCAAGGCCATCCCTGAAATCCTCGCTGGTCGCGATCTGATGGCCAGCGCCCAGACCGGCACCGGCAAGACCGCCGCCTTCGCCCTGCCCTTGCTGCAGTGCCTCAAGCAAGCGGGTGAACGTGCGCCGCTGCGAGGCGCCCGCGCCCTGGTGCTGGTGCCGACGCGCGAACTCGCCGCGCAGGTGCTGGCCAGCGTGCAGCGCTATGGCGAGCAGCTGGGGCTGAGCAGCATTGCCATCTACGGCGGTGTCAGCGAACGGCCGCAGATCGCTGCAGCCGCACGCGGCCTCGATGTGCTGATCGCCACGCCGGGACGGCTGCTGGATCTGATGCAGCAACAGGCCATCTCGCTGTCGGCAGTGCGTCATCTGGTGCTGGACGAGGCCGACCGCATGCTGGACATGGGCTTCCTGCCCTCGATCAAGCGCATCCTGGCCAAGCTGCCACGGCAGCGCCAGACCCTGATGTTCTCCGCCACCTTCGCCCCGGAACTGCGCGACCTGGCCAGCTCCATGCTGCACCAGCCGGCCGAGGCGGATGTGAGCCCGCGCAACAGCACGGCGGTCACCGTCGAGCACCGCGTGCATCTGGTGGAAGACGCGCGCAAGCGCGATGCCCTGCTGCACCTCCTGCACGCCGAACCGCGGCAGACGCTGGTGTTCAGCCGCACCAAGCACGGCGCCGACAAGGTGGTGCGCTTCCTCGATTCCTACGGCTTCCGCTCGGCGGCGCTGCATGGCAACAAGAGCCAGAACGCACGCACGCGGGCGCTGGGCGGCTTCAAGTCCGGCGAGATCCAGATCCTGGTGGCCACCGACATCGCCTCGCGCGGCATCGACATCAAGGAACTGCCGGCGGTGATCAACTTCGATCTGCCCAATGTGCCCGAGGACTACGTGCACCGCATCGGTCGCACCGGTCGTGCCGGCGCCAATGGCCTGGCGATCTCACTGGTCGGCCGCGAGGATCAGGAACACCTGCGCGGCATCGAGCGTCTGCTCAAGCAGCCGCTGCGACGTGAGGCGCTGGGGCCCTTCCAGCTGCCCGAGCGCGTGGCGCCCGAGGTGGAGAAGCAGCGGCAGCCGCAACGCCCGATGAAGAAGTCCGCGCCCGCACGCAATGGCCAAGCGGCCGCACGGCCTGGCGGCGCATCGCGCAAGGTACCAGGCGCAGGCGCGCCCGCGGGCCAGCGCACGAGCGCCGCGCGACCCTCCGCCCCGCGCGGTGCGTCACGCCCGGCACCGCAAGGCGCACGCGGCCGCGCCGGACGCGGACCGCGCTGAGCCGCAGCCGGCAGCGCGCCGCTCCCGCGGCGCCGCTTGCTCGCCTTGGTCCTGGCACTTGGGCGTGTTGCCGGCCGAGTCTGGCTGTCGGCAAGCCCTGATCGCGCGCAAGCGCGCTCCCACAAGCTGCCGATTCAATTCGCGATCGAGCTTGCCGCCACACGGCGGTAGCTGAGCATGCGTCCGCGGTAGGGATCGCTGCGACCGATGGGCGCACACAGTGCGGACTCGCTGACCCCGAAACCCAGTTCGCGCATGTGCCGCGTAAAGCGCGGGCGATGGCCGCGATCGGGGTCGACGATCCACACCTCGCCGTCCACCGCCGTTCGATCAGCGATGTATTCCGCCAGGCAGCCATCCGGATCCCGTTCGTACAGCACGTCACTGGCCATCACCAGGGCATAGTCATTGGGCGCCACCAAGGGCCCCGGGCGCCAGTCGCCCTGCAGGTACTTCATCGGTGGCAGGTCATTCAGGCGCAGGTTCTCGTTGAGAAAGGGCAAGGCCTGCGGGTGCAGATCGCTGGCGGTGACATCGGCACCGCGACGGTGTGCGACCAGGCTGGGCAAGGCCAGGCCACAGCCCAGTTCCAGGATGCGTTCGGCCGACACCACCCGCTGCCCCACGCGCGCCGCCAGATGCAGGGCCGAGGGCCAGAGCAGGCCGAACAGGGGCCACTGGGCGGAGGAGATGCCGAGCCTTTCGGCCTCGCCCTCGTCATCGGCGTACTGCATGTGATCGAGCAGCGAACGGATGTTGAGGTTGGCCACCCCGGCGATCGCCACCGATTCGAACTTGGTCTGAAAACCGCTCATCGCGCGCAGGGCCTTGGGTAATCGCCACGTGTAACACGCGCCACCTGAACCTGGCTCAGCGCAACGGCTAATCCGGCGCCAGGCTCCAGCAGTAATCACCCTCGTCCAGCCGCGTGCGCCAGCGGTAGGCCAGGCAGGTGCGCGTCCACAGCGCGATGTTGTGACCGGCGGAATCGAGGTACCAGCTGCGGCAGCCGTCGGCCCAGGCGCTGGCGGCAAAGCCGCGATCGACCTGCGCCATGAAGGCCTGCTGCGCCGGCAGCGCGGGTTCGACGGCCAGCGCGCCACGGCGCCGCCGCGCCGCATGCAGCGCCAGGATGTGGCGCACCTGACACTCGATCATGTACAGCACCGAGTTGTGGCCCAGCGCGGTGTTCGGGCCGAGCAGGAAATGCAGGTTCGGATAGCCGTGCACGCCGATGCCCAGATGGGCTTGCGGACGCGGCCCCCAGTCAACGGCCAGCTCGCGCCCCTCGCGGCCCAGGATGCGCAGGCCGCTGAGCACATCCAGCGGGCGGAAGCCGGTGCCGTGGATCAACACCTCGGCCTCGATCAGGCGACCATCGGCCAGGCGCACACCGCCCGCCTCGATCGCCGCCGCCGGCGTGCTTTCCAGCTGCACATTCGGCCGCTGCAGCGCCGGGTAGTAGTTGGAGGAGATCAGCACACGCTTGCAGCCGATCGCGTAGTCGGGCGTCAAGCGCGCGCGCAGCGCCGGATCGGCCACCTGGGCCTCGCGATGGCGACGCGCCAGCCAGCGCGCCCATCCCGCCAGCCGCCGATCCAGCAAGCCATGCGAGAGCACTTCGAGCAGCAGAAAGATGCCGCCGCGCAAGGCCAGGCGCAGCGCCGGCACGCGCGCCAGGACGGCCTGCCAGAAAGGCGCGATGGCAAAGTCAGGTCGCGGCAGGATCCACGGCGCGGAGCGCTGCAGCACAGTCAGCTGCGCCCCCTGCGCGGCAATCTCCGGGATGAGCTGGATCGCACTGGCGCCGGTGCCGATCACCACCACGCGCCGCCCGCGCAGATCCACATCGTGGCGCCAACGCGCCGAGTGGAACTCGACCCCGGCGTAGACCCCGCGCCGCTCGATCGCGGCATAGGCCGGCACGTGCAAACCGCCCAGCGCCATCACCAGATGCCGGGCCCACAGCTGCCGGCCATCGCCAGCAAGCAGCGCCCACGCGCCTTGCTGCGCATCCCAGCGCGCCTCGACCAGCTGCCAGCCAAAACACACTCGCCCGGCCGCCACCAGCGCCGCCGCGCTCCGTTCCAGGTGCGCCTGGATCTCCGGCTGCTGCGGAAACATCCGCGTCCAGCCGGCATTCGGCGCCTGCGCCAGCGAGTAGAGATGCGAGGGCACATCGCAAGCCGCCCCCGGATATTGATTCTCGCGCCAGGTGCCCCCGACCCGATCGGCCTTCTCCAACACCAGGAACTCGCCCACCCCGGCCCGCTGCAGCGCCAAGCCCATCGCCAAGCCCCCAAACCCAGCCCCGACGATGGCGAATTCCAGCATGGCGATGACCGGGCTCGGGGTGGGGACGGGCAGTGTAGAGCGAAGCTGGCCTCGTCGAACGCGATGCAAGCGGTGCGTCGGCGCGGCCCGGGAGCGGACGCGACCGGCGTCCCGGGCACCAGCACGAGTGAGCCCAGGGGTTAATCGTTGAGAACATGCTCTCCCGCATACTGTCGAACATAACTGGCTGCCATGAGCGCTTTGTTTGCACTTGCCCCAGACAAATCCGTTGAAGTATTGCAAGAAATAAACGGTCCTGGTTATGGTCCCGGCGACCGGGCGACTTCACCTTTTGTTGCAAGGGACTTTTATGAAGCCATCTGCTTTGCCTTGGTTACTCGCGCTTGCCCTGCCTGCTCAGGCCTTGGCCCAAGGCGACATCTACGAATCAGCCGTCGCCACGGTGTTGCGCGATCTGGGCGTGAAGCCCGCTGGTCGCTCGACTGCACCCAGCGAGTGTGGCGTGCCGCTGTGGCGCGTGCAAACCCGCGCCGATGGCGTGATGTTCATCTTCACCGATGCCTGCCCTGGCCTGAATGACACCGTGGACGGCGCAATCCTATTCGCCGCACGCGCGGAAGAGTATTTCGCAGCCATGAACGAAGCCCTGCCCGTCGGACCCGCCGTGGCGCCAGGAACTCGGCTGGAGAGCTTCAATATCTCCAGTCGTGGCACAAAGGATGGCTACACCCTGGGCGTGGGCTATCCGACGCAAGCCAAACAAGAGCAAGACATCTATTCAGGTTGTCCGATCTTGGTCGACGGGCCCAATGCCGACAACTCTCCCCTGTCGCGTGACGAATATTTCACCAGCGGGAGCACCCATTTGCGCAAGGAAGGAATGGGCTGGGTCCAATACGCAGGCCAAGTGCGCTGGTTTGGGATCAATGATGGCGGCTTGAAATGGAATGCAGGGCATATTCAGCTTTGCCGACGCACGCCGAAATCTTCGGCAGATGCTGCGGGCGGCCGCCAGCAAACTGGCGAAGCGCGGCAGCAGGGCGATGGTGGACACGGCACGCTGGCGTGGCGCTGGACGCCTTGGGACAGTGCGCCACGGTGTTTGGGCAGCTACCAGTTCAACGAGGGGCACTCGAGCTACGGCGTGATTTGCCAACAGCCCTAAGGCGATTGCGGCGACTGCGCGGCTCTGGGGATCTTGGATCGGCGAGGTCTGACGAACTTTTCATGACCCCACGCCTGACCCTCGGCTGCGGTGCTTGATCCGACCCACACGAGGCACACTCCCGAGTCGCACCATCCGCGCGCCCCAGTCCCCGATCCCGCTTTACCAAGCCCTCACCAGACCGCCGCCTCGCGCCACGCCCTCCTCACGCCACCCGATCCTGCCTGCGGCTGAGCGTGTGGACGGCGTCGACCAGGGCGGCGACGTGGTCGGGTTTGATGTCCGGGGTGATGCCATGGCCGAGGTTGAAGATGTGGCCGGAGCCGCTGCCGTAGTCGCGCAGCACGAGATCGGCTTCGCGGCGGATCGATTCGGGCGTGCCGTAGAGCGCGGCCGGGTCGAGGTTGCCTTGCAGGGCCACGCGATCGCCGGTGCGTGCACGGGCGGCGCCGATGGAGACGGTCCAGTCCAGACCCAGGGCATCGGCTCCGATCTGGCTCAGCGCCTCCAGGTGTTCGTTGGCACCCTTGCTGAAGACCACCAGCGGCACCTGCTCCGGCCCGCGCTCCAGACGCGCCGCGATGGCGGCCAGCGAGCGCAGCGAGAACTCGCGGAAATCGCCGGGCGCGAGCACGCCGCCCCAGGAATCGAAGACCTGCACCGCCTGCGCGCCGGCGCGGATCTGCGCGTTGAGGTAGAGCACCACGGCGTCGGTGAGCTTGTCGAGCAACTGGTGCAGCGCCTTGGGATCGCTGTACATCAGGCCCTTGATGCGGGCGAAGCGCTCGGTGGGGCCGCCTTCGACCATGTAGCAGGCCAGCGTCCACGGGCTGCCGGAAAAGCCGATCAGCGGCACGCGACCGTGCAACTCGCGGCGGATCAGGCGCACCGCGTCGGGCACGTAGCGCAGCTCCTGCTCGGGATCGGGAATCGGCAGTGCGGCGATATCGGCCGATGAGCTGATGCGGCGCGCGAATCGCGGGCCCTCGCCTTCGACGAAATCCAGGCCCAGGCCCATCGCATCGGGGATGGTGAGGATGTCGGAGAACAGGATCGCCGCATCCAGCTCGAAGCGATCCAGCGGCTGCAGGGTCACCTCGCAGCACAGCTCGGGCGCGCGGCAGAGGTTCATGAAGCTGCCGGCGCGTTCGCGGGTGGCGCGGTACTCGGGCAGGTAACGACCGGCCTGGCGCATGATCCAGATCGGCGTGCAATCCACCGGCTCACGGCGCAGCGCCCGCAGGTAGCGGTTGTGGCGACCACTCGTCGCATCAGTCATGGTTGGCGAATCTCGGCTTGCAGAGGGGCGACGCGGCGCGGGAAGGGTGAGGCCGCGCGGGCGGCGGCGGGCAAGGCGCCCAGCGCGGCGCGCGCGGTTTCCAGGTCAGAGAAGTCAGACCAGCACAACAGCCACCATTGCTGGCCATCGCGCTGCACGGGGAAGACGTAGGCGCGGCTGCGATCAAGGCCGGTGCGCGCCAGAAAGCCATCGAAGCCCTCGCGCGAACGCGCCGCGCTGAGCTGCAGGGTGTAACGACTGGCGGCCAGGGCGAGGAAGGCCTCGCCATCCCGCGTGGGCACTTCAAGCAAGCTGGAATCGAGCTCGCGCACCTCGGCGGCGGGATCAGGTGCGTCGGCAATCTCCGTTGTTTCGGCAGCGGCAGGCGCCGGGGCGGGCTCCGGCGTCGGCTCGGCCACTGGCGCTGCGACCGCGGGCGGCTCCAGGCTCGCGACCGCTTCCGCGGATGCAGGGCTCGCCGCAGGCGTGGTAGCGACTGGCGTCGCAGGCATCTCGGCAGCAGGCCGCGGCGCTGTGGGCTGGACGCTTGCCTCGGCTGGCGCCGGTGGCGGCACCGACAGCGGCGCCGGACCCGGTTCAACGCCCTCGCGCATCGCTTCTTCGACCACGCGCGGCAGGCGGTCCGGATCGATCAGCAAAACCGGCGGCCGCGAGGCTTCCTCGCGCACCGCATTGGCGGGCGCGGTGACCGGGCGCGGCGCCGGTGCGTCGGCACCGCTGCCGCAATCCCAGCCGCTGCCGCTGCTGTTGGGCACGCACACGATCTTGTCCTTGCCCGCTTCGGCGAAGGCCACGCCGCAGCAGCCCAAGGCCAGACCTGCAAGCAGCAGGCGCACGAAGGAAGGCTCAACTGGCATGCAGACCTCGGTGATGGCCGGGTTCTTCGGCGCCTTGACTGAACATCACGCGGAAGCCCTTCTTGATCTGCTGATCGCGTGCCTTGGCCAGGGCGTTCTGCGCCCCGTCCAGATCCAGGAACTGCTCGCGACGAATGCTGCCGCGCGCGCCCTGCTGGCCCCATTCCTTGATCAAGGTCCAACCGCCCAGCAGATCCTGCTCGAGGATCAACTGGAAGAACTTGGGCGGCTCGCTCGGTGCCGCCTGGCTTTGCATGTAGATACGCATGCGCCGCAGTCTAGCCCGGAGCCCGCCCGCGACCAAAGCCGGGGCCGTTGCGGCGTTTAATTGTGGGTGGTGAGGGGCTGCTGGTGTAGGCCGCGCCGCTGGCGGTCTCGCCTCGATGTGGGGCAGCCCCTGTAGGAGCGCCCTTGGGCGCGATCGGGTCTGGCCTCGGTGTGGGGCAACCCCTGTAGCAGCGCCCTTGGGCGCGAAATGGGTCTCGCCTCGGTGTAAGGCTGATCGCGCGCAAGCGCGCTCCTACAAAAGATGCCCGTGGGCGCGATAGGGTCTGGCCTCGGTGTGGGGCCGCCCCTGTAGGAGCGCCCTTGGGCGCGATAGGGGTCTCGCCTTGGTGTAAGGCTGATCGCGCGCAAGCG